>Ga0209480_10000034_pt1 | contig 169403 bp, 158 predicted proteins | sample JI61114C2DNA_FD_187501 | JGI IMG/M metagenome (GOLD analysis project Ga0209480, IMG submission 187501) | Wastewater effluent complex algal communities from Wisconsin, to seasonally profile nutrient transformation and Carbon sequestration -... | ecosystem: Engineered > WWTP > Effluent > Algae...
AGAGTTATCCTGGGTGATTTAAAGATCAAGCTTTTGCTTTTGGATCATAAGCCTCTAGGTCCCTTATTTTTAGAAAGTGTATTTGGAGCCAATCAATATAGCAAGGGCAACCTTGAGCCGCGCGGAAAAATTCGCTTGACCTATCGAGTACTATCACGATGATAAAGATCTTACTGCTTATGCTCGGCTCAATTGCAGCATGGAGCCAAAGTATAGAGCGTGTGAAACTGGAATGGGATCAAAGCCAGGATCAGGTCTTGGTGGAATCTTTGAAGCAGTATTTAAGTAGATTTATTGGAGCAGATGCCAATGAAAATAATATTTTGGCCGCGGAAAATTTTCTTCTTAGTCTTAGGTTTGTTTCTTCATCTTATTGTCGAATTGAAGGTCCAGATTTATATAAAATTTTGGTTTGTAAGATTAGTCCAAAATACTTGATCAGTGCAGTAAACATTGATAACTTAGCTGCTTCATTGCTCGAAAGTGAGCTTAAAAGAAAATTACCTTTGCAGATAGGTTTATTAGTAGATATAGATGAAAAAACCTTGGCTGATTTAATGGAGGCATCAAAAATAAGAACGGAGACATTTCTTAAGAAAAATGGCTTTTATGGTGCTAAAGTATCTGTTTTATCAACTAAAAATCACTTAGATGCTTCTATTCAAATTTATATAACTATTGAAGGTGGAGCTTTTATGTTAGTTAGTCATGTAGATATTGAAGGAGATAGTCCTGTTAGCTCTCATACCATTCGCATGTTTTATCAGCGCATGTGTTTTTCTTTTAACCGTATTTTTGATTCAATTTCTAGTGGGAGTCTTAGCTGCTATTCGCGGGAACTGGAGGGAGAGGCCACAGCTAGGGTGCAAGAGCGTTTAGCTAAGATGGGCTACCTTCAGGCACGTATTCGTGTTGTGCATGAATGGATTAAGCCCAATCAAGAAAAAATTCCTAAAAAATGTCGTAACCTAAATCCACATGATTTATCACCTCGTTGTGTTAATTTAAAAGTTATTATTGATAAGGGACCTAAAGTCAGTTGGTCTATCAATATAATAGATGGCACGATGGTTAGCCGTGGTGCTTTATCTCAGTTTTTTGGGTCAATTTTCTTGGTTGACCAATTCTCGCGAGCTACCGAGTCTTATCAATCAGAGACAAGCCAAGATCAGCAAATTATTAAACAAGAATTAGAAAAAAGAATTAGTTTTATTGAATCCAATAATATTGACGAGCAAGAAGTAAGATATTCAGCACAGAAAATGCGAGATTATCTTATAAAAAAAGGTTATACGAATGCTGAAGTATTGTATTCTTATAAATTTGAAGACCCTCGCAACATTAAGGTTGATTTTAGTATATATAGTGGGCAAACATACTATATTCAATCTGTGCGAATTGAGCCACCTCATTTAGCAGGTTTTTTTAGTGTAAATGAGCTTGAAGAATTAGTTAAAACTAGGTCTATATTTGAGCAAGGTCAATTAAGTTATGATGACATACTATCAGCAGGTGAGGTGATTAAGCATCGCTTAAGTGGACAGGGTTTTCATGATGTAGGTGTAAAGTTTGAAATACTTTCTTTGGCTAGTGGTGGTATTTCAGTGGTCTTTTATTTAACAAGTTCTTTAAGAGAACTTGTTGATGAATTAGTAATTATTAATGGTGATAAAAATATTAACAGTGAATTGTTAGCAATTTTAAAAAATTGTACAAAATATAACCAAATATTACAATCTTGCATTGGTAGTCCACTTGATCGTGATAGTGTTGCTAACGATGCTCAAAAAATCACAGATTTTTATAGGAATAGGGACTATTTATATGCTAGAGTTAAAAGTGAAATTCAGAAAAGTAAATCTGGCTATAATTTGATTTTTTATTTATATGATGAAAGATTTGATTATAGTGATTATAAGTTAGTTAAACAAAAAATAAAAAACATTATTATTTCTGGCAATAAGAAAACTAGTGAAAAAGTAATTAGGCGTCTATTCCCCGGCTCAGGTGAGGTGACGAATCTTGATCATATTTCTCTGAGAAAGGGTATTGCTAATCTACGAGAATCATCTCAATTCTCGCAGATCGACCCAAAAATAATTGCTGGTCAAGAAAATAGCGATGATGCATATTTGGCATTGCACCTGACCGAGCGTTCTACTTTTAGTTTGGATACATCATTATCATTTAGTACTGATCAATTGCTTATACTTGAAGCTGAAGCAGAAGAGACTAATTTATTTAGATCGATGTTACGTCTTAATACAGGTTTAGGATTGGGTTTATTTTGGGGTAGGCAGAGCTTTTTTAATAATAAGTTTATTTGGCCTTTCATGCTTGGTAAACCACTTCGTTTTACTCTTCATGCGCCGATTATTGCTTATGACGATAAAAGCAATCGTAAAGAACCTTCCAGGAGGCTTCAAAGTAAAATAATGACCACTTTTGAGTGGAGATTAAGCACTGCTATTAGTCCTTATTTTCGCTACTTGTTAGTGCATACTTTAGAACAAAAATTTGCTAATAATGTTGCACCAAAATTGAGTATGCAAGATAAGTTTAGTAGCCTAGATGGTTTGATACCAACTTTGAGAGCACAAGGTACAATTCGTGGAGTACTTAAACCTGGTATAGTGTGGGTGAGTCTTGACAATCCTCGCGATCCGCATCGAGGAATTGATACCAATAACTGGTTAGAACTGAGCGGAGGCCCTTTAATTGGAGAACCAGCTTTTATAAATATAGGTACTCAAGATAAGTTTTATTTACCTATTGGTTCATGTACCGTTGCTATTCATACAAGCTTTATGCGAGCTTTTATCAGCCCTAACGAAAAAAACTGGACAGAGCTTAAAAATGGCTCTTCGATGGATGATTTAGGTGGTGACCGCACGCTTAGAGGTTATGAAGATGGTTTTATTAGCAATGCGAATCTTCTTAAGAACTTTGATACATTTGCTGGCTATTTTTCTAACATAGCAAATATTGAATTTAGATTTCCTCTTAGTAAAACAGATGGCTTAGGAAATTTATCTGGTGCTCTATTTGTCGACCAAGGCTCAGTAATAGAGTGCTCTAGCTTATTTGGCTGCTTTGACAATAATTTGCATAAGCTTGTAAATACAGAGGCCTTAGGTTTATCGGTAGGTACAGGTTTACGTTATAATTTACCGGTAGGGCCAATTAGTCTTGATTATGCTATCTCACCAATACATAAACAATGGCGTATTCACTTACAGTTTGGCTATGCGTTCTAGCGTACGAATGGGAATAAACCTAGAATAATTAATACCAAGGCCGATATCATTAAAGATATTGGTGGTGTTTTAGTGAGAGGGCTTATTTCTTTGGTGACTGAGTGCTTGGAAAAAAGAAATACGAACATACGCATAGTACATGCTGCGCCTAAAGCAATCGATATAAAAATAGCGCTACTAAAAAAAAAGTTATCTCTCATTGGCGCAATTAGTGAGAGCTTAATGAAGTATCCTAAAGTCCCCGGTAAACCTGTTACAGAGGCAAGAGCAATCAATAAGTATAGCGAAGGTATTTTGTTAGTACGGCCAAAACCCGCAATATCTTCCCAGGTTTGCCAATGGTGGTTGACATTATCCATGTAGGCGAGGGAGCCAAATATTACAAATAATGAAAGACTTAAAAAAGCAAAAATAGCAATAATAAAAACTACCCTTGGTAGTAGCTCAGATGCACCAAATATCAGTGAAAGGCAAAAAACTGGGCATGTTGTACTTGCTATATAAGCGATAGTCCTTCTGATTTTACTTTGATCGAGTGCACGTATCCAGGCGATAATAAGCCCGATGGACAATATAAACCCGATAATGTTAATTTCTTTACTAAAGATTAAATCCGATCGATTTAGCACAGCTTTGGCATCTAGAAGATGGCTTGCGCCTTGTATAGCAGCATTGCTCATCAATAAAAAAGCCGTGCTCATTTGAGTACCATCTGCGCAATCAATATGGGCAAAAGAAAAGGGTGCTATGCCCATAAGGTTGAGACTGGCTAAAATAAAAAAAGTTATTCCCAATAAAGCCATATTATCAGCAGGCATTTTACTGATTCTAATATTTGCCAGGTCGCTTATATGGGATGAATAGGTTATAAAATAAAGCGCAAGTAAGAGCAGCAGAAAAACCGTAGTAGCGCTGAAGCTAAGCTTGAGGCCAATTTCAGCTTTTTTCCCGCCGCTGGTAGTTTTTACCGCTAAGGTTGCCATTAAAATCAACCACCCAGTACTATTAATCACTTTAAGAATTAAGTAGTCGCTCCATATGTTAGTAATAGAAATTGTTAAGGCTGATAAAATGATAAAAAAAACGTAATTATCTTGCTTGTTATTTAGTGTTTTATTGCCGATTTTAATTGCTATAATAGTGTTAATCATTAAAAAACATGTTGCAATATAATCTATTAGTAAACCTGGGTTTTTGTCAAAATATTTTTGAGTTATTAGATTTGTTATTATAAGAAATAAAGAAACAATTATCACTCCTAATAAAACTAATCTTATGTGAGCTTTTTCATTCAAGGATGATCTAATGCTACGGTGACTAATAGCTTCAAGCATAAGTACAACCATTGATGCTAGCATAAGAATGCTAATGATAACTTCTATTAAAGAATTCATAGTATTTTTCCTTTTATGCGCATATAGGTAGTGATAAGAGGAATGGTTATTGCAATAAAAATAATAAAAAATGGTGCGTAAACAAAAGAAATTTTAATCGGTTTTTTGTGTTCAAAAATTGCTGTTTTTAGTTCATTTTTATCATTGTAATCTATTCTAAAGATTAAAAGCATAGCATAAGCTAGTAAAATAAGAGCACAAAGCCATAGCAGTAATAGTACACTCCATAAGTTATTTAATGGTTCAGGCATAATAATAATTTTTTGATAAAATAGGTAAAAAGTAGGCCATAATACAGTACCAATACCTAAGCCGGGAATACCAACTAAAAGGCATATTGATAAAAACCAGGTTGCACGAATACGTGACTTATAATTTCCTTGCGCGCGATATTGATTAACTAGCAGCGCTGATCTAGCCGTATGCATAAAAATAGCTATATTAACGAGCACCAACTGAGAAGATACCCACCATGATTGCTTACTATCAAGCAAAAAAATAACACTTCCGGTTAATGTGGAATAAAAAGTCAAAAAATAATAATAAATAGTATTTATTTTGCGTTCATTGATAGCTTCTAGCGCTATATAAATAGCGCTGAAAGCGCTAATAATTCCAACGACCAAAGCAATGGTACTCTGGTCTAAAGTCAGCTCGTACTTGCTTAATAATAGAATTAAAAATCCAGACAAGTGCAAGAAACTAAGGATAAAAGGTCCTTCGGCTTCATCTAAATTAAGGAAAAGGTTTTTCATGAATGGCGCACATAACGGCAAGCTAATACGAGAGAGTCCAGGTAAGAGTATTGCTAATTGAGTAAAATCATCGGCTCCGTATTGCAGTAAAACTAATGCTAGAGCATCGCAGGTAAACAAAAAAATTCCGGTGTGAAAAATGGTGGTGCCTCGGCGATTTTTTTCGCTGTAACCAATCAAGAAATATATAATAAAATTTGAAATCGATATAATTGGTAAAGCCACTTTAATGTCTTTTTGACCGAAAGATGCAAAAAGTATAAAAGTTAATACAAATGGAGCAACTTGATGTATATTGCTTTTAGTGTCATTTAATTCATATAAAATCATGTTGGCCATTAATACGATAGAAAGTGCGCCAAATAGAAATAAATTATGTTCTGAGATAAAAACATTGAAATTAATACTAATCTGTGAGATAGTAAATGAAAAATTATGAGGAGATGTAAGTTTATGATTGAAAAAAATATACACTATTCTAAGAAAAAACAAAAAACCTATTATTGAAAAAAAACGAGAAACAGCTAGTTTTGAACCAGTGTCATTTGTTGGTATAAAAGTGATAAAAACAGCAGATACTAATGGCGTAAAAATCATGAAACTAACTATGTTTTCATCAATTATAATCATTAAAGCCCCCAGATGGAATAATAAGAAGCAGCCATAAGTACCATGAAAAGTAGCGATCTTTGAATACTTCCAGTATGAAAAAATCTTAAAGGTATTTGGATTGCTGATACCAGCAGTTGTGGCAGACGATATAGTAAAAAACTAGCGTAAAATGGATGAATAAAATTTGCAGATATTAGTGATAAAAATAAGACTATTTTTCTTGAAATTAAATTGGCTGATAATACGATATCAATCGATTCTAGTTTTTTTCTTGGCAGAGGTTTTATGCTGATATTTCTTGCTGTTAAAAGCTGAATTGGTAGTAAAAAAATTGTTGCTAAAGTTAAGATGTAAAAATATTTTGTTTCTATTGCTGGCATGAGAAAAAGAGAAACAGTTGTTATTAATAAAATAAAAGAAGATTCTTTGTCGTGTTTTTTATGGTTTATTATTAAGTTTGTAAGTGCCACTAATAGCAATGTGCCAGAAATGGCTTGGTATAACATAGTTATGTGCGCATAGTTGAAAATAATTATCCGCATTTTTATTAGTAAAATAAGAGACCCAAATGCTGTGTAAAATTTATACTGAGTATCGCTTATGTGGAAAACAGAAGATGATGTAATGCTGTCATTTCGTGTCTGTTTAATGCTGATAATTCTAACGACAGCAGAAATGAATAGTAGCGCTCCAATACTGTGATTTGTTTCAAAGTAATTAGAAGTTATTTTTTTTATTGAAATATTTCCTGTGTTATAAACTAGTATTAATAGTCCAGTAATATTTAGGAAATCACTGATCCTTTGCCAGATAAAATCTCTAGTCAGATCTTTTATTGGTATATTATCACCACAGATTAATATGCGCTCAAATGTTATTATTATGCTGCCAATACTGAAAATTATCGAGATAATAAATAAATTAGAAAAAATTTGCATTAAAACAAGTAATAGCGTTGTTGATATTGTTACAAGAAAATTTTCTAAAAATATTGATTTTTCTGCGATAAATAAAAATGATTGCAGTGAAATAACTAAGCAAGTGATTGTAACTATGTCTAATGATTCAATGTAAAGTTCTAAATCAATAAAAAATAAAGATTTAAATAAGTTCGTATCTGTCGTGGTTATAATACTAGACTGCATAGCATTTATTTTTATGAGTATAGTAGCAGCGATCGTAGCAGGTAGAAGTAACAGAGCACAAAACCAGCGGTAAAGATTTTGATTTCTAAAATCATTTTTAAACGACGTAAATATCATTAATATCGCTAAAAACAAAACTAAAATTTTAACTAAATTAAGAGACATTATTAGCCTCTCATTTCAGTTAATTCGTTAATTTCAAGCGTTGATCTTCTTCTGATTAATAAAGCGGCAATTGAGTATATAAAAATTGATAAAATAAAAATAAATAAAATTAAAAAATAAAGAGCTGATTCATTGCTATCAGAAGGATCAGCGTGGATGCTTGCTAAAGCGGCAACGCCAATGCCAACCTGTAGTAATGAGGACATAATATTAAGAAGATTTTGGCGAAGAAAAATTCCTACAAGTCCACATGTTGTTAAAAATAAAAATATATTTTGGGCTGCCATATACCCTCCTTAAGTGTTAATCGGTGTTTTTGATTCTAAGAATCAAAAAAGATGAAATTAAGATAGAAAAAAAAGTGAAAAAAGCAAAAATTAATGCGCTTAAATCTTGACCAAAAAATGAGTAATCAGTGATTATTTGTCTGGTGTTAACAGGTTTAAATCTAAGAGATTTTACTGTAAAAAATAATAAAATAAAACATCCGATAATAATATTTAATTTAGATGCAGATCTTCTAGGTGTTTGAATGGATTTTTCTATGTAAATATTAGCAGTCATGGTTATCAAACAAAAAAGCATCAGCAATAATATAACACTTGCGTTAATAATACTTATTTTTTTGCTGACAAATAAGTAAAAACCAATCATGCTCGCTTGAATGAGTAAAATAAATGAGTTGTGTGATGCTTTATTATGCAAAAAAATTAGCAAAGCGCTTAAGGCTATGCAGAACAAAAGTATAGAATCAATTGAAAAGAAACTATCCACCGCGAGCACCCACTCTAGTTAGGCCATAAATCTATATTAGGCTATGACATCTCGATTAAGGTCTTTTACACCTAAGATTTTATTTGCTAATGCTGAATGGACAAAATTGTTAGTGAGGATTTCATGGCTTTTTCTACCCTGGAATTGCAAAAAATTGCCCGTCTAGCTCGTTTATCTTTAAGTGATGATGAATTTATTCGCTTAGGTGAGGATCTGGGAAGAATTGTCGATTTTGTTGACCAGCTAGCAGAGGTTGATGTGAATGGTATTGAACCAATGTCTCATGCGGGTGACCGGAGTTTATTGTTTCGCGATGATAGAGCTCGTCCAGGATTAGGTTGTCGCGCAATAGAATCGTCAGCTGGTTATGAAGATGGTTTGATTCGTGTGCCTAAAATAGTTGAGTAAATATATATGCTGAAAAAAAATCTATGTGACACAAGCCGCGAGCTTAGTGATGGCAGAATTAGCAGCCAAGAGTTGACTAAGAAATGTTTAGAAAATATTGCCCGGCATGATAATGAGCTTGGTGCTATGCTGTGGCTCAATGAAAAAAACTCACTTAATCAGGCATGTGCCTCTGATAAACGGCGAAAAAATGGCCAAAGTTTAGGCCCTCTTGATGGCGTACCTATTGCTATTAAGGACATGATTCTCTCGACTGATTTTCCCAGTACCGCTGCGAGCAAAATTTTAGAAGGATATGTGTCGCCCTATGATGCAAGCGTGGTTAGCAGGCTTCGGGCCGCAGGGGCTGTGATTATTGGTAAAACTAACCAAGATGAATTTGCTATGGGTTCTTCCAATGAGAGCTCAGCTTATAAGCTATGTCGCAATCCTTGGAATTTACAGCATACGCCAGGTGGTTCATCAGGTGGAAGCGCAGCCGCTCTCAGTGCCGGTATGTGTTTTGGTAGTTTAGGGACTGACACAGGTGGGTCGATTAGGCAGCCGGCGGCTTATACTGGTTTAGTTGGCATGAAGCCTAGTTATGGACGTGTTTCACGCTTTGGTATTATCGCTTTTGCTAGTTCTTTGGATCAGGTAGGTCCTTTTGCCCGCTCAGTGCGTGATTGTGCCTTATTACTCAAGCTTATTGCGGGTTTTGATGATAAAGATTCGACTTCAGTTAATATACCGGTGCCTGATTATGTCGGTTGTCTTAACTTAGATGTAATGGGCAAAAAAATTGGTGTGCCACGCGAGTATTTTGGGGATGGTATTAGCCCTGCGGTTAAGCTGTCGATTGAGCATACTATCGCCAAACTCAAAGATGGTGGTGCTGAAATTGTACCAATTTTGCTCCCTCATACCAAATATGCGGTTGCTACCTATTATATTATCGCTACTGCCGAAGCATCGTCCAACTTATCTCGTTATGATGGTGTTCGCTACGGTCCGCGTCGCGGTGATGCTAAAGACTTGTTATCGCTTTATGAGAGCACTCGGGGAGAGCTTTTTGGCACGGAAGTCAAACGACGTATTATGCTCGGTACCTATGTTCTTAGTGCTGGTTACTATGACGCATATTATTTGAAAGCCCAAAAAGTCAGACGTTTATTTGCCGATGATTTTGCCCAAGCTTTTAAACACGTAGATGTAATTATTTCTCCAACAACACCAAGTACAGCTTTTAGGATCGGTGAAAAGATCGATGATCCATTGGCTATGTATCTCAATGATATCTATACTATCAGCGCTAATTTAGCTGGTATTTGTGCGATTTCAGTGCCATCTGGTTTAGATGATCAAGGACTTCCTATTGGTGTTCAATTGATGGGTAAAGCTTTTGATGAGCAGACGCTATTTAATGTGGCAGCAGCAATTGAGCGCGATAGCCACTTTGATAGCAGCCGAGCGATTATGAGTTAGGAGTTGATATGAATGAACACGATTGTCTATTTTGCAAGGTTATCAGGCGAGAGATAGGTGCAAAAATTATTGCTGAAAATGATCGATTGATAGCATTTTTAGATATTAATCCAGTTGCTCCAGTGCATGCCTTAATAGTACCTAAGTTTCATATGGCTAATATCAATGATATCAACCAGGAAAATTCTTACTACTTAGGAGAGATTATGCTTATGGCTCGTGAGATAGCTCAGTCTTATAATATTAATAATACCGGTTATCGCTTAGTTGTTAATAATGAGTTGTCTGCTCAGCAGAGTGTTTTTCATCTTCATGTTCATATCTTAGGTGGACGTGATTTTTCTTGGCCCCCGGGCTAGCTGCTTTGTGCTAGAGTGAGAGCATAACAAGGGGCTTCGCGCATATGGATAAAAATAAAGAACTGATCCGTGATTACGAGTTAGACATCATCGTTAAAGCCTGGAGAGATGAGGCTTTTCGCCTGCAACTTATCAAGGATCCTAAGAAAGCTATTGAACAAGAGTTTGATATCAAAGTCCCACACGATATGCATATTGCTGTTCATGAAGAGCATGATCATTCATTGCATTTGATTGTTCCTTCAGTCCCTTCTAATTTTGAGGCGGGGGATATGTCTGATGATGATTTGAAGCATGTTATCGGGGGTGTGTTGGCGACTGGTCACTTGGCAATATTGCCGAGTTCTCGTGATCGGCAAAAAGTTCGGGACTTGCAGCGGGAAAATGACCAGCTTAAGCGTGAGATAGCCATTTTGAAAAAACCATGAGGCCTATATGTTAGAACATCGCAATTATTCAAGAGCTCGATTGGTGGAGTTAGCTCTCAAGCGTGATGAGGGTGTTTTATCAGATACTGGGGCATTGATTGTTCATACTGGCAAATACACCGGACGTTCACCTCGCGATAAGTTTACTGTCTCTGATGCGCTGACTGAGACTCAGGTTTGGTTTAACGATGGCAATCAGCCTATGGCACCTGAGCATGCTCAAGCTTTATATGACAAAATTGCCAATTATCTTGCTCAGCGCGATCGATTTGTTGTCGATTGCCGAGCTGGAGCTAGTGATACTAGTGCTTTACAGATAAAGATTACCACTGAGAGAGCATGGCATGCTCTCTTTGCCCGTAACATGTTTATCGATCATGATCCAAGTAAAGCTAATAAAGAGCCGGGTTTCTCAGTCATTCATGCTCCAGGCTTTAAAGCCGATCGACAGCTTGACCATACCAACTCAGAAGCAGCAATTATTCTTGACTTTTCCAAGCGTCGCGTGATTATCTGTGGCACTGAATATGCTGGTGAAATTAAGAAGAGCATTTTTAGTGTGCTTAATTTCTTGCTACCAAATAAAGGTATTTTGGGTATGCATAGCTCGGCAAATAAAAATAGCCGAGGTGATGTTGCGGTGTTTTTTGGCTTAAGTGGTACTGGAAAAACTACTTTGTCAGCTGAAGCAAGCAGGTCATTGATTGGCGATGATGAACATGGCTGGGACGAACAAGGTATTTTTAACTTTGAAGGTGGCTGCTACGCTAAGGCTATTCATCTTTCTGCCGCTGATGAGCCAGAGATTTACCGAGCAAGCAGACAATTTACATCAATTGTCGAAAACGTAGTTTATGATCCAAGCTCTCGTAAACTTAATCTTGATGACGCTAGTATTACCGAAAATACTCGAGCCAGTTATGATATTTCGTTTATTCCTAATGCCTGCCTCACGGGTAAAGGCGGACACCCGCAGCATGTTATCATGCTTACCTGCGATGCTTTTGGTGTGTTGCCGCCTCTTGCTCGTTTAAGTTCAGCTGCGGCAACCTATCATTTTATCAGTGGTTATACTGCTAAAGTAGCGGGCACTGAACGGGGGGTTACTGAGCCTAAAGCTACTTTTTCTGCTTGTTTTGGTGCACCGTTTATGATCCATTTTCCCGGGGTTTATGCCAAGCTCTTGCAGGAAAAAATCAATAGGCATCAAGTTCAATGCTGGTTGGTTAATACTGGATGGACTGGAGGACCTTATGGTGTTGGTTCGCGCATGAAGATCTCGATAACTCGCCGTTTATTGCATGCCGTGCTTGATGGTGAGCTGAGCAATGCTTGTTTTCGCCGAGATCCGATTTTTAACATTGATGTGCCCTTAGAAGTTAATGGTCTCAGCTCTGATATTTTGCTGCCTGAATCCACCTGGAACAATGCCAGCGATTATCGGGCCCAGGCTCATAAGCTAGCTCAGCTCTTTCATGATAATTTTAAACCCTATAGCGCTTTGGTGAGTGAGGAAGTAAGAATGGCAGCGCCTATAACTCGCTAATTCAGGATGGTTTATGTCAGCATTAATCGAGCCGATTGTTAAGAACGTTGGACCTGAATTGCTTTCAGACCTTAGCCGTGCACTGAAAAACACTAAAATTCCCGAGCTTAATACTGATGCGTGGTCGCTCAATATTTTACGTGAAGTGATTTTTGAAGAGCGTCTCAAGATAAGCATTGTGCTGCCGACTTTTGGTTTGAGATCAGAAAAAAGTATTGCTGCGGCGATTAAGAAAGCGTTGATTAATCATGTTGACGACCCAGAAAAAGTTGACATTTTTGTTTATTCTGATGTGAGACCTGCGGCAGTTCAGAGTATTAATAAACCTGATATTGCCGATGTACGTAATATTATCCTAGTAGCTTCCGGTAAGGGTGGCGTTGGTAAGAGCACGGTTGCCAGTAATTTGGCGGTCTCAATGGCCTCTTTAGGATGTCGTGTGGGTTTGCTTGATGCTGATGTTTATGGCCCTTCTATTCCTGTTATGTTTAACGTTGAGGGTGAAGGCGAAGTTAAAGGTTTTCGTGATGAAGCAAGTAACACCACGTTTATGGTGCCACCGATAAAATATGATGTTGCCCTGATGAGTATTGGCTTTTTAGTCGATACTGATGCACCAATGATTTGGCGGGGGCCGATGATTGCATCAGCATCCATGCAAATGTTTCATAATGTTTATTGGGGTCAAATAGATTATTTGATTGTTGATTTGCCGCCAGGCACAGGTGATATTCAGCTGACGATTGCCCAGAAAATTAATATCGCGGGAGCTATTATTGTTTCTACGCCCCAAGATGTTGCACTTAAAGATGTTATTAGAGCAAAAAATATGTTTGATAAAGTCAGGATTCCTGTAATAGGCCTGATTGAAAATATGAGTTATTTTAGTTGTGATAGTTGTGATAAGCGCCACGAAATTTTCTCCAATGGTGGTGCCAAAGAGCAAGCTCATAAACTTGGTGTGAAGGTTTTAGCTGAGATTCCTTTAGTGCCTGCTTTGCGTAAAGCTGCTGATGATGGACATCCGCTAGCTTCCAAAGATAACAAATCACTACTAGCCGAGCAGTTTCGTGACATAGCTCACGATATTTGTGCCAATATGGCCATACTTGGTTTAGCCGATAGCTTGCCTAATAATAGCGTGCTTAATGACCCTAAAAAACCGGCGCCGGATCAAGAAAAAAAACGTCGATTAACCGTTTTATGAGTAGCATCAAATAAAAATTATCGCCAAAATGTTCTACCCGCAAATATTACTGTGTGGCGGTGAAAAGAGTTGTCTTTTCATAATTGTTCATACCGTAAGAAGTAAGAGGGTTTTATGTCGAGAATTGACAGCCAGATGTTGAAAATTTATGAAAGTAGCAGCAAAATTTCTGAAAAAGAGACGATTGATCTTATCAAGCGAGCTGAAGAGATCAATAACACTGCCTCAAGCTCTTGTTTTAGTTCGGAAACTTCACGCAAAGGCAATAAAAAACTGTTGAATCTGGTCCGTGATAACGAAGGAAGTTTTGCGCCAGCTAATCGTGAAATGATCGAGAATTATCTCAAATCAGGTAAAGTTCCACGCACTGTTGTCACACCTAGTGTAGCTCATAATAATCATGTTGTAGCAGGCGCAGTGGGATCATTTTCTCGTCGAGGCGCACCAGCAATGGGCTCCCCGACTCCCAGTATTCCTGCTAGCCCAGGAATGGTTAGTGGTGATACTGGGGTAGTAGGGCCGCGTGGTAAAGAAATTCTTAATTTCGTATCAAGCAAGCGTACCAGCGAATATCACTGGTTTCCTATCCAGGAAACAAGACCAGGTGGTGATCCGGTCAATAATCTTTATGCTGTAGGTGGACCGCTTGATAAGCTTGATAAGCTAAACGGAGGCCAAGCTCGTGATTACGAATACGCCAATAATCGTAAATCGGTAGATGATGGTAAACAATTTTCATGGTGGGGACATTGCGATAAAGCAGCTACCTTGGCGTGCTTGCTACCGGCTCCGAAGCATAGAGTTACCATGACTGGGCAAAATGGTCAGTCTGTAGAGTTTAGTACCAATGATATTCAGGGTCTTTTGGTCAAAGTAGCGCCGACTTTGAGTGCTAACGTAGATTTTAGAGGGGAGCGCTATAATGCCTCTGTGCGTGATGATCCTAGTGATCCACCCCCACATGTATTTATGGAGGTACTTAAAGAATGGGCCCAGGATGGTATGCCTTTTGTGCTTGATATTGATCGTGCTGAACAAGTATGGAACTACCCTTATGATCAGGCAAAAATCTATGAATCAGATAAAGCCCCTGAAGGGTATAATGCCTCAGGTATGCCTACTGACGGTACGATTAAGTACTATCATATAGATATGGCTGGCACAGGTTTTGATGAAAAGGTTCGTCGTTATGAGTGCTATGTTCAAAAAGATAGTGGAGGTAACGTTATGAATAGTGAGTGGATCAAGACTCCTAATTCTCATAAAAACCCTGACTTTATGTGGCGCCCAAAACCAGTCGGTGATTTAATGCAAAAATCGGCATGGCAAACGAGAAGTGCCAATAATCCTGAAGTAGACCCACAAATGGTCTATGAAATTTATATGAAGTCGCTCGCTTAAGATAAAAACTCACGTCTTAATTTATGGTTGCTCCGAAACTCACCCGTGTATTCACGGGTGGTGGTCAGAGAGCCTTGTTTTTTTACACCACGCATCATCATACAAAAATGGCTTGCTTCAATACTTACTGCGACCCCTCGAGGTTTTAATAGATTATCAAGAGCTTGAGCTATTTGGTAGGTTAGGTGTTCTTGGACTTGTAATCGTTTAGAAAAAACATCGATAATACGGCCAACTTTACTAAGACCAATAATTTTTTGATGTGGCAAATAGGCTACATGAACTTGGCCAAAAAATGGCAGCATATGGTGTTCACATAGAGAGTAAAACTCAATGCCTCGCTGAATAACCATGCCCATGGTGTCGCTTACAAAAAGCGCATCTTGTGCCAAATCATGTATTGATGTGTGGTAACCATAAGTAAGCTCTATTAATGATTTTGCTACTCGTTCAGGGGTATCGACGAGACCGGGGCGTTTTATGTCTTCGCCTAGAGCTGAAAGCATATCGGCCACAGATTTTGCAATGAGTGTTTTATTATTCATATTATAGGACTATAACCTAGTATTTAAGTCATGACAGCCCTCATCGCATAAGATTTCTGTTTCAAGATAATAGTTTGAAATTAAAGGAGAAAAATTGCTTAAAGCAGTAGCTATTCCAGCTCTTATTTTATTGTTTTGCTGGCAACTCAAGCCTTTAAGTTGATTTTCGAGATACTTGCTCAGAGCGTCGTAATCAACAGTATCCTGCAAACAATCGCTTTTTGCTGCCGCTGAGAAATTGCCTTCAAGTTCAAAAGATAGTTTTAAGAGGCATTTTCCTAAGGCAAAGTTAAGATTTTTAACGCCTATATGTAGGTTGATGTTATGAGTTTGCTTCAGCATTAACTAATGCTATCCAATCACTAAACTAGAGCAAGTGAGCATTTTTTTGACATAATACGTGAACTTAGTCGCAGGCTTAGGTTAAAACTAAATTGCATCCCAACCAACGAGAGGAAATGTAATGCAAAAAAAAATAGGCTTCTTAGCCTGTGCTACAGTAATGTCAGCCAATTTAGCCTTCGCTCAATCATCCCACGATGAGGTGTCTATCCCAGATGCCGACTTAAATAATAACAGTAGCAAATTTGCAATTAGTTCACCCGACGGCAAATTTAAACTCGGTTTTGGTGGACATTTGCAACATGATAATAGGTTTAGTTATATTAACAGCACTAGCAATAAAGATTTTGATACCTATATCAAACAGGCACGCATCAAGCTGTATGGTAACGCTTTTGATCCTGCATTAAGCTATTTTGTTCAAGTGCAACTAGAGCATGAAGGTAAGGAAGGAAGTAACATACCAGCTCCTAATACTTCTTATCAGGCTCCAGGAACATCGGTTTTACGAGACTATTATTTCAACTGGGCCTTTAATAAAGAATACTTTCATCTTCGAGTTGGTAAATTCCGTACACCATTTTCACGCCAGCAGCTTCTATCAACCTCACAGATGCAATTTAACGATCAAAATATTGCCAGTGATCGTTTTCAGTTGACTGAATCTGGCCATGACGTAGGTTTGATGCTGCATAATGGCTTTCATAATGAGCTTGAATGGGCACTTGCTGCTGTTAGTAATGGCCTAGTTTTGCGTTTGGGTTATAATTATGGTATTGATGCCTATGACTTGGTTGATTTTACTGGTGGTGGTTTGCGCTTTGCCGTAGCTGCTAACGGATTCATTCATACCAATTATAAGAGCAGTGAATTTAATAAAGATATGCGAGTGGCTGCTGACTTTATTGTCAAATATGAAGGACTTTCGGCCAATGGTGAATTTTATTTCCGCCGTGCTGGTGAAAAGAACGAATTGGGTGGTGGTCTTGATGCCGGTTATTTGATCGATCGTAAGATTGAGCCGGTAGTACGCTATTCTATGGTCAAGTCTGGAGATCCAATCAATAGCGAAATTAGAGGTGGGATCAACTATTATGTATTTGGTCATCACTTAAAAGCGCAAGCCTATGTTGGTCCTGAATTGTTAGATAGCAAAATCCAACAATGGGAAGGCGGCTTGCAATTGCAGTTTGCTCTTTAGTAGGTTTTGAGTAATTTAAAAAGCCGGCTTGTTAAGCCGGCTAGATTATATTTAGCGCTTCTCAAGTGGAACAAATCGTTTGGCATTGGCCCGTCTAGTTAGCATAAGCAGGGTGGAGTCTTTTTTTGCGTCGTCAATAATAGTTTTGAGTTGAGCGGCAGAAGTGATTGCTTTGCCATCTACTTCAATAATGACATCACCGGGAGCAAGACTGGCGAAATCGGCTGCCGATCTACGGGCAACGCCTAGTACTTGGGCACCTGGATTATTGGCTGGTAGAGCTAACTCAGTTCTAACTTGAGCTGGTGTGTCAGTGAGCTCTAAGCCTACGCTGTCGATTACAAAATTGCCTTTGGCATCTTCGATATTTGGACGCATTACTTGACTTGTTTGGCCTGGACGTTTTTCTAGCTTTACGCTCAGAGTTTTTATGCCTTCTCCCTTTCTAAATATTTTTAGTTTTGTTGTTTGGCCGATACCTTTATAGGCGGTTTGCTGGCGCAGGTTAAAGGAATCAGCTACTTTTTTCTCGTCAACTTCAAGAATTACGTCCATAGGCCTCAATCCTGCTTTTTCTGCTGGAGTATTAGGCATTACTTGTATGATGACCGCACCCTTTTCGTTGGGAGATAAGCCCAGAGCTTTGGCATACTGAGGTGTAAGATCTGTAGGCTCAACTCCTAAGAAAGCCTTATCAATTTGGCCATTTTGTAAAAGCTGTGGGATCATGGTCTTGATAATGTTAATCGGTACACAAAAAGCAATTGCTTGGCCAGATGCCAAGATTGATTCACTCACCCCTACTACCCGACCTGATACATCGAGCACCGGGCCCCCTGAGTTACCTGGGTTAATGGGCATTTGCATTTGAATGAGCTCCACGTAAAGATCACGACCAGATGGCTTGATACCACCACGGTGTTTTTGTGAAATAATACCAACATTGACCGATTGAACCAAACCAAGTGGACTACCAAGGGCCATTACTTGATCACCTAAGCGTAATTTATCTGAGTCACCTAGAGGCAAAAAAGGCCATCTGATGCTTTCTTTTTCATCGCTAATAATTTTTAGCAGGGCAATGTCGAGTGCTTCGTCGGCCCCAATAATTTTTGCATCGTACTCACGTGATTTTAGTCCAACCGTGACGCGAATTTTTTGGGCACCATCGATTACATGCTGATTAGTGATAACATAGCCATCTTCGTTGATAATAAAACCGCTGCCTTGACCACGTTGTTTTTCTGGTGGCATAGGCATAAAAAATCTAAAAGGTTCAGGCAGGCCAGGAAATTCCACATCAGCTTGTTCCACCATCGCTTCAGTGGTAATCACCACGACGGCTGGTTGGGATTTTTCTACCAGGGGTGCCCATGATGGAATATTGAGAGCCTGTTTTTGGGCAATCTTATCATCTATTTCTCGCCATAAGCTGGATTGTAGTAATACGTAAACGCTTGATGAACTGATAAGTGCTGTGAAAAAAACCAATAGATATGGTTTGATAGGGGATCGACAATTCATATGTTTATCTCCAAATTAAAATGAGTTCGCGTCAGTAATTCTGTGCTTTATAAAGCAGCTGACAAGGGGGATAAGCATGGTTAAAATGGTAAAAAGAATAGCCTTGACTTTATTATGTAACCTAAGTCTTTGGTCCCATCAGCCATCATGGGTGCTGAACAATACCCAGCTAGCTTATGAACTCTATCAGAAAAGCACTGTTAAAGAACGTAAGAAGCTCTTGGATGACATGATAACAGCAGGATTTTTTGCTAAAAAAGTTGATAAATCTTGTATTTTTTATGATTTGAATAAGCGCGAGCATAAAGGTAGATTTTATTTGGAGATCATTGACCATTTTGATCTACCTGCTGTTAATGATAAAATTTTTCGCGATCTTTATGTGGAATTACCTGAGTCAGTTGAGCTTAATTATTATGGCCATGATCTAAAGTTTATATCCTGGCAAAAAAAACTAATACTTAATGATTTTATTGAAAGAATAAATAATCTCCTAGTTTTTGGTCGAAATAATGAGGCTAAAGATACGATTTTATTTGCCCAAAAAGTACTAAAAACTGAGCCAGAAAGCCTGTGTGAGCTTAAATACCAAGATGCTAAAATTATGAGAAAAATGCGTCAATATACTAAGGCTCGATTACTTTTTCAGGAATTAAGCAATACCTGTCATCCTGAAGTAGTGATCAAGGCTCGTTATATGGATCTGCAGTTGGCAGCCATGATGAAAGATGTGAGTGTTTTGGATTCATTCAATAAGTTTGTGCATGATTACCCTGAACACGGTTTTAGTGACGATATTTTATTATTTAAAGCTAAGTTACAGCTTGATACACATGATCAACTTGGAGCATTGAGTAGCCTTGAGGACTTAAAAAGACAGTTTCCTCATGGCGATATGATCAATAACGCTTTATTCTTAAAAGCTTTTACCCTGTTACGGCTCGGTCGCGTGGCAGAGGCCTTAGTAGAGCTTGATCTACAAAAAAAGAATTCTTTACCTGGCAGCCTGTTTTATCAACAAGCTGAATATTGGTTGCTACGCATGGCTATTTATAATGATCTACTAAGGCTTGATAATCCTAATCGAGATCATTTAGTTAAGCTTAAACAGCGTCTTAATCATTTAGCGCTGACATATTCGAGTGTTTATTCGTGGCTTGCTTGGCAACTAGCAAAAAATTTGGGTATAGCAGAAAAGCTTCCTCAAAAAAAAGTTGCTCTTGACCAGATCATAACTAATCGCTACCAAGATCTTAATCTTATCGATCAATTGATAGATAAAGATCTTAAACATGAGGCCATGGCTATCCTTGATGAGCAGGAGCTTCGGCCTAATGATAGCGGCCATGCTCAAATGATGGCTCAGCTATATCTCAAACTTGGCCGACCAGAGCTCGGTTATCAAAAACTGTTACGTTGCCATGAAAAGATTAATAATAATTTAGCTCAATCTGCTCCCGAGCTTTATCATCGTTTAGCATGGCCGAGGCCTTTTGCTGCAGAGCTTGCTTATGCCACCGCTCATGCCGATGTACCACCTGATTTAATTTATGCCATCATGCGCGAAGAAAGTGGTTTTATGCCTGGTGCGCATTCGTGGGCGCAAGCACGAGGACTTATGCAAATGATGAAAGCAAGTGCTGATGAACAAGCACGACGGTTGGGATTAAAATCAATCTTCACTGAGGATTTACATAATCCACGTATTAACATGCTCTTAGGTTCAACGCTTATCCAGTATTATTGGCAGCAATTTGGCCATATTGCTATAGGAGTTTCCGCCTATAATGCAGGACCTAGCTCGGCGAGAAGTTGGCTTAAAAGTAATAATGGAGCTCCGCTCGATAGCTATTTAGAAAGTATTTCTTTTCCAGAAACCAATCGTTACACCAAAAGTGTGTTGGGCAGCTTATTTGCTTACACGAGGTCGCGCGGCTTGAATGCTATCCCTGAGCTAAGCTTGATTGTGCCTTAAAACCATAATTTATTGCTGCAACTAGATTTGGTGTTTGATCATCTACTACGAGAATATGAGCTCGATTGACATCTAAAATTGTGCTGAGTTTGTCAAAAAAAACTATATGTGGTTTTAGACAGCCCAATTGGTGGGATATTAATGAGTTTCTAATAGTAAAATCTGATATTTTGATGTGGTTTAGAAAAAAATCAAAATGAAGCTGATTAATATTGCTGAAAAAAATATACGGCACTGCTAAATTTTCTAATTTTTTGATATTTTTGATGTTAATCATGTGTTGAAAAGTGTGTTTTAGAGTAGAATATTTAATATTAAATTGTTGGCTTTTAATACTGATAAAGAAATCACTTGTGATTTGTCCTCGCTGATAATCCCAAAAATGATCATCAAAAAAATTACTAAGCTGATCACCTCCTCCTAAGAGTTTTGCTAGAGGTTTTTTGTCGATATTAACTAGAATGCCACCAATATCGCAGGCAATTAACTGGATAGGCATGCATAAGGCCACTCGTGAAAGAGCATGTCTTCAGTAAGTAAACGTGGATTAACGTTTCTCTCCAAAAGGGCCCGTGCTTTACTGATAGCGTGGCTGATCTTTTCTCCAATCTCGGGGGCAAGAGTTGGTCCTGACCTTTGACTACAGTGTGCCCTCATGAGGACATGGCATGTCTGTTCTAAGTCTTCCAATTCTTCTAAGAGTTCATTGCGTGAAACGGCAAACTGTTGGGAGAGCTTAAATCTATTACTTGGTTTCTCTGAGGTGATGGCATAGATTTTTTGTACGTGTTGTTCGGGTGCTAGAATAGGAAGCGGTCTTGGTTGTACTAAAACATTCAGTAAACGCGATGCAATAGTTGGTAATACAGCACTTCTTGACGGTGCCAAAGCTAAAAATACTTTGTTTTCACCGCTTTCTTCTATCGACTTAAGTAAAGCATTAGCCGCAGCCTTACTGATAAAATGCATGTGGGTGATGATAAAGATTGCCGGTCCCATTTCCCAGTTTCTTTTGTAATTTTCTTCGATTAATCTGCGTATTTGGTCAATTTTTATTTCTGTTTGATAAATGCCTGCTTTAGTGCTGTCATCGACCGCATCTTTTTCTACTAATGGTGGCTCGATATAGCTTATATTCGGATGAAGTCCTGCGCTAATACGTTGGCAATTGTTGCACTCTCCACAATGCTGGGTATTTTTTGGCTCCAAACAACAAAGCTGCAAAGATAAGTTCTTCGCATAAGCCAGACGATCTTCATGGTATGCTCCTGTGATAAGTAAGTTGGCCACGATAAATTCCTTGAATTTTTCAGTCTTGGGACACTGTTGCGAAAAAAACTAAGATAAAAATGAGGACTATTCGCAATAATGCAACTGCGTCCCTTGCTGAAAATGCCACTTAGTTTCCTTGCCGAATTAGCATAAATTGCTGGTTTGTTCAAATAGATTAATAGGTATCTGACCGATAATATTTACTAAACTATTTTTATGGCTAATATTATTATTACTAACTATCAAGAAAAATACCTAGAAAATATCGTGCAATAAAGTCCAGAAAAAGATTATGGGGAAAGATTCGACTGATGCTGCTAAATAAGACACCATTATATTGAGGGTAACGTTACCGCTCAGCATTGTTAATCGATCCAAGGGATGAGAGGGAAGGAGAGTAGGAGATGGCAGAAAAAGTCCTCAAAGCAGGCATTACTCGTAAGCCAGGTTGGCTGTACTACCTTGATCGCAATCTCAACGTCTTTAGAGCGAAAATGGTTCGTGGCGGCGAAAAGAAAGGTCGCGGTCAGAAACCTGAGCTCGTCTTAAAGTCAGGGTTGCGCAGGGATGAGAATTTTCTTTATTATGTAGATAAAGCAGGAGATATAGCGCGCGTGAAAGCAAGTAGAGGCGGAAGTGCCAAAAAAGGCAAAGGTAAAAAAGCAGCAGCAGCCAAAAAATCTGCAGCTTTGAAGAAAAAATTACAAGCTAAAAAACAAGTTGCAGCCAAGAAAAAGGCTCTAGCTAAGAAAAAAGCCGCTGACAAGAAGAAGGCACTGGCAGCTAAAAAAGCCATTGCTCGTAAACGTGCCGCTGAGAAAAAAGCTCACGCGCGCGCCAAGAAGGCAGCAGCTAAGGCCAAGAAGTCAGCTCCTAAAAAGAGCTCTTCGTCTAAAAAAGCAAGCAAAAGACCGGTCGCAGGCAAGAAGGTAGCTGCTAAAAAGTCAGCTTCTAAGAAGGCGAAGAAGTCTAGCGCTAAGCGCAAACCAGCCGCTAAGAAAGTTACGGCGAAGAAGCCAGTCAGACGTCCAGCCGCTAAGGCTAAAAAGAAAGCAGCATAATCCGGCTGTTTTTTATTAGTAAGGGCTGCCCCATTGGGCAGTCTTTTTTGTGTCTAGGGCCGAATTTACACCTCAATCTTTTAGGTTTAGCATTTATTAATGGTCACACCTAATAAACATATACATATATGGAAAAATCAAATTGAGCAATATATATAATATATACCTGCAGATTTTGCTGGCTATGCTAGGTGCCTGCGTGGGGAGTTTTGCTGGTGTGGTTATAGACCGTATTCCACGGGGGCTATCAATTGTTTATCCCCCGTCTTCATGTAATGCTTGTCATAAAAAACTTCGTATTTGGCATAACATACCAATTATATCATGCTTAGCTCTAAGATGTAGATGTCATTTTTGTGGCAGTTATTATGGTAAACGCTCTTTGATGCTTGAAATAATCTTTGCTCTGAGCCTATTAGCTCTTTATAGTAAATATGGTTTTAGTTTTGCGCTGGTAGAGAATAGCCTCTTGGTCTTGGTCTTGGTTTGCTTGGCATATATTGATCTTGATACTTTTAGTTTGCCACACAGCTTGTTATTGGCTTTATATTTGATTGGGATTTTATCTGGCCTAATTTATTATCTCTACCCAGATCTGTATTTGCGAAACGATGTTTTTTCGCTTGTTGATCGTTTGCTGGGGTGTGTGGCGGGCGGGCTTGGTTTTGCTGTGGTTAATATTATTGCCACCTATATTTTGCGGCGTTCCAAGAGGCTGAGTGCTGAGCAGTGGGCGATGGGTTGGGGGGACCCGGTTTTATTGGCTGGCATTGGTCTTTTAGTTGGTGCTAGTAAGCTTATTATGGTTGTTTTGCTTGCTTCTTTAGTCGGATCTATAGTTGGTATTATTGGTAAATACCGTAATCAAGAACAGCCTCATCCCGATATTGCAGACGGTGCCATACCATATGGGCCCTTTTTGGCGCTAGCTGCCATTTACGTCTATTTGTTTTAGCGCTAAGAGCGATTCGCTAGAGAAAAATTCGGGAGCACTATGTACTCAACCAGCGATTTTAAAAAAGGCATGGCCATCATGTATGAGGGCCAGCCATATCAGATTATTGACTGCCAACATCATAAACCAGGCAAAGGTGCATCAGTTGTAAGACTTAAGTTGCGTAACTTATTAACTGGCATCACAGTTGATCCAACATTGCGTTCGGGCGAAAAAGTAGCTCGTCCGGATTTGGAAGAAAAACCTGGGCAATATTTATACGAAAGCGAAGGTTCGTTTCACTTCATGGATCCTGCTTCGTTTGAGCAATATCAAGTTGGTCAAGATGTGATTAGTGATGCCAAAAGTTTCATGATGGAAAATATGGAAATTAAACTCCTTTTTTTCGAGGGACGTGTGATTTCTATTGAGTTACCTAATCATGTAGTTTTGGTTATTACGCAGTGTGATCCTGCTGTTCGTGGCGATACGGTGAGTGGTGCTACTAAGCCGGCTACGGTGTCTACTGGCTTTGTGTGCCAAGTGCCTTTGTTTGTTAATGAAGGTGATAAGATCAGAATTGATACTCGAACTGGACTTTATATCGAACGAGCCAATGACTAAAGCTCGATGATAATAACTAACTGGCAATCGTCTGGTGGTGGGTTTTCGTGTGAAGGTTCGAAGTCATGATAGGTAGGCATGGTCAATCCACTTTGTTCTTGTTTTGCAGGTCTTTGGTTGAGATCATCAATGATGTGGGCCTCGATGATGGCTTCAGGTAGGTCGACTTTTTTCATCTTTATCATAAGCTCACCCCATGTGAATAAGTCTCTTGCTAGATAGACTCTGCCCTACTAAAATGGCTCTAATTTTTTAGTCGCTTAGTTACTTAACCATTATTCGTTCTCTCGGCAGCTCTTAGTGCGGGAAGAGATCTCTTTATTTTTAAGTTAGTTAGGTGTGACTCAAGGTGAGGAAAAAACTGAAGCCCCCAGTGATCATAAACTGCGGGAGGCGCGTAACAAAGGTCAGGTAGCTAAAAGTGCCGATGTGGTTACTTTGGTCAGCCTCGCCTTTGCTATAGGTTTTTTAGGGTTTTTTATTCCATCTATACTGAATAAAAATATTGTTTTTATTCGCGAGATTTATAGCCAAAATTTTAACCAGCTATCACCATCGTCAATCAAAAATATGCTTAACTCGGGATTTTTTAACTGGTTTATGCTTAGCATGCCCATATTAATAGTGGCTGGATTAGGAGCGGTAATTGGTAATGTAGGTCAATTTGGCTTTCTGCTCACGAGCCATCCTATCAAGTTGGATTTAAAGCGTTTAAACCCTATTAATGGCCTCAAAAAAATGATGAGCAAAGACCGCATGGTTGAGCTTATTAAGCAGATGTTAAAATTTAGTCTGGTATTTTGGGTTATCTTAACAGCAATAAAGCCTCGTATTTTTTCGCTGATACTGCTCTTTCGAGCTGATCTCAACGCTGCTTTGAATATTATGAGTGACACTGTGATGAGTATCTGCATTCGGGTGTTGTTATGTTTTTTGGTGATAGCAGTCGCTGATTTTTTTTGGCAACGTTATTCGTTTCTGAAATCTATGCGTATGAGCAAGTACGAGCTTAAAAAAGAATATTATCAGCAAGAAGGCGATCCTCATATTAAGCAAGAACGAAAACGTGTTCATCAAGAGACTCTAGAAAAATCACCACCTGATCTGAGCCAAGCATCGGTGGTTATCACCAATCCTGCTCACTTAGCCGTAGCTATAAAATACGATGATAACTTGGATCAAGTACCCATTATTATCTCTAAAGCTCGAGGCAAAAGAGCCCTGGAACTTATTAATCAAGCTCGTAAATATGAGCTACCAATCATTCGTAACGTTCCACTTGCTAGAGACTTGCAATGGCTAGAGATCAATGAGGAAATACCAGAAAATCTCTACCACAGTGTTGCTGAGGTGCTGAGCTTTATTCAGGAGCTTAAATATTGATCGAATACGATAAATGACTGATGTGATTTTTACTATTTTCTAAGTAATTTCCCTTAAACCGTACACCAAGAAATAGTCTTGAGGGGAAAACATGAAAAACTCGTTGTTCATCATTCTTTTGCTGCTACCGCAGCTCGCTAGATCAATGCCATCACTAACTAACCGCTGCGGGGAAAGAGGAATAAGCTTCACTCCACCGGACAATACCTCTTTAGTCACCTTCAACGAAAACTGCGATACAGCCTTCATAGGGCCGCCGGCTAATGGAAAAGTAAGTGTTGATCAAGTTATGGGAAGTATGAATCTTTTGTTTTGTGAAACGGTAAAAATTCTTCCTAAAACGGTTGAGGCAGCTCGTAAGGGAATGCAGTTTTGGGTTAATAGATTGGTACAAAGAAGCCAAGAGTATGATGAAGTATCAAATGAAGTAATTGAGTATGGAAAAAATTTGGCTAAACTTAAACCACAGTTGGATAATCAAAAAAAGATTTTAGAAATACGCGAAGAAGAATTTAAAGTAGCTAAAACAAAAGTGATGCAAACAAAAGGACAGCTAGAGGATTGTAGTTCAAGTAGTGTAGAAGCAAGTTTGTGTGATAAGATTCGTCAAGATCTTAAAAAAGATATAGAAATAGCAAGTATTAAAAGAGGTCTGGTTAGCGACACTGAAATCGAAATTATTGATTTGGAATTTAAAATTAAAAAAGATGAAGGATTAATCAGAGAAATAAACGAACGTATAGAGCATCTTAACGCCGATTTAATAAAGTATAAAAATATGTTAAAAATGCTAGAAAATGATGCTCTTGAGGGCTATGAACGCTACGGTCAGCTCCATGGTGCTACTGTAACTTTGAATTTTCATGCTGACTGGCAAAACTTGGTTATACAAGCACAGGTTAGAAATTCTGGTTTACATATAGAACAGATGCCATTGATAGGATCAATTGTTTCTGTTTCTTCTTCAATGCCTGATGGGTTTGGTATAAAAAATATGTCTACCTTGCTCGGGGCACGAGTTCCCGGTTTTGATAGTTACTCAGTTCGAGAGCCCCAAAAAATAGACCTTGGTCGCGAGATATCTTCCCATCCAGTGCCATGGGTAACCTCTGTATCAGGGCAAATAGATTTTAATCTGATTGGTGCTTGTGTTATGGTTGATTCACAAAATAAAATATCAACATCTAAAGCTAATGAGGCGGTAGAATCAGCTTTAGTCATAAATTTACAGCATATTTATCCTATGATGATGAAAAGAAATTATGAGATAAACTTTAATACTACGAAAATAACCTCTGAAATAGAAAGACTTGCTGAATCAGGTGGTTTCTTTTCTTCAAAAAAACTTCATGAGTTGGTAAAACATAATCTTAGTAGCGATGTATTTAATATCACTTTTAGCGATCAAGGCGGGCATACAGGTTACACAGAAGAAGAAAAACGGATTATCAAAGAAGATGCCAAATATGAAATTGTTGATAAAATTTTGAGTGGAATGAATGCAATTCCTCAATATAGCAATGAAAGACCACCACCTCCTCGTCTTGATCGTTCTAGCGGGGCAAGGTTTATTTATGCTAATATGCCATGCTTTGGTTATGCGGTTTGTTATGCAACCGGATTCATAATCGGTGTTGCTGATGCAATCTTTGGTAGCAAAGAATCTGTTTCTAAATTTACTAAAGTTAATGGGACAAATGTTAGACACAGGTATACAGAGCGCTCACCTGGTTATAGAATAACAACCACAACATTTAAAGGTGATGGTATATAATATGAGATATGCTGGTTGCTTTTTTTTATGTTTAGTCTTTGCTTGCCAAGATGGCACTAATATTCTTGAAACATCGCTATCTTCGATGACTGATAGAGGAAAAAATAGAGATGATTCGGAAATTATAGGCACCGAGCAAGAACAGGATTCAAAAATGCAACCAAATAGCTCGGCGAATAAAGATCAGGAGGATGAAAAGCCACGCCGAGCTAATTTCGATAAGGATAATTGGATCGACTTTGATGTGAAAATGACAGAAGCATCAATCAAAGCTTATGTCTATGAGTTCAAGAGGTCAGCTACTTTTGGCCTTTCTATAAGAGAAAGCAGATCTATTGATAATCGAGAAGATCTTATGACTTTTTGCTATTCTAAATCATACGAAAAAAAACAAGAGTTTGATGATATAAGTGCTAAAATTTCATTATTTATTAATCCATTAAATAAGTTTATTTCACCTAGAATAGCCAATTGGTTTTTACGTGAAGTTGTAACAAGTGTTAATAATCCATTTAAAATTGCAAAGAAACACGTGATGATTGAGGCTGATTTTTTAGATCAGAGTGAGAAGAACTTAATTATTGAGAATGGTGCTTTTGAGGCATTTGATGAGTTGGATTTTTTGAGGGTAAATCTTTTTCATCCATGGGCGGGACCGGGGGAGATAACTTCATCGGTGATTGCGCGGCTTTTTTGTGGGATTGCGGATGGAAAGGCGAGTGTGTTGTATGTTTTTAACAATGACAAAGGTGAGACTTTAAGAGTTAGAATTAATAGTGTTAATTTTAAGCTGCTTAATTATTAGCTTAGTTTTTATAGAGGAGCATAAGATGGTTAGATATATTTTAGTACTTTTTGGTCTTGGTGTGACGATAACTGGTTTTTATGTATTTGGTTTAAAATCACCGATTAAAAAAGAAGAACTTCTTGTGAGCGATGTTAGTCAGACGGATCCTGGCGTAATGGCTGAATGGCCGGATGAGGTTTTTATTGAAAGCAAAACAGTTGTCGCGTCAGAAATTGGGCGCATGTCGCTTAGTGAGATTGATCAAGAACTGAAAAGCGGCAGAGAAAAAATCAAGCATGAACGTTTGATTGAAAAATTAAATAATGGCGAGGCGTCGTTAAAAGAGGTTAATCAGGCTAAGGTTCTGTTTGAAAGGTTAGCCTTGCTTAGCTTAGAAAATGCTCATCGCAAAGCACAGAAGCTTGCTCCTGAGATTGAGAGTGGTTTGGACAAAATTGGTCAAGATTTAGAGGAGATCAAAGACATGCTGCGCTACTAAATCCAGTAATAAAATTAGCGAGACTTTGCCATTCGTATTGGTAATTGGCGCCAAGCCGGTTGTAGAGAAAAGTTTTTACATTCCAAGTTTTTCTGGATTGCATTTGTATGCATTGCCGGCCATGGCGACATCAGTTTGTTGGCCCGATATACCACCTGAGCCCATAAATCCACTGCCTGAAATAGTGTTACCAGCCCGGTCTGTTTAAGTCGAAGGCTCTATTTTTAAGTCCATTCATAGCACCTTCAGAGAGATTTTTATTGCTAGTCCATCCGCCGGTAAACGCATTGCCCTGATGACCTACTACAGTGCCTAAGTATTTGCAGCCATCGGGGGCGGGATTTTTACTGGCGATAAGATATATTTATCTTTGACAAGGTCTTTTCTGGCACCTTTCTTGCTTAGTCTTAGTTTTTAATGCCCAATTGATTTTGCAGATTTTAGTGGTGATAAATTCTTGGAAAGCTTCTTAAAAATTTTAGAGGTGATCGGCGTGAAAATAAGTAGGTCAGGTAGTTCTTGGCGAGGAGTTCAGTCGACTATCAGTCATTTGATGATGTTTTCTCGAGCGGTAGTGCCACTATCAAGAACGCGAAAGTTGAGGCCTGATAAACGATTTTTATCATGGCCCGACATGCCCAAGCGTGATATTAGTGCTCTTGCTGGTTATATAAATCCTCCTAAGATTGACCTTGAGCTCTTACAGAGTTTTGTTAATGCAAATAGAGTGTCCGGCCGTTCTTTTGCTGGTTCAATCGATAATTTTTGTGGTTTAGATATGAAGCGTGCTATGGCAATTAAGAAAATGAATGCTTTGGTGCAAGCAACCATCGATGAAATGAAGGCGATCACTTATGTGAGTAATCTCAATCCCAAGGCTTAGTATGAAATATGAAGAGTTTGATGCAATTTTTGCTCTCGGTGCTAATTTTTTTGCTCAGGGCAAGTATCACCAAGCGAAGATCATATTTGATGGCTTAGTCGCTAAAGCACCACATAATCAGCTAGCTATTTTGGCTGCTCAGGAGTGCTCAGCTCGACTTAAACGGTTGGCAATCAACGAAAATTAGCAGCTATTGCTACTAGACTCTTTTCTCTATTCTCTACTAATAACTTGAGAAAATTATTGCGCCGCTTGAGTATCTGGTAATCGTTGATAATCTCAAACTTATCTTGCTGGCTGATACCTCTTGCTTGAGCTTGGGAGATTTTTTGGCTTAACAGCTCATGCATAGTTTTTAAGTGGATGATTTGACTCATTAATTGGCTATCAGCTGGTATCTTGCATGATTGGTAGAATTTTATCATGTTCATGATAATACTGATTATTCAATTTTGGCTGAGAGTTTTATTTTATGTATCCAGACATCATTGCATCTGATTGGCGTTGGCAGATTGCCCATAGCATACGTTCGATCGATGAATTGCGTTCTGTTGTACCTATCAGTTCTGAGCTCGATGATTGGTTTAATAATAATTTTGCCTTAGCATCGTTGCCTTTTGCATTGACACCTTATTTTGCCTCATTGATGGATGGCAGTGTAAGGTGCCCGATTTTAGCTCAGATGGTCTCAAGTACGCAGGAACTTAAAAATCGTGATTATGAGCTAATGGACCCTTTGGGTGAAGAGCCACGTCAGCAGGTTAAGCATCTCGTGCATCGCTATCCTGACCGGGTGTTATTTTTGGCCACCGATCGTTGCGCCAGTTATTGTCGTTTTTGTACTCGTAAACGCTGGGTAGGCCAGGGACCGAGCCCGCAAAAAGACCAGCAAGAAGAGGCTTTTAATTATATAGAATCTAAGCCTGAAATTCGTGAAATTATCTTTTCTGGCGGTGACCCTTTAGTCCTATCTAATCATCGTTTACAGGATCTTATTGAACGAGCTTTTTCTATCAAGCATATTGATGTTATACGTTTTCATACGCGCATGCTTTCTTTTGCGCCGATGCGAATAGATAAAGAGCTATTAGAAATTTTCAGTGATCACTCTCCTATTTATTTAATAACTCATTTTAATCATCCGCGTGAGCTAAGTGATCTAGCTATCAAGGCCCTCAAAGACCTGCACCATAGCGGGCTCACGCTGTTAAACCAATCAGTATTATTAAAAGGTGTTAACGATGATCCAGATATTTTGCAGGAGCTCTTTCGTAAGCTCGTTAAAAACCATAATCGGCCTTATTATCTACACCAGTGTGATTTGGTAAAAGGTGCTGAGCATTTTCGTGTACCGCTCAAACGCTCGTTAGAGATTGTTGAATCTTTGCGGGGGCATATTTCAGGTTTATGTATGCCGACTTTCGTGATCGATATTCCTCATGGTCACGGTAAAGTACCTTTGGTACCAAATCCTATTGACCATGAAGATGAAGATTTCATCTATTTACTAGGCTTTAAAGGCGGTATGGCTGCCTATCCTAAATATTAAAAAGTCAAACTTAGATCTTGACCTTGCAGTGCGAAGTAGAGGCTTTCGCTGGGGAGGACTTTTTTTACGTAGTTTCTGGTTTGTTCAAAAGGTATGCGTTCAATGAAAAGCTCAATCGGTAAATGGCCAAAGCTATTGTGCCATTTCTGTACTTGGTGGGGGCCAGCATTGTAGGCGGCAACGACTAGGTGGATATTGTCAAACTGTCGTTTTAGCGTTGCCAAAAATAAACTACCCAGTTCAATCGCTATACTAGGTTCTTTTAGGTGCTGGCTAGAAAATTCGACTAAATTAAGCCTGTTGGCAAGATCATTGGCGACAAAAGGCATCATTTGCATGAGACCTAGTGCTCCTCGATAGCTTTCAGCATCACTTAAAAAGCCGCTTTCAGCTTGAATAATAGCGTAGAGTAAACTTTTCTTAATATTATATTTGCGACTCATATCATCGATAATTGACTGATGTGGAAGTGGATAACTGGCCCGTAATTTAGGGTCATTTTTAATGTGATTAGCCTCAAGCTGTGCTTTTATTGTGTAAGAACGCTGCCAAGCATCATGATAATATCCTATGTGTTGCAGCATGGCGAGTTTGATTTCGCTATCAATATTTAGGCTTAGAACCAAATCGCGAGCCTCTTCGCTAAAGCCTAGGTGATAAAGCTTCATTACTTTCTCGCAGGCTGGTTTATGGCAACGATTAGCTAGTTGGGATAAAGCATCGGCTGCTAAGCGAGGAGCTTTAGCTTTGGTGAGTCCTAAAGTTTGGCGTGCTAGCATAACGTAATAGCTTGGTTGATTTTTATTGGCTAGTTTACGCAAGTAAGTATCACCGGCGTTTTTCTTATATTGTTGACGCAGGCTAAAGCCTAAGAAGAAGCTATATTTTTCAGATTCAGCACTGTTAGGAAATTCCTGAACTAAGCTCTTAAGTATCTGGTGGGCTTGGTCAAAACTATTGCTAAGCATTGAAGAAAGAGCCAGATACCACAGATAGCTTTCGTGCCATGAACTTTTCTCCATGGAGCTTTTACAGCCTTGCCAGGAATATTGTGCCATGGTGTAAAAACCCGCTTCGTAGAGTGAAAAACCGGCAAAGAAGCAACCACGCGCTCGTTCATTGGCATCAGAGGTACGAGCGGCAAAGCGTGAGTAAAAATCCGCCGCTTCTAAAAAACGGTCTACCTTGCCCAAGCTCCAGGCATAGTTTTCCAGATCTTTAGGCAGAGCATTATTGCTGAGAGCTTGCTTTGAGGCGCGTTTAAGGCCGACCTGAAATTTATTGTTAAGTATAAGGGATTTAATGGCCAAGCCATGATAAACACTTGCTTCTTGCTGAGTCGTTTTTTGATGGTGGATAGCTTGGTCTGCTTCTTTTACCACGTAATCAAAAGCTAGCTTAGCGATTAGCCGCTTAAAACGTTGCTCATTTTCTGGAAGCTCAAGCTCAAGTTTTTTTTCTTCAACACGCGGGTAGCGTATTAAAAGCTGCTTATAAATTTCGTCAGCCCGCTGATGGTGACCTATGTGCTTCAAAGAGCTGGCCAAGTTTTTTAATAAGCTCTCATTTACGCCAATATTATCCTTAAGGAGCTCTTGGTGGCTCTCTACCACCTGCTGATGGTCTTGTTCTTTGACTGCTATTTCTGCCAATATGTGCTTGATACGGCTCGCAATACCTGCTGGTAGGCTTTCTGCTGGTGAGTTTAACAGAGCCTGAGCGATAGTTTTAGCCTGAATAAAATGGCCGCCTTTGAACTCAGCCTTGGCCTTAGCCAGCATAAAATAATCACTTAGCTCAGGTAACTCCTCGGCTGCACGAGAATAAAAATTGGAGGACTTAGTCGTATTTCCTTGGTCAAGGTAAAGACGAGCTAGTACTGCCTGACGACAAGCTACTTGTAGTCTAGAGCCGTCAGAGCTTCTTAGTAGTGACTTTTCTAGCTGGGCTAGTTCAGCTCTAGTATAGCGTGATAGATCTATACTTAGCTGAGTATTGCTGCATGGGTCAGTTGGTTTAATGGTTTTTAATAAGCACGAATTCATTAGCAGAGTTATTGCTGATAAAGTAATTATTTTGATGATTTTAATCATAACTGAATAATTCCCTGTCTAATGCCTTCGGTTACTGCTTCAACACGATTATTAACATCAAGCTTATGGTAAATATGCTCAAGATGAGTCCTGATGGTGGCCGTTGATAATTTGAGCACTCGTGCTGCTTCGGTATTACTTAAGCCTTTGCCGATCATTTGTAGGCATTCTAACTCGCGAACAGTGAGCAGCTCACCCTGATTTCGCCGTCTTCTTTTAGGCTCTTCTTCCAAAAGCTGAGGAGGAGTACCCTCAAGTGGCATGGCGAAATATCTAAGCAAGCGCCGGGCAAGACTAGGTTGAATGACTGTGCCCCCTTGGTAGACATCAACAATGCCTTCATATATTTTATTGGCTTCAGCACCTTTTAGTAAATATCCTGAAGCTCCGGCTTTAATAGCATCAAGTACTTTGTCTTCATCTTCAAAAACAGTGAAAATAAGTACTTCTATATTACTGTTATAAGCCCGGATACTTTTAGTAAGCTCAATACCGCTTTGGTCAGGTAGGCCTAAATCGCACAGCACTACATGGGGGGGATCGCTTAATGCCAAGAGTTCTTCTAGGGCTTCCTGACCAGACATAGCCGTACCTACTATTTCTAGCTTAGCAAAACTTTCTAAGAGCTTTATTTGGGCTTTGAGAGTCGCCGGCTGATCTTCGATAATAAAAAGTCTAATACGTGTCATAATAAGTCTCTTGCTAGGTTAGCAGATATAGTCTGATGGTGGTGCCTTGATTATTGCCCGACCAATAGCTGAGCTCTCCACCAATTTGACGGGCGCGCGCTTGCATATTGTGGAGGCCAAAGTGATGTTTACGCCTTATGCTCGTATCAAAGCCACAACCGTTATCTTCAATACTAAGGCAAAGTCCACCTCTCTCACACATAGTGCTGAGTTTAATCTCGGTAGCACTAGCATGTTTAAGGGCATTGGTTAAGCCCTCCTGTACAATACGGCAGCAGGCTAATTGTTGTTCGAAGTTAAGCTTTAATAAGGGATTAATATTGTTTATTTTTATGTTTAAATTATGTCTTAATTTCATATTTTCACAAAGTATGATTATTTGTTCAGTAATATCGAAGTCTTTATTAAGAAAAGCGATAGAACGACGCATGTCATCAAGAGACTCTACAGCGCTATTGCTGATTTCATCGATCTCTTTTATTAGATGTTGTGGCTCAAGATACTGCCGTTTTATTAAGTCGCACTGCATCACGATACTGGTTAATCTGGCACCTGCACCATCATGAAATTCTCGAGCTATTCGTTGGCGTTCTTTCTCAATAGCAAGATCTTTCAGGTCTTTTTCTGCAGACAATAAAGAGTTGGTTAGGTGCTGTTCTTGTCCTGATACTAAATGGATAAAAAATATTGCCAACATGTTAAGCATGCAGACTAAGGTCATAACCGAGATAATGCTGATCAAGCTTGGATCATGGGGGCCCCAGATCGATAAGACCGTGCTGATTGGTATCGACATAAGTGGGGTAATAATTAGTAGTGGATTATGAAACAAAAGTAAAAAAATAGCAGTTAAAAAAGGGTGAATAGCCATGAATGGTGATAGTAGGAAACCTGAATCTCTCGTGATGTAAGTAAGTAATAATATATCAAAAACAAGCGTAATAAAATATAATATCTTTCCGTAAATATTGTTATTTTTTAAAAAATAACAAAATATGGCACAAATAAAAGCAGTAAATATTGCCAGTGCCTGAGTTGGTGAATGGGAAAAATAAATCCTAGAATCTAGGATAGATAAGAAAAATAATAGTATATAAAAACTATTAATGCTCAAGCGACCTAAAAAAGCTGCTTGAGCTCTAAATAAAAAGCTTTTGGCTTGAGGGCAGGCGTCCAAGCTAGATGATACCAAAACCCATTTTGATGATTTCTTGCTTGATTTTATCGAGGCTTACTTTACTTTCGTCAAAGTTTATTCTTATATTTTTATGAATATGATCGGCTTTTACCGTATTTACCCCAGCAAGCTTTAAGAGAGTACCCTCAATTCTTTTTGAGCAGCCACCGCAGATCATACCTGATACATTGATGATTGCGGTAGGGCTATCTTGGCTTTGCAAGCTCGGTGACTCAGCGCAACTGCCAAAAATTACCATTGACGCACCAATTAACGATATAAACATAACACTGAATATCAACTTCATAGCGGCAGCTCCTTTTTTTTTGAGCTTTATCTAGCTAGTTTAAAAATCTATTGGAGCCAAGGGGAGATTATGGGATTATTAAGTAGCGACCAAGATGGGGAACGTGCACTTTTTGCCGACATCAACGTGACCCCGATGGTAGATGTGATGTTGGTCTTATTGATTATCTTTATGGTGACCGCACCATTTATGATTGAGACTATTGGTGTAAATTTACCCAAGGGCGATGGGGCTATGGCTGAGGGAGCTACTGCGCCTTTGACTATTAGCATTGATAAAAGTGAGCAGATTTTTATTGCTAAACAAAAATTTAATCTGGAACAATTAGGTGCTTTTTTAAGCGAAAGCCCGCGACTGAAAAATGGCGAGTCTTTATATATAGAAGCTGATAAAGCTACCCGCCATCAGGCTTTGATGAGCGTGATGTCAGCAGCTTATACTGCGGGTGCTCATAAAATTAATATAATTATGGAAAAGCCCTAAGATATTCAGGAGAGGGTTTTATTTCATGTTTGCTAACAAGGCTTTTTTACTCAGTACAGCTTTACATCTAGGGCTAATGCTAGTCTTAAGCGCACGCTTTAATTTTTCCTGGCCGCATAAGAAAGAAGCGCCTGCGATGGAAGCACGGCTGGTATTTAAGGCTAAAGCTCGTGATAAAGAGCTTTTACCTAAAAAGCATGAGCCTCAAGCTCTGTCTGCTGTTGAAAAAATCGTTGAGAAGCCGGTAACCGAGGAGCAAAAAGTTGCCGTACCTATTCATAGCCAGAGCAAAAAAGTCGCCACTCAGCATAATTACAGTAAAGAACTCGCATCACTGACCAAGATGTTTAGCCAAGAGCTGAGCTCAAAAAAAACGGCTGAAGTGATAGAAGCGCCAGCTGACCATAGCTATTTTGACCAAGTCTATAGCCTTATTAAAGAATCTTTTATTGTGCCACCTCATGTGAATGGGCCGGCTGGTTATAAGCTGCAGGCGGTATTGCGACTTTTTATCTTAGCTGATGGCAGTTTATCAGAGCTCAAGCTTGAACAGTCTTCGGGTGATGAGCATTTTGATAAGGCAGTGCTAGAAGGTACTAAGCGTGTAGCTAATTTTGGTTCAGTACCAGTCTTATTACAAGGGCTTATGCGTGAACGCGGTGTGGTCGTTGAGTTATGTCCTTTTACTTGTGCGGGGCCTTAGGGGTTAATTTATGGTGAGATACTTAGTGTTATTTGTTCTCAGCGCTCGTTTAATGGCCGGTCCGACTTTTGATGGGAATAAAAAGCTCGATAAGAAAGCAGCTCAGGTCAGTAAAAGCTTATCAAGTAATGATGTGAGCCAAATATATAATCGCTTAAGGGTGGAAGGTGCTACTTTTAGAGCATTTAATCTATTTTTGCCGGATTTTGTGCTTGAGAGCAAAGCGCGTGAGCAACAAAAGCTCGCGCTCGATATGCGCCGAGTCTTAGAACGAGATTTAGCTATTTCAGGCGGGTTTTCTCTGCTTGCTATGCCAACTGGTGGGGCAAATGAGAGTTTGATCAAGCAAAAAGGTGGCGAGGGCATCAGCCGTATCAGTCTCAGTTTTACTAAAGATAAAATTAGTGTTCAGCTTGAGCATAAAAATCTCATTACCGGCCAGATCAATAAAAAATATTTTGCCAGCTCAAAACAGGCTTTTCGTTCATTGAGCCATCTGCTGGCAAGCAGTATTTTTAGCAACTTTGTGGGCTCTGAAGACTTATTTCAGCTGCAAATAGCAGCCGTTAAGAGGGTGAAAAACGAAAATCAGATAGTTTTATTCGATTTTGATGGCTATAATGAGAAAGCCGTATCGTCTGGGCCTTGGACTAAGGCGACGCCTTTTTTTAGCCCTGAGGGTAAAAATATTTTATACACAGTGATCACTAAGCAAGGTCAAGGCATTGTTGAGCAAGAAGTAGGCTCAAAGACTTTACAGTTTAGGATTAAAAAGACCGGCTTGAACTTAGACCCACGTATTTTACCAGACAACAGTGGCATTATTGCTACTTTGAGTTTTGGCAAAAGCGCCAATATTTATCGGGCTAATCGCTCGGGGCATGATTTGATTAATATTACCGAACCCTTGGGACTTAATTTATCACCAGCGCTTAGTGCAGACGGTAAGTTGTTGGTTTTTGTGTCGACTAGATCAGGCTCACCGCAGATTTATGAACAGGCTTTAGTTAAGCCGGGTGAGAAAATACCCAGCGCTAAGCGTTTAACCTTTCAGGGCCGTTATAATCAAACTCCCCAATATAGCCCGGATGCTAAATACGTTGCTTTTACTGGTCGCGATGAGAATAAAGTTTTCGACTTGTTTTTACTAGAGCGTTCGTCTGGGCATGTGACACGGATTACTGAGAACCAAGGTCGTAATCAAGAGCCTTTTTTTAGTCCATCAGGCCGCTATATTGTTTTTGTTTCTGAGCGTGAAGGTCGAAAGACCGGCGATTTATATCTAGCAACTCTCAATGGCCATCATCAGTATCGCCTTACGACTGATGGGGGTTACTTGTCGCCTGTGATAAGACCGCTAAAAAACTAGCTGATCTGGAAAAGATTATTGGTAGTTGCAGGTGTGACATGAGTTGTTAAATAAGGCCCAATGGATGCTATCTATTTTTTTATTAAGCTTATTTATCAACGTGGTCGGGTAGGCTAAATCGGTCGTGCCCGACTTATTTTTTTTGTGTCGCGCATTTATGAGCATGAGCATGGCTGTTGAACAAGAAAAAATCTGGCGCATGTTTGATCGTATTGCTGCTCACTACGATAAGGCTAATCGTGTCTTATCATGGGGGCAAGATCAATACTGGCGCTCTATACTTGCTGATCGTTTGCCTAAAGATAAGCCTTTAGCAGTGCTCGATATTGCCACCGGGACAGCCGATCTTTTGCTTAACATGTGTGAACTGAGACCTAATATTAAGCAGGCAATCGGTATAGATTTATCTGAGAATATGCTTGATTACGGCCGGCAAAAAGTAGCTAAAACCAAGTATCAGATAACTCTTAAAACCGGTGATGCTACGAATTTAGATTTTAGTGATAACTCATTCGATGTTGTAAGCATTGCTTTTGGCATTCGTAACGTTGTTGATTTTAAGCAAGCGCTGAAAGAAATAGCTCGAGTAGTTAAACCTGATGGTCAAGCCCTTATTCTTGAATTCTCACTACCGGCTAACGTTATGATCAAATACGGCTATTTAGCTTATTTTCGCCATATTTTGCCCTTAATTGGCGGCATTATCTCCAAAGATCGCGATGCTTATCGCTATTTAAATCGTACGGTTGAAAGTTTTCCCTATGCTAAGGCCTTTAGTGATTTGTTGATCAAAGCAGGTTTTTCATCGATTAAAGAACAGCAGCTTTGTTGTGGTATTGCTATGCTCTATGAAGCTCGGGTTAATGCGTGATCATCGATCTTAAACCAACTCAAAATTTAGTCAGTGCCGCATCAGCTATCTTAGGGTGGCTAGCCGAGCAGCATTTTGCCCCTAATAAACATATGGCACTGAGAATACTTGTGCATGAAGCTAGTGCCACTGATTTTTTGTTGGCAGCGCAAGGCCTCGAGCGTTGTTATTTTAAAAGTCGTGACAGTGATTTTTTTATAGCTGGCTTAGGCCGGTCTGATAGGATTGATCAACTTGCTTTGCTTGCTAATAAAACCACAGAGCTTAATCCTGAGCAATATTACTTTAGCGCTTTGGCTTTTGATGAAGAATCTAAAAGTCCTGAATGGCAAAGTTTCGGTAGATGCTGGCTTATATTACCTTTGCTGCAATTAACCAGGCAAGCAGGCAGGTTTTTTTTAATGCTTAACTATCGGGCTGATGCTTGCTTATCTTGGCCGATCTGGCTTGATCATGCCTTTAGCATCTGTCAAGCGGTGCATGACGGGGCTCATAATAGCAACAAGATACCTAGGATTATGGCCCAGCATGAACAGCCTAGTCGTTTGGATTATTTTTCCATGATCGATAGGGCCAAATCATCCTTATCGCATGAACAAGGACGGCAAAAAGTAGTTTTGGGCCGTCGTAATTGTCTAATACTCGCAGATAAAATTGATCCGGCTTCTTTAATTCACCGCCTAGAGTCACAAGATGCTTTTGTCTTTTTAGTTGATAGTGGTCGAGCAGTTTTTTTTGGAGCTAGCCCTGAGCTTTTATATCGCAGAAGTGGCAATAATTTTGTTACTGAAGCCTTGGCGGGTACTCGTTCACGTTCTACTGATAGCGTACTTGATTTAGAGCTCTGTAATGATTTATTGACCAGCTCTAAAGACCTGCACGAACAAGCTTTAGTGGCTGAGTATATTGAACAGGTTTTAGTAAAACTCGGTGGTCAAAAGATTATGAGGTCTGATATTGGTATTATGCCGCTCATATTTGTTCAGCATTTAGTTCAGCATTATCATTGCCAGATAGCTGAAGATTGGCATGATGGCGAGATTATCAAGCTTCTTCATCCAACTCCTGCGGTTTGTGGATTATCACGCTCATGGTCTCAACAGTTTATTAGTCAGCATGAAGGCTTCGATCGAGGTTTTTATGCAGGTGTGGTAGGTTGTTTGGGTGCTCAGCGTACTGAGCTCACGGTAGCTATTCGTTCAGCTCTTTATTGTGATCAAAAAATCTATGTTTATGCAGCTGGAGGCATTGTGCCTGGCTCAGTCGCTCAAACTGAATGGGATGAGTTAAGCAATAAACAAAAAAATATTATGAGTATTTTTCAGCTATGAAAGAGATTATTAGCCATCTTGTTAGTGTGGGCCTAAAATATTACTTTATTGCCCCCGGTTCTCGTTCTTCGCCGATCGTAAGCGCTGTTGTTGATAATCAAGAAACCCATAGATATCTTGGTATTGATGAGCGAAGCCTTGCTTTTATGGCTTTAGGTTATGCTAAGAGTTCAGGTTTGCCTGCAGCGGTGATTGTCACTTCAGGTACTGCAGTGGCCAATCTAATGCCGGCCGTGGTGGAAGCTTATCTAAGCCACGTACCAATGGTGCTTTTGACTGCGGATCGACCATTTGAGCTGCGCGATACCGGTGCCAATCAGACCATTAATCAGGCTCATATGTTTACCAATCATATTTGCTATAGCTGTGATGTGGCTCCGCCTTCACCTGATCTTGATCTTAGGCTCTATCGTGCTATTTTTGGGCGCGCTTATCACATGAGCCTTGCCCCTAAGCGTGGGCCAGTACATATTAATATTCAAATCAGGCAATAAGCATGACAAACTTAGTTATTATTGGTGAGCTGTTTGATGCAAGCTTAGCCGCTAAGATTATTAAGCTCGCTGAACAAACAGGCTCTTATATTGTTGCTGATATAAGTTCAAATTTACGATTATTAAAACACCCACTAATTTTGACTTGTTTTGATTTGGCTTTGCTTAATCAAGATTTTAGGAGCCTGATTAATTTTAAAACAATAATTTATTTTGGTGATCGATTAGTTTCTAAGCGTTTGTTGTCTTGGCTTTCTGAAAATACTGCTGATAAGTATTATCGTTATGATAATAATTTTAATTATATAGATAGCGTTGGAATATTCGAGCAAATAAGTAGCTTTGACGAGGTTAGTCATAACTTAGGATTAGGATCCCAGCCCTGTTCTAAGATAGCTATAATGCATGAAACTATAAAAAATCGAGTGCGAAACTTTTTAGAGCACGATCATAAGAACGAGGCTTATTACGCTGCGAGTCTGATAAAATTTATCAGTGAACCGGTAAATTTATTTGTTTCCTCAAGTATGCCTATCAGGGATTTAGACCAATTTGCTCAACCAACTGAAACTAATATAAACATATTTGTTAATCGAGGAGCAAGTGGTATAGACGGTATTATTAGTACTGCAGTTGGTGTATCTATTGGTATAAGATTGCCGACTATTTTATTGATTGGTGATATAGCTTTTTTGCATGATACTAACGGTATTATGCTGATTAAGCAAAGTCCAATGCCCATGCTTATTATTGTCATAAATAATCATGGTGGTGGTATTTTTCACTTTTTGCCGATCGTAAGTGATACCAATGTGATTAGCCCTTATCTTGATACCCCTCATACTGTAGAGATTAAATATTTATGTGCTGCTCATAGTATTTTGCACTGTGCGATTAACAACGGCGATGCTTATCAGGCAGCTATTGGCGATTTCTTTCGTGCTAAAAAAACCAGAGTATTAGAGGTGAATATTGATCGTGAGCACAACGTTGCTTTACATAAAGCATTTTATCAAGCACTCAAGTACTAAATTTATCGAGGTTTAAGCATGCATAAAGTTAGCTGGCAAAGCGTTAGAGATTTTCACGATATTGTCTATGAAAAATTCTCCGGTATGGCCAAGATTACTATTAATCGTCCAGAAGTTAGAAATGCTTTTAGGCCCCTTACGGTGGAAGAGTTGCAGGTGGCTTTTCATAATGCTCGTAATGATTCTGAAATCGGGGTGGTTATTTTATGCGGTGCTGGAGGCTTGGCTTTTTGTTCAGGTGGCGATCAGCGAGTGAGGCAGGAAGCTGGCTATGCTGATGAAAATGGTGTTAATCGCCTCAACGTACTCGATTTGCAACGTCAAATTCGTACACTACCAAAGCCGGTTATCGCTATGGTTGCTGGCTATGCTGTTGGTGGTGGTCATGTTTTACATATGATGTGTGATCTTACTATCGCTGCTGATAATGCTATTTTTCAGCAGACAGGACCCAGGGTCGGCTCTTTTGATGGCGGCTATGGAGCCAGTTATATGGCGCGTATTATTGGCCAGAAAAAGGCCCGCGAAATTTGGTTTTTGTGTCGCCAATATAATGCTCAACAAGCGCTTGATATGGGTTTAGTTAATACGGTAGTCCCTTATGATCAGTTGGAAACTGAAACTATTAAGTGGGCTCAAGAAATTCTTTCTCACTCACCCATAGCTATACGTTGCTTGAAGTCCGCTCTCAATGCTGATTGCGATGGCCAGGCTGGTTTGCAAGAGCTCGCTGGTAATGCGACTATGCTGTTTTATATGACCGAAGAGGGCCAAGAGGGCAAACAAGCTTTTTTGGAGAAAAGAAAACCTGATTTTAGCAAGTTTGAGCGTCGGCCTTAAGTTATGCTTGAGCAAGGTTCTCAGGTATTGATAGTCGGGGCAGGTCCTAGTGGGCTCATGCTTGCCTATGAGCTGAGTCGTCGTGGCGTGTCCCTAAGAATTATTGAGCGGGACTTAAATAAGAGTCCTTATTCACGAGCTATTGCTGTACAGATTAGGACGCAAGAGATTTTTGCGAGCTTAGGTTTATTGCCGCGCTTGATGGACCAAGCTCAGACTGTTCAAAGCTTTCAAATAAATACTGACCATAAAACACCGGTAAATCTCGTGCTGGAGGCTGAGAGGCCCCAGTTTATGGGTCCATTAATTGTTGATCAGCCTCATACTGAGTTGGTTTTAGAAGAGGCTTTGAGCAGGTTTGATGTCGGTATTGAGCGAGGCATTGAGTTAGTTGATTTTAGTCAAGATCATGATGGCGTGCTCGCTACCATAAAAAATCATGATGGTTCTTTGAGTAAACAGCGTTTTAGCTATATTGTTGGCGCTGATGGCGCTCATAGTATCGTACGAAAAAAAATGACCAATGCTTTTGTTGGTTCGAGTTATGATGATGCTTTTATTTTGGCCGATGCCGAGTGTAATACTTTTGATGATCACCATACGATTAGGGTGTTTTTTAAGGCTCAGGGCTTTTTGGCAATGATTCCCATGTTTGCTAGCAATCATTACCGACTCATTTCAGTGCGGTGCCATGAAAGAACTCGCACCGGTCCAGAGCCAACGAGTGTGGAGTTTCAAGAACTAGTTAATAAGCTAGTGCCCTTTAAGCTTGAAATAAAACAAGTTAGGTGGGTATCACGTTTTTTTGTACAGTGTCGTAGTGCTGACCATTATCATGACGAACGCGCATTCTTGGTGGGTGATGCCGCACATATTCATAGCCCAGCAGGTGGGCAAGGCATGAATACTGGTTTACAGGACGCCTTTAATCTAGGCTGGAAGTTGGCGATGGTGTTAAATCATCAAGCACCTGCTTCTTTGCTCTTAAGCTATCACCAAGAACGTAAGCCGGTGGGTGATTATCTGATCAACTCCACTGATCGTTTTTTCAAATTAATGGTGGCGAGCTCATGGTGGCTGCGTATCTTACGAAGCTTGATTTTGCCCTTGGTAAGTCGAAAAAAAAATCTGCGGGAGAGCATTTTTCGTGTGGCATCGCAAACCGCTATTTGTTATCGTGAGGGAGCTGTGTGTTCTCATGTAAGTCATATGCAGCTGCCTCATTTTTCAATCGGCGTACGTATTCCCAATCTAGAGCTGATGGATAGCCATCTCATTAAAAGTAGTTTGCATAGCATGGCAGTTAAAAGCATGCTTAGTATTTTTTTATTTATACCGCAAGGTATTAGCAAAAAAACTGCTCAGCTTACTATCAAATCAGTACGACAGTTGAGCCAAAAATTTAATATCAACTGTTATCTGATTTTTGCAGCTGATTTTGATGCCGAAAAAATTGTCGAAGACGATAATTATTTAATTGCTAGCGATGGAACAATTTTTTCCGGACTAACTCAGCCTTTCTTTATTGTGGTGCGCCCTGATCAACATCTTTTATGCTTAGGTAACTCTGATGATTTTAGCCATCTTGAAGAATATTTATCGGTAGTTTTAAAGGGTGATTCATGAGCCTAATTCCGACTAATTCTCCCCGTGCATTTATTAAATCCGCTCGTTTTCAAACGCTTGGTGCTATGGCTTGCCCAGTTTTTATTGGATCTGCCTTGGCTATGAGCCATGGTTATTTTTCAGTCATTATTTTTTTGGTGACTTTGTTCTGTGCGCTGTTGGTGCAAATTTTAGCTAATTTGGTTAACGATTATGGTGATTTTATTCGAGGCAGCGATAATAGAGATCGCCTTGGTCCACCGCGGGCTATGCAGATGGGTTGGTTGACTGAGTCGGCTATCAAATCAGCCATAACAGTAGTTTTAGTGACGGCAGTACTTCTGGGGATCGTTTTAGTATGGCGTGGTGGTTTTGCCATTTTATTGCTTGGGTTAGCAGCTATTGCTTGTAGTATTTGGTATACCGCAGGTCCAAAACCCTTAGCTTATTTAGGATTTGCTGAAATTGCGGTTGCTTTATTTTTTGGTCCTGTGCCCGTCATGGGTACTTATTATTTACAAAGCCTAAGTATGGGCCCGGAAGTTTTAGTTGCCAGTATCGGACCTGCTTGTTTATCAACAGCGCTGATTATGACCAATAATCTACGTGATATTAACCAAGACCGGCATAATCATAAAAAAACTGTAGCGGTTAGATGTGGTGAGCGTTTTTCCCGTAATGCTATTATAGCTTTATTGATAGTTTCTATATTTGCTCCGTGCCTATTAATTATTTATTTTAAGTTTTCTTGGCTAAATATGTGTGTATGTTTAACTGTAGTTAGTTTGTGTGGAAAAATAAATGTTTTATTTGAGCCTATTTCTTTTAGAATTAACTTTGTTTTATCGGCGATTGGTAAAATGCTATATTTGTATGGTATTATGTTAAGTATTGGTATTATTTTTCATGTTTAAGTTTCATCATTATCAGCTCGTTTGCACCGAGCGAGGGCTGAGATATTTTCCTAGTGGTCTACGTGATGGTGTGCTGGTTGAGCTTGATAGTTGCTGGGGTGAATGGGCCCCTATGGCCGGTATTCATGATCATAGCGTGAGCGATGTGATAAATCAGTTAGATCGCATAAAAGCTAAGAAAATTATCTGGCCAGTTAGCTCGCCTGCTGAGATGGCCGATTGGCTAAAGTCTTTTCCTTACCCTGCAAGCTATGTGCTGAGCATGATGATCTATCACGGCCGTATACAAAAAAAAGCACGTCTAGCTCCACCAATAAAACCTTCAGTGTTGGTTTTGGGCGATGCTGAAGCTTGTATTGATAGAGGCTATCGATGTCTTAAAATTAAAGTCGGCAGCACAGATATTAAGCGCGACATAGATTTGATCAAGACTATAGCTATGCGTGCTGGTAAGCAAATAAAGCTGCGCCTCGATGCTAACAGGAAATATTCATATCAAGAGGCGCTGAGTTTATGGCTGGCTGTCTTAGATCTAAACATAGAATACTTCGAAGAGCCAAGCTATGAGCTTGATAGATTAGAGTTACTTGCTGATCGAGGAATGCCTATAGCGCTTGATGAGTCTTTTCATGAGGGTGATAGCTTAGAATTATTAGTTAGATCTAAAATTAATTACTTAGTTATTAAGCCAAGCAGGTTTAGCAGTGTTTACCAAATCATGATGATCGCTGAGTCTTGCAAAAAACAGGATATTCAGTTGATTTTTAGCCCCTGCTTTGAAAGCGATTTTTCTCATATGATTAGCGCCTATCTAATTGACGAGCTCGGTTTTAATGACAACTTTCATGGCACTTTTGACCAAGATTTTTTTATAAAATCATAGAGGGTAGTAGAAGTGGGGCAGAAAATAGTAGCACTCAATCTCGAACTCAGCCATGCCAGTATTGAGCTTTTTCTATCAGCGATGGCGGCAGGGCAGGTGGTGGCAATTGTTCCTAGTCGTGAGCCAGCAAGCGTGATTGATGCTTGGCTGACCGAACTTAATTTATGGGCTGAGCGCCAGATTAGCCAGCAAGCATCAGTGATTATCCGTACTTCTGGCTCTACTGCTCAGCCAAAAAGTGCACAGCTTAGCTGGTCTGCATTGAGAGCAAGTGCTCGTGCAGTTAATAATTATGTTGATTTTAAGTCAAACTCAGTATGGGCTTTATCGCTGCCGCTTTTTCATGTGGGTGGTTTAGCGATTGTGGTGCGAGCTTTAGAAGCTCAGGCAATGATAGAAATAGCTGGCGATTACGATGAACTGGTGAGTTTGATTAAGACAGATCGGGTTAGTCATGTTTCTTTGGTGCCAGCACAAGTTAGGCGTCTCTTGGGTGATAATATCGACCTAGCCAAGCTGCGTGCAGTGATTATTGGTGGCGACAGTTTAGCAGGTAGCGACCGTGAACAAGCGCTTGCTCGTGACTGGCCTTTATGCCTTAGCTATGGTCTGACCGAGACGGCTTCGATGATTTATGGTGAGCGTTATAGCTCAGCAGGACCGAAGCCCAGTGTGCTTGAGCATGCTCAGCTACGGCTGGCTGCCGATGGTGAGATTTTGGTGAAGTCGGCAAGTTTACTGACTGGTTATATTATTGGTGGTGAGCTGCTAAAACCATTCGATAGTCAGGGGTTTTTTGCCACCGGTGATATGGCTCAATTCAACAATAATCAGTTACATATAATTGGTAGAAAAAATAACCGAATTATTTCTGGTGGTGAAAATATTCAGGCTGAAGAAATTGAGCAGGTATTAGAAAGTCATCCACTGATAACTATGTGTGTGGTAGTGAGAATAGCCGATGCTAAGTTTGGTGAGCGTCCTTTAGCTTTTGTGAAATGGCGCGCTGAGCCTCTGAGTGAAAAAACTTTGGTTGATTTTTTGACTGGCAAGTTGGCTCGCTATAAACATCCAGTCAAATTTATCGCCTGGCCTGATCATGTGCCTCATGTGGGTAAAAAGCCGAGAAGCTATCTAAAACAACACCTGCATACTTTGACAACCTTGTCATAGTACGTGCAGCCTCTATTAGGGTCTTTTATGTGATAATCCGGGAGAATATTTTTGTAACTACTTAAATTTATTGAATAATTTATTTTTTGCGATCAAATTTACTGATTTTTTCTGGACAAAAAGTTGCGGCCCATTTTCGACTCACAGTAACTTCCTTCTTGCAAGGGGGGGAGAAGTTCCTTCCCTCTCATGGAGGAACAAGTAATGACAAAATGTCTAATCAAGGGAGTCAAAGTTGCCAGCGCTATTAGTGCGCTGCTGGCATCAGCGATTCTGTTAACGAGCTGCGATGATACAGCAGTAAGTACTAGTGATAATTCACCTGTTAGTGGTGCTGTTGGTACGCTTCCACCTTCAGGCGGTACTACCACCAATCCACCAGTAGTAGTTCCACCAGATGTACCAGGTCCTATTTCAACTGGCTGGGATGTAATCGAGTTGATGGTTAGAACTGATCCGGCAGATCCACACAATGAACGTTATTTGGATGATTGGCGTTTCCAAATTCATGCAATCGATGATCAAGCTCGTACCACCAGCCCTGTATATTTTGGTGAAACCGGCCCAGACGGCAATGGCGCAGTTGGTCTACCTTCCTACTTGTTCAATCTGCCTTTGATTATCAATGCTTATAACGATTCTTATCCATTAGCTGATCTTGATAACGATGAAGAGCTAGAATGCCGTTCATTTGAAATCTTCGTACCAGCTAATTGCTATGATAAAGCCGTTTGGTTGTTAGGACCAGTTGAAGATGCGGTGTGGGATTTCTATCGTAAAGCATCTGAACGACGTGCTGAAGCTTGGAATCCAAGCCAAGTTGATTGCGGAACCTGGCTTGCTAATTTGCAACAGTTGATTCTTACCGATTCAATCAATGATGCTCTTACTGAGCTTTCAGATAGCGCTACCATGTTGTTTGATCCAGCAGACTTAACCGAAGCTTGGCAAGAAAACCAAAATCTTCTCACCCCAACCCGTCCGCCAATTTGTATGGCTGAACGTCGCCATAACGGTGGTGGTTTGGAGCGCGGTGATACTTTAACCTTCCCTGCAACCGGCCTTGAAATTGATGATGACATATCACCATATGAACTAACTGATGATCCAATGACCGATAATGATCCAATTATCATTGGTACCAACGGCGGTCCGATCTCTATTTGCGGCATTGAAGTTGGTGATACTTTCCCTGCGACCGATCTCGGTGCAGTGTTGACGGTCAACGGTAATGTGTTCAGCACTGATGTAGCTGACTCTGGTTTCATTTTTGACGATAGTGATTTTGATGGTACCGTACAAAATGATTCAGCCATTGATGTTAATATTGATGCTAACATATTTAACATCAGACTTGGTAATGGCCGCGAACGTGACCACGACAAGTATGACGATGCTTGTGCTTTGACCACTTTGGTAGAGTTTACCAACACTGATGATGATGAACACGATGTTTTGACTGGTTCAGGTTGGACTTTTGATGACTTGTTCTCTGGCGATAGTAACGCTCATGTTATCGATACTGTGGTTTATTTAACCTCTGATGGTGACGCAGTGGTTGGTGACAACGATTATTGGGCAATTTTCTATGACGAACAAGATACTGCGATGGAAGAACATGTTTTGGTGGTTGAATTACTTGGTCATCGTCAAGAAGATTTCCGCGACGTCTTGCACATGACTTTTGATGAAGCAACCGATGACCTCTTCTTAGGCTTACGTGCTGACTATGAACTTAACGAAGAAGAAGTAGATGGCGAACGCGCTTTCTTAGGCTTCACCATTCATACCTGGGATGGTAGTTCTGCTGCTGGGCGTGCTGCTGTTCGTGAAAACATTGCTAACTGCTATGAAGCATCAGATGTCTGGGCTCGTCAGTTTTTCGCAACGGTTGATTTCCAAACTCGTGAAGATGAATGTGGTTGCACCGGTGATTGTGAAATCGCCAGTACGATTAAGCCGCTGGTTGCTGCTGAGTTTGCTGTGCGTTCGCAATGTTTCTCCAACAGCCGTGCTAACTCAAGATGGCAAACGGATGATGTTGGTTTCTGGAGCATGAATACTATCCACGGTGTGGCTGGTAACGTAATCATCAACCCAGGTTGGCTAGCTCCTAATATGGACTTTGAAATCTATATTCAGAAGTTTGATGAAGCAGTATTCAAAGGCCCACGTACGATCAGAAGAACTGATGAATGTGGTCAGTTGATGGCAGAAGTTCCAACCCTGGTTGAAGGCGATCGCGTCATGATCAAGGCTGAAGACAACTGCTGCGATGACTATGACATCGTACTACCTTGCGTACCTGAGTTCACCGGCTTTGCAGGTGCTCCAGGTGTACCATATGTGCCAGTAATATTGGCTCCTCCGGCAGTACCACCAGCTATCTAAGTAGCGCTATTGCTCATGAAAACCCCAAACTTTAGTTTGGGGTTTTTTAATTGTCAAACAAGCCTTGCAATCTTTAGTTTTGCCCCTAATGTGGCCCCCTAATTCTCATATTACTTATCAAGGTGCTTGGCATTACTTATGCTCGAGTGACTGTTGTATTGTTGTATTTAAAAGTATCCAGGGGAGATCTCTTATGGGACGAGCTAAAGCCGAGCAAATGATGGCCCGTTATGGCCTAGGTTTAAATGTTGATCTGAGTGAAATGCTGCAACGCTTTAGTATCAGTGCACCTGAAACCATATCTCACCATGACATGGTTGATCTGCTAATTAGGCAAGCAGCTGCTCGTATTGTTGAAGAGCCTGATTATAGTATTTTTGCGACTCGTCTGCTCAATCGTAAAATTGCAGATGAAGTAGCTAATCTTGGCATTCATAGTTTTTCAGCTGCTGTTGCTATGGGTTTTGAGCATGGTTTATTGACTGATAATATATATAATTTTGTTCAAGAGCATAAGCTCAAATTAGACTCGGCAATTGATGAAAAATATAACGATTTATTTACCTATTTTGGCTTGGCTACTGTCTATGATAGATATTTGTTAAGACATCCTCAGGAACGTTTAGTTTTTGAGCGTCCGCAATATTTATTTATGCGCGTGGCTTGCGGTGTGTTTCAAGATGTTGTGCGTGTGCTTGAATTATATAATTTGATGGCTAGCTTTGCTTACATGCCAGGTTCGCCAACTTTATTTAACGCTGGTACTAAAAACCCCCAGTTATCCTCGTGTTTTTTGGTCGATTCGCCTAACGACAGTATTGAGGGCATTTATAATCGCTACACTGATGTGGCTAAGCTTTCTAAGCACGGTGGTGGCATTGGTATCTCTTATTCCAAAGTTCGTTCACGTGGATCGCTTATTAAGGGCACCAATGGCCGTTCAAGTGGTATTATCCCATGGCTTAAAACCCTTGATTCTTCAGTGTCGGCGGTGAACCAGGGTGGTCGTCGTAAGGGTGCTTGCTGTGTGTATCTAGAGAGCTGGCATGCTGATATTGAGAGCTTTCTAGAGTTGAGAGATAGCACCGGTGACGAGGCTCAACGTACTCATAATCTTAACTTGGCCAATTGGGTGCCAGATTTATTCATGAAGCGAGTCAAAGATGATGCCCCATGGTCGCTTTTTGATCCCAGTATGGTGCCGCAGTTGTGTGAAACTTTTGGCGATGAGTTTGAAAGTATCTATGTAGAGGCAGAGCAAGCTAAGCTTTATACTAAACAAATATCAGCTCGTGATTTATACTCGCGCATGATGAAAACGCTTGCTCAAACCGGCAATGGCTGGATGACTTTTAAAGATAGTGCCAATAAAAAATCTAACCAAACAGGTACGCCCGGGCAGGTGATCCACTTGTCTAACCTGTGTACTGAAATCTTGGAAGTAAACTCTGAGCACGAGACGGCTGTTTGTAACTTGGGTTCGATTAATTTAGCTCGTCACTTGGATGGCTCACAGCTTGATTTTCAAAAAATACGAGCAAGCGTACGTATAGCGGTGCGCCAGCTTAATCGGGTTATTGATGCGACCTTTTACCCTATCGAGCAAGCTGGACGTTCTAATCTTAAATGGCGACCGGTTGGTTTAGGGGTCATGGGTCTGCAGGATGTTTTTTTTGCCCTTAAAATCAGCTTTGATAGCGGTGATGCCTTGGCATTGACGCGTCGTATTGCCGAAGAGATTTATTGCGAGGCTCTTGCTACCAGTGCTGATTTAGCTGAAGAACAAGGCCCACATGACAATTTCGCTATCACCAGAGCAGCTGCTGGTTTTTTGCAATATGATTTGTGGGAGCAAAAACCATACGATCAAGAGCGTTTTTTGAAGCTGAAAGATCGTATCAAGCAAGTTGGTCTTCGTAACTCTTTGTTAATAGCCATTGCGCCAACGGCGACCATTGCCAGTATTGTTGGCTGTTATGAGTGTATAGAGCCTCAGCTTTCTAATATTTTTAAGCGGGAGACTTTATCGGGCGAGTTTTTGCAGGTTAATCAATATTTGGTTCGTGATTTGAAAGTGATGGGCATGTGGACGTCAGCGATTCGTAATCAAATTATGGAGCATAATGGCTCTATTCAAAATATTGTAGCCATTCCTGAGCATCTTAAAGTTTTGTATCGCACGGCATGGGAACTGCCGCAAAAGAATCTGATTGATTTGGCGCTGGCGCGGGGGCCCTTTATTGATCAAAGTCAGTCGCTTAATTTATTTATGGAAAAGCCTAATGTTGGCAAATTATCGTCAATGTATTTTTACGCATGGCAATCGGGACTAAAGACTTGTTATTACCTTCGATCTCGTCCCGCAACTCAAATTAGCCAAACCAAGAAAGCTTATAGCGATCAAGAATCAGTAGCTTGTTCTTTGGAAAATCCGGCTATTTGTGAAGCCTGCGGTTAGGGAGACAACTATGTTACTTGATCCTGGTTTAGATTTAACGTTGAGACCTATGCGCTATCCACAGTTTTTTGAGATGTATAAAAATGCTGTTAGAAATACCTGGACGGTTGAAGAAGTCGATCTTAAATCCGATATCGATGATTTACGTCATAAGCTAAACGCCAAAGAACAACACTTGATTAACCGCCTGGTGGCTTTTTTTGCTACGGGCGATTCGATTGTGGCTCATAATTTGGTGATTAATTTATATAAACATATCAATGCTCCTGAAGCTCGTATGTATCTATCTCGTCAACTTTATGAAGAAGCACTTCATGTACAGTTTTATTTAACACTGCTTGACAGCTATTTGCCTGACCCTAAAGCCAGGCAAGAAGCTTTTGCGGCCATTGATAATATTCCTTCTATTAAAACTAAAGCTGAATTTTGTTTTAAGTACATGGATTCGATTAATCAGATCGATAAAATCGTCACGAAACAAGATCGATCTAAGTTTTTACTTAATCTTATTTGTTTTGCGGCATGCATCGAAGGTCTCTTCTTTTTTGCTGCCTTTGCTTATGTTTATTATTTACGTTCAAAAGGCCTCTTACACGGCTTAGCTACTGGGACTAACTGGGTTTTTCGCGATGAAAGTGCGCATATGGACTTTGCTTTTTCGGTAGTTGATACCATGCGCATAGAGGAGCCTGAGCTTTTTAACGACGAGCTTGAAAACCAAGTACGCATGATGCTTAAAGAGGCTATTGATGCTGAGCTCAAGTTTGGTGAAGATGTTTTGACGGGTGGTATTGCCGGTTTTTCGGTAGCAGAGCTTGATCAGTATTTACAGTTTGTAGCTGATCAACGCTTAGCTCGTCTAGGCTTTAAGTCCATGTTTGGCGCAAGCAATCCATTCTCATTTATGGAGCTGCAAAACGTGCAAGAACTGGCCAATTTCTTTGAGCGCCGTGTATCTGCGTATCAGATTGGCATCAGTGGTGACGTAGCTTTTGATGAGCAATTTTAGATACTTAGACTTTGGCTGTTAAAATATCCGCCTTCGGCTATAGTAAGCTCGAAAGCTGGTGGGTGATTGATGCAAATTTTAGCTGGTGTGGTTTTATTAGCAATTTTGATAGTTTTTCATGAGCTAGGCCATTTTTGGGTGGCTAAGATGCTTGGTGTGCGGGTCCTAACTTTTTCGCTCGGTTTTGGCCCTAAACTAGCCAGTTTTAAACATGGCGATACCGAATACCGTCTGAGTTTGATCCCGCTGGGTGGCTATGTTCGCATGTTTGGTGAATCGCTTGAAGAAGATCTCAGTGAAGATGATAAAAAAATCAGTTTCATGCACCAGGCAACTTGGCGTAAGTCATTGATCGCAGCAGCAGGACCGATCTTTAATTTTATTTTACCGGTAGTGCTCTTATTTGGCTTGCTGGTAGGCCGTGAACAGATTTATTTACCTGTGGTTGGCACGGTGCTGAAGGGGAGCGTTGCTGAGCAGGCCGGTCTTATTCCCGATGATCGAATCCAAGCTGTGAACCAAGAGCCAACCGCATCGTTTAACGATTTTGCGCGCATTGTTAGTGATCATCCAGGACAAGAGCTGGCTTTGAGTATTATCAGGCCAAGCAGTCAGGGTGAGACCTCATTGGTGATAAAACTCACACCTGAATCTAAGCCTTCGGGTAATCCTCTAGAAAAAGACCAAAAAGTTGGTCGCGTGGGTGTGATGCCGGCTATTTTATTGCCGATTATTTGGCTTGATGAGAACAACCCCTTAAGTAGCTATGGGCTTAAGAGTCTCGATCAAATTGTTGAAATTAATAAGCGGCCGATTAAAAGCTCTCGGGCTTTATTTGAGCAAATAGGCCAGCTGAACGAAAGCCCTACGCTCAAGGTTAAACGTGACAATACTGAGTTCAGCTTAGCTTTACCAGCTTTAGGTCCAGACTTAGCTAATAATCATTGGGGTATTGCTTCAGCCATGGGGGCCGTGACCGGTATTAGGCCCGAGTCTTTAGCTGAAAGATGGGGTCTTAAGTCAGGTGATCGGGTAGTTTCGATTAACCATGAGCTGGTTTCAAGTAGCTATCAACTGCACCAACAACTCATAGAGAATCATGATAAAGACCAAGCTATGGGTGTTATTACCAAAGCTGGTGAATCTAAGACTATTTCACTGCGTTTGCCAGATAATTTTCTAGAAAACCCCAAACTTGATGCAGATCTGGCATCAATGTTTGGTATAGAAAGCCCGGAGATGTTTAAGCCAGGTGAGATTCTTGAGCGTTCGGTTGGTATCGTGGAAGCTTTAGGTCGGGCAGTGAGTCAGACTTATGCCATAGCAGCCATGACCGGCAAATCTTTGTGGTTATTGGCTAAGGGTGATGTGCCGGCATCTCAAGTCGGCGGGCCCATTCAGCTCTTCGATGTCGCCCAGCAGGCAGCCAACAAGGGCTTGGCCTATTATATCTTTATTATGTGCCTCTTGAGCGTGAACTTGGGTTTACTTAACTTATTGCCGATCCCGGCCCTTGATGGCGGCCACTTGTTGCTTTTTGGTATTGAGGCCATACAAAGAAGGCCACTGACTGTAAAAACAAGGACTGTTGCTACCCAAATCGGTTTTGCGCTCTTGTTGTGCCTGATGGCTCTTGCTATTTTTAACGATTTATCCCGTTTGTTTCGATAAGGACGACCTATGAATACAATTGAGCCAATACTGAATGGTGATGGTGCTAGCCACGACGATAATCTGCTGCGGTCAGTTAGTATTACTGACGAGTTAAGAACATCGTTTCGTGATTATTCGATGAGCGTGATTATTGGTCGGGCCTTGCCTGATGTGCGTGATGGCTTGAAGCCGGTGCATCGACGTATTTTGTACGCTATGTTCAAAGAAGGTCTATTATCAAGCAAAAAATTTAGTAAATGCGCTGGGGTTGTCGGTGAAGTGTTAAAGAAATACCACCCTCATGGTGATGCACCCGTTTATGAAGCACTGGTTCGTATGGCTCAGCCCTGGAATATGCGTGAACTGTTAATTGAGGGGCAGGGTAACTTTGGTTCGGTTGATGGCGACCCTGCTGCTGCTTATCGTTACACTGAAGCACGTTTGGCTAAAATTGCTGAATCGATCTTGGCTGATATTGATAAAGAGACGGTAGATTTTTCACCCAATTTTGATGGTTCGGTTGATGAGCCGGTTTTTTTACCCAGCCGCATCCCTAATTTATTGGTTAATGGTTCCGAGGGCATCGCAGTAGCCATGGCAACTAAGTGCCCACCCCATAATTTAGGCGAAGTGATTGAAGGCTTACTTGCGGTCATTGCTGAACAGTTTGAAGATGGTCCTGAGCTTAACTTTGAGCGTCTTGAACAGTTAATTCCCGGCCCAGATTTCCCGACCGGCGGTATAATTTGTGGCAGAGTGGGATGCTCTCAAGCCTTACGCACGGGGCGAGGTAGTATTATCATTCGTGGTCGGGCTGAAATTGAGCGCAATGACTCGGGCAATAAAGAGCGGATTATTATTACTGAAATCCCCTTTCAGCTCAATAAAGCCAGATTGCTTGAGCGTATTGCTGAGCTGGTACGTGACAAACGTATCGACGGTATTTCTGACTTGCGCGATGAATCATCTGATCGAGGTGGCATGCGTATTGTGGTTGAAATCAAGCGCGATGCTATGGGCGAAGTAGTCTTAAACGGTCTTTTTCAGCATACTCCGTTACAAAGCAGCTATTCGGTCAATATGTTGAGCATTGTTGATGGCCAGCCCATGACGCTCAATATGCGCCAGATGCTCGATAATTTTTTGGGCTTTAGGCGTGAAATTGTTACTCGCCGTAGTCGTTTTGAGCTTAAAGAAGCCAGTGCTCGCTTTCATATTATTGCCGGTTTAGTCACTGCTCTTGATGATATCGATCGAATTATCACAACTATTAGGGCATGTAAAAATAGCGAAGAAGCTCGTGAGCGCTTGATGGCGATGCAGTTTGCGGGTGCCCTCAAGGTCGAGTTATTTTTGAACGCGCCAACTAAGCAAATCGAAAACTGGCAAGCTCAGGGTTTTGCTAACTTGGATCTAGATCAGGCAAATGCCATTTTAGAAATGCGTCTATCGCGCCTAGTGGCCCTTGAGCGCGACAAATTGGTAAACGAAGCCAAAGAATTATTGCTGGAAATTATTCGGCTCAAAGAAATCTTGGCCGATCTAAAAGTTCTTATGGGTGTGATCAGGGGTGAGTTGCTGGAAATTAAGCAGCAGTTTGTTAGCCCACGCCGTAGCATATTTGACCGTGAAGCGGAAAATATCAGCAAAGAAGATTTGATTGCCGAAGAAGATGTTTTAGTAACCATTTCGCATTTAGGCTATGTAAAACGAGTGCAGTTGTCTAACTACCGAGCACAACGCCGAGGCGGTAAAGGTAAAACAGCGGTTATAGCCAAAAATGAAGATTTTGTCCAAGACGCTTTCGTGGCATCTACCCACGCTTATCTGCTTACTTTTACTAGTTTAGGTCGGGTATTTTGGGTAAAAGTACATGAGTTGCCGGAAGGTAGCACGTCCTCTCGAGGCCGGCCGATTGTTAACCTGGTTAAGCTTGATGATAACGAGCAGGTATGCGCTATTTTGCCAGTCAGAAACTTTCCTGCTGAAGAAGAGAAGCAATTTGTTGTGACCTGCACTAAGAAGGGCAAAATCAAAAAAACTGATTTACTGGCTTATTCGAACCCGAGAGTCAATGGTCTGATTGCCTGTGGCATTGAAGAAGGCGATGAGTTGATAGCGGTTAAAATCACTGATGGGCAAAGGGATATCATCTTATCCACCAAAAAAGGTATGGCGATTAGGTTCAACGAGACTGATGCGAGAAGCCTGGGCCGCCAAGCAGTAGGTGTTCGCGGCATTAAGCTTAAGGGCAATGATGTGGTGGTTTCTATGGAAGTGCTCAATACTGAAGCTACGATTTTAACTGTTACTAAAAATGGCTACGGTAAACGTACTGCTATTGAGGAATATCGAACGCAGACTCGCGGTGGTTCTGGTTTGATTACCATCAAGGTAGACGAACGCAATGGCCCGGTAGTAGCGGCTATGCAGGTTAACGACGAAGATGAAATCATGATTGTAACTAACTTAGGTAAGCTTATTAGAATGGGCGCTGATGGGGTATCAACCTATGGCCGTAATACTAAAGGCTTAAGATTGATTTCGATGGATAAAGAATTTGGTGAGTCGGTACAGTCTTTGGTATACATAAAAGACGATGGTAATAATGAAGATGGCAACTAATCTCTCTGGGTGCTTGATTTATGCCTGTCTTTAGGCTAGCAATTATCATAGGTTTTAAGCCTCGGTAGTATTAATCGGCCTATAATTTAAAGCTTTAAACCTAAGTTTTTGATTTTATTAGGTTTAAGAGATGTAAATCTCACTAACAAGGGGAAAATATGAAAATTGTAAAGCGTTTGCTTATAGTAGTTTGGGCTCTAGTTTCGTCAGGCTCAATGGCGGTAGTCCAACCAATTAAGCCTGTAGGTGAAGATTCTCCGATTCGTATTCATGGTGGTCTGCAGGGTGGTTATAACGGTGTTATGAAGGCGGCTAATACCGATAAGATGGGCTTTGGTTTCAGCAATGTTGGTCTTGGTTTAGGTTTTGCTCATAATGTTGGTTATGATTTCGAATACGGTCTTTCGATCTCTGGTGATTGGGCGACTGCGCCTGGCAATACCTCTAACAAGGGTCGTGGTACTGCTCTATGGTCTAAAGATGCCACAGATGCAAAAACTGCTGGCGCACGTACGAATATCGATTTGATGGTTCGCTACATGCCAGAGTTATCAGAGCGCTTCAACGCTGGTTTAGCTTTTGTTGGTGGTTGGGGTGATCAATTTGGTGAAAGCAATAAAGCCATCAAAGACGCTCGTAACTTTGGTGATTTGAATTTAAAAGTTGGCCCAGCCATGAGCTATGGTTTTGGTGATACTTTTTCAGCTTACATGGGTGTGAGCTATACCATGAGCGACATTCGTTTCCTCAAAGAAGGTAGTGCTGGTGATGCCTTGAAGGCTTATTCAAGTTTACATGGTCTTGAAGCCCCAGTAGGTTTGTGGTTTTCCCTTGCTGATAACGCAGGTCTCTTCTTGGAAGTTAACACCCGCTTTCGTAACATTAGCGAATTCACGAAGAGCTGGCGCGAAGAAGCCACCTTGGGCCTTGCTTTCGCTATCTAGGTGCTAAAATCAATATGAATTATTAAAACGGCTCTTCGGGGCTGTTTTTTTAGCTAAGTAAAAATTTTTCAGAAGTCTACTTGAGTAAATACTATGAACAAGCAAATTTGATTGAGGCAGTTAGAGTAAGGCCTGTCGCAACGCTGGCAAACTTATCGCCATCGATCAATTTTGCTTGTGGTAGATATGACAAAATACTATTTCTGACTAATGGCACCAATGATGCCCCGCCGGTCATAAAGACTGCACTGATGCTCGTTTTGTGGATTTGAGCACTAGCAATGGTTGATTTTAGCGTTGACAGTATTTTCTCGACATCATCAAAAATAGAGTCTTCAAAATCACTTTTGTTAATTGTGGTATAATTCATTTTGGCCAAAAATATGTCGCAAGGCTGGCTTTGATAGGTCAACAGCTAGCAGACAGACCAAAGCGGTCACGTGAGACACAGCTAAAATACATATAAATGTTTCAAAGAAATTAGATCTTATTAAATCATACATAGCAAGGCTTAATAAAAGACTAAGAATATTATTCCAGAATAAAAACGTGAATAAATACCTGATTTTTCGCTCACTTATGTTTTTAATTTTCATAAACCTGCTCTGTGCCTACTATTTTTGTCAGTTCATGCGCTAAAACTGCCACTTCACAACCATAAAGCTATCGAGTTCACCGAATATGAGTAAAGTGCAAGCATGTTTCACAAACTAAGGAGATAATGTGAAAAATATATTATTTATAATATCGATATTGGTATCCACCACAAGCATGGCAATGGCAATGCCGGAAGCTTTCACTGAGCTATTTCATTCTGGTATATGGCTTGGTGAAGCTACACATTACAGTCGTAGTGGTCAAATCAGCTCTCAATTTACCTATGGGGCACAGATTGATTCAAAGGGTCGTAGCTTTAATACGATCGCTAATCCAAACAATCCTGAAGCATTAGATACCTATCAGAACTATACGATGACCAAAGATGGCCTTCATTATGATCTGCAATTTTCGGCATCTAGACAAAATAGAGTGGGAATTTTAGATAATTTTGAACAGCTTGATTCAAATACATGGAGTTTTAGTAAGGGTGCATTTACTCATCGATTTATTAAAATTTCAGATAAGGAAATGCAAATTATAACGTTTTTTAGCCAAAAAAAGCATGCTGAAGTAAAACTATTTCTTATCCAATAAGCAAAAAGAAGTTAAGCTATCAAAGTTAGCGCATTGGGGTCTAATCCACCCCTTTAGCCGCGCATGAGCAGTGCTTGTACAGCCAGTTTATAGCCGTTGATACCTAAGCCAAAAATGCTACCTATACACACACTGCTAATATACGAGTGATGGCGAAATTGTTCCCGTTTAAATATATTGCTGATATGAACTTCTATCGCTGGTATTTGGCTGGCAACTAAGGCGTCTCTTAAGGCGATTGAAGTATGGCTCAGTGCGCCCGGGTTTATAACGATGCCATCTTTTTGGGTGAGACTTTGCAGGTAATCGATTAAGTTACCCTCATGGTTATTTTGGAAGAACTCTAGCTGGGCGCTGTTAGTAAATTCTTGCCTAAGCTGTTCGGCAAGCTGGCTAAGCGTAGTAGTGCCGTAAATATGGGTTTCACGGTTCCCGGTCAGGTTTAAGTTGGGGCCGTTGATAACATAAAAATGCTTCATGTTTTTGCTCCTAAATAATTTTGTCCTGCCCGCATGAGGCTGACGAAGGCTTGTTCGTCGGTTGTATTAATAGCGCTCAGTGTTGATGCTAGGCTACGAGATAAAGCTTGGTAGCAAGCTTGATTATAAGGATTGAGCGCTTGAATTTCGTAATAGAGCTGAGGATTCTCACTAAAAACTCTTTGGGCAATACTCAGCAAATTTGAAAAAGTCGTTGATGAAAAACGTGATAAGAAGTCGATGGAAAAGCCGCTATGCTCAAGTGCGCCGATAAAAATTATGTTTAATAAGTGCGAAAGTGAGAGTAAATAAGCAATAATTTGATCATGTTGATCAAAACTCATATCAACCATGCTCACTGAAGTTGATTTAAATAATTTTTTAGCAAAATTATCAGCCTGATTATTAGCCACACTGGTGATAATAATATGCTTACCAAAGAGCACTTCTACTGAAGGACCAAACATCGGGTGTAGTGAGGTGACTTTGGCACCCTGTTGGCTCAGTTTAAGCAGAGCCTGCCGTACAGGAGCTTTAACTGATGAGACATCAAAGATTACCGGCTTAGCAAGATTATAGGTGCCAAGTTGATTAAGCATATCAGCACTTACTCTAATTGGCGTTGCCACTATGATGAGGTCATGGTTGGTGATAGTTGCATCAAAGCTGGTCTGATAGCTACATAAAAAATCTGGTTTCACTTGGTCTATGACTGTGATTGTATGTCCTGAATCGGCAAAAAAGTGACAGAGCCAGCGACCTAAGCGCCCAGAACCACCGATAACGGCCACTGATAAAGGAGAGCTGGCAAGATTATATCTAATGCGATCGCGCTCCTGGCGGGATAAAGACAATCCCATAACTAGTTCAGACATTTTTATGGCGAAACTTTCAGGTAAATCAAGCTCGTGGGCGCAGGCTATTGCATGCTCAAATACGGCGTGTTCGCGAGAAAAATCTTTATCGGGAATGCTTAACTCACGTTTTAATTGGCCAATCTGTGCTGACAAAAGCTCGCGCTCTTTAACCAAGACTAAGAGCTTACGGTCGATATCATTAATTTTTTGACGACAATTATCTATTGCCAACTTAGCTTTTTCCATGTGGGCCTCCCCCAATCTACTATAGCCCATTTTTTTATCTGAGCTCGCGCCCGTAAATGAGGATCAGGATTAACCGCTACCGGTTGGCCTACTAAGTTAAGTAGCGGTACGTCAGAGGCTGAATCAGTATAAAAATAGCACTGCTCTAACTGCTCACCGAGCTCTTCACATAGTTTACGGGCAAAGCTTATTTTATTGGCACCAAAGCACGGTGGACCAATGGTTCGTCCGGTATAATAGCCCTGAGAATCTACTTCTAAGGTAGAGCACAGGCAATAATCAAGTTTTAAGTCTTCTTTAACTAAGAGCGATAGGCCATCAAAGCTTGATGTGAGCAAAGAGATCTTGTGGCCAAGCTCTCGATGTTGTTTGATCGCTTGTAGTGCGCCTGGCCTATAAAGGTTTTTAATCGTGTTATTAAAAAAACTGGTGGTTTTTTCCATAATTAAGTCATGAGATTGGCCAACTATTTGGCTAAGACCTTTTTTGATGACTTCTTCCATCTTGGTAAAACCTAAGTGATATTTAGCTAGCCAATACGAAGCATGGATCATATGGAAAAGCTTGATCTGACGGGTGTTCCATTCAGCTTTTAGCCATAATTTGGCGCTGTTATCAGCCAGCAGTGTTTTATCTAAATCAAAGAAGGCGATAGGCATGGTAAGCGTACTCCCCCAGTTTGAGCCGGTGTTGATTAGCTGTGGCTAAAACTATAGTAAAAACCTGAAAAGAAAACAGAACAAGCTTGAGGATTTTGACAATGGGTTTTTGGTTTTTTCTCAGTGCAGTAATCGTGTCTAACATGGTGTTTAAAGCCTATAAACTACGTTTTATTGAGCGTAATAACTCTCCTGACAGCAGAAAATTACGCGAACTTGAGCGAGAAATAACCACACTCAAAGAAGCTTTAGCTCATCGTGACCAGCGCTTGAGTCAGCTTGAAGAAGCAGTTTTCTTTGGTGAGTTTGAGTTAAAACGTCAGTTTATCGATCTTGAAAAACAACGAGCTACTAAGGACTAGGCACAAGATTAAGGTGAGCGCTGCAAGCATGCTCCCCGGAACTGGTAATTTCGGATTTTTTACCATCTGGACATATGGTATTTGAGAACTTGGCGCCAACAAAAGAAGTTTTGCCGTCAACTGTTGCGTTTTTTAAGTTGGCATTGCTTAAGTTAGCTGCGGCAAATTCCGCACCTCGTAAATCGGCTGATTCTAAATTAGCGCCGCTTAGGTTGGCGTTTTGTAGTTTAGCTTGTGCAAGCTTAGCTGAGCTTAGATTGCTGCTACTAAAGTTAGCAAAGCGTAGGTTAGAACCGCTGAATTTGGCGCTCGAAAAGTTAGCTCTGTTGCAGTCGACTTCTTCAAGATCAATGCCGCTAAAATCGGCATTTTTAGCGATGGCATGTGCAAAGATTGCTTTGCCCAGACTAGCATCCACAAACTTAGTGCTGTTTAAAAAGGCTGATGAAAAATTAGTGTTATTAAGACTGGCGGCCAAGAAAGATGCACCGCTAAGTTCTGCACCAAAGAAGTCAGCACCATCAAGAGCTGTTTGATCAAATTGACCATTTTTAATGCTGGCTTTTTTAAAACTGGCTTTTTCTAGTGAGGCGTATTTTAGATCGAGATTATTAGCTCTGATACCATTCCAATTTGATTGTTCGGCACTGGTATTGCTAAAATTGCTGTCTGAAATTTCGCTGCTGGAAAAATCAGCTCGTGCGAGGATAGCATTTTGAAAATCAATTTTTTTTAGCTCAGTATTGCTGAGCCTAATATCGCTCAGATCACTTGAGCTAAAATCTACGCCATTGAGCTTGCTGTCAGAAAAGTCAGCATATACGAGCGTTTTTTGCGATAACTTCGCATTATTAATAGCTACTTTTCTCATGTCAAGCGGGTTATCAGCGCTCGAAAGATTAATGTCATTATCTTCGGGCAGCTCATCGTTACTTATGTGCCATAAATAATCTATTTTCGCTGACCATATGGTTGTATCACTCTTTTTTGCACCACTTAAGTCAACTAAATCAAGATTAGCACCATTAAAATTAGTTCCTGATAAATCTGCTCCCGCCATACTTGCTTCAGTTAGGTTGGCTTCTTGAAATGATGCATTTGATAAATCACTACGGCGAAAGCTGGTTTTTAGAAGCTGAGCTTGCGTGAAAGAGCTTCCTTCCAAGCTGGTTGCTGAAAAATCAGCCTGCTCACCTTTAACACTTTGAAAATTAGCGTTTTTAAGCACGGCACTCAGTAAATTAGTAAAATTAAGATTAGCCTGGCTAAAGTTAGTATCAGAGGCTTGAGCACCCACCAGCGTAGCGCCGCTCAGATTGGTGTTACTAAAGTCTGCGTGGTTTAGATCAGCTTGGGCAAAATCAGCACCGGATAAGTTTGAACCAGCAAAATTGGCAAACTGAATATCGGCACTGGAAAAATTGGCATTAACTAAATGGCGATCAGCCAAATTAATTTCATCGAGATCTTCACCGGAGCAGCTGTAAGGACCGCCTGGGACCCGACAGATTTTTTGGTCACAGGCGCAGAGCATAGATAATACGCTAGATATTAAGAAGAGTAGTCTAATAATCATAAAAGGGCCCCCCTCAGAGATTATCGTTGAGTTAATGGGGGGTCAAAATTTGCTAAGCTATTGTGATGTGTTGATTTAAGTAGACGTCTTGAATGGCATTAAGCAAAGCTAGGCCTTCTTTGAAGGGTTTTTGAAAGGCCTTACGGCCAGAAATAAGGCCCATACCACCTGCTCGTTTGTTAATCACTGCGGTGAGCACTGCTTGTGCCAGATCATCCTTGCCTGAGGGGCCACCTGAGTTAATCAGACCAATGCGGCCCATATAGCAGTTGGCAACCTGATAGCGGGTAAGATCAATAGGATGATCGGTAGTCAGCTGATCGTAAACCAGTTTAGAAGTATGGCCAAAGCCGATGGCCGGATAGCCGCCATTATTAACCGGCAGTTTTTGTTTGACTATATCAGCACCAAGTGTCGCACCCAAGTGATTGGCTTGACCACTGAGATCGGCAGCACAGTGGTAATCAACACCGTCTTTTTTGAAAGCGCTATTACGCAAATAACACCATAAAACAGTAAACATGCCTAGCTCATGAGCTTCACTAAAAGCTCGGCTGATTTCTTTAAGCTGGTGATGGCTTTCTTGTGAGCCCCAATAAATAGTAGCCCCAATGCCGACTGCTCCCATGTTAAAAGCTTGTTTGACTTGAGCAAACTGAACCTGGTCATAGGAAGCTGGTAAACTAAGCGATTCATTATGATTAATTTTTAAGATCAAGGGAATCTTATGAGCGTAGCTACGAGCTACCGTTGCCAACACTCCATAGGTCGATGCTACCGCGTTACAACCACCTTCTAGAGCCAGTTTGACAATATTGGCTGGGTCAAAATAATCAGGATTAGGTGCGAAAGATGCTCCCGCCGAATGCTCGATACCCTGATCAACGGGTAAAATACTAACATAACCACTGCGACCTAAATGGCCATGATTAAACATACTTGCTAGGTTACGTAAGACAGTAGGGCTGCGATCGCTTTGGCTCATCACCTGATCGAGAAAGTTGGGTCCTGGTAAAGCGAGGCGTTCTTTGGCAATGCTTTTACATTGGTAAGTTAAAAACGATGAGTGTTCGCCTAGCAGTGCTTCAATATTGGTCATGGTGTTCTCCCGATGGTCGAGAATATTAATACTAATAGAGCTCGGTTCGGCAATGACTTTCTGTTAGAATATTTGTCAAAGCGGGGATTAAAAAATGTTCGTAAAACTATATCTGATAGCGTTTGTAATTTTTTTACCAATTGACATGCTATGGATTGGTATAATTGCTAAAAATTTCTATGCTAAACAAATTGGTTTTTTAGTAAAAGATGACATTAATTGGTTTGCTGCTTTCTTATTTTACCTGTTGTTTATTATTGGTTTGGTAAGCTTTGTGATTAAGCCGGCTCTTGAAAAAACTTCATGGAGTCATGCCTTGATATATGGTGCATTATTCGGTTTGATTAGCTATGCTACTTATGATCTTACTAATCTTGCAACTATGAAAAACTGGCCCATCTTAGTCAGTATTGTTGATATGATTTGGGGGGCATTTTTAGTGGCTTCTGTGTCGACAATAACATATTTTATTTTTCATAAGATAAACTAATGAGCTATTATCTAAATGTCGCAATAGTTTTATTTTTCTATGTTTTTTTTGTCTTTGTTATTTCAGTGATAAAAAAGAGAAATGACGTAGCAGATATTGCTTGGGGATTAGGTTTTGTCTTAATTACGTGGGTGTCTTTTTTTCTAGCACATCAAACAAGCTATCGTGCGTTATTGGTTGGAGTATTAGTTAGCCTATGGGGTTTAAGGCTTGCTTGGCATATTGCATCACGTAACGCAGGTCTCAGCGAAGATTATCGGTACCAAGCATTTCGTAAATCCTGGGTTAGGTATTTTTATTTCCGCTCTTTCTTACAAGTATTTTTGTTGCAGGGGTCGTTTTTATATATAATTATTTTGCCAGTTTTGCTAATTAATAACAATGCAGGTCGAGATTTAGGCTTGCTTGATGGTTTCGGTTTTGTCTTGTGGCTGGTTGGTTTTTACTTTGAAGTTATTGGTGATGCTCAACTTGCTATTTTCATCAAAAATCCAGATCATAAAGGCCAGATTATGCAAGGTGGCTTATGGCAATACAGCCGGCACCCTAATTATTTTGGTGAAGTCTGCCAGTGGTGGGCCTTATGGATTATTGCGTTATCAGTTCCTGGGGCTTGGCTTAGCATTGTTGGTCCAATCACTATTACGATTTTGATACTAAAAGTTTCAGGTATTCCTTTACTTGAGCAAAAAATGGCGAAAAAACCTGCTTTTGAGTCTTATCGTCAGCGAGTCAGCATGTTTTTTCCTTGGCCGCCTAAAAAACTTTAGCTCGAGAGATCGATTCGCTTATTAATTTTTTGGCTTCATCTGGCCCTACCCATTTGACGATTGATACCCATTTACCTTTTTCTAAGTCTTTATAGTGCTGAAAAAAATGGCCAATCTGATCGCATAAAATGCTTGGCAAATCTTCATAGCTGTGAACTTTTGAATAAAAAGGATGTAAGTCGTCTACCGGTACAGCAAGGATCTTCTCGTCTGCTCCCGCTTCATCTTCCATTAACAAAGCACCAATCGGGCGCGAGCGTATAATTGCCCCTGAAACCACCGGTGACTGGCCGACAACCAGAACATCGCAAGGATCACCATCGGCCGATAAGCTGTGGGGTATAAAGCCATAGTTACCTGGATAAATCATCGATGTATGCAAAAAACGGTCGACAAACATCGCTCCCGACTCTTTGTCCATTTCGTATTTAACTGGGTAACCACCCTGCGGAATTTCAATGACAGCATTGAACTCGTGGGGAGGATTACGTCCAATAGGAATTTTTTTGATGTCCATAGTAGTTCTCTTATTAGAGGGGTCTAGGTTGATAGTTTAGAACGGAATATCATCGTCTTCCACAAATCCGCCATGATTCATGTCGCGTTGCTCCGATTCGCCGAGACTTGAGCTGCTATCAGGGCGAGAAAAACCACTGCTACCAGTTGCTTGATTGGGTCCGGAGCCTAAGAAGAGTAGTTGGGTTGCTATTACTTCAGTAGTATATTTGGTTTGTCCGCTTTTATCTTCCCATGAGCGGGTCTGTAGTCGTCCTTCTACAAACACTTGGCGGCCTTTTTGTAAATATTTGCTGGCATTTTCGGCAGTTTTGCCAAAGCATACGACGCTCACCCACTCAGTGTGATCTTTGTATTCTTCACCTTCTTTACGTCGCTCGGTTACTCCAATACGCAAATTGCCGACTGAGGTACCTGATTGGGTAAAGCGCACCTCTGGGTCTTTGCCTAAGTTACCGATCAATGAAACTCGATTTAGTCCTGTTGCCATAAAAGCTCCTATTTATATAGCTAGCTCTTAGCATAGCCTTAAAAAATCTTTTGCCAAACCCAATCATATGGAATAATCAAAACATGAAAAAAATCTGGTTTTACAGCGGCTGGTTATTATTATCAGGTTGCTCCATGTCTTATGTTATCAAGCAGGGTAGTTATCAGCTAAAAATGCTTGCTGGAGCTGAGCCGATTGAGCTGGCCTTACGTTCGCCTGATCTTGGACTGAACGAGCGCCATAAGCTTATGCTCATTCAACAGGTCCGGCAATATTGCCAAAATAAACTAGGTTTAACAATTAATACTAATTATAAAAATATTAATCTATCATGGCATCATATTATCTATAATATTTCTGCTTCAAATTATCTTGCACTTAAGCCTTATACGTGGTGGTTCCCAGTGATTGGGGCAGTGCCTTATAAAGGTTTTTTTGATGAGCGTGATGCTGATAATGAAGAACAAAGACTTAAAAAACTAGGATTAGATACCCAAAAACGCAAAGTTGGGGCTTACTCGACTTTAGGTTATTTCTCTGATCCGGTATGGCCAAGCATGCTTGCTATGAGTAATGAGGCATTGGTTGAGCTGATTATTCACGAGCTTAGTCATGCAACTTTGTACTTTCCTAATCAAACACCATTTAATGAGACCTTTGCTAATTTTATGGGTCACGTAGGAACAATCGAATTTTATAAAGATAGCTACGGCTCTAATAGTGTAGAACTTGTTAAATTAGAAAAATATTACCGAGATATTAATTTATATAATAATTTTTTTAATCAATTATTTGCTGAACTTGAAGAACTTTATAACTCAGAGAAGTCAGATGAAAAAAAGTTAGCAGGTAAAAAATTTATTCTCCAAAATGCTCAAATTAATTATGCTAATCTCCCTAAAGACTATGCTTTTAAAAATATTGATTGGTCGCAAATAAATAATGCATATTTATTGGGTTTTAAGCGTTATAATAGCGATGATAAGATATTTTATGAGTTACTGAGCTTAAGTAAAGGTGATTTTAAAGTATTTTTAGCTTTGGTTTCTCAACAAGCTCAAGGTGAGGATTTATTTGCAGCTCTCAGGCAATATCTGGACCAAATCAAGGCCAAAATATGAAAAAACTGTTGGTATTATTATTTGGTGTATTTAGTATTAATAGTATTGCTGTATTATATAAAGATATTTCTAATCTTGAGCGAGAAACTGTCGATGAGGGTATGGCCATTTACGGTTTGATTCCTGAGCACGATCCCGATGGTAAGATGGTTAGTAAGATTAACATTTATACCAAGGCACCTTTTTCACGTGATGCTGGCTGGTTGGTTTTGCTCGATCGTTTGCATATTATTAGCAAAGAAGAAATTATTCGCCGAGATTTATTTATTAAAGCAGGTGATATCTACAATCAAGCAAGCGTGAGGGATAGTGAGTTTAGCTTACGTGCTGAATCATTGGTGCGCTCTCTTGCCGTTATCGTGCCAGTAAAAAGCAAAAATACGAGCAAGTATGGGGAAATAGAACTTTTAGTTGCTACTCGTGATTTATTAAGTCTTCGCCCTAGTTTTAGTTTTGAAGGTAATTCTGATATTTTGACTGATTTAAGTATTGCTATCGGTGAGCATAATCTTTTGGGTAATAATAAATCAGTGGCCGCTATTTATGAGCTTAAGCAGGCGATGCATGTGCTGTCAGCACGCTATTATGATCCACGCTTATTCGGGTCGCGGCTAGAGATGCTTACTAAACCAAGCTTGATTTTTTCCCGCAAAGATTTCAGTTTTGACGGCTTTGTTGGCGAGTTTAACCTGAGTAGGCCACTGATTTCTCAAACTGATACCTGGGCCTATGGTTTGAGTCTAGGCTATGGCTCTAAGCCGATAGTTGATTTTAATGGTGACCATATTCGTACTTTTGATGTTCCTGGTACACCTATTGATGAAGGTATTGAGCGACGATATCGTTGGCGTTATGGTACTGCAGAAATAGATGTGAGAAGATCATTTGGTAGTACCTATAAGATTGAAGCATTTTCGAGCTATGGTTTAAATATCAAGCGGCCGTCGATTCCTGATGACTTAAATCTTAGCGAACCCCAAAAAGAAGCTTTTAGAAAAGATGTACTGCCGAAAGACGAAATTGAAAGCTATATTAGCCTAGGGATTGCTCACTTTCATAATACTTTTTTAACACTCTATGATTATAACAATTTCAAACTAGCCGAAATAAAGCGTACTGGACCTGCCATCGTAGTCTCTAGTGACTTTTCATCCAAAAAACTGCTCTTGAGCGATAACAGCTTTATCCGCCCGGAAAGCAAATTTAGCTATCTACAACCACTTTATCGTGATTCTTTTGTCTTGGCCTCAATTGCTACCTCTAATCGCTATGATGGTGGCTTTTTAGATAATACCTATAAGTATGGCTTAAGCCTAGTATCAACTAAGATAGCCGGTTTAGCTCGTATAATTTTTGATGGACGTCTATCGATGACTCTTGATAATCGGGATAATCAAAGCTTTTCTCTTGGTTCTGATTCTGGTGTGCGTGGGGTAAAATCACGTTTTTATACCGGTAATAGAGCTTTTAGGAGCAACTTAGAAGTGCGTACAGCCCCTCTTAATATTTGGATTTTTCATGCAGGTCTGGTTTTATTTTACGATGTTGGTTCAGCCGCCAAGACTTGGGATCAAATGAATGCCACCCACACTCTAGGTCTAGGTTTAAGAGTACTAAGCCCCCAAGTTAGCTCCCAAGTTTTTAGAATCGACTTAGGCTTTCCCATCATCGGCCGCGGCATTCAAGAACACCGGCTCTTACCCAGTTTCGGTATTGGCCAGGCTTTTTAAAATATACTGTAAAATAATTGGTAATTGTTAAATATTAATCGATTGTTGTCAAAGTAAAATTAACCATGGGTACTATACATGAAAAATCAAATACTTTTTATGGTGAAAGAGTATGTGGTGAGGTGACTACAGTCTTTTCCCCACAACTAGATCAACGAATTGATTTTGGTGTCGAAACCCAAGATTATGCCAAAACCAATATCTACAGATTTTCGTCGTTGTGTTGTTGATGCCTACCTAGCAGGAGAAGGAGGTTATAAAAAATTAGCGTCCCGATTTTCCCTAAGTTGGAATTCAGTACGCCGTTGGGTCTATTTAGAAGAGATTTCTAAGGTCAAGGTTAGCGATTTGGTCTTTATAGACGAAACAAGCACTTATTTAGAGATGACAAGGAGCCATTCTTGATCGGCTGTTACCAGTGCTTAAACCTGGAAATGTGATTATTATGGATAATTTAAGGGTCCATCATATTGCCGAAGTAAAAGAGAGACTAAAAGCAGCTGGTATCGGGTTATTATATCTGCCACCTTATTCGCCACAACGAAATCCTATTGAGTAGGCCTGGGCATTAATAAAGCGAGTATTTAGGAGCTCTGAAGCTAGTACTATAGGTGGGTATATCGATACAATGCGCCAAGCATTTTCTGTCGTGACTCAAGAAATATCGACCGCTCTATTTAGACATGCTGGATATGCTCTAAACTGATGAGAAGGACTGTACATTATTATGATCAATAATTAAGATACTACTTAGCAAGCTGGCATTGTCGACATAAACCATACAATTCCATTTTATGGTGAATAACTTTAAATTGATGAGCGTTGGCTACTTTTTCTTGTAGCTCCTCAATCTTGGCATCAACAAACTCGCTGATCAAGCCGCAGCCAGTGCAAATAAGATGGTCATGATGAGCATGACTTTCAAAGACGGGCTCAAATAAGGCTTGGCCATCTTGAAAATTATGTCCTTCAGCTAAGCCGTATTCCTGTAAGAGCTTGAGTGTTCGATAAACGGTAGCCAGACTTACCCGTGAATCTACCAAACGAGCTTCCATCAAAATTTCTTCGGCTCGCCGATGACCTTCTTTGGCAAAAAAAGCCTCGCAAATAGTTTCTCGTTGTTTGGTAAGCTTTAAGCCAGAGCGACGAACTTTTTGCTTCAAATGAGCAATTACATCGCTTTTGCTATTGACCATCAATCACCCAGTGTTTTTGGCAGATTTGCGCACTTCTTCTCGATAAAACAAATAGATACCAATGCCAACCATGAGAAGTGCTATCAGGTGACTAGCCCCCAGTTTTTCGTCAAGCAGCACCAAACCATAAATAGAAGCAAAAACTGGGCATAAAAAACCCACCGCGCTCATAAGATTGATCGACATGTGGCGCAAAAGCCAGCCGTAAAAATTATAGCTAATCACATTGGCCACCAAAATCAACAGACCGGTCCACAGCATAAAATCACTGACCGAGCCATTAATTGGCGCAGGATCACCCACCAACCACCATAAAATAAAGCTCAAAACCCCACCTATGAGCATCGCCACACCATTAATAAACGAAATGCCATAGCCTTTACCCATCAGATCAGCGACTATAAACCATGCATAACTGGCACTGGTCACCGATAACAACAAGACAACTTCAGGAACTGACACAGATAAAAATTCACCCGCCAAATAGCTGATTTCATCGCCAGAAGCAAAAATAGGCAAGAGACCCAATAAACCAATCACTAAACCTAGCATTTGGGTTTTACTGATCTGTTTCTTGAGCAATAAAAAACTTAACATGGCTGCTATAAAGGGAGTCAGCGAATAGGTAATTGCTGTTTTTGCCGAGGAAACATATTGTAAGGCCCAAAACTCACCAATAAAAGGTAGGAAAACATGAAAAATACCAACCAAGAAAAACCAATGACAATCAGCTCTCTTGATTAGCATAGAACTGTGGCGCTGAAAGCTATGAATTAACAGCATAAGCGGTGATGCCACCACCATCCGCACCCCAATCAAAAAAAGCGGATCAGCATGACCAATAGCAATCTTAGCGATCGTAAATGTTGATGCCAAAATGGCGTATTCTAACACAGCAAAAAATAACATAATAATCTCTAATTTTATGTACGTCCAATTAAACTTAACTCAGGCTTAAGTCCTGCCACTTCTAATAGATACATCTCACCTTGCATTTGTATAATAGCTTCTTCTTCAGATTTCTCATGATCATAGCCTAATAAATGAAATAGGCCATGGGCACATAACACTGCAATTTCTTCTTGCAAACTATGACCGTATTCTATTGCTTGTTCTTGAGCTTTATCTATGCATATTACCACGTCACCTAAAAGATTTTTAGTGTGCTCAAATTGACTTTCTTCTATTGGCAGTGGAAAAGATAATACATCGGTAATTTTTTTCTTATGCTTAAACTGATGATGTAACTCAATCATAGATGGTTCATCAACGAAGCAAATATTTATATGATGTTCATCTAGATCTGAAGCTCTTAATACCTGGTTAACTACTTTAACAACTGCATCATGACTCTTTAGATCAATCTCTTCCAGGCCAATAATTTCTATCTTCACGCAATTCCCTTAAGTTTTAATTTTATTGTCGTAAGCACGAACAATCAACTGCACTAAAGGGTGTCTCACTACATCCTTTTCAGTGAGTTTACAAACACTTAAGCCGGAAACATTTTGCAAGATACTAATTGCATCGATGAGACCTGACTTTTGCTGAGGCGGCAAATCAATTTGAGTTATATCACCGGTCACGACCATTTTTGAATTTATTCCCAAACGCGTTAAAGCCATTTTCATCTGCTCAGGTGTCGTATTTTGGCCCTCATCTAAAATAACAAAAGCATCGTTGAGCGTTCGACCGCGCATGAAAGCCAATGGTGCTACTTCAATCACGCCGTGAGCAACCAGCTCTTCAGCTTGGCTAGTACCAAGTAAATCAAAAAGAGCATCGTATAAAGGCCGTAAATACGGTGAAACTTTTTCTTCGAGAGTGCCCGGTAAAAAACCTAGTTTTTCACCCGCCTCAACAGCCGGTCTCGTAAGAATAATGCGAGAAACTTGCTCAGTTTCAAGAGCCATAACAGCCAAAGTCATTGCTAAATAGGTTTTGCCAGTACCAGCCGGTCCTACACCAAAAACCACGTCATCACGCTTAATGGCTTCAACATAGGCCCGTTGCCCTGGTCCCCGCGGGTTAACCTCACACGAACCTCGGCTACGATAGAGATTATCTGCCAAAAAATCTGCCGGCACAGCTTTAGTCTCTGTGCTCATACGTTGAGCAGCATTACGCACATCCGCTCGTGAAATATCACGACCATCAGCAAGTAAAGCAGCCAAATGCTTGATAAGTTCGGCAGCTTTTTTTACTGACGAACTTTTGCCTAACAGATTAATTGTATCACCTCGAGCACCTACTTTAATGCTGAATGCTTGAGCAATAGTCCTCAGGGTCTCGTGTTCTAAGCCACTGAGTTTTCGTATAATACGCTCATCATCAAACTTAATATGCTCATGGTGATCTTTAGGCATCAGCTGCAACCCGAAGTCGAGCCACAGTTAGCACAGCGATAACAGGAGCCATTTCTCATCATAATACTCCCGCAATATTGGCAAGGCGGAGCATCTTGTTGGACTTCGTGGCTGGTTTCAGAAGAGCTTTTAGCGAGTAGATCGTCATTAAATAACTCAGCCTGCATTTGCTTCAACCAATCGGGACGATCGTTAGCCTTTAAGAACTTAAGCCCCAGCCAACGAAAAATATAATCACATACGCTGCTAGCAATAGGAATATCGTGGTTTTTAGTAAAACCGCTCGGCTCAAAACGAGTATGAGCAAACTTTTCTACTAAGACTTTCAATGGCACGCCATATTGCAAAGACAAGCTAATAGCCGTGGCAAATACATCCATCAATCCACTAATCGTACTACCCTCTTTGGCCATCGTGCAGAACAACTCACCAGGGCTACCATCTTCAAATAAACCAACTGTTACATAGCCTTCATGCCCAGCTATAGAAAACTTATGCGTAACAGCAGCCCGTTCAGCAGACAGCCGTCTACGCTTAACCATACCAAGCTTTTTACCAAGCTCATCGTTAGCATTCATACCCTTGGCTGCTTCAATCAAATCTTCTAGTGTCAAAGCTTTATAGTTAGCAACAGGTAAAATAGGACCCTTAGCAGAATCTTTGCCCGTCGATAAAGGCTGGCTGCGTTTACAGCCGTCGCGATAAATAGCTAAAGCCTTAACCCCCAGTTTCCATGCAGCAAAGTGAATCTCTTCCACATCTTCCACCGTGGCATTCTCTGGCATATTGACCGTTTTAGAAATTGCCCCACTCAAAAAAGGCTGAACGGCTGCCATCATTAAAACATGAGCCATCGGTTTGATGCTACGAACACCGTGCTGGGCTTTAAAAGCACAATCAAAAACAGGCAAATGCTCCGACCTCAATAAACTACAGCCTTCAATGGTGTCATGCTTTTCTATATAAGCTAAAATACCGGCTTTATCAGCTTGATTATAACCTAAGTTATCAAGAGCTCGCGGCACAGTGCTATTCACTATTTTCATCATGCCACCACCAACCATTTTTTTATATTTCACCAGTGCAATATCTGGCTCAACACCGGTAGTATCACAATCCATCATGAAACCGATAGTTCCGGTTGGTGCTAAAACCGTAACTTGGGCATTTCTAAAACCCCACATTTTACCCAACGACAATACATCTGACCAGGCTTTTTGCGCATGGCTATAAACCGGCGCTAGCATGGTCGGCATATGATTAAACTCCGGCCGAGCTAAAGCGTCTTGATGAAGTTTCATAACTTCAAGAAAAACATCGCGATTTTCTTTAAAAGCATCAAAACTATTCATTTTCTCGGCTATCATCGCTGACATTTTATAGGCCTGACCACCCATAAGCGCAGTAATCGCTCCCGCCACTGCACGCCCTTGATCTGAATCATAGGGTAAACCAAGGCTCATCAGTAAAGCCCCTAAGTTGGCATAACCTAAACCTAGTGGCCTAAAACGGTGGCTATTAGCTTCAATCTTTGGCGTTGGATAAGATGCATGATCAACAATAATTTCTTGGGCTAAAATGCTTAGGCTTACTGCATGCTCAAAACCAGCCACATCAAAACTGCTGTCATCGTTAATAAACTTCATGAGGTTAATTGACGCCAAGTTACAGGCAGAATCATCCAAAAACATATACTCACTACAAGGATTAGAAGCATTGATGCGGGCCGTATTTTTGCAGGTATGATAGCGATTGATTATGTCGTCAAACTGCAATCCTGGATCACCACAATTCCATGCCGATTCGGCGATTTTATGCCAAATATCGGCCGCCGATAAATCTTCACATGTCTCACCACTAGTAACCATTTTAGTTTGATAGGTGCTCTTATTGATCAGCGCTTGCATAAACTTATCGTTTACACGCACCGAGTGGTTAGCATTTTGAAACATCACCGAGTCATAAGCACCGCCAGGCACGTTAAAGCCCGCATCATAACCGGCATTGATCAAGGTATGCGCTTTAGCTTCTTCCTCAACCTTTGAACTGATAAACTCTTTAATATCGGGATGATCAACGTTTAAAATCACCATTTTGGCCGCTCGCCTAGTTTTACCCCCTGATTTAATCACGCCGGCAAAAGCATCAAAACCGCGCATGAACGATACAGGGCCAGAAGCCTCACCCCCACCACGTAGAGCCTCTTTCTTAGCCCTAATACTCGAAAAATTGGTTCCAGTGCCACTACCGAACTTAAAGAGCATGCCTTCAGTTTTAGCCAGTGACAAGATTGAATCCATCGTGTCATCAACCGAGTTAATAAAACAGGCTGAACATTGAGGGTGCTTTTCCACGCCAATATTAAACCAAACTGGTGAGTTAAAAGCCATCTTCTGGCTCACCAACATGTGGCTTAACTCGTTCCTAAAGCTTTCTTGATCAGCTTTAGTGGCAAAATAGCCTGACTGATCGCCCCAAGCCGTAATCGTATCAACTACCCGTGAGATTAGTTGCTTGACTGAATATTCACGATTAGGCATTCCAAGCTGTCCGCGAAAATATTTATTAACTACAATATTAGTAGCCATCATTGACCAGCTTTTAGGAATCTCCACACCTTTTTGCTCAAAAATCACCGTACCGTTCATATCTGATATGGTCGCATCTCGCAACTCAAAGCTTATGCCAGCCTGCTCACTCATCGGATCGATGCCTTCGGTGGTAAAACGACGCTTGATCGAAAGTCCTTGGCTGCTAGCCCTTACTTCGTCTTGTTTTTTACTTTTTTCTGATCTCACCAATGTTTCCACCATATAAATATCCTCTTGTTCAAAAATTTTTTAGAACCCCAACATATCAATTACCGCCGCCTTGATCTGCTCTATTTGAGGCAGAATGGCAGTTTCGAGTGCTTTGGCAAAGCCAATAGGGATATCTTGAGCAGCTAAACGCTTTACCGGTGCATCAAGGTCCATGAAACAGTTTTCCATAATCACAGCCGATACTTCGCTGCCAATACCATTAAATAGATGATCTTCATGAAGTACCAGCACTTTGCCAGTTTTTTTAGCTGTTCGGCAAATACCCTCGTAATCAAGCGGTTTAATCGAACGCAGATCAAATACTTCAATACTATGTCCAAGCTCAGCAAGCTGATCGGCTACCTGCAAAGCCATATGAACCGTATTACCGTATGTAATAATGCTGAGCTCAGAACCTAAGCGTCTAAGCTTACCAAGACCAAAAGAGATCGCGTAGTCTTTGCCAAAAGTAGGCCCACAGGCCTCTTTACGGTTATATAAATATTTAGGCTCAAGGAAAAAAGTCGGCCCTGCCGATCTGATAGCCGTTCTCAATAAGCCGGCGGCATCATCGGCAAAAGCGGGTGTAAGCACACGAATACCTGGTAAATGACTCATGATCGCTTCAATATTTTGCGAGTGATATAAACCGCCGCTAATATAGCCGCCTGAAGCTAGTCGCAAAACAACGTTTGGTGAAAACTGACCGTTTGAACGCCAATAATCATGGCCCATCTCGACAATTTGCTCCATCGCCGGCCAGACATAGTCAGCAAACTGGGCAGCTTCTATGACCACACGCAGGTCTTTACGGTAGCGGCTCATGCCATTAGCAGTACCCACAATAAAGTCTTCGGCAATCGGTGCGTTAAATACGCGCCGATTGCCGAACTTTTCGAGCATATTTTTAGTAAGGTTAAAAACTCCGCCTTTTTTCTTAGAGGCAACATCTTGGCCCCATAAAAAAGTATGGGGGTTATGCTCAAACTCCTCTACCATCGTTCGGTTGATCGATTCGCGCAGCTTTTCAAGCGGCTGTGGATTTTCAGGTATAAAATCCTGCTCAGGCCTAGCAGGCTCAAAACTATCAGCAAAAACAAAATTCTTAACCGACTTAGCATCTGGATCTGGTGCAAGCTCAGCAAGCCTACACGCCTCTTCTATCTCTTGATCAAGCTCCTCACTGATTTTATGCATATCAGCATCAGAAAACTTAGCTTGTTTCAGTAAAGCGCTAAGCTTAATCAAGGGGTCATGCCTAGCCGCTTCTTCAACTTCACTCGCTTCCCGATAAAGATCATGGGCGTCAGAATTTGAATGAGCACCGATCCTTACACACTGGGCATGAACTAAAGCTGGGCAATGAGAAGTATTAACAAAATCAACAGCATCGGCCATAATTCTGGCACTATCGATAAAATCAGTGCCGTCACATTCAAAAATGCCTAAGTTTTTAAAACCTCTAAAATTATCACTGATTTTGATATTGGCCGATTGCTCAAAAGTCGGCACTGATATGCCATAACCGTTATTCTGCACGACAAAGATCACCGGAAGTTTTTCCCGCGAAGCACCATTAATCGCCTCATAGCAATAGCCTTCAGACATTGAAGAATCACCTTGGGAAGAAAAAGCAATGACATCGTCCTGATAATATTTGATCGCACGCGCCACGCCTACTGCATGAAGAGCATGGTTGCCGGTACAAGACGATACGTTTTGGATATTAATTGCAGGCTTAGCAAAATGATTAGACATGTGGCGCCCACCAGAAGCAATATCACCTGCCTTAGATAAACCGTTTAAAATGAGCTCAAGAGGAGATAAACCGGCAGCAATAACTGTAGCCGTATCGCGATAGTAAGGAAACAAAAAATCTTTGCCTGCTCTAAAAGAAAGTCCTAAGGCAATTTGGATCGCTTCATGACCGGTACAACGAGCATGATAAGACCAGCCTAAACCACGACGAATATATAAACCGGCTTTCTCATCGATCTTTCGGCTCATTAAACACAAACGATACCAAGTTAACAGTGGAGCTTTGGACTTAAGTTTTGATGTTTTCACTATTAGATTCCTAAATCAAGGGCGAAAAATTTTAGCAGGGTTATCAAGCTTTGCTTTAGCAAGGCCCAAAAACCCCGCATCAAGCAAGGGTCTAAGCCCTAAAAAACCTGTTTCTTGAAGTACCGCATCAAGTCTAGCCATATGAGTTTCCTCTAGCAATACTCCATCAGCAGAAGCTATTGATAAATATGCCAATACGTATTCATGAGCATAGATATTTTTATCTTCTACATAGCTAATTATAGCCAACTGATCAGCAATACTAAAATCAATAATTAATATTTTACTTTTACAACCTAACCATGACAACAACCAGTGATTAACCAAACATAAACTATCGCTTTTATTTAGAGAAAATTTAACGCAGTATAATTTTACTAATAAATCAATAAATAATATTGTTAAAACCTTTTTACAGCTAAGACCAAAAGCCATACTCAAATCATAATAACTCTCTATCCTGCGGATAAACTCATAAAATGGCTTCGCTAATAGTTGGTAGGACCGTGGCAGACGTTTAAGTAAATCACCCGTATCCAAGCGCACAGTATTTTCTAATAATACGTGATCTAACAGAGCTGAGAAGCCTCGCAAATTAGGTTCAAATTCGCTATCGATCTGCTTAAATTCTTCTTTAAGAAAAGTATCAACACGCTCATAAGCATTCGATTCAAAAACTAAGGCTAAATCAGCAGCGATAAGACCAGTGGTTTTTTGATCTTCACTCAAAACCGACAAGAGACCTAAAGCCTCTATAGCCATTTGGTCTAGCGGAGCATCTTGAGGATGACCAGCTAAGCGATCAAAGAGCACCCTAAGCTTATCAAGCTTAGCCTCTCTCACGGCTGTTCACCCCCGTTCTCAACTAGTTTGAAGCTTGATTCCCGAGCAGGCTCTACCTGATCCTGACTAAGCGATTTTATTTCACTCAATTTTCGAGCAGTAACTAAGACCCGTGAATCAAGAGAACTGAGGGTCTGGTTATAGCTGTCAGTAGCCTGCTTTAAATGCTTACCCAGTTTTTCAAAATGACTAGCCACCACACCAACGCGATCAATCAGCTGTTGTGAGAGTTTACGTACTTCTTCTATATTATGAGCAACGGATTCTTGTTTAAAACTAAAAGCGATAGCTTTAAGCAGAGCTATCAAAATCAAAGGCGTAGCGAGAATTATTTCATGTTGGGCGGCAAAATCTAACAGCATCGGATCAGCGAGCAGAGCTCTACTCAGAACTGATTCTCCCGGCAAAAACATGACCGTAAACTCAGGGCTTTCACCAACTACTTTATAATAACTTTTCTTCTTCAAAGATAATAGGTGGCGTCTAATAGTCTGCGCTAACTCTTGGTTGGCAGTCAGGTTTTCTTCTGAGTTGCTCAAAAGCACTTCTAAAGGAGCCTTCGCGTCAATAATAACTTTTTTATTCTTGGGTAAGGTTACGATCATATCAGGCCTAAACATCTCATCCTCATTTTTGAGGCTCGCTTGCTCCAAAAAATCGCAATGTTCAGACATACCCGAGAGCTCAACCACACGCTTAAGCTGCATCTCTCCCCAGCGACCTCGAATAGTTGGAGCACAAAGAGCTCGCGCCAAGCTGCTGGTTTCTTTATGAAGAATCTTTTGGCTATGCAGTAAGCCCTCAATCTGTTGAAGCAGACCACTATAAGCCCCTTGGCGCACACTCTCGAGCTCACCAACTTTTTTATCGACCGCGATCAGCGATTCTTTAAGCGGTGCAATCACGCTTGTTAACTGCTCACTACTGGCAGCCCGGTCTTTGATACTATGGCTTAGTAATTGCTCAAGGCTGTGCTTAAATGAGTCGTTAACCAAGTCTAAATTATTTTTAATCGTATCCTGAGAGATGGCCTTAAAAGCCTGCTGCAAATCATCACGCATAGCCACAGCACTACGCTCACGCCTATTCATTAGTACAAAAGCCAGCACAAAAGCTAAGATAAAACCCAATAAAAAACCTAAAGAGAACACCAGCAGCACTTAAAACTCCTATACTTACTTATTGACACATAAATAATGCACCAAAGCAGGAGGAATATTACAGCTTACAACTTGCTCTTCTATTTGATAAGAATTAATAAATTTAACAACTATACTACGGCTATTTTTAAAATCTTCAACAACCTTTTTTGACAGAAAAAAAGTTATAAATTTTTGCACAATTTTGTACTCAAAAAAAACCACATGAGCTCCAGGCTTAGCAAGATCGATTATTTTATCAATAAGCGCTTTAGTAAGCACAGAGTGCAATGAATTAAATGGCAAGCTTGAAATAATCAGATCATACTTATAATCAGGATCAAACTTTAATAAATCAATAGCATGAATATTTAAGCTAGCTTCTTTAGCAAAGCGCCGCCGTAGAATACTCGCTAATCTCGGCATAATCTCTACAACATCAACCTTGTGCTCAGCGCCAAGTCTGGTCAGCAAATGCTTAGTAATAGCACCGGTGCCAGCACCTACTTCAAGAATAGTTTGGGCTACGTTTTTATCAACCAACTTAGTCATAGCCATGGCCAGAGACTTAGAGCTGGGAGCAAGGGTGCCAAGGGTACGCAAATAATTTGGTGGATCTATCATGGGCTTCCAGCACAAGTTTGGCTGATAAAAAAAATGGTGCCGGAGGAGAGACTCGAACTCTCACGGACCTAAGCCCACCGGATTTTGAGTCCGGCGCGTCTACCATTCCACCACTCCGGCACCTACTGCACTGAAGATAAGCTAGCGGCTTTAGTAGATTCGTCAAGGGCCTTCTATCTTGATAATTTCGCGATGCTCTAAGATTTGATCAGCTGTTTCAGCCTTTTTGACTGAATAAGTCTAACTAATTAGCAATACTATCTCACCATCGACTACATCAATAATAACCTGACCACCTGATGTCAGCTTGCCAAATAACACTTCATGGGCGAGGGGTTTTTTGATGCGCTCTTGCATGACTCGCGCCAAGGGCCTTGCTCCCATACTGGGCTCATAACCCAGCTGAGCCAGCCTTTGTGCTGCCTGATCAGAAATTGTTATCTTAATATTTTTGTCCAATAACTGCTTATTAAGTTCGTTAATAAACTTTTCTACGACTTTAATTATAATATTTTGAGATAACTTATTAAAACTTATTGTTGCATCAAGTCGATTTCTAAACTCAGGCGAAAATAAGCGTTTAACTGCTTTATCATCATGGCTAGACCCAAGCTCTTCTAAGAAACCAATGGCTTTATGCTCACGCTCACGGGCCCCTACATTGCTGGTCATAATCAGTATGACATGGCGAAAATCAGATACTCTGCCGCTGGTATCGGTAAGCTTGCCATAATCCATCACCTGCAAGAGCATATTAAAAACATCACTATGGGCTTTTTCGATTTCATCGAGCAACAACACGGCATAAGGAGTTTTATTGATAGCATCAGTTAATAAACCACCTTGCTCATAGCCAACATAGCCCGGAGGTGCCCCTACCAACCTACTGGCCGCATGGCGTTCCATGTATTCGCTCATGTCAAAACGTAACAAGTTTAGGCCCAAAGCGACTGCTAACTGACGGGCTACTTCAGTTTTACCTACACCAGATGGACCTGTGAATAAAAAACAGCCCATTGGTTTTTCCTGCTCACGTAAGCCTGCTCGTGACAATAAAATCGCATTACTGATGTGCTCAATAGCTTGATCTTGGCCAAAAACAGTGTCTTTCAGCTTAGTTTCAAGCTCAGCTAAGACCTGCTTGTCATCATGATTTAGTTTTTTCGACGGGATTTGTGCCATACTGGCAACCGCTTCTTCGATAGCACCGTCATCGACTACATTAATAGCACCTTCGTTTGGTTTTTTTAGCAGACGCAATCGGGCACAGGCTTCATCAATAACATCAATCGCTTTATCGGGCAGCTTGCGCTCATGTAGAAATCGAGCAGAGAGCTTAACCGCTAAACTAAGAGCCTGATCAGTAATGCTTAAGCCGTGAAAATCTTCGTAGCGTTTTTTAATGCCCCTAAGAATGTGTATGCATTCTTCTTCACTAGGCTCATCAATATCAATTTTTTGAAAACGTCTGGCTAGCGCACGATCTTTTTCAAAATAGCTACGATACTCTTTATAGGTAGTTGAGCCCAAACAACGCAGGTGTCCCTTAGATAAAATCGGTTTTAATAAGTTTGAAGCATCCATGCTACTACCTGAGGTAGCTCCCGCCCCTACAATAGTATGGATCTCATCAATAACCATAATAGCGTTTGGTTTTGCTTCAAGCGCTTTCAATACTGATTTCATACGGTTTTCAAAATCGCCTCGATATCTGGCTCCAGCAAGCATTGCTCCCATATCTAGCAAATACATCTCAGCATCAAGCAAATAATCAGGTACTTTTTTCTCAATAATAGCTATTGCTAAACCTTCAGCCAAAGCAGTCTTTCCTACTCCTGGCTCACCAACAAACAGCGGGTTATTTTTACGCCGACGCGATAACACTTGCATGGCACGATTAAGCTCGCGCTCGCGCCCGATTACCTGGTCGAGACGACCTTTGCGGGCTTCATCAGTCAAGCACAGGCTAAAGCGTGCCAACGTATTGAGTTTATGCGATTTATTTTCATCATCATCATCATCGCCTATATCCGCTTGATTTTCGTTGTCATGTTCGTAAGCGGAAAGGCTACCGTGAGAAATCACCGATACCAAATCAAGCCTACTCACACCTGCTTGCTGCAATAGATAAACCGCATAACTCTCATCTTCATCAAAAGCTGCTACTAAAACATGCTCTACTGAAAGCTTGGTCTTACCAGCACTGGCAATATGTACGGCTGCTCGCTGTAAGACCCGCTGAAATCCTAAGCTAGGCATCGTTTCCAGCTGCGATCCTTCAGGCAGGCTTTCGATCTGATGGTCAATAAAATCAAGAAAGCGTTTTTTAAGTTCTTTTTTATTCACACCCAAATGCTCTAACAAAGTATTAATTCGTTCATGCTCAAGTAGCGCTAGGCATAAATGCTCAACCGTAGCAAACTCATGCCGTCTGCGACTTGCCTCACTAAAGGCTTGCTCAACGATTTTATCTACTTCAGGACTTAACATTAAAACTCTCCCTAACTGATCCTAGCGTCTAGATGGCTATCTAGCTAGCTATAATCAGCACTAGTTGATCAAGCACCGCTAAGTTCCTGTAATTAAAGCTTATTCTGGCTCAGCGCTAATTAAGAGCGGCATGCCATGTTGGCGACTATAAGAACTAATCAACACCACTTTGGTTTCAGCAATATCTTTTGTATAGAGCCCGACTTTGGCTTTGCCTTCCCGGTGCACTTTAAGCATGAGCTGATGAGCTTCACTGAGACTTTTATGGAAAAAATCAGTGAGAATATGAACGACAAACTCTTGGGTAGTAAAATCATCGTTATGTAAAATTACCACATATTTTCTAGGCTCTTCGGTCTGTTCGCGTTCAAGCACGAGCGTTTCACCAGACTCTTGTTCATCTACACGAAACTTTTTTTGCGCCATCTAGGCTCTCCAACTTAAGTTTTTAGTTTTTTCTAACAATTATACGAGCCATTTGAAAAGCTAGGCTAGGCTAGATTGGCCCTAAAGTTAAGTGGAGATATTAATGAAGACTCGCCTATCTTGCTATCTATTGATGAGCTGCACACTCATAGTGTCAGCATGTGAGAACTCGTCTAGTAAAATAAGCCAAGAAACGCCTAACCAAGACTGGCTTGTTAGCGGCCGTATGTCTACAGATGATTTTATACTCGGTGAAGTAGTTGCCTTAGCCCTTGATGGCAAGAAAACACGCACAGAAATCAAAGATGATCAGTCGTTTTCATTAAATTTAGATGCTAATACTAGCTATGCCGTTTATTTTTTAGCAGCGCCAAGCATCAATAACACGACCTTTTCTGCCTCTAATTTTATTAGCACCGCTGTCGGCCCCAATCTTCAAAGCAGACCACCTGCCCTACTCACTTTTGAAGAGAGCGAAGAGATGGGCATGAGCGACACCTTACATCTGCCTAAGGCCAGCCCTCTTTCTACGCTAGACCTCGGTGCTATCACCATCAAAGGTGATTTTGCCTACGCCACCAATAACCCCTCACATAAACTCGATTTTGATGACGATGGCATCAACGATTCACAAGATCCTGACACCCGCCAACATAGTAAGCAAGAGCAGGTAGCTCTTTGTCATAAAGGTCAAGAGCTCACTCTGCCTTTAGCTAGCCTCTTAGGTCATCTTAATCACGGTGATAAGCTCGGTGACTGTGAAGATGATGAGCATGAGAATGAAAGTGACAATGAAGAAGAGCAAATCACCAATACTTCAGATCTCAGCATCAAAGATCAAGACCACCATGAAAACAAGCCACCACACAGGCAAAAAATTAACACACCGATCTTTATTGAAGAAATCGAGGATGATGGAACTTAGTTTTTAGCCTTACTTGCCAATGAAAAACTAGCTAGGTAGGACCCTCTGATAACTTTGGGGAGATTTTATGACTAGCTGGTTAAAGCTCTCGATGATGGCCCTCGTATTAGCTGCTGGCTTATCGGCTGAAAACTATGACAACGGTATCAGCCATGGCTTAGGAGTTGGCGGCACAGTGTTTCGCAACGGGGGCTTTACCTATCGCCATCACTTTCAATCTAATTACGGCATTGCCGGCAGCATTGGTGGTTGGTTTAGCGAGTATGGGGCCCAGGCCGGTAGTGGTGTTGGTTTGCTTTATACACTGGCCCATCATCAGTTTCCCCAATCATCATTGCCCAACTCGTCAATCAGAATCTACCTCGCTTTTTATAGCGGCTTCATCTACGAACAAAACCGCCAGTCAGAGCCTAAAGCGGCCGGCTATACCGAAACCACTAAACATATATTAAACATTGGCGTAGGCCCTGGCCCTGGTATCGAATACTTTTTCACCAAGAACCTAGCTCTGCACTTTGAACTACCATGGATGACTTTTTTCAAAATCCAAGCCAATCCTGCTAGTTTCTCGTTCTCATCTTCCTATCCTCATGCCGGCGGTGGCTTCACCTACTACCTCTAGAGGATATTTTTATGAATAAAATTAACGTGTTAGTCCCTATTGCCAACGGTATCGAAGAACTTGAGTTTGTAAGCATTGTCGATATTTTACGAAGAGCAAGCATTTCTGTACGGGTGAGCACTATTGAAGACCGTGAAATAAGCGGGGCTCACCAAATAAAAATCGTTGCTGAATCAGACTTTATCGATGAAGAGCTAGCAGATTATGATGCCATCATTTTACCCGGTGGCACCAAAGCTGCTGAAAGCTTCTCTGAATTTACCCCACTGATTAATAGTCTCAAGGATTTTGCTCAGCATAACAAGCTCATAGCCGCCATCTGCGCCTCACCAGCTCGGGTCCTCGCCCGCCACGGCCTCTTAAATAAGCACCAAGCTACTTGCTACCCCAGCCTTAACGCCCAGCTTAAACACTATCTAAACCAAGCCGTGGTAATCGATGGCCACATTATCACCAGCCAAGGTCCAGGTACCGCCATGGCCTTTGCCTTCAGCCTGGTAGAATACTTGAGCTCAAGCGCTACCCTCAAGCAAGTCAAAGCAGATCTACTTGTAGCTTAGACCGCTATTGTTATATTCAAAATACCTGCTAATTTGCTAGGCCAATCTTGTTTAACCTATTTATTTATGGAGTTATTAACAATGGATAAACTAAAGTATATTATAGCTATTAGCTTGTTAGCTTTTATTGGCTGTAAGAACGGGCCTGAGCAAGTAGCTAAGGTTGATAATTGTGATGAATATAGCAGCAATGAGCGCGACTGTAACTTAGCTTCACAAAAAGATGATACTAAGTGTTATTTTTCTAACAATAAATGCGTTGCCGTACCGGCTCCTGCTGGAGCTAGCGGCACCTGTGCTAGTCTTAGCAGCGATCAGGCTAGCTGTGAAATGCGCTTTGATTGCAAGTTTGCTAACAATAGCTGTACAGCCACCGCGGCCGACTGCACTAACGTCAAAAATCAAACTAGCTGCGACAACACCTACGGAGCCTTTTGTCTATGGAATACCACCGCCAGCACCTGCGAAAAAACCACTGCTACAGCTGGTGCTATCTATAACTGGAAAAAAATTGCCCCACCAGCCGGCACCATGGCTGAGCTTACTAACTTTGTCGTAAGCAAAGACAACCAACATGCCTATGCCTATACTACAGATGCTGCAGCTGGTGTCGCCCCAGGTTTATACCACAGTGCTGATAAGGGTGCTACTTGGACTAGATTTGGCGGAGCTGCAGCTGGTGATGGTACAGTAAGGGGTAAGGTTGATCCTGCTGCTGCTACTAACTGTGATTATAATTCCACAGCTGGTGCCCCCAGAGATCTTAAGCCGACCCAAAATGGTGCCGTGCTGATTGATAATGGCTCTACTGGAGTTTGGATCTTAGAAGGCGCTAACGTAAAATGGGCCATTAAAAATGGCGTCAATGACACTACTACAGCTGCAGCAGGGACTACCCAGGTAGCTACTTTTGCTAATAAAAACATCAAATTTATTGACGTAGTCGATATCAACGGCGTAGAAACCATCGCCTTCGCCCAAGAAGATGACGCTTCCACCCAATACATGCTCTGGCTCAAGCCCACCAATAATCTTCAATACACCGCTCTTGATCATCACCCGCTACGAGTAAAGATCGAGAAGGCCGCCGCTGGCGGCCCTCTCGCAGGCGCTCAACAATGGATGCGAGCCGGTAATACCTACGATGGTGACCTGCTCTTAGCTTCCGTGATTGGCAATCAAACCAATGCAGGCACTGGTATCTGGGAAATAGCTAAAACCAACCTACCTCAAGCTGACGGTACCTTGCCCGGTACAATTGGGCAGCTGGCTAATGATGATCGTCGATTGTTTCCAGAAAACGCTCAGGCTTGGGCAGGTACTGCTACAAAAAGCAATCTTGATATCCAAGTCATCGGCAGCTTTAATAATAACGGCGACCATGAATACTTTGCTGGTATGAAGAGGGCTGCAGCAGCTCATAACAAAGGCGGACTTGCTCACTACACCGGTCCTCAAATCGGCTATAATGCCAAGCTAGACATGTTTGATGGTCGGACCAAAATGTCAGTCTTCAGTATCAACAACTTTAACGGAAAAACCTGTGTTGTGACTGATTTAGGTATCTTTGGGGTTGGCATTAATGGCAAAGCTAACAGAGCCGGTAACTATCATATCAGCGCCTTTGCCTTTTCTAAACAAGATATGATGGAGGGAACGAGCGATGCTGTGCCCTTTAACCCGAGTCATAATACTTTGCTGGTCAACATCTTTGGTGATGACGATCTAAGCTGGTATTGGGTTGATCGTAATGGTACTAATCCAGAGACCGGTATTTACCGGCGAGAAAAAGGCACTGGTCAGCTACGGCCATAAAGTCTGGCCGATCGGGCCACCTCAGCTCAGCCCTCTCCCTCAAGGGGAGGGCTTTGTTGTATAAAAGACCTTCCCTTCACTCCAACTACGATGGATTTTATTTTTAAGAAATATCCGCACTTGTCAAATGTTTACTAGGCGTCTATTGGTCGACAAAGACGGGTTTTAATAGCAAACAAAGAGTGATTGTTGCCATGCCGCAGATATTTCCTAAATGGAGTAATACCGCCGCTAAAATACTACCAGTCGTTTTATTTCTTAAGTTAGTCGTGGTGGTGTTTGTCATCTGGTATTGGTTCTCGCCGCGTAACACTGATGTTGGCTACCAGCCGCATCAGCCTATTCCCTTTAGCCATAAACTTCATAGTTCAGATTTAGGTATTGATTGTCTTTACTGCCACAATCAAGCGGAAAAATCGGCGCATGCAGGTGTTCCGAGTACGCAAACCTGTATGAATTGTCATGAGCATCAGGCAAATAAAGATTCGCTGAGGTTGGCTAATCTCATGCATTCATGGAATGGCGGTGGGGTTGATGGCCAGTCTATTCCTTGGAAGCGTGTTCATAAAATCGGTGACTATGCCTATTTTGATCACAGCGCTCACGTGAGCGCAGGCGTGGGCTGTAAGAGTTGCCATGGTCAGATTGATCATATGCAAGTAGTGCGCCAGCAGGAGCCTTTGAGTATGGGTTGGTGCTTGGAGTGCCATAGAAATCCGGCGGAGCATTTAAGGCCACCGGGTGAAGTGACGAATATGAACTTTAAACATAGTGAAAGCTCACGAAGAATGGCTGAGGAAAAAGCTAAAATTCTTAAAGAGAAAGACCGAATTCCTGTGGAAAGTTGCTCGGGGTGCCATCGATGAAACAAGTTAAAGCCGAGGGCGAAAAACTTAGTTATTGGCGCGGAATTGATAATCGCCGGCGTACTAAAGATTATCTCAAATCGATCGAAGATGAGTTTGGTGCCGACATGACGGATATCAGCTCGATGGATAGACGATCGATGCTTAAAGTCATGGGTGCCTCCATTGCACTTTCTGGCATGGGGCTTTCGTGCAGACGGCCAGAGGAAAAAATCCTGCCCTATGTCAAAGAGCCAGATAATTTTACGGCCGGTATTGCTAAGTTTTTTGCCACTGCCCAGCCTGGCCCCTTTGGTGCCAGTGGTATTTTGGTGGAGTCGCATCAAGGACGGCCAACTAAAATCGAGGGTAATCCATCTCATCCAGAAAGTTTGGGTAAGGCTTCAGTGCTAAATCAAGCGGCAGCGCTTGAGATTTATGACCCTGATCGATCACGTTTTGTGATTCATGAACAAGCAGGTAGTCGCTTAGCGGTTGAGTGGCTTGATTGGGATGTCTTTGCTAGTAATCACTTTAGCGCCCTCAAAGCTAAATCAGGCCAGGGCTTATGTTTAGTCAGCGATAGTGATCTGTCACCAAGTTATTTAATGCTCAAAGCTGAGCTTAAGCGGGTTTATCCTGCTGCTAAGTTTTTTGTCCATGAAGCAATGCGAACAAAGAATGTTGAAGCCAGCGTCAAGCTTGCTTTTGGTGAGCATAAACGTGTTCGTTATCATGTTGATCAGGCGAGATTAATCGCTAGTTTATTTGCTGATCCTTTTAGTAATCATCCTGAGTCTTTACGCCATATGCGTGGCTATGGCAAAAATCGTCGGGTTTATCAAGCAGCCGATACCAAAAGCATGAATCGTCTTTATGCCGTGGAAGCTGATTATAGTCTGACTGGTATTAATGCCGATCATCGTTTGCGTTTGCCGCTGGGTTTAGCGAAAAACCTTGTCGAGGCGCTCGCTTATGAGCTGCATGCTACTTACGGTATTGATATTGACCTTGGTATAGCAGGAGCTAAAAGTTTAAGTACGCTGGTGAGCAAACCGCCTTCATATAAAAATCTTGATCGTAAGTTTATTTTGGTTTTGGCCAAAGATTTGGCTTCTAACCGTGGTCAAGCCTTGATTATCGGTGGCGATCATCTGCCTGCAGAAATCTTGGGGCTTATTCATGTACTAAATCTAGCGCTCATGGGCTATCAAAGAACTTTTGATGTGCTTGAGATTAGTCAGCCTGAGATTCGAGCTCATTTAGCTGAGCCTGGTCTTGCCGAGTTAGCTGCTGAACTTAATAGGGGTGCGGTTGATACACTGGTGATGCTCGGTGTTAACCCTGCTTACGATGCCCCTGGCTCGCTTGCTTTTTCAACGCTCCTAGAAAAGGCCCCTACTACGATTCACTTGGGTTTATTTCAAGATGAAACAGCTCAGAAATCTAGCTGGCATCTACCTGAGACACATTTTCTTGAGCACTTTAGTGATACGAGATCCTATGACGGTACCACTACGATAATTCAACCCCTGATAAAACCATTGCACGGTGCTCGTTCAAAGCTTGAGCTGCTTAGTCAGATCGCAGGTATCAGTGCTAAGCCGCTAGAGTTATTAAAAAAAGCTTATGCGAGCTATGAAAAATCGGTGCATGACGGCGTAGTTGCTGACTCGGCTTTTTTGTTAGCCAAATCTTTATCCGTTAATAGCACTGATATTTATCAGGGCTTTAATCTACTTAAAAGTCGTGCCCCGAATAAAGAAAATCTCGAGTTGGTGATTAACTTCGATAAGAAAATTTTGGACGGCCGCTATGCTAATCACAGCTGGCTGCAAGAGCTACCTGACCCAGTTACCAAGCTTAACTGGGATAATGCGCTGTTAATGAGCCCACTGGCTGCTCGTGAATACGGCATTAAGAGCGGGGTTAAGAAAAATGCCTATGTGGCAGATTTAGTAAAACTTAGCGTTGGTGACAAAAGTGTTGAGTTGCCAGTTTTTGTTATGCCTGGCCTCAGCGACTATTCGGTATTGGCAAATCTTGGTTATGGTCGTACCCATGCTGGTGTGATTGGCAATAATATCGGTGTTGATCTCTACCCGTTAGTGAGCGATTACACTCGCCTATTTATCCATGGTGTTAAGCTAGAACGCACCGGCCAAACTCATCGATTGTCGTCTACGCAAGAGCAGTTTGCGATGAATGGCGATACGGTGCAAGAGATCGACACCTTGACCTTGCAAGGGCGCGATCCTGCCCGTGTTACTAATATCGCCGATTATATTAAGCAGCCACTGGCAGCCAAGCTTCAAGGTATGCCGGATAATTTATTGGTGGATGATCCCGATAAGCCCCATAAAGTTCCTCTGCAAATTACCGATGCTTGGGATTATTCCAAGGGCAATCAGTGGGGTATGGTGATCGACTTGGCCTCATGCACCGGCTGTAATGCTTGTGTAGTGGCCTGTCAGAGCGAAAATAATATTCCCGTAGTCGGTAAAGAGCAGGTGATTCGCGGGCGTATTATGCATTGGCTTCGTATCGATCGCTATTTTATTGGTGATGTCAAAGCGCCGCAGGCGATTTCTCAGCCAGTGCCATGTCAGCACTGCGAGAACGCCCCGTGTGAGCCAGTATGTCCAGTGGCGGCTACTTCACACGATAAAGAAGGCCTAAATGCGATGACCTATAATCGTTGCATTGGCACTCGTTACTGTGCCAATAACTGCCCCTATAAAGTTCGTCGCTTTAACTATTTTGATTTTACTCATACGGGCAATCTTCATGTTGAAGCAGAAACCCTAGCTCGCCAAAAGACGATCAAGCTGCAAAGAAATCCTGATGTGACAGTTCGTTATCGTGGGGTAATGGAAAAATGTACTTTTTGCACTCAGCGTATTCAGGAAGCAAAAATGGCCGCTCGTCGTGATGGGCACGACCCAAGTAATCTAGCTGATGGCTCAGTAACTCCGGCTTGTGCGCAGACATGTCCTTCTGAGGCTATTACGTTTGGTAATATTATTGATCCTCAATCACGAGTGAGCAAACTTAAAAAAGTTGATCGCAACTATACCATGCTTGACGGTCTTAACTCGAGACCGCGTACTAGCTACTTATCTAAGCTGCGTAATCCTAATCCTGAGTTGGGGGCATAGATGTCTTCACAAACGCTGATTCATCGTGGTGATGTAGTTGCTCATGAACCGATTGAAACCAGGGAAGATTTAGTTCGTGGTCCGCATAGTTTTCATGACATCACTAATATGGTATGCACGCCGGCTGAAAAAACCTTTGGCCAGATGCATATTGGCTGGCGAATTGGTTTTGCTGTTGCCTTTTCGCTGATGCTGATGTTTTTATCGGGTATTGGCTATTTGATATGGGAAGGGGTGGGCATTTGGGGTAATACGAGCCCGGTTTATTGGGCTTGGGATATTGTTAACTTCGTATTTTGGGTCGGTATTGGCCATGCAGGAACGCTGATTTCAGCTATTTTGTTTTTGTTTCGCCAAAAGTGGCGTACCAGTATTAATCGTTATGCTGAGGCCATGACCGTGTTTGCGGTAATCTGTGCGCTGGTTTTTCCTGGTGTGCACGTCGGTCGGGTGTGGACGGTTTATTGGATGTTTCCTTTGCCTAATCAAATGTCGATGTGGCCCAATTTTAGATCACCACTGTTATGGGATGTGTTTGCAGTAGGGACTTATTTTACGATTTCGTTGTTATTTTGGTGGGTAGGTTTGATTCCTGATTTAGCAAGTTTGCGGGATCGGGCAAAAACCAAACTCGCTCAGTTTGGCTATGGGCTTTTCTCGATGGGCTGGAAGGGCTCTACTAGGCACTGGGTTAATTATGAACGTGCTTATTTATTGCTCGCCTCACTTTCTGCTCCGCTGGTGTTGTCAGTACACAGTGTGGTGTCGTTTGACTTTGCCGTTTCACAATTGCCTGGCTGGCATACGACAATTTTTCCGCCTTATTTCGTGGCTGGTGCCGTATTTAGTGGTTTCGCCATGGTAAATACCCTCATGTTGCCAGCGCGTAAGTGGCTAGGACTCAAAGACCTAGTGACGATTAAACATATCGAAAATATGAATAAGATCATCTTGGTGACCGGAACCATGGTTGGTTATGCTTATGCGATGGAGTTTTTTATTGCCTGGTATAGCGGCAATGAATATGAGAGTTTTGCCTTTATTAATCGTGCTTTTGGTCCTTATGCCTGGGCTTATTGGATCATGGTTTCTTGCAATGTGATTACGCCTCAGCTGTTTTGGTCTCGAGCCATTAGAACCAATATCACAGCCAGTTTTATTATCTCAATTTTTGTCAATATCGGTATGTGGTTTGAGCGCTTTGTGATTACGGTGACCTCGCTAAATCGTGATTTTATGCCGTCGGCGTGGCATTATTATGTACCTACTAAGTTTGACTTGATGTTTTTAGTGGGTTCTTTTGGTTTATTCTTCACGCTATTTTTACTGTTTATTTGGCGGGTACCAGTAATAGCCATGGCTGAAGTTAAATCGATTATGAAAGCGGCTAATCCCCATAAGCATTAAGGTGAATAAGATGCATACAAAACATAAAAAAGAGATTGGAGTGTTGGCTGAGTTTGATTCCCCACATGCGGTTTATCATGCCTGTGAGCTGACGCGTGATGCTGGCTTTCGCCGTTTTGATTCCTACACACCTTTTCCAGTGCACGGTCTTGATAAGGCTATGGGTTTAGGGCCAAGTTATTTGCCATGGTTTGTGCTGATCGCAGGGAGTACTGGGGCCGTACTTGCTATGCTCACCATGATTTGGATGTCGGCTTATGACTATCCGCTAAATATTGGTGGTAAGCCGACCTTTAGTATTGCGGCTTTTATACCGATAACCTTTGAGGTTACGGTGTTGTTTAGTGGCCTCACTTCGGTCTTTGGTATGTTCGTACTTAATAAGCTGCCAACTTTTTATGACCCGCTTTTTAATATTGCCAAGTTTGCCAAAGTTACTGACGATAGCTTTTTTCTCATGATCGAAGCGCGCGATAAAAAATATGATCAGCGACACGTAGTTGAATTTTTAGAAGCTGCCGGCGCTAAATCTATCACCATCGTGGAGGACTAGCCATGAAGTGTTTGAGTTTGGCCATGCTCATCGCTATAGCTCAGTTAGGATGCCGTGGCTATACATCAGATAGCCCTCCTATTCATTTAAACCCTAATATGGATACCCAAGAGAAAGGCAAGGCCTATCGCGAGAGTGACTTTTTTGATGATGGCCAATATATGCGTCCAGCCATTGAGGGCACCCTTGCCAGGGGTGAGCTAAAAGACAACGAGCATTTTTATCGGGGTACCATCAATGGAGTGCATGCCCAATCTTTTCCCAAAGAGTTGGTTATTGACGAGGCATTTATGCAGCGTGGCCAGCTTATGTATGATCGTAGCTGTTCTGCCTGTCATGCTCATATTGGCAATGGTGATGGTTTAGTCGGTCGGCGCTTGATAGTTAAGCCGACTTCATTCCATAGCGATTATATGTACGGCATGCCGCCAGGACATTATTTCAACGTGATCTCAGAGGGTATTCGTACCATGCAAGCCTATAAACATCTGATCAAAGAATCAGATCGTTGGGCGATAGTTGCCTATATAAGAAGCTTACAAATGAGCCAAGACATAGACGGTAATTGGATCGAAAGGAGTGCGTCGTGGTGGAAACAGTGAAAATACCGACCGACGTTGATTTACCCAAGGAATCGCTTTTAAGCCGATTGCCCTTGGTTATGGTTGGGCTTGGCATAATGGCTTTGGTTTATTGGTTGACCTTATACCAAGCTGATAAGACCCGAGCCCTTTTCGCTTATATCTATGCTTTTGCCATAGTTTTATCGCTGGGCCTAGGTTCATTGGCCTTTGTACTGATCCAGCATGTGACGAGAGCAGGCTGGTCGGTAACGGTACGGCGCATACCTGAGACGGTTATTTCGTTGATGCCTCTCTTTATTATATTCTTTATTCCTATTGCTTTGTCTACTCATGACATATTTCCCTGGACTCATCATGAGCATATTGATGAAATTTTAGCTAAGAAATTACCGTATTTAAATGAGCAATTTTTTCTTATGCGTAGTTTTGGCTATTTATTGGTTTGGTCGGTGATGGGTGTGTGGTTTTATCGCGTTTCAGTGAGCCAAGATGCCGGTTCCAAGTTTGAGCAAACACGCCTTATGCAGGCAGTGAGTGCGCCTGGGGTGATCATTTTTGGCCTCTCTTTGACCTTCGCTTCGTTCGATTGGTTTATGTCGTTGCAGCCTCACTGGTATTCAACGATTTTTGGGGTTTATTTTTTCGCTGGAAGTTTATTGTTTGCTTTAGCTTTTATGACTTTATTGTGTATGTCTTTGCAAAAAATCGGCGTGCTTAAGAAAGTAATTAGCTCCGAGCATTATCACGATTTAGGTAAGCTCATGTTTGGCTTTACCATTTTTTGGGCCTACATATCGTTTAGCCAATTTATGCTCTATTGGTATGGCAATATCCCTGAGGAAATAGAGTTTTATACGCATAGAATGCTCAATGGCTGGGATCGTATATCGTGGGCTATACCGGTAATGCACTTTTTTATACCATTTTTGGCGCTCATGTCGAGATTTTTAAAACGTATACGCCTAGTTTTAGCAATCAACGCTTGTTGGATAATCTTGGTCCATTTGCTGGATTTATATTGGCTGATTATACCGACCTATCCTGATCCTCATGTTCATGAGGGACCAACGCCTTTTCAAATAGGCTTAGTTGATGTTCTAGCTTTAGTGGGAATGTTCTCAGTTTTTTTTGGTGGGTTTTTATTGGTCTTAAGCCGTCAAAAGTTATTGGCTGTGGGTGACCCTAGACTGAAAGAATCACTGGCATTTGAGAATATTTAGGGGATATCGATGTCGTCTCACAATTATCACATAGCAGCTGAAGCTGATATTAAGCCTAAGGCTAACCGTCATATTTGGGTATATTTGGTGCTGTTGGCGGTGGGGCTATTTCTAACTATATGGGGCCTGATTATCATGTTTAGTTTTCAGCTGGACCAAGAGAAAGAGCAAAAAATCGGCATGATCTATTCAGCTGAGATGCTCGATCAAAAAGCTATGTCTGAAGCTTATTTGTCGGGTAAGTTAGGCATTGTGCCAGATAAAAAGCATGTAGCTATTGCTGAAGCAGTAGCTAAGTTTCTCGTTGATACAAGGAGAGGCCGCTAATTATGAGGCGCTCGGCTTTGTTAGTTGTGCTCATGATTACTCTCGGCTCTTTTGCTGAGGGCGAAGGGTCTTTGCGCGTGCCTAAAGCGCTTGAACATGCTGAGATTGACGATAAAGCTGGAGTTCAAGTACCGCTCGATATTATGCTGACTGATCAAGATGGAAAGCAGATTAAGCTGGGCCACTATTTTGCCAATAATTCTCAACCTGTGATTTTAACTTTGGGCTACTACGGCTGTCCTATGCTGTGTTCTTTGGTTTTAAACGGCATGCTCGATGCCTTAAAAAATTTAAGTTTTAAGCTTGGCGAAGACTATCAGATTATCTCAGTTAGTATCGATGAGCGTGAGCAGCCGGAACTCGCTAAAAAAAAGCAGCTAGCTTATTTACAAGCTCTAGGAGCCAGTGCCGAGCAAGAAAAATCTTGGAACTTTCATGTGGCGAGTGCTGACCAATCGAAAAAATTAGCTGATGCGCTTGGCTTTAACTTCTATTTCGATAAAAGAAACGATCAGTTTGCCCATGGTGCTGGTTTTTTTGTCTTGTCACCAACGGGAGTTTTATCTCGTACTCTATTCGGTATTAGTTTTACAGCAAGTGATATCAAGCTGGCCCTTAGCGAAGCTGCTGCTGGCAAAATCGGCTCTTTTCTCGAACGAGTGATTTTGAGCTGTTTTCACTACAACCCAGATTCCCATCGCTATGGTGTCTATATTTTGGGTGTTATGAGGCTTGGCGGGATTCTAACTGTTTTGTTGTTAGGTATGTTTTTGTTGGTGTATTTTCGCGTTGAGCGAATACGTAGGTAGATCAATGGAAAATCTAAACGAAGCGCTCAAGATGATCGTACCGGTGGAATGGCTCTTTAGTGTCATGCCCACTGCTGCATCTATTCATGCCGAGAGGCTTGATTATTTGTATTGGTTTTTGATCATCACCTGCGGGATCTTATTTTTGCTGGTGATTGTGCCGCTGGTGATGATTTTATTTCGCTATCGCCGTAAGAGTTTTGATCAGCGCGCTCTTTCTCAGAAAGATCATAATTTCTGGCTTGAATCAGCCTGGACTTTTTTGCCCTTTGTTTACCTCACCGTGTTATTCGTGTGGGGTTTTAATCAGTTCCTCGACATTTACGTTCCACCCAATAACGCCAAAGAGTTGCGGGTGATTGGTCAAAAATGGCAATGGTCGATTGATTATCCGAAAGAAGAAATATCTGTAGCAGGTCAAGGCGCTGTAGTTGGTGTGCCGGTTAATACACCAATAAAATTAGTGATGGCGAGTCAAGACGTTATTCATAGCTTTTTCATTCCTAACTTGAGAGTGAAGCAAGACGTGGTGCCGGGCAGTTATTCAACCCTGTGGTTTGAGGCCAATAAACTAGGTGAGTATCCCATTTTCTGCGCTGAGTATTGTGGTGATCTACACAGTCAAATGTTAGCTAAGCTGGTAGTGATGCCACCTGCTGCTTATGCGACTTGGGTGGACGGTTTAAAATCTGCTGATCAAGAGATGCCTTTGCCTGAGCTGGGCAAAAAATTATATAGCAAACTTGGTTGTGTTGCCTGTCACTCTGACGATGGGAGTATTAAATTAGCTCCAACTTTTCAGGGGCTATATGGCAAGCAAGAAGAGTTGACTGATGGTACTTTTGTTACTGTCAATGACGACTACATTAAGCAATCGATTCTCATGCCGCAAAAACAGGTTACTAAGGGCTATGCACCGATTATGCCCACCTTTCAAGGGCGCGTTAGTGAGCGAGATATTAGTGGTTTGATTGCTTTTATTAAATCACTTTCAGGCAAATAATTAGTTTTAACGAGGATTGATTATGAGTACACAGGTCGCCACCGCAGGCAGCAATTATTTTAATGCCAAAAAAGGTTTTTGGTCATGGGCGCTTACGCTCGATCATAAACGCATTGGCATCATGTATCTGGTGTCAATCTTTTTTTTCTTTATGATCGGCGGTTTTTTTGCTTTAGCTCTTCGTACTGAGCTTTTAACTCCAGGTAAAAATTTTGTCGACGCCAAAATTTACAACCAATTCTTTACTCTTCACGGCGCCATTATGGTTTTTTTAGTGATTATCCCAGGTATTCCTGCCAGTTTGGGTAATTTTGTGCTGCCTTTACAGCTTGGGGCTAAAGATGTGGCGTTCCCCCGTTTAAATCTTATCAGCTATTATATTTATGTTATTGGCTCACTCTTTGCCGTGTGCTCGATTATTTTTGGTGCCATTGATACTGGTTGGACTTTTTATGCGCCTTATTCCACTTCTGCCGAAGGTAAAGTGGTGATGATGGTCACTGGGGCTTTTATTTTAGGTTTCTCCTCTATTTTTACGGGCTTAAATTTTATTGCTACTGTGCATAAACTGCGTGCTCCAGGCATGACTTGGTTTCGTATGCCGCTGTTTGTGTGGGGTATGTATGCAACCAGTATTATTCAAGTAATGGCGACGCCGGTTTTAGGCATAACACTGGCACTTATTATTGTCGAAAGAGTAGTGGGTATTGGTATTTTTAATCCGGCTTTAGGCGGCGATCCAGTTTTATTTCAGCACTTTTTTTGGTTTTATTCTCATCCGGCAGTATATATTATGATTTTGCCGGGCATGGCGGTTATTTCTGAGTTAATAACTACTTTTAGTCAAAAGCGAATTTTTGGCTATAAATTAATTGCCTACTCGTCGATTGCTATTGCTTTGATCAGTTTTTTAGTATGGGGGCACCACATGTTTGCCTCAGGCCAATCGGTGCTGGTGAGCATGATTTTCTCAGCGCTGACTTTCTTAGTGGCTATTCCCTCTGGTATTAAAATGTTTAATTGGATTGCCACTCTTTATCAAGGGTCAATCGCTTTTCATACACCGATGCTTTATGCACTGTCATTTTTATTTTTATTTTGTATTGGTGGCTTAACCGGTGTGTTTTTAGGTGTACTGTCCGTTGATATACACTTACATGATACTTATTTCGTGGTCGCCCACTTTCACTACGTAATGGTTGGTGGAACTTTTATGGCTTTTATTGGCGGTGTATATTATTGGTGGCCAAAAATATTTGGTAAAATGTACAATGAAAAAGTTGGAGCACTGGGTGCATGGTTGGTATTTTTAGGCTTTAATATGACATTTTTTGTGCAGTTTTATATGGGCTCACAAGGTATGCCACGACGTTATTATAGCTATCTTGAGCAGTTTCAAACTTTGCATCAAGTTTCGACTTTTGGCTCTTATTTATTGGGTTTAGGCTTTTTGGTGGTGTTAATTAATTGGATACACTCCTTAGTTGCCGGCGAGAAAGCGTCGGCAAATCCATGGCATGCCACCACTTTGGAGTGGACTCATACACAGTCGCCACCGATTGAGCATAATTTTACTAGCCAACCGATTTATAATCATGAGCCCTATATTTATGAAGATGTACCGCACTCGATTCATGGAGCGCTGAATGGAACGCACTGATAAAGCGGCCCTTTTCCCTCTGGCCGATCATTATGCCACGCCTGAACAACAGGTGGAGGCGGGTAAGCTGGGTATGTGGCTCTTTTTAGCTACGGAAATTCTGCTATTTGGCGGTTTATTCGTAGCCTATTCGATCTATCACTATGTGCACGCAGACTTATTTAAAGAGGCGCATAAGTTTTTGGATGTGAGTTTAGGGGCGCTTAATACCATCGTCTTGCTTTTTTCCAGTCTCACGGTGGTTTTGGCCATTCATGCGGCACAAAAAAACAAGCGTCATTGGGTAATTATCAACTTAGTGATTACCATTTCATGTGCTTTAACTTTTTTAGTGGTTAAGTACTTTGAGTACTCCCACAAGTTTCATGCTGGCTTATTGCCGGGCATGTATTTTACTAATGCGAGCGTATCCAACCCTGATCAAACTCATATTTTCTTTGGTGTCTATTTTTTGATGACGGGTTTGCACGGTATTCACGTGGTGATTGGCATTATCTTACTGACCTGGCTTTTACTGCGAACGATTAAAGGAGATTTTTCTTCTCAGTATTATATGCCCTTGGAACTCGGTGGTTTGTATTGGCACCTAGTAGATGTGATTTGGATTTTCTTGTTTCCCCTGCTTTATCTTATTGCCTAAGAGGAAGTTCTTATGTCACATACAGCAATGGTTAGAGGCCCCAAACCTCATACGCACTCAGTATGGCTTTATTGGGCAGTTTTTGCTGTCTTAGTTGGTCTTACCGGTGCCACAGTAATGCTCGCACGCTTTGATTTTGGCAAACTCAACTTAGTAGTGACTCTACTGATTGCCGGCAGCAAAGCTTTATTGGTGATGGGCATCTTTATGCACTTGGCTTTCGATAACAAGTTCTTCTCAGTGATTGCTGCAACCTCGCTATTATTCTTAAGCCTTTTTATCGCTTTTCCTATGCTCGACATGGGCTCACGCCCTGAGGTAGACGATATCCGCAGTAATTACTTACCCCGCGATGAGCGCGTATACAAACACGCACGCGAAAAACCCGCCGACCTGCCACTAAGGCCCGGGCTACAAGACGCCCAAAAAGACCACCTAATCTTCATTAAACCGGGCGAACACTAACAACATACCACCCGCCCCTTAATGGCTCCCTCTCCCCTTGAGGGAGAGGGTTGGGGTGAGGGGTGGCAAACTAGTTTTTCTTAGTCAAACTCAGGTAGAAATAGATCTTCTTAGCCGAGGCCTGAATATCACCAGCAATACGAACCAAATCAGCAAAAATCGGCTCAAGCTTTCTCACCCCTGCTGATTGCGCGTTTAGATAATTAGCTGGAGTACCCGTTTCAAACCTAATGGCTTTAAGGGCTGTTACGGGAGGTATGACATTATAATGTGCGTGATTTCCGCCTGGGAGAGCGCCTCCTACATGAGACCAGGCAACAGCACCGTTAGCAGCTCCTATCACAGTGCCAGCCGCGATAGCTTGCTTCTTCATCGCCTGATATTGATAGCCATGAATAGCAGTATCGATATCAGCACTGTGAGCCTCAAAAGTTGCCAAAGCTCCCGCATAGACCCCACTGACTAAGTTGGCCGCCAACGGGGGTGGTAATACTGGCGCTTCGCTTTGCCACTTAGCTATAAAATACGCCTTGCTGGCACCATAGAAAATTTTAGGATGGGTCGCAGGATATCTATTCAACATCGTCATAACTTCGTCTGGTAGAATATGCGTTGCTATTTGAGTACGTAGCTCATGCTGAAACTTGGTGAGGTCTTTCAAGTCACCTAAATAATCCGCTCGTTCGATAAGAGTTTTAAGCTTGTTATAAAAAGCCAGAAAATCATTAGGCGTGGCATTCTTTTCAAAAGCCTCACGATCCTCAGGTGCTAAGCTATAAACCTTCTCAATAAATAGCTGGTAAACTTCCATCAGCTTAGCCACTTCTTTGATCAACAAAGTCCGCGACAAACTCTCAGAAAGATCAGCCGTATTGATCGAAGCCATCATTTTTGGCACCAAGGCATCACCATCCACGAAACCTTGGTATAACTCAGTCGCTACTGCTGGCACCCCAATAAAAGGCACACTTGGATGGTATATACGCCCAACGATGCCAGAAAAAAGCAAGGCATACATACGGCGGTTTAATCGCCTATATGGCTCACCGGCAGCTCCAGCAACACTAGCATCCCCGCCAAGTGTATTGACGATGTTATCCCACCAAGTATTACCGGAAACTTCAGTAAAAGTTGAAAAATCAGCCACCTTGTCTTTTAAATCTTTTTCCATGGACAAGAATTTATCTAGGTGCACTAATGCATCATTCGTTGACTTAATGGAATCACCACTTTTTGCGACATTTCGCGCTTGCCTAAGACCAGCTCGATTTGAGAGCAACTCTTTGTTCAAATCAAAAATGTATTTTTCGACTTTGGTCTTAACATTACCCACAGCTAAACAGCTGGCTACAACAAATGGAAGCTCAGCAGGAGTAAGTATAGCACTAAGATTACCGGCATGAACAGTAACTTTAGTTAAATAAGTATTAAGCTCTTTCAGAGCTAACAAGTTAACTGCAGCAGATAGATCAGCAGCAGTTTTAATTTTTCCAACATTATTTTTATTATAATGTTTTGCAGTTATATTATTTTTTTTAGCTACTTCACTGCATAGGTCATCCTTAACTAGACTACCAATGACTTCCAACCGTCTATCAATCAACAATTTGTTCTCATCAAAGACGGTCAGAATATCCCCTAGCTTAGCTTTGCTATCAATAGATGCAACAGCTTCATTTAACTGACGAATAGTTCGTTTGGTTTTATTTGATAGGAATTTTAGATCTTTGCTCGATTGCTCTCTACGCAGGCGTTCGTTTTCGGCCAGGCGGCGGGCATCGGCGTCGGCGATGGCTTGGCCAATACCGCGGGCTTCGTTGATGTAGTAGTCTTGGCTGTTTCTGATATTGGCTACAACTACCGAGACATCGGTGCTGAGTATTTTTGACTGCTCGACCATGCTGACATCGTAGGAGTTGTTTGGCAGCGAAGCTAAAGCGTCTTTGACTGACTGATTGTATTCAGCCTCACTAGGAGACAAGCGTTCGCGCAGGCGAGCGGCGCTATCCTTGGCGGCGGTGATTACGGCGTTAAGATTCATGTAACGAGGGCCTTTTTTGAAGGCGTACATGATTTTTGCTTGCACTTGAGCGATATAATTAGCGTTTAAGCTCGGGTCAGCATCGCTAACCACCGCTTTGGCCACATGATAGGCAGCAGCAAGATCGAGACCCTGAGGAGCGAAGCTAGCGGCTTCGTCATATTGGCTAGGATTAGATGTTACCAATACGACTTTGCTCTTGCCTTGTTTGAGCTTATTGATCACATCAGCACTTTTTAAACCACTGGCAATACGATCAATAAAGAGCACAAAAATATTGCCATCTTCACCATTCTTGGAAGTTAACTGATAAATCTTGTCAGCTTGCGAGCTCACATAAAGACCAAAAGCTTCGTCGTCCATACCAAAAGTGCTCTTGGTGTCATTCAAACTAGCAGGATTAAGCGCATAAACATTAGCCACCGATAAACCCAGCTCCTGAGCCACATTCATTGCTACTGCCCCACCGAGCGCATCAATGAAGTTATCATCAGCAGAAGTAGCCACCACCGACTTATTATTCAACAAGCGCATCAAGCGCATCAAGTCGGTTTCATCATCAATGTCCACTGCCTCAGACAACAAAGACACCTTGCCAAACGCTGACCTAACAATATTTTCTAAGCCGGCATGCGGACCATTTTTGATGTCTTCTCTCCACACACCAACGAGCGTATCAAGCTCTCGACGGGCTTTATCAGCTTCATCGTAAAGATCCTTGGCGCTAGCTGCTTTATCGATATAGTCACGCTTAAGATCTGCCAAATCACCTGATGAGTAGGCCAAAAGATTCGGCCTTACTTTGGTAAGCGTGCTAATTTTACTAATTTCAGCTTGGGCACTCTTGAAGCGGTTGATGGCTTTATTAACTTCAAGAATCCCCAAGTCTCTAGCAGCTGAGCCACCAATCAAGCTTGGGTCGTTGTTAGTTTTCACCAAAAGACCATCAAGGGCCTTGAGAATAACACCGACCTTGGTATTAGCTTCTTTCTGTACAAGGCTCTGCGATAAAACAGCAGCTTGTTGATAAATCCGCTTGACACTGTCTTCGATGATTTTACTATTGGCATCAGCAAGGGCCTTAGCCTCTTGGGGTACGTTTCTAGCCAACTCTTGCACTTTTGCAGCCAGATTAGCAGCAAAAGCCGGTGACAGGCTCTTGGTGCCAAGCTCGTTAAGCAAATCAATCGCCCCGTTTTGACTGGTTGCAGCATCCTCAGCCTTAGAACGAATAGTAACCACTAAAGCATCAAGATAGGTTTTAAAATCATTTACGGCTGTATTGCCGGCCGCACCAAAAACATGGTCGTAAGGTAAGTTAACAATCACTCGCAGACTACGCTCAATACTAGCCAAATCGCCAGAAAAAGCATAAGCTCCTGCCGAACTTGAGCCGGTTTTAAGAGCAGCATAAGCTTTAGCACCAACACTGAGTTTATATTCTTTAGCCCGTAGACCATAATCAATGATATGCTCAGGGTTAACAGCCATACTTTCAAAATCAACGCCAGATTGGCAGTTAATCAAAGAAAGCGCCAAAGACACAAATATAATAAATTTAAATTTCATATACTTAATCATAATATCTCACTCCTGATTAATCAACCTAGATCGCCAGACCAAAACCCACCATTAACAATGGATCAACCAGCTCAGTAAACGGATTTTTAGTACCAAAATCTAAAGGAACTTCAGCACCTACGCGAAAACTAACAGCAAAACCAGAATCAAACACGGTTTGGGTGCCCACAAACAAACCAGGACGCAAACGCCAATGATTAGTTTTTTGGGTCACATAAGTTTGCCATAAATAGCCACCCACTAAAGAAGGCTCCAAGAAAATAGCTGACCGCATATACCATTCAGTCACCCGCCACCTAGCAGACAAGCCCCCCAAGGCAGAAAACTGTTTAGGTACCGGCTTACTTAACTGGTCACGAAAACGACTATAAACAGATAAATCAGTCCAATCGACCCCTGCTTGCAGAGCTAAAGACAAGTACTCAAAAAACCTAAAGTCATACTGCAACATAGCTCGGCCGCGTAAAATCACATCAAACTCACCGCCTAAAGTCATGCGATGGTTACGCTGACGAAAACCATAATTGTTAGGATCAAGCTCTACCACCATCTCAACCGAACCGGGTGTAATGGTGTATTCAGTGCTATCAGCACTAGACTCTCTTATGGCATCAATTTCTTTAAGCTGGGCTTCTTGCTTTTTGCGTTCCTTAAGCTGGTGTTTCTTAATCGCTACCCGCTTAGCTTGCTCCTCAGCTGCTTTCTTCTTACGCTCTTCTTCAGCACGCTTTCTTGCTTCTTCTTCCTGGCGTTTTTTAACTGCCTCAGCATCTTCCTCTTCGTTTTCTTCTTCATCAGTAAAAAAATCTTCTTCATCAGCCTGAGCCAACAAAGTTCCCTGCAAAGAGGGATAAGCCTCAGCGAAAGATGTCTGCGAGCCAGCGAAAGCCAGCGTCATCAATAATAAGCGCAGTAAGATGTTGATGTCTTTTTTCATTGTTATCTTCCACATTCAATCAATACAACAGGAATACAGCCAAAAATCAATATAACAGCAATTAACTATGTCAATCAAGAATTCATCTAGCAACAATTTGCGGATAATTTATAAAGTATCAAACCTGAACAAATTGCGACATTTATTACGACTTCTTTTCTTTTCTATCCTATAATGGGATGTGCCATGATAAAAAGTGCGTTGGCAGACTTATAGCCCAAGTTTTAAAACTTGCAATATTGTAAGGTTGTTGACATACCTACGGGATTTTCGATGAAAAAAAATCTATGGTGGAAAATTTCACTGCCTGCTCTAACAGTTGCCCTGATTTTTGCATGTACTCAAAAAATCACGCAAACTTCAGACCAAAACGCCTTAATTAAGGCTGCGAGAATGGGGCAAAGAGAACAAGTAAGGGCACTTATCGCAGCGGGCGTCAACGTAAATGCCAAAGACAAAAAAGAGATCAGCCCCCTAGATGCCGCAGCTGAACAGGGCGACTCCGACATCATTGCCCAACTACTCAAAGCTGGTGCTACAGTTAATACCAAACAATGGTCTGGAGAAACTCCGCTTTATAGCGCTGCTGAATACGGTCATGACGATGCAGTCGAGTTATTAATCAAGGCCGGCGCCAATGTTAATCAGGGTGATTACTTAGGTTCTAGCCCACTTCATGCAGCCGTCAGCAATTCTGAGCCTGGAACCATGCTGAAACTAATTAAAAATGGGGCTAATATTAATGCTGTTGATCACTTTGGCCAAACACCTCTACATATAGCAGCACGAGAAGGGCAGCTGGTAGAAATGAAAATTTTACTTGAAGCCAAAGCCGATATAAATGCGAGCCGATTCGGCTTGTTAGACACACCGCTTCATACCGCCGCTCAATATGACCGAGCAGGTGCGGTTGAGCTCTTAGTAAAAAGTGGCGCCCCAGTTGATGCATTAGATTCTCGAGGACGTACAGCCCTGCATTATGCCGCTGAAGGTGGTTTTAGCTCAGTCATTGACACGCTGCTTCGTCTCAACGCCGATATCAACCATCCTGATCTACAGGCTAATACACCTCTGCATATCGCTACTCAATTTGCTCAGCTTGAAGCTGTTATAACTCTTATTAAACGTGGTGCCATCATCAACTTAAAAAATGAACAGGGAGAAAGCCCTGTGACAATAGCTACCAAAACAAAAAATGATGCCCTGATAAGAGCTCTCTTAAATCAGCCAAACTCAAGCTTTTGGGATCGGCTAAAGAGCCATTTCTAAATTTCATCAGGTAAATAGACAGTATCGCCCACTGCACCAACAATCACAAACATGCCAAGCTCACGGAAAATTTTGCCTCCACGAGGCTCATCACGCACAAAAATACGGTATTTTTTGGGATCAGCGCTCTGGGCTGCGGCCTCTCTCATAATACGATCATCAAGCTCTTTTAAGCTTAGTCCTTCTATAGGCTCAGGATGATTATCCTGATCGGGCTTATGCCTAGGAGGTTCTTGCTCGATCGGTGCCTCTGCTGGTATTATTGGATCACTAGATTGCTGTAATTGATTAGCAAACTGAGAACCAACAGCACCGTGTTCGCTGGAAGATTTAACTCGTTCACGACAGGCCAGACCAGCTAAAATAATTGCACATCCCCCTAATAAAAAACTCAACTTTTTCATGATTACTCCCCACCTATTTCTTGGTCGATATCAGAGCTTTTAGTGTGTCAGCAAAGTTAAAGACATCAGTCATTTGACGGACGCCAAACATCTATCTGGCATTCTATTCTATCGATACCAGTCTAAAACCAAGGAGATACCATGACTGTCAAACATATAGCCAGATTATTAGCCTTAAGCACTCTCATAAGTGCAACACTAGAAGCCATACCCAAGGCCACACCTACCATGCTGCCCTTTCCTGAAAATCTACTTGATAGTGAAGTAGATATGATCAAAGAAATAATTGCCCTTGAAGTCTACCAAGATAACAACGATCCTAATCAATACTTCTACATCCCGCCCTTTCACATCAGGCAATACGCCGAAGGCGCCGCCACCCATTCGCCTCATAGTAATAAAATCATAAACTATGCTGAAGCAGCAAAAATCATGAGAGATAGATCTAATTATGACAAAGAATCTATTCGTGAGAAAAAACAAGAAATTCAAAAAATGAGAGACTCTATAATTGATCTAGAAGATAAGTTGGATAAAGCTATCGCAGAGAAAAATAATCTTGCGATAGAAACTTATGAAAGACGCATCGTAGAAAGAAAAAATGGTTTAGAGGAACTTAAGTTAGAGTTACAAGATACCATTAAAGAGTCTATCAAACGAGCAGATGAAGCAGCATCCGTCCACCTATCGTTAACTGGTTTTAACGTTGATCTGACTCGGTTCACTAATAGTGATGACGCCCTACAAGCACTTAAAGATGCTGCAGCCGCACTGGGCGATTCTTACGGTGGCTTTCTAAGCGTTAATACTTATGCGGGATTTACGCAAAAGCAGCTGCAGGCTTTGCGGGCTTATAAGCAAAAGTATTTTCCTGATATTAAAGTATCGTTGATGCCAATGGAAAAACTAACTTTTAGCTCGCTTACTAACTTGGATCCTGACGGCCAACCAAGCAGCAATGGCCAACGCTATTTTACTAATATCACTGGCGCAGGCGATTACTTGGGGGCAGCGATTAGCCTTGATACATCGGTAGGTAGCGGTACTGGCATGGAGCAACATCTGGGAGCTTTTGTTTTGCCGGTGGCTATTAAAGGAACCCGCAGACATAAAGCCTACCCTTTTGAGGCTAAGCTCACTTGCGATTTCTCCAGTGGCTTTGCCGTTAAAGGCCGTGCTGATATTCGTGATGGCCTGATTATCTACGATAACGACATCACCAATAACATCAAAACTGAGGATGTTAGTGACGGCGCCTGCAAACTAGAAGTTATCAGCGGTGATCAAACATCAGCTGAAATAGTTGCGATGAAAGAGATTGCTTCCCAGCTTGAGAAAATCCATGTCTATCGCACTAATCTATCTCAACAAGAAAAAACCCGCTACTTTGACGGGGTTTTGAACGACCTTAACCGTAATCGTCGCTCTAACAGCCGCCAGGAAAAAATCTCCTATGTCTATAATAGACACGGCCTACGTGTGGCAGTTATTGAGACGATTTCACGGGCTGCTGATTTTCACTGGCACACCAATATTCAAGATGTCAGCAATATTTCAAATCTTAAGTTCAGCAAACATATCAAACTAGAGGGCGACACCAATATCACCCGTGATATCGGCATTAACCTCTGCCTAGTCTATAACCCAGCTCATAAGGCTTATGATCGCTGTACCGATCTAGAAGAAGCTTCAGCCAATAACATGCAAAAGGCTATGCAAGAAGCCCAAAACTTTCCCGGCTGCGAAAGTGCTGCCAGCCCCATGGATTGTGGCCAAATCCGCAATGACTCACTGCGCCTACCAGAGGGCATGAGACGTCAGTATAACTACGACACGAGTTTAGTTGGCAATATTTAGAAGCATTAGTAGTATACCTTTGTCAGTAATCAGCAATTTAGGATCTTAGCTATGCACAAGGCTACATGGCACATTGCACTCTTAGTTATGGGCTGTTTAGCCATTGCTACCCACATAGGTCTTAAATTTTTAGGACTTAGTCATGATCAAATACCGCTTTTTTTACTGATAGGATTAGGCGCACCTGCACTAGTTGGCCAAATTGCCATCAAGATTTTTCGTGGTGATATTGGTGCGGATATTTTGGCAGCACTCGCCATCGTTACTGCTCTATGGCTGAATGAATATCTAGCCTGTGTGCTAGTAATTATGATGCTTGCCGGTGGGCAGGCTTTAGAGGCTTTTGCTATTCGTAAAGCATCATCGGTGCTAAGCGAGCTCTTAGGTCGTATGCCGCTTAAAACTAAACGTAAAATCGGTGAAAAAATAGAAACTATTTTAGTGGCAGATATCCGCATTGGCGATTATATCATCATTGCTCCTCATGATACCTGCCCAATCGATGGTCTAGTTGTTGAGGGCCAAGGCCTCATGGATGAATCTTATCTTACAGGAGAGCCCTACCGCGTAAAAAAAGCTATTGGTTCACAAGTACTGTCAGGGGCAATTAATGGCGATAGCTTATTGGTGGTTATTGCTCATAAGCTAGCCAAAGACTCTCGCTATGATCAGATTATTAAGGTTATGAAGGATGCCGAAGAAAAACGGCCAAAACTAAGGCGTTTAGGCGACCAGCTCGGTGCATTTTTTGCACCAGCTGCTCTGATATTAGCATTACTTGCTTGGTTTTTCTCAGGCGATGTGATGAGATTTTTGGCGGTGTTGGTAGTTGCCACCCCCTGCCCTTTGTTAATTGCCATTCCAGTTACGATTATCAGTACCATTTCTCGAGCAGCTCGCCATGGCATCATTATCAAAGACCCCAGCGTACTTGAGCGCTTGCCTACGTGCACGACAGCTATTTTCGATAAGACTGGCACACTTACTTACGGCCAACCGGTTCTTACTAAAGTATGGCCAGCTATGGGTTTTGACCAAGAGATTATCTTACAAAAAGTAGCTAGCCTAGAGCGTTACTCTAAGCATCCTCTAGCTCAGGCAGTTTTACATGCTGCAGATCTTGCTCAACTAAGTTTATTAGAAAGCATGCAGGTATCAGAACAAGCAGGTATAGGTTTAATTGGTAAGGTTGATAACAGCGAAGTGTTGATTACTCATCGTGCTGCTTTCCTAAAAAATAAGCCCGAGCAGGCTAATATTTTACCAGAAGCAAGTATTGGGCTTGAATGCATCGTAGTTATCGATCAAGTTTATGCAGCAACCATGCATTTTCGTGATGCTCCACGACCAGATAGCCAAAGCTTTATTAATCACCTAACTCCATTTCATAACTTTAATCGAGTAATTTTACTATCAGGCGATCGTGAATCAGAAGTGCGTTATTTAGCGCAAGAGCTGGGCATTAAACATACTTATTCATCACAAAGCCCTGAGCAAAAACTTATGCTTGTACGCCATGAAACTAGCCTGGCTCCAAGCTTATTTATGGGCGACGGTATCAATGACGCACCAGCTCTGGCAGCCGCTACGGTTGGCATTGCTTTTGGTCAGCACTCAGGAGTAACTTCAGAGGCTGCTGGCGCGGTCATTATGGAAAATACTTTAGCTAAAGTTGACGAACTTCTACACCTGAGCAAGCTCATGCGCACGATTGCTTTACAAAGTGCTCTTGGTGGCATGATGCTAAGTTTTGCCGCGATGGGGCTCGCCTCTGTTGGTATACTAAGCCCCGTATGGGGGGCTTTAATGCAACAAGCTATCGATGTACTGGCAATCGCTAACTCACTGAGAATCGCCTGGGAAAAGGATCTTGATATTGATTTACCAGCTTAAAAGCTCATAAACCTTTTTCTACTAAAAACTTAGCCGCTCGCACCAAAGCTGCCATCTCAATTGTTTCAGTTTTAAATAAGCCCCGTAAAGCTCCTTGCTGGTCAAAAAGAGCAAGATGAGCCAAATGGGGGATATCATAGCTAGTAGGCGAGCCTGGCACTGCTTCTTTCTCACCCATATGTACTTTCATTTTATTAACAACTACATCGTAGATATCTTTTTTAGTGCCGGTTAAACAGCGCCAATTAGGATGATTAATCCCATATTTATTCATATAGTTTGTTAATACTTCAGGTGTGTCAGTTTCAGGATCAACAGTGATACTAATAAATTCGATCGAAGAGCTATTATCTTGTACTCGTTGATAAACTTCTTTCATAGCTTCGGTGAGTTTGGGGCAAATACTTGGGCATGAGCTAAAGAAAAAATTAGCAATTACCACTTTGCCCTTGAGATCTGCTTGGCCAAAAGGCTGGCCATGATGATCGGTCAGCCTCCAATCAGGCACCATAAGTATGGGGTCAGGGGCAGAACGCCGCCGCAAGGCCATTTCTTTTACCAGATGCAAGGAAGCAATGCCAATCAAGAAGGCCCATAAAAAGGGGCTTTTAAGAAATTTTTTTATCTTCATATTCACTCAAGGGGAGCTTTAGCTATCGCTCGCACTAAAAGCATAGTGATCAAAAAAGAGAATACTAACAAAGCAATCACTGTACTTACTGTAAAACTATTGTTCAATAAAACACCACGTAAGCCTGCTACCAGATAGCTCATGGGATTGATGAGGCTTAGATAAGCAAAAATCGTATCTTTGACAGGAAACATGGCACCAGACAAAAGCCACATCGGCAATAAGAGAACACTCATAAGCGCATGAAAAGCCGATGGCGACGGACTAATCCAGGCCAATAAAACACCCAATAAAGCACAGCACAAGGATCCTAAAGCCAATAAGACCAAGAGCTGACCAACAGCCAAGGTTGATAATGCTAAACCCAAGACCAACATGAGCGGTAAAAACAGTAAGCTTTGGCCAAAACCCAAAATGGCCGTTGCTACTACTTTACCGGCTATGGCACCTAATAAGCCGGTCGGCGACACTAAAACCAAACGAAAGAGCCCACATTTTTTATCATCAACCAAAGTGAGGGTGGCATAGATACTTGAAAACAGCACAACCAAAGCCAGTACACCGGGGAAAAAAAACTGTGCATAGCTAGCATCAGGGCTATCAGACCAGAAAAAACTCTCATGAAAACCCGCCCCAAAAACCCCCAAAAACAGCAAAGGCTGAGCAAGCATACCCATCATGCGCGAAGGCTCTTTAATCATCCGCCTAAACTCACGCCCAACTAAGAGCCATATGGTGTTAGCAAGGCTGCTCATGCGGTGGTATCTCCCCTATTACTTGCGCATAGACATCAGCAACGTTGGGGCCGCTGACACTAAAAGATTTGATATTTGCTTTTATCAGTTGGCCTGAGCCCAACAGCTTATTAAGATCATCACGACTGAGCAGGCTTTTAGCCTCACCATGCTTATCTGTTATGCTTAATCGCCATCTTGAACTTTGAGAAAGTAAATTATCCGGTGAGTCATGAGCGATAATTCTGCCTTCATGCATCATGATGAGATCATCACAGCATTCAAGTTCAGCCGATCTATGGCTAGAAAAAATCACTATCGCTTGGTTGTTTACTACATAATCACGAGCAAAAGTTAAAAACTTGGCTGATTCGGCAAAATCGAGGCCCGCACTAGGTTCATCTAATAACAAGATTTTTGGCTCATGCATAAAAGCCCTGTACAACTCAAAGCGCCTTATCATGCCGCCGGATAATTTTTTGACCTGCTCATGGGCTTGTCCTACTAAGTTGGCCCGCTCTAAGACTTGTTTAATAGAAATTGACAGTTTGCTAATACCCATCAAACGACCGTAAAAACTAAGATTATCATAGACGCTGATCTTGTCATCGCTGCTGGTCTCTTGAAACAACAGGCCGATTTGCTGCCTAAGCTGTGATTTTATTAGTTTTTGGCAGTTAAGCGCCTGTTCACCGAGCAAAAACAACTCACCGGTCTGACACGGCAGTGAAGATCCTAAGATTTTAAGCAGGGTAGTCTTAGCTGAGCCATTATGACCAATAATGCCAACCAAGCACGGCTTACTTAAGCTAAGATTAACATCGCTTAACACCACTTTATTCTTATAAGCAAAACTAACACCACGGCAGCTTAACAAAAGAACTCCTAAATCAATGCAGCCACAATAATCAACACGAATAAAGCACTCTGATAAACTAAAGACGCCCGAAAAGACCTGCGAGCCCAGCTATTGGTCTCCATTGATTTAAAACCATCATGACAGCAGGATAAAAACCAGGCACCAAGAGCAAGACCCACCATAGTCAAATAGCTATTCAGCACACCGCTCATATATAGCCCGAACGTAGAAAAAACCAGCAACCATGAGCTAGCCAAAATAGCCCATTTGGTGAGATTGACACTGGTAGTCGCTGATAATACCGGGCAGCCAGCAGCTGTATATTCACACTCACGAAATAAGCTAATGGCCAAAAAATGCGGCACTTGCCATAAAAAAGCCCAAGCAAATAAGGCCCAGGCCTTAGCATCAGCTACACCTGCGAGCGAAAGATAACCAAGCATGACCGGCATGGCTCCCGGCACAGAACCAACGATCAAAGACAACCAGGAAAGCTGCTTAAGCGGCGTATAACACCAAACATAAACCACCAGTGATAACAAACCAGCTAGCACGGTTAAGATATTGCTCGTAGCGTATAATAAAAAGCTTGCACAAAGCATAGAAGCCAAACCCACTAACACTGCCCACCAGGAAGCCAAGCGACCAGCCGGCAGTGGACGATTGGCCGTACGAATCATACGCTTATCGAGCTCGCGTTCTAAGTACATATTGAGAGCACTCGAGCCACTGACCAATAAAGCAATGCCTAAGAGAGAACCACCCACATGTATAACTGACAAAGAAGCCTGCGTACGAGCATGAAGCACACCACCCAAAGCCACCAACACCGCCATCACGGTAATTTTGGGCTTGGTTAAAGCGATCACATCTCGAACTTGGTCAATATGGTGGGCCTGAGCTGACAATGGGCACGATCCTTAGGGCTATTGCGACTTTAATCGAGTTATATCATTGGCCACCTAAGGCAAGTGGGAGAGGAGTATGAGCAGTCAGGTTGTTCCTGCAGATATCGAAATTAACGAAAAAATAGTAAGTTCAGTAATCAGCGAACAGTTCTCTCTTGCTATTACGAGCTGTGAAATACTTGGCGAAGGCTGGGACAATCTAGTTTATCTTATTAATAATATCTTGGTATTTCGCTTTCCTCGTCGGCTCGAGGCAGTGATTTTGATTGAGCGAGAAATAAGCATCTTAAAAAATCTCGCCGCTCACCTACCGCTTTTAGTTCCTCAACCAACTTTTATTGGCCAAGCCAGCCCCAAGTTTAAACGGCCTTTTTATGGCCACCAACTAATACCAGGAGTATCAGGCTGCCGTGTTAGCTTATCAGAGCAACAATATCGCCATGCTGCTAAAGCTCTCGGCCATTTCTTGGCCCTGCTTCACCATATCGATCCGGATAAACTTGAACTCAGACCTGACGAACTAGCGCCGATTTATGATCGAGCCTACTGGCCACGTATGAGCAAATTTTTTCTAGAGCGTTTAGAGAGCCTAAAGGCTCACTATCAACTGGATAATTATCAAGCAAAAATCGAGCAAATTTTAGCTGGTGCCTCTAGCTATAAACCCACCCGAAAACCCGTGCTTATTCAGGGTGATTTATACCATCGACACTTAATTTTTGATGCTCACCAGCTAAGCGGCATCATTGATTGGGGCGATGCTGGTATCGGTGACCCGGTCTCTGATTTAGGCATTGTCTATCAGTTTTTTCCCGTCTATGCTCATCAAGATTTCTGGCATAGCTACGGCCCTGTCAGCAAAGCCGCCAAGCGCTACGCACGATTCTTGGGCCTCTATTATGCCATCGCCATGCTCTGGTACGGCCATGATCGACAAGATCAAGATTTAATTAGGACTTCGTTAGCGACACTAAAGATGATTTAGCCATGGCAAAGACCAAACTAATCAACCTCGTGCCCAAAGAGCTACTAACAAGCTTTATCCACCAACACCAAGAAGGCTTGAGCATTAACATCAAAGTAAAACCCAATGCCAGCATCGAAAAGCTCAGTGTACAAGGCTCAGATTACCTCTGCCTCAGCGTCAATGCCCAAGCGATTGATAATGCTGCTAACGATCGGCTAATCGAGCTTGTCGCTGAACTATTCTCAGTAGCTAAAAGCCGTATCAGCATTATTAGCGGCCAGAGCTCGCGTCTAAAACGAATTTTAATAAAGCCATAAAAACAGCCCCGATTAAGCAATGCGCTTAAACCGGGGCTGTTTAGTAATCGAACGAGCTTAATTAGGGTGTATAATCAAGATAGCCAGCAGCGGCAGCATCTGCTTCACTGGTGATTACCGTACCGTCACCAATAGTAAACTGGAGCAATTCCCATACTTTTCTATCACCACTACTAGCGTTGGTGGCGTTTTTGCACATAGCATCCCAGTCGGCAACACCAAGTTTAGCTTTGAGCGCTTGAGCTAAAGCACTCACTTCTGCTTGGCTAAGCGCGCCAGCAAAGGCAGCGATAGCAGCTTTAGCTATCTTCTTATTACCAACATCTATTTTAATATCGGCATCACTTTTGCCTTGTATCTTAGAGTCAAGAGCTGTGCTGGCTTCAGTCCATTTATCTGTATTAGCATTATCAGCAGCAGTTATAGCATTTACTAGTTCTAAGCTAGCAGTAAAAAATAATACTGAATAGAGTAAGGAAGTTTTGCTTTGTTCAAAGTTAAACAATTCATAATCAGCCTTCAACTGATCTAATGGCAGAAAGTCATTAGCTATCACTGCAATAACACCACCATTAGCATTACCTATAGCATGCTTATTCCAAGCCTCTTGGATTAACTCATGGCGCAGTGATGATTGCTTATCAGCATCGCCTGCGTAAGTAGCAAAAAGTTGATTAAACTTGCTTGCTATTGTATAGCCGTCATAAGCTAATCCTGCACGATTCTTGTATACCCATTTGGTCATATTCCCAAGTACCGATTCTTGGTCATCAGGATCGGCAATTTTAGCCACTTCAGGCTGAACGTCAACTACGTTGTAAGCTAAAATCAAGCCCAAATAAGTTGCTATCATGCTATCTTTATCACCATCGCCTGAATTAAATAGCTTAACCAAAAAGCCTTCGCCATCGCTATGAACTTTGGTCGACAAAGCTTTAGCGTTTATGCCATCAGTGACAAAGGCATCAAAAGAAGCTTTGATATTGGCATTGTCATTTACCGCTTTGTCAAAAACAACGTTAACAGTCACTGCTGGCAACGACAACGCAGCACGAGCATCAGCTGCGTCAGGCAAAGCGTCTATAATTTTTTTAGTAGCTGCTAGATTAGCGTTATCAACTTCAGCGTAGTTTTCATAATCAGCCGCACTAGCAAACAGGGCTTTTACTTGAGCAGAAATAGTGGTTAACTCGGCTTCAGCAGTGACGATACCGCCAGCAATATCTTCGTTGATACGTTTAGCTAATACGTATAAAAACTTGCCCTTAAACTTTTTAGTCGGGTCGGCTTTAGCTAACTCATAGGTGGTTTCACCACCGGTAATGCTAGCCTTGATACCCCAGTCAGCTGCATTCTTAGCAAGATCTTCGAGTTGAGCGGCACCACTCGTGTAGGCTGCAGCAAGCAGGCTATTTTGTAAGACTACTTTTCTTGCGGCATCGGCCTGTTGGTAAAAGCGGGCAAACATGATCTTGCTGTTAGCTATATTAGTGTTTGACCAGCTAAGCCAAGCATCAGCATTAGTTTGACTTAGTTGTTGGATTACTTTGAGGGCTTGGGCATCATCGGCCATTGAACCCACGATATCGTTAAAAGCTTGGGCATCAAAATTAGCCGAGCTGTCTTTAAAATTATTAGCCAAAGCTGGGCCATGGTTTAGAATTAGATGAAATATTTTAGTAAGAGCACCAGCATCTTCGCCAGCAGGGCGAGTAGCACGTAAGACATCAAAAGAACTTTGTTTAATACCAGTTGGCAGCTCAACTTCAAGCTTGAGCTGATCGCTTAAAGGCTGAGCAGCAATGCCTCCCAAAAAGCTCTTTAAGACTTTCTCAATCTTATCAGAGGCCTTGCCGCTCACAACTAAGTATAAAAAGTTCTTGCCATCCTCTTTCTTAGCGGCCAGTTCTTCATACTGCTCAGCTTTAAGAGCATCAAATGCCTGTTCTAGCTCAGCGTCAGTCTGATTGCCCAGCGCAAACTCTTTGGCACTAGTAAAAGCCGCATCTACCGCACTGTCATCAAGGGGCAAGCTCACGACGCCATTGTTATTATCACCGCTCTTATTGCAACCAATAGCCACCAACAGCAGGCTAACAGCTAATATCCTAACAACACTAGTTAATTTATCTAAATTTTTCATATTCAATCCTAGGATTATTTCCCCGCAAAACTCTATCTCAAGACATATTTACCAACACATAAATATAAGTAAATACCCTAGCCACTTGCTAGGCTGGAAACAACACATATTATAACAATAATAATTCCCAGTTAATTAAACATGTAATATATACATACAATACGAACAAGCAAGATCAGTCTGATTTATTACTGTAATAATACTGTTTGCGTAGATTATTAAAATAATCTAAGCGTTTTTTCATTTCGCGCTCAAAGCCACGTTCGACTGGGCAATAGAGCGGCACTGGTCTTAGTTGTTCGGGAAAATTGCTTGAGCCTGAGCAACCTGCTTCGGTATCATGGTCGTAAACATAGTCTTGAGCGTAGCCTAAATCAGCCATGAGCTTAGTCGAAGAGTTTACTATGCGTTTAGGTGGGGCTAAATGGGAAGTTTTTTCGGCTAGATTTAAAGCCTGCTTAAAACTGCTATAAACAGCATTACTTTTAGGGGCTAGCGCCAAATAGAGTACGACTTGGGCCAAGGCCAGATCGCCCTCAGGTGAGCCCAGCATATGATAGCTCTGCTGTGCAGCTACCGCCAGACTTAAAGCTTGTGGGTCAGCTAAACCAATATCTTCTGAAGCCATACGAATCAGGCGTCTTGCCAAAAACATCGGATCCTCGCCGCCATTAAGCATACGAGCAAACCAATATAAAGCGGCGTCTGAATCAGAGGATCTAATAGATTTATGCAGAGCTGATATTAAATTATAATGCTGATCACCAGCACGGTCGTAAAGAGCCGGTTTTTTTTGCAAAACTTGCGCTAAACTTGTCGCATTCAAAATCTCAGCGCTCTGCTCAAGCGCAATATTTTCGACCATATTGAGCAAATACCGCCCATCGCCTTTACTTGAGCTGATCAGATAGGCTCGAGCTTCAGCATCAAGCGGCAAAGTTTTAAAGCTGGTCTCGTATTTTTTGAGCAAACTTTCCAAAGCATGGTTATTTAATGACTCTAAGCTTAAAACCCGCATACGCGAGAGCAAAGCCGAGTTTAAATAAAACGAAGGATTTTCAGTAGTCGCCCCCACCAAAATAATCGTGCCATCTTCTAAGTACGGCAAAAAAGCATCCTGTTGGGCCTTATTAAAACGATGAATTTCATCCATGAATAACAGTGTTGTGCCACTAAATAGTGGATTAGCCTCACTGTCTTTGATAATTTTCTTAATATCGGCCGTGCCACTAACAACACCGCTTAAACTCACAAACTTCAACGAGAAGGCTTGAGCATAAAGCCTCGCTATCGAAGTTTTACCTACACCCGGTGGTCCCCATAAGAGAATCGAGAGCGGTTTTTTGGATCTGATAATTTTGGTAATGAGCCCGTGGGCACCAAATAAATGCTCTTGTCCAACAATGTCATCAAGGCTTTTAGCACGTAAAATTTCTGCTAAGGGAAGTTTTCTAGTCATAGAATAGGCTTAGCCACAAAATCAAAAATTGGCGAGACAGCGCTTAATAAATACCAATGAATCAAGCATTATGGTTATCTTTAATACAAGATAATTTTTTTCGGTTTTATTAAGATTTTCCATTAGATAAAAAATACCGGAAACATGGTCTTTATTTCGCGGCTTATCTTGAAGAAGATTAGGCGCTAGATCGATTATATCTGCTGAAGATATCAAATTATCTTTATTACCGTATAATAACTTTGCAAACACACAATAACGTACAGCTTTGTTGTCAGTATTAGCGATAAAACTGAGCGCACAGGGTATATCACGCTTTCTTTGCTGAAAAGTTTTAGGCGAAAAGCGCCCCATAGCTAAGATTGAACAGCTTGAGCACAGGAATAGTAAAATAGTTATCTTTTTCACAAAAGTATCAATGACAGAGGCTAAATTATCATTCCCCAATTAAATAACCGCGAGACTAGGCCCGCGGTTATTTATTACTTAGCTTAATTTAATATCAGCCAGACTCAAATACGAAGGTCTTTCTGACCGGTACCAAGCCCTTGGTGGCAGGCGGAAATTTAACACGATTGATGATATCAGAGATACATTCAGCCACTTTGGCATCACCCAAGGTGTCCTGAATAACCGTGATTTTAACCACCCGACCTTCTTCGTTAATCGTCCATTCCAGCACCACTTTGCCCTTAAGTTTAGCGTTAGATTTAAGCGCGCGTTCGTAGCATTGCTGAATACCACGCTCACGTCGCTTAAGCGCCATACGCACGCCCTTCTCATCGATACCGCCTTTCTTAAGCACAGCTTCAGTGCTTTTCACGAAGGCTTGGGGCACAACACCTTGGCGACCGCCGACAGAACCAGCAGAACCACCCGCACCAGCATCAATATCACCAATATCAGCACTGGTTCCTGCGCCTAAGGCCCCCTTCTTACCAATGCGTGTACCACCGCTGACTCGTACACCACCGCGTTCAGATAAGGCCGCACCCAGATCTTTACCAACCACTGCATCCGACTCAAATACGTTGGCGAGACCACCTTCTTCAGAGGCAGCGCCAATACTGGCCAACAAACCAGCACCAGACAATTGAGCCCGCACTTCAGCCCGGCGATCCTGCTCACTAGCCTTAGCTCCCGCTGGACCCTTAGCCTTGCTTGGTGCAGCTCTGGTTGGTGCAGATGCAACTGCTTCTTCTTCAGGCTCTTCTTCTTTTTTCTTTTTGACTTCTTCAGGCTCTGGCTCAGGCTCCGGCTCGGGGGCTTTTTCTTCCTCCACCTTAACCGGGGCGACCTTTTTCAGCCAGCTAGCATATTCTTCCTGTGTAGGAGGTGGCGGTGGTTCAACCGTCATTACCAACAAGAGCATGCCGAGGTGCAAAAGAAGCGACCCTAACAAAATCTTATTAAAAACTTTATCAATCGACCATTCCGGCCGTGTGCGAGATGCCATCTTTGCCCTCATCAGCCTTCATTCTTTACGATTGCGAATTTAAAGTCGGCATAACCGGCTTCAGCTGCACTAACCATGGCTTTCGACAAGGTAGAGTACGGCACATTCCTATCAACTACAAAGACTATCTTGCCATTAAATCCGGCACCATCGGTCAGTTCAGCAGTGACATTCTGCTGTTTTCTCACCTCAAGAAGCTTCTGCTTAAGCGCACGAATTACAAACTGGCGCTCCAAGCTACCTGCCGGCACTTCAAAATCTTGACCCAACTTTAGCACTAGATCGTCGTCTACTGAAATCGTTGGAATATCAGGAACCATTATTTGTTTACCATCAGGGCCAGATTCCCTGCGCTCAGCTCCGGTAATCATCACTACGATATTATCCTCAACCACTTCCAGCGAAGTTGATATAGGTAGCTGAACCGAAGGGTCCTCAACCGTAATAGGACTTGAGGCAATACTCTTGATCAAATAGACCAGAATAATAGTGATAATATCCAATAGAGAGTTTAGAGACGGCGCGGCCGCGGCTGCTAGCCCCTGCCCTCCTCTTTTTCTCCTGCGCTTGATTGCCATTTTCTATTACTCTCCAAATCGTAGGAAACAATGCCCCAAACTAGCCCACAATACCCGCAGCAAAAGATACCCGAGGAAAGAGCGGTTTTTTCTCAGTATCAAAGCGTGCCGCATCCATCGTGTGAACGATCACCTCAAATTTGACCTTAGGATCAGCAGTGATGGTCATGCTTTCTTCAGTTTGATCAAGTTTTTTAAACTCGGCGAGCTTGGCCTGCAGAGTCGCAAAATCAAAATTAAGATCACCATCCTGACTCGGCAAATTAGGCACCAACGGAAGTTTACGTGCTGGATCAGTCGGGTCCGCTTCACCCATCTTAACCGCACCATAGACAGAGATGTTAAAACCAGCTTCGGTAATAAACACGATCAAATTAAGCGGCTTCTTATCATCTTGCTTCTCTGGCGCTGCCGCTCCACCACCCTTAGACAACTTTTGGGCCTCAGAAGATAACAAACCCAAAGGCACCATGGCTGACATCGTGATCAAGGCCAAGATCAACATGAAAATAATATTCATTAAAGGAAGAATCTCGGGTTCTGGAACCGCTTCTGATTCACGTGAGCCTCGTTGTCTAGCCATTTGCTACTCCTCGATCCTGTATACCTTACGATAATCAACTATTTTTTGTTGCGCATGCGTAGAACGTTTTCCAGCTTCAGCGAGTACACATCCATATCGTCAGTGATTTTCTTCGTAGTGCCGACTAAAAGCAAATAAATAGCGGTCACAGGAATAGCCACAATCAAACCAAAAGCAGTGGTATTCATAGCTACCGAAATTGCTTTAGTCATCAAAGCCGCTTTTTGGTCAGCAGGAGCTTCAGCAACAACCTTAAACGCTTCAATCAGCCCCATAACGGTACCAAGCAAACCAAGCAAAGTTGCCAGTGAGGCCAAACCACCAAGTGAACTAGTACGTTTCATCAGATTAGGCGTAACTTCCAGCACACCTTCCTCAACAGCAGTAGCAACTACTTCTTCGCCACCATTGGCATGCGCAACCGCATTCTTTAAAACGTGAGCCAAGGCAGACTTGCCAGCTTTATCACAAGCAGCAATCGCTTCTGAATCTTGATGATTCTTTACGGCATTAATAACCTTCGGCCCCAATACTTTACCATCGGCGTTATACACAACCATGAGAGCGTAAATACGCTCAACGCAAACAGCCAAAGCAATTACTGATATGACACCAATAGGAGCCATCCAAATTCCACCATCTATAAAAAACTGTGCTAAGCCACCCATTTTTTTCTTCCCTCTTAAAAAGTCAGCGATTGGCGGTTCAATAAACCCAATCACATATTACCAAAGTTCGTAGTATTACAGTATTTTTTAGCTAATTTTATTCTTGGTACACCAAATCAAAAAGCTTAGTCCTACTGATATCTTCTTTTATCTTGTCTTTGCCTTTAAACTTAGTAGCCTGTCCATTCACGTCAAGCGGTGCTCTCGACACAAAAGTCATGGCCTCAGGTTGATCTTTTTTACCGTGGAGCTGTGACTCACCAAGTTCTAATACTTCGGCACTTATTGCAAAAGCATAAAAAAACAACATTAGATAAGCACTGACAAAAAAATATTTAAACAACATGATTCATTGCCTCCCTAGCTAGACCTATTTGACCTGTCAATGTCTTATCTATCATAAATTAGAGATCCTCAAAAAATTCTTCTTCTTCGTCAAAGATATCTTCCTCTTTAGGTTTAGATTTTTCTGGCTTTTTCTCTTCAACCGGCACTGGCTCAGGTGTCGGTTTTTCTTCTTGAGGTTTTTCCTCTACCGCTGCTGGCTCAGGTTCTGGCTCAGGCTCAGCTGCTGGTTCTGGCTCAGGTTCTGGCTCTTCTGCTGCTTCTTTAGCCGATTGAGCTTCATATTCAAGCATCTCAATCTTTTGACCAAGGGTTTTTAGATAATCATTTACTTCGGCTATGCGATCTTTCTTAAGACCTGCCTGATCTAAATAAGCCTTAAAATAAGCTTGTGAAGTCTTTAAGCGATCCATTTCAGGCAGGTCTTTAGGCTTAAAATCAAAAAATAATAATCCTAGGTTAAAACTGATATCTTTATCTTGGCTATTAAGTTCAAGAGCCTTAAGATATGCTGCTTTAGATTGGTCAAATTGCTTATTCGCCATGTAAGCATTGCCAACATGTAAATAATTTCTTGATTCAAGCGGGCGCAGAGCTACCAGTTTTTCTAAATTAACTAAACTCTCTTTAACTCGACCGCGCTTTAGTAAAATTAAACCATAACTTTCGAGCGCTTCTTCACTAGGCAGATATTTGACCGCTGCCGCATAAGAATCAAGAGCGTCAGCTAATAGATCGAGCGCCACGTAGGTATGACCGAGCAAAAGATGTAAACCACCATGTGATGGTGCCATTTCTAAAGTATTTTTCGCCACCCATTTAGCGGCAGCATATTGTTTACGATCATAAAATATCCGAGCCATCACATATAAAGCCTGAATCGTATCGGCATCTCGTTCAATAGCTCTACGAGCGTATTTTTCTGCCAGAGCAAGATCGTTCTTGATATAGCCAAAACTAGCCATTGCTACATCAACAAATACTGCTTCAGGAAACTCTGCCATGTAGCTATCGAGCAATTTTTGTACACCTTCTTGATCGCCCAATTTAAACTTAGCAATAACCAGATTCTCTAAACAACTAGCCTGGTCTTTTTGCTTTGCCAAACATGCCTCATAACTTTGAGCAGCACTAGCCAAATCACCCATTGCTTCTTGGGCAACGCCGGCATTGAAATAAGCTGGTATCAACGATGAATCAAGCTCTATCGCTTGTTTAAACCTTTCTAGAGCCGCTTGATTATCGTTAAATAACAGCTCAGCTCCCTCTTTAAATAAGCCCAAGGCAATAGCTTTTTTCTCTTCATCAGAAGCATTAAGTCCTGGTTTAAGATTGGCTTTAGTCGAAGCACAGCCAGCTGCCATTACCAGCACCATGACAATAGAACATAAATTGGTTGCTAACTTTTTCATTATTCAAAGTCCTCGTCAGCATTTTCCAAATCTTCTTCTTCGCCTGCGTCAATATTTTCCTCAGGCTCAGGAGTAGCCTCTACTTCAGGAGTTGATTCTGGTACAACTTCTGGCTCTGGTTCAGCTGCTTTTTTGATATCAGGATCTACTTCTTGCTTATGCAAGCCCGAAGCCATGCGCCCAGTGCTTAACATGCGTCCCTGACCATAGTAAGCACCCCAAAGCGGTTTTTCGACTACATTGCCAACCCGTTGATACTTACCCGGCTTGAGACGATTGAGAGCGACCTGGACTCTATCAACCAACTCAGGTGGCGCATCATAGGCGCTCATACCAATTTCATAAGCTTGCTGATAAGCAGACAGAGCCTTTTCTTCTAAGACTGCTGATTTATCTTCCAACAATACCATATACTCATCACAAGCATATTCATCAACAGCTGCAACATCACGCGGACAAGGAGCTTTAACCATAGTACGAGCCAAGTGCTCATAAAGCACGCCGATCCTATACATACTCTCAGCATTCCACACCGGCTGAGCATAAGCCTTAATAATGCCCTCATTTTTGGCCGATAAATCAGCAAGACTCTTCATCATAGCAGTGAGTTGCTCACCCTGGGTTTTGCCGTCACGAGCATTAATACTAAGTTTTTTGAAAGCATCTTGCTCGGGTTTCTGCAAAAAGAGCTGAGCCTTAGCCGCATAAAAAGCTGCAATCGGCGATCCAAGCTCTGCACTATATAATGATAGCGCTGAGCGATAATTATCAAGCTGAGCCTTTTCATGCTTTTTGACTGCTGCCGGTGCTTGAGCAGATTTAGCTAAATCGCCATAAGTATCACCAATATGTACATACGCCTCAATTACAGCCGGTACTTTGTCGGCATCTTTACGGTATTGCTTGATAAACTGCTCAAGCATGGCAATTTGCTGATTAACTTTGCCAGTACGCTTATACATAGCGGCTGAGGCCAATAAGGCGTCAGGAGCCTCTGGTCGTTCTGGGTATCTCTTGGCAAAAGCCACAAAAGACTCAATCGCATTGGGCAAATCACCTGCCGCTTCATAGAGCAAAGCTTTGTTAAGCATCGCATCGCCAGCCGCCTCTGATTTAGGATCATCTTTAATAATACCGTCGTAAGCTTTGGCAGCATCACCAAATTTAAGCATCTTTTCAAGCGCTAACGCTTCCTGGAAACGAGCTGGTTTGGCATATTCGCTATTAGGATAACTAGTATATAACTTACGATATAAAGGCAGAGCAGCAGTTGTTGTACCTGACTGAACCACCGCACGGGCAGAGTTAAACAACATAATATCAGCATAAGGGTTATTGGGATCTTCCTTAAGTAAGCCATCAAATAACTCAGCTGATTCTTTATATTTAGCTTTTGCTTCAGCTAACTGATTATTTTTCTGAAAATCATTGGCCTGTTCAAACACAGCACGAGCAATCTTGAACCGAGCGTTACCTTCAATACGAGCAAAGTCACCTTGCTGCCCACCAAGATTTTGATCACGAAAACGCTTGGCCAGCTCAGCCACACGATTCCAATCTTCCTTAGACACCGAATCATCAATAACCAAACGACCAGCTACCGTAGCCGCTGCAGTGGCAGGATAAGTATCAATTATATAATAAAATCTTGATAATGACTCATCAGAGTTACCATACACATAGTAAATAGCAGCGGCATGGAACAAAAGCACTGGCACTTGTTCATCAGTAGGCGCCAGACGCAAGAAATCATCGATTGCCAATAAATATTTAAGACCTAATTTAGGAATTTCTATTTTTTCTAAGCCCCGCTGTTTTGAAGTCAGCGCATCAAAATCTATCTCTTTGAATCGCCCTTTCTTAGCCTCGCTCTCTAAAACACTCCTAAACGTAAAAACAATATTAAAGGTCGCATCACGCCGAATATTATCTGGCATCGGCAAGGGATATTCTTTTAGGAGCTGATAGGCATCAAGTGCCGCACGAAAACGATTGAGCTCATAGGCAGACTCAGCAAAATAAAATACCGCCTTGGTAGTATCTTCACGCTCAGGATATTCACGCACATAAGATGAATAAAGCGATGCCGCCTTCTTAAAGTTGGCATCGGCATTGGGTTTATCACCAGCTTCTTTGAAGTCTTTTCCGGTCTTATGATAAAATACCGCCAAGGCCAACATTGCATCACGAACCGCTTCCCGCGCAAAACCCTGCGCCTCAAAATTGCCTTCCATGGCCTTATACCAGCGGCTGCGCTTAGAATAACGCTTGACCAGATTATGGTTTTCTAATCGAGCTTCTTCTAGCCGATTGGCTTCCTGTAAAATATCAACAATTTGACTATCAAAACGAGGATTATCCTTATGTTTAGGATCAAGCTTCACCACCTGACGCAAAGCCAAAATGGCACCATCACTCTTTGATTCATCTAGGAGCTGAGTAGCTATTTCAAGTAAAATTTCTCTAAAGTAAGCTGGAGGCTTAGCATTGCTCGTAAAATGGGCAATAATTTTTTCAGCTAACTTTCGGCCCACTTGCTCAGCGTATTCTTTCTCTTCATCAACGCTAGCTTTCTTAACTTTGATTTTCTCTTCGCCGAGTAACAACTTTTCTGAAAAACTCTTAACAATGTACCTGATTACTTCTGCACGCATACCACCAGATGAGCCCTCAACTTTCTCATCTTCGGTGAGCTCGACAATTTTAATAAAATGGTCAATCGCTTGGTCATAGCGATCTTTTTGAAAATGCGCCCAAGCAGTCTTATAAACAGCTTTATCATAGAGTGGTGATTTGGTATTTTTTATAACTTTGGCATAAGCATCAACTGCATCGTCATAATCATCATTATCATAAAAATACTCACCCAGCCTGAACCATACTTCATCTACATACTTACTAGCAGGGAACTGCTTAATTAAAGCCTGAAATTTATCAACTGCACCATAAAAATCGCCTTCATACCACATAGCTAAAGCCAATAAATAATAAACGCTATCTATATGGCGATAATCAGAATAATCTTTAATAAGACGTTCATATACTTCAAGGGTGCGAGTGAAGTTTTCATCAGGATAACTAACATCATCACGCCCTTGTTCTTTAGCTGCACTATAAAGAGCCAATTTGTCAAAATAATCTTTTTCATCAATTTCAAAATAATATAAACCTAAATAATACAAAGCATCGGGAGTAAATATTTTGTGATTAGGATTATTTTTAATAGCTATTTCATAGTGTTTAATTAAATCTTCCTGAGAAGATTCATAAAGTTTTTCAATATCGCTTATTTTTGATTGACCATATTTAGCAACATCATCACGAAATTTTTGAGAAAAAAGCGCTCGGACTGAGCTTGCTTGCTCTTTTTTAGCCTTGATAGCGGCATCATTATCAGAAACAACTTTTTGCAGCATAAAGAGCTGGGTCGCCCGATCGTCTTTAGGCATAAAACCAGGCTCAATTTCCTGCATCAAGCGTACTTCTTCACGAACCGGCACAGGTTCTTCAGCAGCGGGCAAAGGCTCAGCGACAGGATCAGGCAAGTCCCCAGGCACGGTGGCGGGAGCCAATCCTGGCTCAGCTTCGTTCTGGGCTGAAAGACCCAAGCCAGTCATCATCCATACTACTGCCAATATTTTTCGCTGAAGCGAGCTAAAACGCCTCATGACGAACCACCTTTATCATTTTCTTTAAGAGTCTCTTCAAAATTTTCAATTTTCTTAGTTTGGAAATTTTGGGCAGCATCTAACTGCTTCTTTAAATCTTGCATCTCTAACAGAGCCAACTCTGCTCGCTTATATTCAGCTTCAGCCATAGTTTGATTGATTACCTCAGCAGCCCTAGATCTAATTTTTTCTTGGCTGAAGATAATCATGTCTTCATAGGCCTTAACCTGCTCCTGATGACTAGCCCGAACGATAGCTAGTCTGGCCATACTTTCACTGAGTTTCCACTGCCTAGCTTTAAGTTCAAGCTCCTTCAAACGTCTACCGCTGTCCTGAAGACGCTCTTTGAGTTTAATAACTTCACCAAAGTTGACAATATTCTTAAACAGCTCAACCGGCACACCATCGACCAGATAATCCTCACTAAAATCAAGAGCAAAACATGGCCAGATCTTATTAGCTTGGTTTCCTGCACCACCCAACAGCTGCTGATAAATAGGCCGATAATGGTCTATCAGCTCAGCATAAGCCAAACGAGCTTCCTGATAACGTCCGCTCTTAACCAATAAAAATGCCATTAGGGTATGAAGCTCAGGTTGATTCCAATCAATTTCTTTAACTGCGCGATAGCGCTCGATCACCTGCAAAGCCTTATTAATCGCCGATCGTTCAGACAATTCACGGCTATAAGCTGATACCTTAGCAAAGCTCCCTTCTTTATAAGCAGCAGACTCAGCCTTCGCAATAAAAACTCTCGTAAGCTCAATGGTAGCAGTTTCACCATAAGGACCATTCAATAACACTCGCTCATAAGCTGCTTGAGCTAGCTCTTCACGATCGGCGTCAACATATAAGCGGGCCTGAGCCAGAATAGCCAACTCACGGACCGAATAGTCTTCAACACTGAGCGGGATCATTTTTTCTATTTGACTAAATAACTTAAGAGAAGCCTTAGCCGGACGGGTGTCAAGATCCATGACTGCTAGCAAATAACGAGATCTCATAAAAAATTCGTTATCCTTAGGCACCGAGCGCAAGAGTGAAAGTGCTCGCTTATCGTAATCGGCATCAAACAAAGCTTTGCCTAAGCCATAGCTCATAATCGCCGGAGCTTTTTGATAGCGCTTCTTAAAAACTTCATAGCTAGCAATAGCTTGAGGTAAATTGCCTGACCGCAAAGCACAGTCAAAGAGCCTAATATAAAGTTTACGCTGCTCGATCGAATCTTTGCTCTCAGTAAGAACTTGCTCAAAACGAGCTTTAGACTCATCGTATCTATGCAACCTAAATAAAGATTCAGCTAAAATCCAACGACCTTCCACCGTAGCTGGTTCATTGCCAAGCGCTAACACTGCACCCAAAAAATTGGCACGGCGAAACATCACGCGCGCATGAGCCTCATTAGCAACAGACTCTGACAACAGCGGAGCGCTCAAACTAACAACGAGCAAAGCTATGAGCCGCAGGCAAAACATCTTATTCTCCCGTCTTTACGGCATCAGGCTTCACATCTTCTTCTGGTGGAGAAACCACCACCGGTGGCTGCTCTGGCTCTGGTTCGGTGACAGGCACTGCTTCTATCGGCATAGGCTCTGCAAGGGGTATCTCTGCTGATGGTGGCAAGCTTTTCTTAGCAGCAAGCTCGATCGCTTTTAGTTCTTTACAGCTATTAACAGGGAAAAACTCCGGATGCTCCTCAGAAAGAATCTTGCTGGTTGCTCGCGCATAACGTGTATCGCGCGGATTGCTCCTGAAACCACCCGATGGCAAACCTACCAGGTTTACTACCGTAGTATTACCACTGCTCACATAAAACTTGCGGTCAAAATTGACACGAAAATTATACTGAGGCCCCCCGCCTACCCGCTTATTCTCAGCAAACAAAAGTGTAACATTGAGCTTATGCTCACCTTCTGCTAAAGGCGCTTGAAAAACAATATTTTTTTCTTGATCTTGATTGTGATTTTTACCACTTAAAACCGGCAAACCATCGATGCTTAAACTCTTATTAAGCAAGCGATGAGAACCTAAATCTTTAGTGACATAGTCAATACGGACTTGCCCTTGCTTAAGCACAGCATCCATCGACACCATCGGTGCACCCGGCAAGAAATTGGGCCGTACCGACTTATTAAAGCGCAAACTTGGCCCTCGATACATGTTTATAACGGTATTAATTTGCTCGTAGCCCTCAATTTCAAGCTCGACCCGGTAGCCATTGGTAGCAATAAAAGGCTGAACTTTCTTGAGTGTTTCAATCCGTTTGACATTTTTAAAACGACTGATCAAATCATTTTTTAGGCGAATGTATTTGGCTCGCACCATCACTTCATGGCAACCTGGCGCCACCGGACTAAAAAAGATCTGCTCATTATTGCGCGGCAAGCCCTGATTACGAGGTCCACCCTTAGCCACAGGGCGCCACGAGCCATCCAAAAATACTTCAGTATGCTCAAGTTTATAGTCAGCTAAAGGAGCGGTATTAATCATTGATATCGACAGATAGGCTTGATTATCAAAGGTTTGTTTCTCTAGAGCCAACTCTTTTTCTAGAGCTAAATCGGCCTGAGCGACCACCAGATCTTGCTCAACCTGTTTAGCCTTGAGTGCATTAATCTTGGCATTAATGAGCTCATCGATGGTAGGCAAGGCTTGACGCCTAGCCTCTTTGTCAGGTTCACTATTGTTCTGATCGAGTTCGGTTGCCTCTTCTTGAGCCCAAACCAGACTCGACCGAAAACCAGCGAACACGGCTATCAGGCACACTGCACCTGCCCACATTCGACTGTGACACTTTTTAATCATGCTAACCTCTTGCCACCTGCTTGATAGTAAACCTAAAAAACAATCTTTTCCCAATAATTTACACCAACAGAAAGAACTAGCCCTCTGACGACCTTCGATATGCTCTGTGTATGTTAATAACGTACAAGAAAAGACTGTAGCTAGCTAACAATATTTTATAATTTATCCACATAAAAATATATTCTCTTAGAAATCTCAAATAATCGGGTCAATGTAGAAGAGAATTGTAAAAACACAAGACCGTTCACGCTAAATCCTTAACTGCTTAAATCCTGGCGCATTATCAAAGCTCGGGCCAAGCTGAGTCGATCAGCAAATTGCAAGTCTCCACCGACAGGAATACCGCTTGCAATCCGCGAAAACTTAAGCCCTTTAAGTTGAGCTTGCTCGCGAATAAACAGGGCAGTAGCTTCCCCTTCTACGGTGGCTGGGGTAGCAAGAATTATCTCTTCTAGCTTTGGACTTCGCCGCATAGATAACTCACTGATTCTCAATTGGCGTGGCCCAATACCATTAATAGGCTCAAGCACACCATGAAGCACATGATAAAGGCCCCTAAAACTATTGCTCGCCTCAATCGCCATGAGATCTTGAATACAGGCCACGACACATAAAATTCGCTCATCCCGGCCAGGTTTTAGACAAATAACACACTGATCTGAATAGGCCGTTAGATTGCAACAGTTTTTGCATTCAACCACATTATGGGCCACTTCAATTAGGCTATCAGCGAGCCTGGTAAGTTGATCTTTTTTTTGGCCCAAAAGGTGTAAAGCTAGCCGCAAAGCCGTGCGCTCGCCAATACCAGGCAGTAAAGCTAGTTCTTTAACCAAGCGGGCAATCGGATCAATCGCCATCACTAAAACCCAAAGCCGCCCGTCAGTGATTTAATCTGATCGGCCATATTAGATCTTAACTGAGCTGAAGCGTCATTGATGGCTGCTTTAATCAAATCCTCAATAAAGCTTTTATCTTCACCAAGTAGCACCGGATCTAAGATCAGGGATAAAAGCTCAAAATGGCCATTCATGACTACTTTGACCATACCACCACCTGCTTCACCGCTAGCCTGATGATTTTTTAGTTTTTCGGCCATATTCTTCTGCATTTCGCCAGCGTTTTTCAACATATCAAATATTTTTTTAGGATCGAACACGATATTTACTCCCATTGCTAAGTGCCTCAAGTATTGGCTTATGGAAAAGGGATTTCAATACCTCAAAAATAAGCTAGCCGACTTCCCTAGCCAGGCCGGCTGTTACCTCATGCGCGATCATGATGGTGAGATCTTTTATATTGGCAAGGCTAAAAATCTTAAAACTCGCCTCAAAAGCTATTTTTTAGGCTCTGATACAAGAATTTTTGTCCAATTTTTAGAGCAAATTCTAGCCGATATTGAGATTTTAGTAGTGCACAATGACATTGAAGCCTTGGTTTTAGAGCGCGAACTCATCAAAAAACACCAGCCACGCTTTAATATCATGCTCAAAGACGATAAAAATTATATCTTGCTAAGACTAAAAAAAATCAAGCCGACAGGCCGCCTACGTGAGCGCTATCCACGGCTCGAAATCGTTCGTAAGCACTATAAAGATCAGGCTCGTTATTTTGGACCCTATCCCTCTGCTCATAGCCTTAGAACTACAGTTGATTTGATCAATAAACATTTTTTACTACGGACCTGCTCAGACCAAGTGATTGAGAATCGAGCGAGGCCCTGTATTCAATATCAAATCGGCCGCTGTCTTGCTCCTTGCCTATATCCGGTTGAAAGTTATCAGCAAGAACTAGAAAATATCGCGCTATTTTTAAGCGGAAGCTATCAGGCGATTAAACAGCGCTTAGAAACTAAGATGCAGCAAATGGCTGAGCAAGAACAATTTGAAGCCGCTGCCAAAATAAGAGACCAACTGCTAGCTGTCAAAACCTCACTAACCAGCCAAGTAATTAGTGAAGTTAATCAACGGCGCAACCAAGACCTTATTGGTTTTGCCCGCATGGGCCCTAAAGTAGAAATGGTCCAAATCAAGATCCGTCATGGCTCCTGGCATCACAGCCATAACTATTCCTTTGATAATCACTTCCCCAGCGAAGAGATTATGCGGGCTTTTTTACAGCAGGCTTATAGCAAGAGCCAAGATTTACCCCAAGATATTCTCTTGCCTATTGATATCGGTGATGAACTGTCAAGCTTGAGCCAAACTCTAGAACAGCAGTGCCGCCATCGTGTACACATCTACACGCCGATTAAAGGCAAACATAAGAAGCTAATTGATCTTGCTCAAAAAAATGCTGAGCAAGCACTCAAAGATGTCATCGATCGGCAAAATGCCAGCGATCAAGCCCTAATCGCTTTACAAAATCGCTTAGGCCTGGCTATGAAGCCTGAGCGTATTGAGTGCATAGATATTTCGCTGATTCAGGGCAGTGAGCCCTATGGATCGTGCGTGGTCTTCATCAATGGCCAAGCCGATAAAAGCCTCTATCGGGTTTTTAGCATTAAGAATGTAGAAGGCATGAACGATTTTGCCATGATCCGCGAAGTTGTCAGCCGGCGCGTTAAACAGGGTATTAACAAGCAGGACCTGCCTGATTTACTCTTGATCGATGGCGGCAAAGCTCAGCTTAGTTCAGCCATTGAAGCGATCGAAGAAGCTAACTTATTAATTGCCAAAGACGGTTTTTTTGTGGCGGGTATCGCCAAAGCACGAGCTCTAAAAGACCAAGGTCATAGTGATGAGCGTTTATTTATACCCGGCGAAAGCGAGCCAATTATTTTGGCCGCTCACACTTTTGAGCGTTATTTGGTAGAAAGAATCCGCGATGAAGCCCACCGCTTTGCCTTAAGCGCTCATCGTCGTAAGCGCAGCAAGCGCACGCTTGAAAGCCAACTGCTTAAAATTCCCGGTATTGGCCCCAAACGAGCTTTGGCTTTACTTAAACACTTTGGCAGCACCAAAAACATCGCCCACAGCTCAGCCGAAGAACTCAGTCAAGCCATCGGCCTAAGTCTGAGCAAAGCCCAAGAGATTATTGATTTTTTAAATCCACTTGATTGAACAGCCCAATGAGGGGTGTTGTGGTGCGGGGGCTATCTGACCTGCCAATAAACTTTCAAGCGCACGCGCTAGATCTTCATGCTTAACTAGGCTTTCATCCTGCCAGTTGTCATCGAGGCGACCATGGTAGTAAAGCCTGCGTGCTTGGTCAAACAGATAGAACTCAGGCGTACATTGAGCATCGAGGGCGCGCACTAGCTCTTGGTCAGCATCAATAAGATAGGGAAAACCATAAGATTTAAGCTGCCAGCGTTTAAAGAGCTCACCAGGACTATCGTCAGGGTATTTTTTGCTATCGTTAGCACAAACAGCAACTATCTGGAGCTCTTTATTATTAAAACTCCGGCCTAAAGCGATCAGGCGATCCTCAATCGCTCTCACATAAGGACAGTGATTGCAGATAATCGCTAATAGCAGAGCTTGAGATGATTTGAAATCAGCCAAAGCATAAAGCGAGCCATCCACCCCACTAAGTTTAAAATCAGGACAAATTAGCCCAGGTTTAGATGGCTGTGATGGCAATAACACCATATAGTCTTCCTAATATTGATAGACGTTTTTACCTTCGTCAATCGTGAGACCAGTGCGATTAAAGTCAACCAGTTGAGGAAACAAAACATCGCTAATTTTTTTAACTGCCCCACCAGCTCTTTCCCCTGACAAAGGTATTGCATAAACATCGAGACTGGTTACCATTAGGAAGTAACCGTTGGTGTTGGCTGAGGTATTAGTGATTGAATCATCGAGCGCGATGATCGTTCTAAAATCAAGCCTTATTGCTGGCGCATGAATCGGATCAAATACAGCTAAAATCGCTCCACCACCGGCATTCTTCTTAGAGCTATTGCCACGAAAAGTCGTGCCTTCATCGATAATATACCTAGCGCTCAGTTGAGTCCTAGCATCAAGAGCCAGGGCACCGCCAAAGCCATCGGCAGTGTTGGTGTTAAACTTGGTATTCTTAAACGTCACTGTACCTTTAATATTTTTAAACATCGCAGCGCCGCCATTCTTTGTGGCAGTGTTATTCTCAAATTCTGCATTAGTAATATTGATAACAGCTAAGCTATTTCGTTGATTAAATACATGTAAAGCTCCCCCATGGCCATTCGTAGCTTTGCTGCCGCTAACTTTGACGCCATCAATTGACAATCCCTTGCTAAGAGCATCAAAATAAAAAGTTCCTCCTGACTTAGCCTGGTTATCATCAAAAACACTGTCAAGAATACGAGTGTTTATGCCCTTTTTATCGTAGATCGCACCACCCATAGAAGTGGCCTGGTTAGCCATAAACTTGCCACCACGTAAATCAACATGCTGGCCACTAAGCATATATACAGCCCCACCCAATTTAGCTTTATTGCCCTTAATCTCAGCGTTGCCTAGATTAAGAGTAGTGTCAGTGACCTGATCCAAATAGACAGCGCCACCATTTGCAGTAGCGCTGTTGTTATCCAAACTAACACCGCCGATTTCGCTATTGCTAACCTGGCTTAAATAAATGGCGCCGCCATTAGTGGCTGAAGAGTCTTTAATTAGGTTTGGTTTTATGCTTAATCTTTGACTATTTTCTGCATAAAGCGCTCCGCCCTTACCCAAAGCTGTAGCAGTATTAGTGTCCCAAATACCACCATTAACAATCAATTTATCAATATGATCAGCATAAATAAAGCCACCGTTTCCAGTGCTGGTATTATTTTTAGCATTGATATTATTAAGTTTAATATCTTGGGCATGTTCGATAAAAATACCTGGTCCATAGCCACCCGCACTATGGCGGTTATTTTCAAAGCGGGCATTGGCAATTGTGATATCGCTAAGCGGATTAGCTGCGGTACCAACTATACGCACCGCGCTAGCATCAAGAGTATTCTCGAACACCAAGGGCCCGCGCAACATAATGGCTTTAGAGCTGCCACTGATGCTGATTAAGCTTTCACCAGCAACTGAGTTAGCATCAAGCACCACATCGTCTTGGGGGCTAAGCGAGCTCAGGTCTTTTTCCCACACATCACCGGCCTGATAGCCTGCCACTAAAGTTAAGACTGGGATGTCTTGGATGACAATCTTGGGATTTTTATAGGTACCAGCGGCCACGTAAATAATTTGGCCCTCAGCTGCCAGCACAGCATCTTGGATGTTGTTATAGGCATTAGCCCAGCTTTTACCATCTGGTGCTGCCGCCGTACTTTTGGCATCAACAAAAATACCTATGAGCTTTTTAGGAGCTTTAACAAAGGGTCTTGGCTGATCAGGTGCCACGATACGCGGTTGATGGTCAGCCGGTAGCCTAGTAGGCTGAGCACAGGATGAGCCCCAAACTGCCAGGGCGATTAAAGCTAATAATTTGACCGTATTACTCATTTCTATTACCCAATCAATTTAACACGGTTTTATCTGCCATCTTGGATTTAAATCGGCAATGGGTTTTTCACAATCTTTTAACAGATAGATCTTTATGGCATCTAAGTATTTTTATTATTAGATAAAATAAGGAGAAAAAAATATGAGATTATTTATTAAATTCGCGACAACTTCATTGTTTTTGCTTGCCTACACAGCTCATTCTTTTGATTACAGCCTAACAAATAACACTGGTGCGCCAGTAAAGGTGCGCTTCGTATTTGATTCCTGTTTCACAAACGAAGGGAGTTACATATATAGGGATATAAAAGAAAACCAAAGCGCCACTGTAAGCAACGGCTACTGCTGCATCACAGGAGTACAGCTACACATAAGCGGTAATGACTGGAAGAACATCTTTGGCCCCTTGGCAACCAGCTGCTGGAACAAGAGTTTTAATCTTGGGTTAGAGGCTAAGCTTCAATAAAGAATCTATTCGTTAGTGGCAGATAATTTAAGCGATAGGGCATGAATTTTACTGTCCATTAAGTCGGCTAATTTTTCATATACTAAACGATGGCGTTTTATTTGACTAAGACCATCAAAATTAGCCGAAGTCATGGTCACTCGATAGTGACCAGCTTTAGGGTGGAGAAGTGCCTCTGCGTGACCTTGGTGTTTACTGCTTTCGTCGATCACTTCAAGTGATAAAGGCTTGAACTCAGCCTGTAAAATAGTAATAATATCGTTTTTAGTTATCTCATAAATATTCATGATTTTATCCTAAAGTTTTTTATCTTTGGCCAAGCTTACCAGCAAAAACTCGTCAATTACTTCAGACCAGGCCTGAATCTCAAATTGCGAGAAATCGCGGGCGTGATGACTTAGAGCCAACCTCTTCAATCTGAATAGATTGTCACCCGGATGGCAGATACCTACCGTTCGACCAAGTGCTGCTTGATAACCATTATCAAGCAGCATGGCTATCATCTCTTTATTATATCGTTTGTCAAAGCCAAGCGGGTAGAAGAATACTGGCACTAAAGCTTGGCCAAACCATGCTCTTAGTTGCTCTTTGGCATTTACAATCTCAAGCTTAGCTGAGTCCAAATCAATTTCAAAAAATGGCGTATGAAAAGCCCCTGCACAAGCATAGCTTAGCAGTTTATGATCGGCGAGTTTCTGTAAATAATTCACAGTGCATATACGCTCGCTTGTATCAGCCAAGGCATTATCGTTCAGCACTTGTCTCAGCTCCAATAAACGCTGATGCAAAACAGCAGGCCTCGCGTGACTTAAATGATCAACCACATGCATGCTGGCCAACGAGCGTTCTAAGGGGCTAGTGAGAGGAAATGACCGGTCAAGATAGTTAAGCGACAACTCTTTTTTAGCCGTAATTCCTAAACGGTAGACCACATCATCCATCCACAGCATTTCACCACTTTGCAGTGAATGTTCGCTGAGCATGACGCATGCAGGAATGGCTAATTCTTCGATGATTGGTATCAATAATTTAAGCGTTTGATAAAAAGGCGTTTCTATAATTAATACCGCTGATGAAGTAGTTAATGGCTGATCGCCTTTTAAAAGCTCAAGCGACTCATTCATAGAGACAAATTGAAAATTTTTCTTACTTTCTTTTAAAATATGATAAATTTGCTTAACACTAAAAGCTGTTTTATTAATATAATGCGGATGATTAACTAAATTAGGACCATCAGCTAAAACCCTATGTAAAGAAAAATAAACTATGCTTTTTCCCTGCGTTGCTTCGCCAAGTTTATGCAATAAATTTTTGGTGATTTTTAATTTAGTAAGATACTTGAAAACAGTTTTTATGCTGTCTTGAGAGGTTTTTAAGAACATATTGTTCTCGCTGACATAAATGCTCGTCTAGTATACTCAACAATCATTGCTTTACGCCAATTTGGATCATCGCAAATATTGGTTTGCGGATAACTTTTTTGTGCTGCCATATTGGCTATATCATAAATTAAATTATCATCTAATATTTGATTAATATAATTACTTAAATCAAATATTTTTGGTTTAGCAACCAAGGCACTTACCACTAATTTGCCGCTGGTTATTCTATGTTTTTCTAAATTATAACTAAGACCAATGCTCAGCATGGAAAAATCGATGCTCTCGCGATGGCGCAGCTTGGCAAAACCACTATAATTATATACTGTTTCTAGATCAACTCGACTAATAATTTCACCGTGCTCTAAAATATGATTTTTTTCGCCATTATTAGTGTAAAAATTATCTAATTTTATGGTCCGTGTTCCATGAGATGAAAAAATACTTACGGAAGCATCAAGAGCAAGCAGCATTGTTGCCAAATCGTTTGAGCTGGCCGCGACACAACGCTGGCCAGTTTTCACCACGTGGCAAGCATCACCATCTTTTTTGAGGCAATAGCCTAAAGCTTGGCGCCAAAACTCGCTTTGGTTAAAATATAAACAGCGGGTATCTAGGCAAATATTACCACCAACTGTAGCCATATTACGAATTTGCGGTGAAGCAATACTAGCTGCAGCCAGACTTAAGGCAGGAAATAACATCTTTATATTTTGATGATTAATAATTTGCTTTAATTTAACACCTGCTCCTAAACTTAGTTTATTTGATTCAACAGTTATTAAATTAAGCTCAGAAACATCTCTTAGAGATATTAAATTATCTATATCATATAAGCCATGTTTGAGATTGGGTACCAGATCAGTACCACCGGCGATAATTTTACTGCGTGGCCTAGCATCTGCTAAACACTGGGTGAGCTCGATTAAGTTTTGTGGTTGCTTAATCACCATGGGTCTTAATGGCATCATTACGCGATCCTATTTATTAGCTAAAGCCGCAAGAACACGGGCGGGCGTGAACGGCAGTTTAGTGAGCCTGATACCCACCGCATCATAGATAGCATTAGCAATAGCCGGAATAGTGCTATGCAAAGGCCCTTCACCGGCTTCTTTGGCACCATAGGGGCCATTAGGATCAGCTTTCTCGACAATAGTGGCTGAAATATCAGGCGTATCAAGCGTAGTGGGAATACGATAATCAAGTAAATTGCTAGCCATCAACATCCCTTGACGCGCCCCCGGCTCTTCATCAGTCACCAAATGCTCAAGTGCCACTTCAGCAGCCCCCATATAGGTACTACCTTCAATTTGACCTTCAACTAACAGAGGGTTAATCGCTTTACCACAATCATGAGCGACAAAAATTTTATTAATCTTGAGCTTGCCTGTAGCGACATCAACACTGACATCAGCAATGTGAGCAGTGCAGGAATATGCCGGTGAAGCGCCAATGCTGCCACCGCGATAATCACCACCACGTTCAGTTGTGCGGTAATCACCACTAAAAACCAAGGCGCCATGGTGAGACTCGGCAAGATTAATGGCTGTACAAAAATCTAAAGATAAATCAGGCTGACCAATCACATTTACCCGATTATGCGCCAACATAATGTTTTCTACGCTGAGTTTAAAATAATCTGCAGCCGCATGAGCAATAACTGCCTGAGCCTTACGTAAAGCTTCCATAGCAGCATGACCCATCATCATAGTAACACGGCTTGAGTAGGCCCCTAAATCGACCGGGCATAGATCAGTGTCACCACTGATCACGCTAATATAATCTTGGTCGATCCCCAGCTCAGCTTGGGCGAGCTGGGCCAGAATAGAATTGGCGCCCTGGCCAATATCTGAGGCTCCGCTAAAAATATGTACCCGACCCGAGCGGTCAATGCGCACACTCACCGAGGACTGAGGCATAGAGTTAGGATAAACCGGGTAATTAGTGCCACTAATATACATACTGCAGGCTAATCCCAAACCACGCCCCCAGGGTAAACAACCACGTTGTTCATACCAACGAGCATCATGTGCTACTTGAGCCAAAACTTCTTTAAGACCAAGCGAGCCAATGGACAGACCATTAATAGTCTTTTGATCATCTTTGACGAGGTTTATCAATCTAAACTGGATAGGATCAAGCTTGAGCTTATGCGCCGCCATATCGCACATGATCTCAAAGGCAAAACGCGGCTGCACTGATCCGTGGCCACGCTTAGGACCGCAGGCTGGTTTATTAGTATAATAGCGAGTGGCATTAAAACCATAACTTTTCATACCGACCGGGCCGGTTAATAATTGACCAGCGTAAAAAGCGGTAATCATGCCAAAAGATGCATAGGCCCCACCATCGATATCAAGAGTATTGCTCACAGCCATTATTTCACCGTTAGATTTAACTCCCATGCTCATCTCGATACTCATAGGATGTCTGCCACGATGAGCGAGAAATACTTCCTCACGAGTGTAAAGAATTTTAACTGGACGTTTTAAACGCATGCTAGCTAGCGCTACTACAAACTCAAGATCAAAAGGCTCACTTTTGCCACCAAAAGCACCGCCTACTGGTGGTTGGATGACGCGAATCCTATGCATAGGAATCCCTAACACTTCTGAAACCGCACGATGCACGTAATGGGGTACTTGAGTAGCGGAGTAGAGAGTCAAGTGACCGCGTGATGAAAAATCACCGATCGCAGCATGGGGCTCAATCGGCGCATGGGTCGTATTGTGAAAATAAAAACTTTCTTTAAGCACCACGTCAGCTTTAGCAAAATTTTGTTCAAGCTCACCAAAGCTTAATTTTACTTGTTTAGTAATATTGCCGAGCTTGGCATGTTCGTTAACTTGTAAATCACCGGCATTTTTGGCGTGTTCTAAGTTTAGAATGGCCGGCAGTACTTCATAGTCTATTTCAAGCTTTAATCCCGCTTCATAGGCCATAAGCTCGCTTTCAGCAATCACGGCTGCTACTGCATCACCGACATAGCGAGCTTTATTAAGAGCCAAAGGGTGCTCGTCCTTAGTCCAAGGAATCACACCATAAGTAACAGGTAAATCACTGCCAGTAATTACATCTAATACTCCCGGCAGACCTAAGACACTCGCTCTATTAATTGATAGGATTTTGGCATGAGCATGAGGACTGCGAACAATTTTGCCGTAAACCATACCGGGCAACTTGATATCATCGGTATAACGAATGCGGCCTAGCAGCTTATCAACGGCATCTATTTTCTTCGAGCGTTCGCCAATACCAGGGCTTTTTGGTAGTTGCAAACTATCTTTTATAGTAGTGCCGTGAGGATAATAAGTCATGGCTCACCCTCGCCAAGAGAAACAGCCAAAACTGCTTGATAGATTTTAGTATAGCCAGTGCAGCGACATAAGTTGCCCGACAAAGCCAGCTTAATCTCGGCTAAGCTGGGTTGAGGATTGTGAGCCAAGAGCGCCTTAGCCGACAAAATCATGCCCGGCTGACAAAAACCGCATTGTAAAGCCCCAAAACGATCAAAAGCTTCAATCAGTGGGTCCATACCCTCAGTATCAGCCAAACCTTCAATAGTAGTAATACTATCTTGTTCACTCACGAGCTGAGCGAGCACTAAGCAAGAAAGCTGGGCCTCACCATTAATCAACACCGTACAAGCACCGCAATCACCTTTATCACAGCCCTGCTTAGTACCAATTAAATCTAGCTTATAGCGCAACACCCCCAACAAGGTATCCGAAGCCTCAACCATAGCCTCTCTAAGACCGTCATTAATACGAAAAGAACGATGAGTGATCTTATTCATAGCCCTAAGCTAAGCAGCTGGTAAAACTAAAAAATGGGGCCCTTGCAGAAACTGATCTTGAGTTTTCAGCCAGCTTCGCTAGATTGAGCGAGAAAATGAGTTTTTGGGGGCACTATGTTTCATGCAACGACTATTTTGGCCGTGCGAAAAGATGGCCATTTAGTAATCGCTGGTGATGGTCAGGTTAGTTTAGGACAATCGGTTATTAAGGCTAATGCAAACAAGCTACGAAAACTATGCGAAGGTGAAGTAATCGCTGGTTTTGCCGGCTCAACGGCTGATGCTTTTAAGCTTTTTGACTTATTTGAGGCTAAAATCAAAGCTCACGGCGGACAATTTGTGCGTGCAGCAGTAGAACTGGCCAAAGAATGGCGTTCAGATCGGATTTTACGCCGCCTAGAGGCTATGCTTTTAGTCGGCAATAAAGAAAAAATTCTACTTATTTCTGGCACCGGCGATGTGCTTGAGCCTGATTATGATGTGCATGCTATAGGTTCTGGTGGACAGTATGCGCAAGCAGCAGCCCGGGCTTTAGCTGAAAATACTGACATGGACGCTAAAACTATTGCTGAAAAAGCGATGAACATTGCAGCCGATATTTGTGTGTATACTAATCATCACCATGTGTTTTTAGAATTATAGTTAGGAGCTCATAATGGGAATTCTCGATCGGGCATTTACGCCCCGCGAAGTGGTATCTGAACTTGATCGTTATATTGTCGGTCAAAAGCAAGCTAAAAAAGCCGTTGCTATTGCTTTAAGAAATCGCTGGCGCCGACAACGAGTAGATAAAAAATTGCGCGATGAAATCAGCCCTAAAAATATTATTATGATGGGACCAACCGGTTGCGGCAAAACAGAGATAGCCAGACGATTAGCTAAACTCGCCAATGCACCTTTTATTAAAGTTGAGGCAACTAAGTTTACCGAAGTCGGCTATGTTGGGCGTGATGTTGACTCGATGGTGCGCGACTTAGTAGAAGTATCGATTAAGCTATGCCGTGAGCAAGCTATGCTTGGTGTTGGCCCCCGTGCTCGTGAAATGGCTGAAGAACGTGTTCTAGATATTTTATTACCTGCACCAACAACAGCCACTAAAACTATGCCTTTTGATCTGCGTGAAGTTGAGCATGAACACGAACCTAAGCGCGAATCGGTAGAGCATAGTGAAACCCGCGAAAAAATGCGCACCATGCTTAAAGACGGTAAATTTGATGATAAAATTATTAGCGTTGAGCTAACTTCAGCGCCGGCTTCGCCCATCATGCACATGTTTGGCCAAGCGGGTATGGAAGAAATGGCCGGTCAGATTCAAGAAGCCCTGCAAGGAGCCTTAGGACGGGGCGGGCGTAAGAAAAAGAAGAAAATGACTGTTCCCGAGGCCCTAGAAGTGCTGAAGTCAGAAGAGGCTGCACGCTTGATCGATATGGAGCAAGTGCAAAAAGACGCGGTTGAACTTGCTGAACAAGCAGGAATTATTTTCATCGATGAAATCGATAAAATCGCTAAAGCCAGCGGTAGTCATGGACCCGATGTCAGTCGTGAAGGTGTACAAAGAGATATTTTACCTATTGTTGAAGGCTCAACTATATCGACTAAATATGGTTTTGTTAAAACCGATCATATCTTATTTATTGCCGCCGGCGCTTTTCACATATCAAAGCCTTCAGACTTGATACCTGAACTTCAGGGACGTTTTCCCATCAGAGTTGAACTTGATTCGCTGAAAGAAGAGGATTTTATAAGAATCTTAACTGAACCTGAAAACAGCCTGGTTAAGCAGTACACAGCTTTATTGAATACAGAAGCAGTCACACTTAAATTTGATGAAAGCGGTATCAACAGCATTGCCTCAGTCGCTTTTAAAGTGAACTCTTCTCAAGAAAACATTGGTGCACGTCGCCTATATACCGTCATGGAAAAACTCTTAGAAGATGAGAGCTTTGGTGCCAGCGATAATCCCAATACTGAAGTCTTAGTAAATGCCGAGCTGGTTAAAAAACGCTTAGCTCCTATCTTACAAGACGAAGATTTGAGCCGCTATATTTTATAAATCATAATTAAGGAAATAAGCGAGAGCGTTGCCAGCTAGAGCCGGTCTTCTTAAACGAAAAACGATCGTGCAAACGATTTGACCGGCCTTGCCAGAACTCGAAATAGTTAGGCTGCAGGCGAAAGCCGCCCCAATGGGGGGGGCAAGGTATATTACTGCCAGAAAATTGGGCTTCCACATCTTGGTAAGCCTGCTCTAAAGCTAGCCGCGAGATTAGTTCTTCGCTTTGCAAAGATGCCCAAGCGCCAATTTGAGCACCGCGAGGGCGATCTTTAAAATACTCAGCGGACTCAACTAAACTGGTTTTATCAGCACAGCCGCGTACACGGATCTGACGCTCAAGCTGTGGCCAAAAAATTGTCATAGAAATATTAGAATTAGATGCTATATGCATGGCTTTAGGGCTGTGATAATTAGTATAAAAGACTAAGCCTCGCTCATCAAAATCTTTAAGTAAAACTACCCGCGCATCAGGATGGCCTAAAGCATCAACCGTACTGAGTACTACCGCATCAATCATAGCTATCTGCGCTTGAATAGCATTACGCCACCAGTCGCTAAAAACTAGGATGGGATCAGAGCTTAAATCTTCTTCGTTTAATGCTCTAGCGCCAAAATCTATGCGCGGCGGATTAAGTTTATTCACTAGTCTTAACCATCCCTTGATAACGCCTGGCAATAATAACAGCAAGCACCAGCCATAAAGCAACCAAGGCCAAAGATAACTCCATAACGTAGACTCCAATGCCTAAACTAATCATCGATATCAACATTAGAGAAGAAAAACCACGGGCCATACGGTACATGAAAATATCAATAATACCCTTGCCCTGAGTTTTCTCAGCACGCGTTAATGGTATATATAAAATTTCTTTAACACCTCGAAACAAAGAATAATCAAAAGCTTTACTAGAAATTTTTACCGCTAACATAACCCAAAAGTGCGGGACCAACACAAAGGCTAAAATTGCTGCAGCCAATAAAAATGGTATACTTTTAAAAGTCATGCCAATACCAAATATTTTTAGGATAGGGCCTGTGCACAACTGAATACTAACACCAATCACGTTTACAGCAGCATGAATATTACCCAAAATTTGTGTACGCATATCGGTATTAATATAATGCTCTTGCAACATAGTATTAAAGCGATAATCAATCAGACATATCACTATTTGAACCGTACAAACTAATACACCTAAAGGTATTAAATATTTACTGGTGATCATAGTTTTTAAGCCCAAACTTAAATCGGGAGCTTTTTTAGAACTAGGCTTAGCGTCGGAAACAGAACGCGCACAATAAGTAATGATAAAACCTAAGATAAGAAAACCGATCAAAGCACCAAGAGCCATACTTGAGCCAACGAGGCGAGCAAAAGGACCAACGCTTAAATTACCCACCACGCCACCTAAAGAGCTTACCGCCATCGCCAGGCCATAGGTATGGCGCGCCGAACTGACTGAAAATACCATGTCAGCAAAACTCCAATAGGTTTCCATTAAAACTACCATATAAAGTTCTTTCCAAATATATAGTATAAATATAGCTGGCACAAAGCCGCTGACATAAGCCGCTAATAAAATTGCCAGCAAACCAGCGCAAATTAGTGAGGTATAGCCATAGAGCGATAAAATCGAATATTTTTGATTAAACTTATTATAAAAAGCAATAACAAAAATCGAACAGAAGGCAGTGACTAACCAAGCTGATGGCAGCATATCACTTGAATAATGCTCGAGAAATATTGAATCAATGCAAGGACGGGCAAAGGCATAACCAAAAATGAGTAAAAAACCCATCAGATAAAGAGTAACTGTGCGCTTAAAATGAGTATTATTGACCATTAGCTATAAGCCTATATAATTATCTTTTTTAACTACAACAAATCAGCATTTTCCATGTCAGCATCGGTGATTTTTGTCAAATTGAAATTTTCACCTTTGACACTAAAATAACCAACTTTGGCCGGGTGCTCTAAAAGACCAAAGCCTTTTCTCGCTTGCAACCAATCACATTTAAACGCTCGGCACACAACCGGCCTTACTTCATAAATACCACAGCCAGTGCTGGTCAAAAAGCGACATGCTACGCCAGCCTTTTTGGCAATATCTTCACCATTGTCAAATCTGGTAGAATAACCCGGCTCAGAATCAATACGCAGGACAATACAACACGCATGACAGGAACTGCAGTTTCTAGTTTTTTTATGAGCTAGCATGTGAGGCTCGCTTATCTAGGAGTCGTCTTCAAAACTAGCATATAAGCCATAGCCTTGGCTAAACTCTCATGCTAGATAATGACTATGTTTAGCCAAGCGCACTATGACGACCAGGAAAATCTCTTTCGCAAAGATGCTTTTTTATTGGGTCTTAGCAGACGTTTTTTGCCTGCAGAATCTTATTTTCTGATGGCACCCAAGCTGGAAAACCTAGGCGAGGCGATTATTAAGCGGGTTAGGCATTATGGCGATTTAGCAGAACGAAACCCACCGCTTTTAGAAAATCTGGATGTTTTTGGCAATCGTCTTGACCGTTTATTGCTATCGGATGGCTGGTTAAAGCTGAAAAAATTTAGTGCTGAAAACGCTTTAGTAGCAGTCGGTTATGACAAAAGACTCCGCTTTGCAAGAAGGTCGGCCCAAACTGCCATGCAACTGATGTTCTCAGCTTATTCATCAAGCTATAGCTTTCCCTTGGCGATGACTGATGGAGCCATCAAGCTCCTTGCTCAACATGCCCCAAAAAGTATTAGAGATAGTGTTATCAATGAACTCTTAAGTAAAGACGAAAGCACTACCTGTGGCCAATGGATGACTGAGCGCATTGGCGGCTCTGATCTTAGGAACATTGAAAGCCATGCAACACTTGCTCGCAAAGAAGATGATCGTGAGACTTATCGGCTCTTTGGCCAAAAATGCTTTTGCTCTTCGATCGATAGCGAATACGCCTTGGTTTTGGCCAATGTTATCAACGAAGGTCCTACACTGTTTTTACTCAGAGTCTGGCAGGCACAAAAACTTGCTGACGGTGTACGTATTGAAGGGCTCAAAAACAAGCTTGGCACCAGAGCTCTACCTACTGCTGAAGTTCGTCTAGAAGGCGCTTTAGCTACCATGATTGGCATTAAAGGTAGGGGTCTCCATACTGCTGCTACAGTACTACATATTAGCCACTTTTATAACGCTGTCGCTTCAGCATCCATTATGAATCGGGCTTTTTTTGCTGTCTTAGCTTATGCAAAGCTTCGTAAAAGTTTTGGTCGGGCCCTGATTGAGCATAATCTTCATCATCGACTATTAGCTGACCTTGACGCCAAACGGACTGGTGCTACTGCTTTATGTTTTGAAATCGCTAGATTATTAGGTCGCATTGAAGATGGCTCTGCTGAACCTAAAGACAGCAAGCTCTTACGTGTACTTGGGCCGGTTGCCAAACTTATACTCGGCAAATGGGCGGTTTTAGTAGCGAGCGATGCCATTGAGGCGATGGGTGGTATCGGTTATCTCGAAGACACCGAGTTCCCGAAACTCCTAAGAGACGCCCAAGTTTTACCAATTTGGGAAAGTACTACCAATATTTTAGTGCACGACATGCTAAGAGCCCAGCGTAAAGAAGGAGCTTTAGTCGTTCTGCTCAAAGATCTGTGTGAGCGCGCTAATGCCCTCATGATTGATGAAGGCGATGCCAGCCGCATTTTAAAATCACGCCTGCACCAACTCAGCGAAAAAGTTATGCATGCTCTTAATAAATCTGAAGCAGATAATGTTATATATTTAGAATCTTTTGCTCGTAAATGTGCTTTTTCAATAGGGGCCTGTGTTATGGCTCTGCTCTTAGCTGAGGCCAAGCCTTTTGTTACGGAAAAAGACCCCTTTGCCCAAAATCGCTTTACAACTTTCGTGGATAATAATTTATGCGGCCATTTTTCGCTCTGATTTTACTAGCAAATAGTCTCCTAGCTGACACCCTTGAACGATTTTTTGTAGTTGAGACTCTTCAAGCTAAAGCCGAAAGTTTTATTATCAAACGCCGTTATATTGGTACGATTAAAGCTGAAAACTTTTCGATTTTAGAGGCTAAATCTGCATCCACCGTGTCTAAAATTCACGTTAAAGCTGAGCAGTCCGTCAAAAAAGGCCAGATTTTAGTATCGCTGGCGAATAGCTCTTCACACAAGGCTAGGCTACTGGCTGAAAAAAAAGTGCGATCGCTTGCCAAAGCACTCGAACGTCAAAAAGAGCTGCTTAAAAGTCAAGACGTAACTAAAGTCCACGTTGATCAAGCTAAGAGAGATTGGCTGGAAGCATCACTGGCACTCGAAAGCCAAAAACAGATCCTAGAAAACACCGAGATTCGCGCACCCTTTGATGGCGTAGTTGGGGTGCCCCGTGTCGTCAATGGCGAATCAGTTAGCCCTGGCTCGGCCATCATATCAATCACCAATGGACCCTATAGTTTGAGCTTTTTAGTGCCACCCAGCCGCTTACGAGAGCTCAGCGTAGGGCAAAAAATTAGTGTTAATCAAAAAGATAGTCATATTTCGGCGATTGAGCACAGTATTGACCCTAAAACTCGTACGGGCTTTGCTCAGGCTATTTTTAAGGACTGCCAAAGCTGCATTGTCGGCGAGAGCGTTTTTGTTTACGTGAGCGTTTTAGAAAAGCCGAAGGCTATTTTACTCAACAAAAATGCTCTCTACTATGATCAGGGCAAGCCTTTTATCGTAGTAGTAATTAACGACGAGCATAAACAAGCACGCGCAGATATTCGTGAAGTGACGCTTGGCCAAGAGCAAGATGGCATGGTTGAAATACTCAGCGGGCTTATGGTCGGTGAAATCGTTGTACGAGCTGATCCAAAACGTCTGCCTCCTAAAGCTAAGCTGGTAGTTGCGTCATGAAATGGCTGAACTTTTTTATTGATCGGCCAATTACTGCCACCGTAATTAACCTCATGATGGTGGTAGTAGGCTTGCTTTCTATACGCAGCTTATTGGTCGATGAATACCCGCGTATAATCGTTCCTAAGTTAAGAATTGAAACCAACTATCGTAACGCCTCACCAGAAACAGTTGAGAAAGAAATTACTAACCCATTAGAAGAAGCCTTAGCTCTGGTTGAAGGCCTTGATCGTATAAGTTCTACCTCACGAGCAGAACACAGTAAAATCAATCTACAATTTGTCAGTTCCGTCTCTATGGATCGAGCGGTTAATCAGGTAAGCGAGCAGATTGCACGGGTTTCTGGTCAATTACCCATTGATGCGGATAAGCCGCAAATCATGCGAGGCGGCAATAGCGGCGATGCTATTTTTTATTTGACAGTCAGAAGCCCGAGCTTAAGCGGAGCTGCTCTCACCCATTTTGCTAAAACCCATATTAAGAGCCACTTTCAAGGCATTGACGGTTTAGCTGAAGTGCAAGTATGGGGCACCAGCTATGCCATGCAAATCGAGCTTGACCCGCTAGCTATGCATAGCCAAAGAGTCAGCCTGCCTCAGATAGTAAGTGTCTTAAAGAAAAACGAACTTTTATTGCAAGCTGGCCGCACTCGGGTAAACGAGCCCATCAATATCAATATAGTTGCTAAAAATGCCGAAGACTATCGTTCGATGATTGTGGCTAATAACCATAGCGCTGCAGTTTATTTGGGCGATATTGCTCAAGTCAACTTAGTTGAAGATAGCCGGGATGATAAAATCCGCGTTAATGGCCACAATGCTGTTTTTCTAGCTATTACTAAGGCCAGTGACGGCAATATTTTGGCCGTAACCGATGCCGTTCGAGCTCTGGTGCCCAAAGTTAATCAAGAAATACATGGTATTGCTGAAATCAGCATCGAAACCGATAAATCTTTATTTGTCAGAGAATCACTCAAGACTATCTATAAGACTATTGCTGAAGCTTGTATATTAGTTTTATTAATTATATTTTTATTCTTACGGCACTTACGGGCTACTCTTATACCCTTAGTAACTATTCCTATTTCGTTGATAGCTACTTTTTTTGCCCTGCAAATTTTTGGGCTTTCTATCAATACGATTACTTTGCTGGCTATGGTACTAGCTGTTGGCTTGGTAGTAGATGATGCGATTGTGGTTTTAGAAAATATTTTTCGCTATCGCGAACAGGGGCTTGATGCCAAATCTGCGGCGCGTAAAGGTGCTCAGGAGATTGGTTTTGCCATTATCGCTATGACCTGCACACTCATGAGCGTCTTTGTGCCCTTGATTTTCGTATCAGATATCACCGGCGCACTCTTACGTGAGTTTGCTGTGACCCTTGCTGCCGCAGTGTTGTTTTCTGGCATAGTAGCACTGACGCTCACCCCGCTCATGAGTGCTTATATACTAAAAAATACGTCCCAAGAAACTAAACTGGGCTTAAAAGTTGAGCACGGAATTAGATGGCTTGAAAACTCCTATGAGTATTTATTAAGCAAGCTTTTTAGCTGGAGAAAATTAGTTTATGGCTCTTTGATAATTTTAGTTGCCGGTGGTTTATATCTCTACCAAAAATTACCAGCCAACTTGGTACCCAAAGAAGATCGTGGCATTATCGGTGCTTGGGTGCCAACTATTCCTGGCTATGATCTTGACCGCATGGAAGCTTATGTCGCTCAGGTTGAGGATCTATTTATTAACTTAGCTGAAGTAGAACGAACTTTTAGTTTTGCTTCCACTCATGGCACCAGTATTGTGTCACTACTTAAGCCATGGAAAGAGCGAAAAACTCATGCAGAAACGATTATTGCTGGTATCAGAGAAAAAGCCACTTTGTTGCCCAGCCTCACGGCTCATATTTGGAGCTGGGATCTTGGCCTGGATGCTTTACAAGATGACAGCCATGACAATGCTTCACTAGCGATCGCACTCAAATCAGCCACATCTTATCAAGAACTTAATCTTATTGCCCAAACAATAGTTAATCAAATCATCGCTGATAATAAGCTCACCGACGCTCGTTCTGACTTAAACTTAAACGAGCTAAGCTTTGCCATTGATATCAATCGTGAGTCTTTAGACGCCTTAGGTATTGAAGAAAAAAGTCTGTCTATGGCTCTTCAAAGCTTTGGCGATCGCATGCGACCATCTGAGTTTAAGCTTGATGGCCAGCGCTACAGTGTTTACCTGCAGGCCAATCTTGCCAGTGAAGATCTGAGTAATATTTACGTGAGCGCCAAAACTGGTGAACAGGTACCATTATCAACAGTCGCACAAGTAAGAAATGAAGTATCAGCCCCAGAACTTAGACACCTCAATCAAATGAGAACCGCTACTGTTCTAGCTAATATGCCTCAAGGCATGAGTCTCAGCCAAGCTCAACAATATTTGGATCAGCTCGTGCTAAAACATGTGCCCGATGGCATTGCTGTAAGCTATCAAGGAGCGCTCGCTGCCCATAAAAAAAGCTCCCAGACCTTCTTATTATTATTCGGCGCTGGACTAATTTTTATTTTTGCCGTGCTAGCCATTCAGTTTGAAGCGATTATCGACCCGCTGATTATCTTATTCACGGTGCCACTAGCCTGCGTCGGCGGGGCATTTTTATTGTGGGCCTTGGGTTTAGGTACTAACTTATATACGCAAATAGGCATGCTCACACTTGTTGGCTTAATCACTAAGCACGGCATTTTATTAACTGAGTTTGTCGCCCAAAACCGCCTAGCTGGAGTTGAACTCAAAAAATCAGTATTTGAAGCTGCACGCCTACGCTTTCGCCCCATCATTATGACTACTGCTGCCACTGTCTTAGGCGCCCTGCCCTTAGTAATCGGCTCTGGTGCTGGCAGCGAGGCCAGAGCAGCCATTGGAACCGTGATCGTTGGCGGCATGATTTTTGGCACGGCATTAACACTCTTTGTTTTACCCTTGGCGATTTACTCAGTTCACACCTTTAGTGATCGATTGAGGACAAATCAAGCATGAAAAAGCTCTTGTTCATAACTATGCTCAGCTTAGCCACTCAGGCTAAAGAATATCTGCTAACACCAAGCAGTCAGGCGCCGCTGATTAGCTTGCCTGAGGCAATTTCGTTGGCGACAAAAAACAATCTTGCTCTTAAAAAAATCAACAATCTGTCGCATATAGCTGAAGCTAAAGTTTGGCAGGATCTATCGGGCACCTTACCCGAGCTTAGTCTAAGTGCCTCTGGTCTTAATCTCAGTGCCCCACTCTTTAACCTAAAAGCCTTCATGGCTCTACAAGCAAGTCGCGCATCGGCTGAAGCAGCTAGACTCAAACTTAATTATGAAAGCCAGCAACTGGCCTTTAACGTTGCCAATTTATACTTAGAAGCACTGATTGCTCAGGTGATAAAAACTATTGCTGATAGCGAACGAGAACTCTATAAAAAGCAGCTTGATTTAATCACTAAAAAGTCTTTACTTGGTATGGCCAGGACACTTGATATCGACCGTGCTGACTATCTCTATCATAAATCACACAGTGAAGTGATTATCAAAGAGCGTGATTATCAGCGTAAACTCGGTGAGCTCGGTGAATCTTTGAACCGCCGGGAAAGTTTTTCTTTAATTATGCTTAGACTAAACTCTTCCTACCTAGAGCGTACACCTGAAGAGCTCATAGAGCTCGCCCAAAAAAATAATGAAGCTCGCTCGCTCAACAAAGAACTTAGGGCCCAGCATCTTTTGCTGGTAGGTGAAAGCTTAGACTTCCTGCCTAAAATCAGTGTGAGCTTTGAAAGTCCCTACCTGAAGACAGATCTAAAACCGCACAACCAGCTTATGTTCAAGCTTGACATTCCACTTTTCACAGGCTTCAGCACCTGGGGTGCTCTTAAAAGCCGGCAGGCGCTCACATCATCGGCTGAGCTTGCTTTGCAACAAAACTATCTTGATCGGCACTTGAGCATCTATGGCCTACTTGATCAAATCACTACCTACCAAAGCATAGAAAAAAGCTCTGAGTTGGCTTTAGTTGCAGCCAAAAAAGCCGCCGCCAGTGCTGAGCGCTTATTTAGCCTGGGCCATGCCAGTGCTTTGGAGCTAGTAGAAGCCAATAACAACTTAATCAATGCCCAAAGCGAGTTGAGCTCGGCCCAACTCAAACTTATTCAAAATCAGATTCACATATTATTTTTGATCGGTAAAATTGCTGAAGTTAGTGAAGCTAGTTAGGAAAGAGTGTTAGAAAATAATTTTTAGATGGCTGGTCGCTAATTAGCTCTCTTTTTTGATGATAATATCGCGGATTATCTTCAACTCTCACATGTAGATAGCGTACCCCTTGACCATGGGTGCTGATAAATAAGCTATCGTTACTAGCCGCCCCTCCAGTGAGCTTTTTCACTGGGTTAGTCCCGTCAAACATCTGTCTCGCCGCTTGACCCACTGCATACCATAAAGCGTGCAAGCGATTGATATGAGCTATTTCACTGGCTTTTTTAGTAAAAGGGTAAATATGATGAACCAATAAGTCATCATTATGATCTGGCGCGCTTGTAACAGGACAAGGTGAAACCATGATTTGCTCAGGATCTGGGTTTGGCGCACCACCCTGAAAGACTACGGCTCCTTCGCCTAGATTTGCTCCCAGCGCCGGGTTTATGTCTAAAAACGAGAATAGGAGTCGGTTAGTATTATCAACCCCAAAGATCCGCCAAAAGCGGGCATTATAATTGGCTGCCATTCTGGCCCCTGTAGGAGCAACGACACAATGTACCAAGTAATTATTATACAAATCATTATTTGCACCAGCTATGTTATCGCTAATGGCTAAAAGATAGACCGCTTCGCCTTTGACACTCGCTCTTATCACTGGCAGTTGCAGCTGGTAGCCATTTTGGCCAGTGCTTGGAGTTGGCAACTCAGCAATACTGCTATTAAATAATATACGAAAATCTCGGCCATTTACGTCTTGTTGATTGAGTAGATCAATAAAACCATTGCGGCTAATATTAAGATTATTTTGCAAATAACGAATTACATAATATCTAGCGTCTGGTACGCGCTGATAGGAAAACTGCCCGATAGTCTTAGTAAAAGCTCGCGAAGTTTTGACAGTTGGATTGGTTGGATTAGTCGTATTGGTTGGATTGGTTGGGGTCGGGGGGCCCTGGTGGCTAATAGCCTGATTAGACGGCTTTAAACTACCAGAGGGGCCGCAGGATACTGCCACACCAATCGCAGATAACAGTGCTAATACAAATAACAATTTAATATTTTTCATATATATTACTAGCAAACTTAGAATCAATACTTAATATCTAACATTGTTAAATATTTAGACAAGACCTAAAAAACACCCCGGCAGCATTCACATACTCCGAGGCTCCACATTGTCTTAGAGAAGTTATAAGCCGGGTTCTGTCCGCGTTGTCATTGCTGAGCAACGATGGATGGACATTCATCTGGGAGCATTGTTGCCAATGCCCTCGAGCGGTCTCCTTAGAAATCTATCCACGCGGGCAGCGTGTGGGTTTTTAAGGCCCAAAGATCTCCCCATGACCTTTCACCAGGTGGGGTTTACCGTGCCGCATTTGTCTCCAAATGCGCGGTGTGCTCTTACCACACCGTTTCACCCTTTCCGCTTGGTGGTCCGATACCCAGGAGACGAAACAACGGTCGTAAGTATCGGCATAGCGGTGGTTTATTTTCTGTGACACTATCCTTCAGGTCGCCCTGACCGGCCGTTAGCCGGCACCTTTGCCCTTTAGTGCCCGGACTTTCCTCTGATATTACTAGAACACCAGCGTCCATCTCTTTCTCTATGGCAATACCAAGCTTATGGCAGATTTTTCTTGATTGCCAATTACCGTCTATTTATGCTGAAACACCGCAATTACTGGCGACTTTTTAGGTAAAGATACGTTGGGCGCTTTAATATAATTGGGTTTTATTAGCTGGCTTTCATCGATCAGGCCCCCTGAAAGACGATTTTTAACAACTCTAAGCATTCCCTCTGCGCTCGGGCCCTGGCAAGCAATAACATCTGTGCTGAGAGCTAAATCAGAAATCACTCTTGATCCTGCTGGTATCTCTTCAAGTGCTTGCTCGAGCTCTTTTACTTCGATCAAGCCGTGCAAGCTCACATAGCATAGACTACCACTGGCTTTCATGATTATATAGCGAGGCTCAGGCACGCTAGGATAGGAAGCTTCTATTGCTTGATGCGAGCAAAAACCCATCAGAGGCAAGCTTCTGCCCAAGGCAAAACCCAAAGCCGTCGCCAGCGCTATTCTTAAGCCAACAAAAGAGCCTGGTCCCAAACCAACCATCAAGCCTGCTAGCTGACGGGGCTCCACACCGGCTAAAACTTCTTCTATAGCACCAATAATAGCCGTGCCGTGGGACATTTTGTCGGTGAGAGCTTTATGAGCGAGCACAGCATCATGGCTTAATAACGCTACTATGCCGTGCTCGTGTGATGTATCTAGAGCTAAAATTAACTTTTTATCAGAAGACATATTTTATATATTAGCTTGCTAAATCTTAAGCTCAAGCACCTTGCGGGACAAAATTTTGGCTTTATCTTAGAGCGATACTCCTAACCCAAGGCATGAGTCATGAGCGAATCAGCACACGTTAAACAGTTTACCGATGATAATTTCCACAGCGAAGTAGCCAGTCACCAAGTCCCAGTCTTGGTTGATTTTTGGGCAGCTTGGTGTGCACCGTGCCGGGCTATTGCGCCTCATATTGAAGATTTGGCTGCTAAATATGCTGGTCGGGTTAAAGTGGGCAAGCTTAATGTGGATGAACAACCAAATACAGCCAGCACCTTAGGTATTCGGGCTTTACCTACTCTGTTACTGTTTAAAAACGGCCATGTTGTTGAGCAAGTAGTAGGTGCTGTTTCTAAAGACAAGATCGATTCAGTCATTCAATCGCATTTATAAATGCTCGCGATAGTTTTATTGGCCTTATCATGGGCATCTAGCCTCAGTGCTTCATGCTGCTCTTCAAGCTCAGCGGCAGGTATCGCTCGACTCTTGCCTCATGAGCGGGCTCTGGTTGAACTTTCCCAAGATGCTCGGCTGACAGTAGGCTCTTTTGATGATCAGGGATATTTTATAAGCGGCATGCCAGAACACCTGGTCTACTGGCAGTTTAACCACGAAATCCAGCTCATGACTCGGTTGGCTAATTTTTTTCTACCCTTTGTAAAAATTCCTGTGCGCACTCAGCTGAGTAAGCTAAGAGCCGGTTCTTATATCGGTGACCTGAGCTTTGGTGCTCGTTGGCCTATTACTGACTCTCTGCATATCTTAAGCTCAGCACAAGCACCTACGGGAAGCTGCTATAATGCTCAATCTTTTAATCAGATTGAACGCGTAACCGGCCTTGGTGCCTGGCTGATAAGCATAGGCATCGTCTATGAGTATTCAATAAAAAGCTGGCTGATAAGCTCCAGTTATCACCTCAGCATAGAGCCACGAATTTTTAAGCAACAAGATTTTGCCCACGGTCCTTTGCATACTGCCTCATTGAGTGCAGGCTACCCGATTCATGATAGCGGTTTTTTAAGCGCTAGCCTTTCAGCTATGTTGAGCCAAGCAGCACATATAGACCAGCAAATCGTTGCTGATTCTAATAAAAGAAAAATCACGGCTAGCGCTGCTTATAACTTAAAATTAGCCAGCCATGTCAGTCTTAATACTAGTTTAGGTGCTGACCTACCTATTGCCTCTTTGGCACAAAATGCACATAGCGAGGTATTTATCAAACTTGGACTGCGACTAGGAGTATTTTAATGAATCTGAGCCAATATTTTTTGTTATTAGCAGCTTTGCTGTTAAGTGGCTGTCAGGCTTCTTATATCGTTAAGCCCGATAGCTTTCCTCAGGCTATTGAAAAGTCACGAACTCTCAGGCTGAAAATGGGTGATACTAGTTACCAACTGGCAGATATTTATAGCGAACACCGGGGTCTAGTGATGATTTTTTGGCAAACTAGCTGTCCCTGCGTCAAACGCTATCAAGCACGTGTTAACGATTTATTTGAGCGTTATAGTCGTGAGGGCTTAGCTTTTGTTCATGTCTCAAGCAATCAAAATGAAAGTTTTACCGAGGTTCAAGCCGAATATAATCGTAGAAAAATTCTTCTGCCGCTCATGCGTGATGAATCAGGAGCAATAGCCAAAGCCCTTGGCGTCAAAGGCACCCCCACTGCTGCCTTAATCAGTCAAAGCGGCAAGCTAGAGTTTTTAGGCTGGATTGATAATGAACGAGATGTGAATGAAAGTGGCCGTCAGGCCTATTTAGAAGATGCGATTAAACAGATGCTCGCCAATATACCGGTGAGCATTCAAACCTCGCCCATGTTTGGTTGCTCTATCTAGCGATCGTTAGACCAATGGTTCGATTTTTTGTATTCAGCCATGCTGTGGGCTTGCTGCCATTGCCAGATTTTTTGCTGATTGATTAAGTCTGATATTTTGTTGATGTTAATTTTACCAGCCAGCTTAAGCATCAGCTCACCGGCAGCTTGAGCATCTCCCAAGGCTCGGTGAGCATCTTCGAGCTTAATCCCCCAACGCTGAGCCGCATCACTAAGCTTTTTGCCTTTTTTGAAACGATCGAGTTCACAAATAAAGACAAAAGGATCCACCCACATCATCTCTGGCAAAGCAATATTAATGCGAGCAAACTCTGATTCTAAAAATGGTCGATCAAACTTAGCGTTGTAGGCAACCACAAACTGCGCATGAGCTAATGTTGCTAAGACTTCAGCACTTTTTTCTTGGAAGCTCGGCTGGCCTTTGAGCATATCTTCGCTGATACCAGTAATTTGGGTGATTTCAGGAGGCAAAGGCTTATTTACAGCAAAAAGCTGAGAAAAAACACCAACATTAGCCGGCATATTACAAGGCACTAAAGCTAGCTCAATGATCCGACTATTAGCCGGATCAAGACCAGTGGTCTCAACATCAATGGCCAGAAATGGCTGTTTAAACCATGCGCCCTCAGTTTCATCGTTCAAAGAAAAAAGGCCCAATTGGCCATGGCTTTCCATCTAAGAGCTCCTAAGCTAAAAGTCTAAGACCGGCCACTATACCTAAAAATTCTAGGGTGAGCAATAATGGGATCATTGAATGATGGCGCGAGCCAACAGCTGAGAAAACGCCTACAAAAAATTGAATGCGATATCGTACGCACTATTAGTAATGAGCCTGAATGGATGACACCAAACGATGCTATCACTCTTCGTTGGGCACTTTCTTTAGCTCGTTTAAGCAAGATAAGAACTGCCTCAAGCAAAGCAGATGACTTAAGACTCGATCATGCCAGCGACCGCTATCGTGCAGAACTCTTTGCTTTGTTATCAGGAGAAAATGCTAAAATCCCAAGACTAATGGGAACTATAGAAAGATTAGTCAAAAAAGAACGTTTGGATCTCTTGTCGCTGTTCTCTCCTACTTTAAGCCCTGATACTCTTGATGATGCGGTAAGACGGCGTCCCTTAGCTCTAACATTGAGTGGTGGTGGTGGTACCGGATTTGTTTTTATCGGAGCTTTTTATGCCATGGAAGAAAGTGGCCTTATACCCAGTGTTATTACCGGCTCATCGATGGGGGCTATTTTAGGCGCCTATCGTGCTCGCACCAAGCATTTTTCTTTTGCCGGTCTGGATGATTTGGTGGAAAAAACCAGCTGGACTAAAATCGCTCAACCCTATTCAGGCCCCAGCCGTTTTGGGGTCCCGGCTCCTTTTCGGCTTTATCTGCGCGATGTAGTTGGCCACGAGTTTGAGAATCAGGGCCAGTTTATGCAGCTCAAAGATTTAGCGATTCCCTTACGCGTTTGTGTTGGTGGCTTAAGCACCGGTGCCCAGTTAAAAGATGACGAACTGCAAGCTTATGCTCATTTATTAGAAAAACCTAACTCAAAATCGATTATCTCCATCATTATGGATTTTGCCCAAAAACCGGTTAAGCCGATTTATTTAGGCCGCGATCAGCTAAGCAAAGACTTTGATGTTCTTGATGCCATCGGCTTCTCAGCTGCTATTCCTGGTATTTTTCATTACGATATTTTGCGTAACGATCCACGCATGGTCTCACTAGTCACCAATCTATTTGAACGAGAAGGTGTTTTTCGTCTGATTGACGGTGGCTTTGTTGATAACCTACCTGCCCAAGAGGCACTTAGAGCAGTCGATGACGGTGATTGTGATGGTTACGATGCTTTTTCACTCTCGCTAGATAGTTTTATGCCCGGGCTTAATCGCCATATTTTGTTTTACCCGCTCATGCGCTTTGCTCAAGAAAATAGCCGTGAAGGTCATGAGGCAAGCCACTGTTCGATAATTTTCAAAAATGTTTTATCGCCGATTAACTTAATGCCCACTAAAGATATTTTTCACTACGCCGTTAAGCATGGTTATCAAGAGTTCTCAACGCATATAGCTTTTATCCGTAAGATGATTGGCCCTATTCCTGACCCTAGCTGGCTTCACCAATAAAGCTCACAAATTTTTAAAACGAAGCCAGATTATTTTCAACAAAATCATGAGCGCTTTGATCATTGGGGGACAAATGATCTTTGATTTTGATGACTTTGACGTACGTGACCGTTTTTACGGCATAGAAGAAAAGGCTGAACAGCTACGCATGGAAGTTGATATGCTGGCACCTGAACAACAGCATACCTTTAACGAAATATGCGCTCAGGCCTATATTTTTCATGATTCAGCGTTGGAAGGCTTAGTTGTTTCTGGTGATGAAATCGCCAGTGTTTTTAGCTCTGATGCCGAAGGCCAGTATATTAGAAGCCGCGTTTTGCAAGAAATTCGTAACCACCGAAAAAAACTGCAAGATGTGCTCACACATGCCGCAAAAATTCGCCACAGCAATCCCGTATACCGCTCGGCTGAAATCAACATTGAGCATATTTTAGCCACGCATGAAGCACTCTACTCCAACGTTTCGCGCAAAGAAGCAGGTCAGTTACGTACGCAAATACCACTACACATCGCTTATTTTCATGATCTTGCCGATCCAAAAATCATCAAAGATCGTCTATTAAAGCTGTGTGAAAAGACTCGCGACTTAGAGTTTCGCTCACAGCATCCCATTAACCAAGCGGTACTCTTTCATTTTCACTTCATGAAAATCTTTCCCTTCCTAGAAGGTTGCGGCAAAGTCGGTCGTTTATTTATGAACAGCTTTTTACTCCAAGGTGGCTATGAGTTGGCTATTATTCACGGCAGCGAACGCCAACACTATTATGAAACACTCAAAGAAGGTCCAGAATCATTGCGGCTCTTATTGCTTGACAGCATTGATTCAGCACTGGATTCACGGGCCAACTTTATTAAAGAGATCGATTTAAAAAAATCAACTGGTCGCGTGTTTTACCGCAAAACCAAGTTTAGTGAGCTTCATCCCAATTAGTACCCATGGCCCAAATGACTTTCAAATCGACATCAAGGCCATGGCCAGTGCTCATCATAGCTGATACGGCCTCAGCTATATTATGGGCATCTTTAGATGACGCTTCAATCACCAACTCATCGTGCACTTGCATGATGAGGCTCGACTGGGGATAATGCTTGGCTAAAAAACTGTCGGTATCAATCATGGCTTTTTTAATGATATCAGCAGCAGTGCCTTGAATCGGGGTGTTGACAGCTAAACGCTCGCCACGACTGATTAACATCGGGTTATTTGAACCAAGTTCAGGCACCAGGCGCAAACGACCAAAAAGCGTACGTACCTGTTGAGTTTTTCTCGCTTCAGCAAGCACACGCTCTTTCCATGCCAAAATACCTGCATATTTGGCAAAATATTTTTTCAAATAGTTAGCAGCTTGCTCGCGTGAAATTTTGAGGGTAGCAGCTAACTTATGAGCACCCATGCCATAAAGCAAGCCAAAGTTAATCGTCTTGGCCGCATTTCTTTGCTCCTTGCTGACTAAGTCTGGATTTACATCAAAGATCTCGCTGGCAGTTCTTTTATGAACGTCTTCATCTTTAGCAAAAGAATCGAGTAAAACTGGATCCTGGCTTACTAAAGCCAAGAGACGCAGCTCTACTTGGGAATAATCAAGCGAAATAATTACACAGCCGGGCTCGGCAATAAAAGCCTGACGAATACGCCGGCCCTCTTTGGTGCGCACCGGTATATTTTGCAAATTAGGATCACTTGAAGAAAGCCTGCCGGTCGCCGTTACCACTTGATTATAACTGGTATGAAGACGACCGGTGTCAGCTTTTATTAAACTCGGCAGGCTATTGATGTAGGTACTTAAGAGCTTGGCATAAACCCGATGCTCCAGTAACAACTTAGGCAACGGGTGACTATTGCTAAGTTTTTCTAAGACCGAAAAATCGGTGGAATAGCCGGTTTTAGTCTTCTTGTGCTTAGCCAGATTGAGCTTATCAAATAAAATTTCCCCAAGCTGCTTGGGGCTCGCTAAATTAAACTCACAACCAGCGAGCTGATAGGCCTCTTGTTCAAGTTCGCCTAAACGCTTTGATAGCTCAATATTAAGCTCAGCCAAGAGCCGAGTATCAATTTTAACCCCCCGCATTTCCATGCGGGCCAACACAGCCTCAAGGGGTAGTTCTAATTTTTTATATAAATCACTCAGACCAGTGAGTTCTAGCTTAGGCAGTAAAATATTTTCTAGCTTTAAAACTAATTCAGCCTCTTCATGAGCAAGCACTAATCGACCAAAATATTTCATACTTAAACTCGCCAAGTCATGCGGCTCTTGATCTTGATATAATAAATAATTAGCCAACATTGGATCACCAATAATATTAAGTGGACCGTAGTTATTATAACTAAGTATTTTATAGCTAGCTTTAGCATTATGGGCAATAAAGCCTCTCTGAGGCTCTGCCATAAGCCGAGCGAGCGTATCGATGCTAACTAAAGCTTGGTCCTGATCGCCCCATGCAAGTAGAACACCTGATAGATCTTGCTTTAGCATCAAAGCTAGGCGCTTAACCTCCTGCCACAGCCACTTTTTCTCTGTGACTAAGGGTTCAATAGGTGAAGAAAGAGCAGGGTCATTAAATAACACCTGATCTTTCAATAGACGATTAAACTCAAGTTCCCTAAATAAGCTTTGTAAACGAGCTTGATCAGGGCCTTGATAAATAAGATCACTAAGCTCACAAGCTACTTTTACTTCACAATCGATAGTCACGAGCTGCTTCGATAAAAGAGCGAGCTTGTGACCGCCAATAATTTTTTCCCGACGTGACTTTTGGCTAATCAGTGGCGCCATTTCAAGAATTTTTTCCAAGGGCCCAAACTCAGCGATCAGTTCAGCTGCCGTTTTCTGGCCAATACCGGCTACACCAGGGATATTATCTGAAGCATCTCCTGCCAGAGCTAACATATCGATTACTTGATGTGGCCATACACCTAGTTGATTTTTAACTGCGTCAGCATCGATAAATAGCTCACTGCCGTGCTTACTAGCACGCAGTTCATCGAGCAAAAAAACCCCATCGCCCACCAACTGCATCAGATCTTTATCGCCAGTGACAATCACCACTTCATGGCCGGCACGCCGTGCTTGATGAGCGAGAGTACCAATAATATCGTCCGCCTCAAAGCCGGGCATCACCAAGCGTTTAATCTTAAAGGCATCTACTACCTGGCTGATCAAAGCAAATTGAGGGATTAAATCTGCGGGCGCTTCAGGACGATTGGCTTTATAAGCTGGATAAATTTGATGCCTAAAAGTCGGTGTTTTCAAGTCAAAAGCAATGGCCACATACTTAGGCTGATGCTCACGTAATAGCTTTAATAACATAGTGCTAAAGCCAAACACGGCATTAGTCGGCACACCCTTGCTAGATTTTAAGGAACGCACCGCAAAATAGGCGCGAAAAATATAGCCGGAGCCATCAATGATATAGACCGTATTATTATTAAGCTGTGGTTTTACCATGCATGGCTGATAGCACATTAGGGCTTTCACAACAGTGAGCCTGAGGAATTCTTAAAAGCGCACACGTCCCCTGACCAGGTTTACTTGTAAAACTTAGGCTACCGCCAATATTATCTAGCCAGCCAAAAGCCTTGCTCAGCGACAAACCCGCACCTTTGACATTTTGCTTAGACGTATAATAAGGCTCACATAGGTGTGAAAGCTGCTCTTCGCTCATACCTACACCGTGATCTTGCACACTAATCTCAATACCAGCTGCTGTTCTTCGCGCTTCAAGCACAATTTCTTTTTGACCTGAAGCTTCTTGGGCATTAGTTATCAAGCTAGCCAAAATCGTACTCAAACGATCACTATCTATCTTAGCTAATAAATTAATTGGCGATTTGATAATTTTTAACCGAGCTCTTGGTGGCAATCTATCTATCACCTGGTTAACGTCTGCAACTGATTCAGTATGTTCTTTTTTCAAGCACAAATTATTTAAATCATGCGTATATACCAATAAATTATTAGCCGATTCTTCTATCATTTTTAATTTTAACAAAGCATCTTCATTGCTCTTTAAATCATCCTTAAGCAACTCAGATATATTAATAAAAATAGTCGAGAAATTATTCAAATCATGCACTACTCTACCGGTAAACTGAGAAATAGCGCTGAGTTTTTCCTGAGTGCTCTCTACTTTGCTCCGGTTCATATTAGGCGCCTCTTTATTGACACTATACTGTCAAGATAACACCTGTTAATAATTACCAATCTAAACATATAGAAAAATCTTAATTATTGCCTATTATCTTAACTTTAGGAAACCCAAGCGCCTTAATAAATCAGAGATTAAATACTTTTGACCACTTAGAGTATATGACTCTATTATTCCGGCAGACTGATCTCCACCTACATTCCTATCCAAATATCCGAATACTACCCATAACAACTTTGATACATTAACAGTGTATTGGTTTAGACCATCAACAATCACTTGAGACATTCTTTTCGGTGAATAATTGTTTCTTGATTCAGCTGAATTATTATTAAGAAGAAAATCATTCTCAATATCTTCCCACTGGATATTATGATTAAGCGCAAATCTATTTTCCATGGGTGGCAAGCCTAAATCAGGCGCAAACTGTTTATATGCATTACTAAACCCTGATGATAGATCTCCACCACCTAGATCGATCTTCTCTCGCAACCAGGCAGTAAATCTCGTTGCTTTAGCCACATTTAATGACCTATGAATTTCTTCCACAACACCAATAGTAGCAACATCATCACCAAAACCCAGGTTGGCTAATCGATTAAAATCATCCTCACAATAATATTTATAGGCATCATCGGCAGCCTGACGTTTGGCATCTGGACAGTGGAGACCTCCATGCAAAAACTTAGTAAGAGCTACAGCTCTCTCTTCTTTGGGAGTAGTCGCTAGCTTTTGGCTTAACTTATATAATTGATAGGAGACTTTTTTAATATCAGCAACGTAGTTATGAGAGTTATTGCCAGCAAGTTGAGCGTTGCGAACTTTAGTGAAAAAATCTTGCAAGTCAATCCTGCGATGATCAGGTAGCCTCTTACTCCATAAATGCCATTGAGTTCTATCATACTCAGGAAATGGGATTATATTACCGAGTATATCACGCCTATGCTCATAGCCTTCACTAACTCTTTCGTACGTTGCATCTATCAATAGATCTTCGTGGTTTAGTAAAGCTTTTAGGGTAGTAAGATAATCAGAGTTATCGCCAATTCTGCCCTTTTCCAGCTCTTTTTCATAATCAACGGGCGTTAAACGATGTTTTATTCGCCCTGTCACCGGACTCAATTCATCAAATTTTTTTGCTTTCTCCATGCCCGAGCCATAGAGCCAACGGCAAAAATAAATGCCTTTTTTAAGATTATTTTCTAACTGTTGTTCATTATAAAGAAGATCTCCCAGCAACCAGTAGTCTTTTAGATGTTGCCTAAACCTTGATTTAGTGGACAGATCAAGTATTTCATCTGCAGCAGGATCAAAACGGTCATGGGTTAACATCCAATTACCAGCTGGTTTTTGTGCCACTACAGTACCGTTAGTTTTATGTTTAAATTTTCCTATAGTAAAACAATCATTTTCAAAATTAGTTATGAGCTCATTCCAGGTCATATTGTTGACCAGTCCCATGTTATCTAAAACAATCGCTTCATAGCCAACTTGATCAAAACGAGCCTTAGTTATACCCAAGAAATTTTTTCCTTCTCTATTATAGCCTTGCGCATTAAAAGACTCATCAACTCCAACCGCAGCCAAAGTCAAAGATGGATAATAGCCCTCTGGGTCTAAACCTAAGTCACTGAAAACCCATGCTTGCTGTTCATCTAAGCTAAAACAGCCAGGGCCAGCAAGACTTACTAAGCCATCTTTATTTTTCACTTGGTGACAGTTTGGCATTCCACCCCAATTTCTAATCCCGACCTTGAAAGTATGTCCAAAAATAGTTTTTCCATCGCGGTCAAATCCTTCAGCATTTCTACCATCAGGACCCATACCTTCTCGATCGAGATTGCGCACATCAAAATGCGTGCCCGTATCCCGATTGATACCGTTGACATCAAAACCATCGACATCATACCGGTTACTACCTACAACTAGACCATTGGCATCAAAGCCATGAGCATCTCTTAGGCTACCGTTCATATGAACACCGTTAATATCAAAGCCACGGGCATCAAGCTGTGCCCATTGCCCACTGACCATAGCTTCTAAACGGCCGGAAATATTATTTCCGTAAGCATCAAAGCCACGAGCATCTCGCAAATCGCCATTTGCTAAGCGGTTATTTCGATCAAAGCCACGCTGATTACGGCCGTTGACATCAAAACCACCAAAATCACGATCTCGAGCTGCCATACCGTAATACAAACCATCAATATCGAAATTATTATCGTCCCACAGACTGCCATTCCTATGCCTTCTCGTTACCGTATCGAAGCCATGGGCATCAAAAACTAGGCTGGCACTGGCCCGGCAGCTATAGCCAAAATATCGGCAGTCCTCTTTGGCATAACCAGGGGTTTCGCATAAACTGGAGCCAGTAATTTGTGAGCAAGATTTGCCCAGTTCTGATGTACTAAAACACGTGCCGATCTTATTGTTAGATAATAAATACTTGCAATCGCTACTAGCTTCGCATTCTGATTTAGCCATCCTCGCACAGGATAAAAAACTTCTTCCCAACTTACCGCCGTAATGTGAAGTTGATGGTCTAATATCCCCATCGCAAGCTGCCTGCCAGAGCATTGAAGCTAACAAGAGCATACGCAAAAATGCGTTAAAATACCTATTTATAACCACAACTCACACTACTATTTTAATAGTAAGTCATCTGTAACATGGCATGACAATCACACGTGTCAACTTGAGTCACGACAGAAAATGCTTAGTGCATTTAGGCATATTTTTATATCGCTGCGAAACAATTCACGATTTGAAGCACAAATTGGGCTTTGAGGTTAGAGACATGCCCAAGCCTAAAATTATACTGATATCGAAGTTTATTATAATCACCCTCCTACTTCCTGCTTGGGCCCTGGCGAGCAGCCTAGCCAAAACCCCATTCGCAGCTTGCTACGGCGGTGGCGTCGCCAGTATAAGCGCATCCGCCTCACAAGCTGGATGATCTATTATGCCAAGGATCAGCGCATAATTAGCATTGACCATCGTGAAACGGCTCCGGCCGGCGCTCAAGCAAACTCTATTTGAAAGACGGTAAAGCGCTGCCTGTGGGTACACGCCTGCGTAACCCAGATTTGGCTCGAATTAAGAAACTCACCTGCGCTTGCCACTGCACAGCACTTATCGCGGCTTTGATATCTATGGCATGAATTTGCCCAGTAGCGGTGGTGCCACCATCGCTGAGGCTTTGAATATTTTAGAAGGCTATGATTTAGCCCATATGCCTAGAGTCGCGGTCGAGCACCTGTATCTCGAAGCCAGTCGCTTGGCCTTCGCCGATCGCAACGCCTATTTGGCTGACCCAGAATTCGTCGAGGTCTGGTGGCAGCACTATTATCACCACGGTTTTACAAACCATGATCAACTATTTTGATTTAGGCATGAACCTAAAAAACGCCCTAGCTACCCCACGCTTGAGCCAAAGAAACACCGAAAGCACTTTGGTTGAAACTGGCTATACCCTCACTGCCGAAGCAAATTTCCTAGCAAGTCGGGGCCACCATTGGAGTGAAGATAGCTACGAAATCGGAGCCGCCAGCCCGCTGTCATTCGGCCCAAATGGGTACATAACTGCCGTCAGCGAGCCTGTGCGCCATGGCGTAGGCAGCGCTCTGGTTCAAAGCCATAGCCCTTTCAATAATTTGTTAAGCAAGAGTTTATGAAAAAACTACTTTATGAGCGATGGGCCTCTTCTTCTGTAACGCTGGAAATAGCCACAGCCTTATTCAAGCACGCAGGTTATGTTCTACAGTGATAAGAAGGACTTTATGTCGCGATCCTAGACACATTGTTGACATATAGAGATAGCAACTTTAGCATCATTGGATAAAGTAAATAAACATATTTTAAGAATAGGATTTATGAACAAAATACTGAAAAAATATAATACATCATTTATTTTACTTAGTGTAATAGCCGCTCTTGTAGTTGGCATATTAAGTCCACAAATTTTTGAATCGATAAATTTTCTGGGTGATTTGTTTATTAACTTACTCAAACTATTTGCTTTACCTCTCATATCTTCTGCACTTCTTTCTTCTTTAGGGGAAATGGGCGGTAGCCTAACTAAGCTTAAAAATCTGGCTCGCAATACAGTTATATACATGCTCGTGAGTGAGATTGCCGCCGTTGCCATTGCTATGTTTTTATTTAATACGTTTAAGCCTGGCGTGGGCCTTGATAGTAGCCTAATACTTCAAGGAAAGCCTTCTACTCCCTCAAATGAACATGAGCTACATATTTCTGATTTTATCATTTCTATTATTCCACACAATATTTTTGAATCACTAAGCAAATTTGACTTGTTGCCGGTAGTATTTTTTTCCATCATGTTTGGCGTTGCTTGCAATATTATAGGAAGTAAGTCCAAACCTGTTGTTGAGTTGGCTGCAAGCGTTCGAGAGATATCTACCAAATGCCTGCACGGCGTGATGCTTTTTGCACCTATTGGGATCTTTGTTCTTGTAGGCGCTGGAGTTTCTCAATCCTATCTCAATGGAAACCTACAGTCGAACTTGTTGGCACTGCTTAACTTTGTACTTGTACTTTGTGCCGGATTATTTTTACATGGATTGTGGCAACTTGTTTGCGTGATGATATTAAGTAAACAAAAACTTTTCGACATTTTAAAAAAAAGCCTTCCTGTTTTTTCTACCGCATTTGGCACCTCAAGCTCAGTGGCAACCTTACCTGTGGCTATGGAAGCTGCTAATCAACTTAAATCAAAACCGATGGTAACGCGCTTTATGCTGCCACTTTCAGCCTCTATTAATGTAGGTGGCATGATGATGTACGAGGTTGCAGCTGCATTATTCTTTTCACAAATGCTCGGATTTGATCTGACGCTTGAGAAGCAGTTGCTCCTTGCTATTGCCTGTATCCTTGGTGGTATGGCCGAAGGCGGTATACCCGAATCCAGTATGGTTAGCCTTGTGGTAGTATTTAAAATTGTCAATATTCCTATATCTGCCATTTCAATATTGCTGCCACTAGATCGCATTATTGACCGCTTAAGAACAATGGTAAATATTTTTGGAAATATGTGTGGAGTTATCATCGTAAGTCATCTGACAGATACAGATAATGAGCATCGTTCATAGCAGCCTCAATCAGGCTTTTTACAAGGACTTTAGTGATGCTACTTACACAAATTTATTTACAGAACCACTTATTGTTTGTTCACGGACATTACTAGGCATAAGATGATATTCAAACTCTGACATCATCCCAAGCATCGTATAGAATATTTGACCCATACTTCAAACGAACAGACAATACTCTATTCCATTAGTCTAACGTTGCAAATACGATTAACGAGGCTCGCTAAATCAAGACCATGTATTATGAAAACATCATTAATCCTTTTATTATTTTATTGTTTTTGCTTATGGGGCTGCCAAACTACATCGAGCTCATGCATGAGTTAGAGAGAACTCTTGAAAGCCGGCCCTATTCACCTGAATTACAACCAGCTGAAAAATTATGGCCATTAATAAGAGAGGCAGTCGCTAATCGCAGTTTTGATAGCATTGAAGCTGTAAAAGATGCCATTGGTTCCTAGTATTAAGGTTCAAGAGAATACGTGAATCCTGCCAATAAAGGCGCAGTATAGACCTATGATTGGCCTTAATTACAGAGACGAGACTGGTGTAGCTGGTGCCACATAAATCAGCAAAGAAATAGGCCGACAGGTAAACCGGGTGACCAGCAAGACAGTAAATATAGGGGACAATAATCTTAGGATTAAAGTTATTTTTGGCTAAGCTCAACATCATATTCACCAGCTTAGGGCTCAGTCCTGGTGCATCGATCGGATTAATTATAAGGCCATCAGCCCATGGTGAGATTTCTTGCACGATAGTTTTGATGGACCCCCAGTAGCCAAGCTCAGGGTAAAAATTATGCCCTAGCTGAAGACCAAAGATTTCTGCTTGCATTCTAAGCTCTTGATCGACAAGTAAGCTGGGCGGCAGTGTTGCAAAGACATCAAGCTTGAATCTAAAAGCAAAAAACTTGGCTACATGTATGAGTGCGGGCTCACCGTTAATTGGCAACAAGGCTTTTGGTGAACCCATGCGCAAACTCTGGCCGGCGCCTGCAATGAGAACTGCTAGCTTCATGGCGTACTCCAATGAGTTGGGCAATAATAGCGACAGCTATTTCTGCTGGACTTTGAGCTTTAATACTAAGACCCGCTGGGCAGATGAGCTTTTTGATGGATTCTTCATCGATTGCTTTGGCTCTGAGTCGTTTGTGGGTCATAAGGGCTTTACGTTTAGAGCCAATTAAGCCCAAATATTTGACTGGGTATTGGATCAAACTTTCTACTATTTCTTGGTCAATGTGATGGTCGTGACTTGCTACTAAAATATAGCTTAAGTCTAGATTAGGTTTTGAGCCCAGAAAAAAAGCTCGATCATCATGAAGTTGTGCGCCTGAAAATGCCTCCAGTCTTAAAAACTCTGGCCTGTCATCAATTATATGAACCCTAAAATCTAAAGCTATAGCTAAAGGGCACAAAGCTTGGGCGATATGGCCGGCACCAAAACAAAAGAGCTCGTCTTTTGGTAAGATGGGTTCAATAAAAACAGTCATTTCTCCACCACAACACATAGCTAGCTCGTTTCTCAGCGAAGTAGTAATCAGTTGAGCCTGATTTAGTGCTAAAGATTTTAGCGCCAATGAGCGAATATGATGCTCAATGGCACCACCACCAATGCTGCCAATAATCTCACCATGCTCATC
>Ga0209480_10000035_pt1 | contig 166633 bp, 164 predicted proteins | sample JI61114C2DNA_FD_187501 | JGI IMG/M metagenome (GOLD analysis project Ga0209480, IMG submission 187501) | Wastewater effluent complex algal communities from Wisconsin, to seasonally profile nutrient transformation and Carbon sequestration -... | ecosystem: Engineered > WWTP > Effluent > Algae...
AGCTGAAGGACATCCAGACCGAGATCTCCGGCGCCGGCCAGGCCTCTGCCGAGATCGACCGCGCCCTGGAAGAAGCTCGTGCCAAGAACGACATGAGCAAGGGCTCCACCACCGACCAGGCCCGCGAGAAGCTGGCCGAGCAGGTCGCTGCCAACGCCGGCCGTGACCGCCTGCGCGCCAAGCTCGGCATGGGCACCGCTGCCTCTTCGGAGACCGCGGCCCCGACCGACACCACCAAGTAAGCGTCAACAAGAACGCCGCTATTGATCCAGAAGAAAGTGCGCAAGCACTGGCTTCTGGGTCTTAGTGCGGTCGTTCCTTCAACCTTGAGTCGGGGGCGGCTTACCTTTCCAGGTATAGCCGCCTCCGACTTCTTTCTCCGAACTCTTTTGCTCTTCTAGCTTTAAGGAGGAAGTTTATGGTCACATGGATACCATCTGTTGCAGAGCTGCTCGCTGCTGCACCGATAATACTCTCTTTGATCGCCATCGAAGGCTTGCTGTCTGTCGACAACGTTTTGATCATCGCCGCTCGGGTTAAGAGCCTCGATGAAAAAGATCGGCTGCGCGCTCGCAAGATCGCTATGTTCGGCGCCTACGGCTTTCGCGTGCTCTGTCTTGCGTTCGCTTCAATTTTGATTCAGTACGACTGGATCAAACTCTTCGGCGGTGGCTATCTGATTTACTTGATGTGCGAGCACCTCGGTGTGGGTGAGTCGGGTGAAATCAGTCAGGAACAACAAGCCCAGACGCAAGCCGTCACCTTCGGTGGCGTCGTCACGTCGCTCTTGCTCGCTGACATGGCCTTCAGCATCGACAATGTCGTAGCGGCGGTAGCTCTCTCACCCAAACTCTGGGTGGTGGTGCTCGGTGTCAGCCTCGGCATGATTTCAATGTTCTTCGTCGCAGGCGTTTTCAGCAAACTGGTCGATCGCTTTCCCATCTTGGAAAAGCTCGCCTACCTTCTGGTTGGCTACGTCGGCCTGCAAATTTTCGCCGAGTACTTCTTTCACATTCATGTGACTGAATTGCAGAAATTCGGGGTGATTGCCTCCATTCTCGTCGGTGGCATCATCTACGACAAAGCCAAGTTCTTGCATCCATTCGTTGGTCCGGTGTTGCGCTGGATCGGCGAAATCATGGATGACCTGGCCGAATTGGTTAACACCCTCGTCAAGCCATTGCTAGCCCTGGGCTCGCTGGTAAAGAGTGTGTGCCTCAAATTAGTGGCGCTGTTCCGCCGCTAAAACCAACAAATCAACAAATCAACGACTCTAACCGGATCAAACATACTTATGTGCGTCTCACTACACCCCGCCCGCTTCTCCGACACCGTCGTCGGCATCTTCGAAGGTGCCAACGGCCGTCGCTACATGGCCTACCAGAACGTTGCCGCCAACCTGGCCAAGCTCGTTGCTGGTAACGCCACTGTCGCCACCGCAGCCAGCACCACTGCCGATACCAAACCGGCCCCGGCCAAGCCGGTCAAGCGTGGCACCAGGAGCATGAACCCGCGTAAGCCTGCCGCTGGCAAGGCTTCCTGGAATTTCGAAACGGCGGTCACTCCCGCTCCGAGCGCCAGCACGACTGCTTCGGCCATCAGCAGCGGCAACGCCATGATCCTGCCCATCCCCGACGATGTGGCCAGCATCGAAGTGATCGACACCACCACCTGCCCCAGCTTCCTCAAGGACATCCGTTCGGCCCTGACGCCCCGCTCTCGCGGCGGCCTGCTCGGCGCTGACTCGGTCCGTCGCGGCAGCAAGAGCGTCGAAGTACGCATCATCAACTTCGACGTCTACACCATCGTCATCGCCAAGAACGCCGGCGCCATGCGCAAGGCTCTGGCCAGCGATGCTGTTCCGGCTGATCGCCGTCCGGCCCTCAATGCCGACATGATCAAGGCCTATACCAAGTGGTATCCGGGCTGGGCCATCGCCGTCTGCTGCTTCAACAACGCCGACGCCAAAGAGGCCAAGCCGCTGCTCTTCTCCTACGAGCCGAGCAAGCAAGCCAACCCCGATGACTTCTTCGTGCCCACCCTCGACGCCCACGACGGCAAGGTGCCCAACCTCACCGCCCGTGTCGACGTCGACCACACCGTCTTCGTTGCCACCAAGGACATGGCCAGCAATCGCGCCACCGCGGTCTACTACCGTGACGCTCATACGACACCAGGCATGGCTCCCGGCATCGCCGAACTGCTTCCCAAGGCAGTGATGGGCAAGGTCTTGCGCGGCGACATGATCAACGGCGACATCATCTTCCGCCGCAGCGATCTGGCGGTCGGCACGTTCAAAGGCCTGCGCGCCCTGCCTCCCGGGGCAGAGCAGAACGGAGCTGGCGAATTCATCTAGCAGCCGCTAGATAGCTGCGCAGCAAGCACCAGATAGCTGCGCAGCAAGTGCTAGTAAGCGTAGCAAGCGCTCTTTGCGCTCGGGTGCCAGCACTAAGCTGGCGCCCGAGCAAGGGCTTCAATGTCATCTCAGATAACGATTTCTATAAATGAGGAGGCACCTATGAAAAAAACTAGCCAGCTGGCTAAGACCATTTACATTGGGCCCAATCAAAGGCCCTGGGCAATGCCCCGTCTCTATCAGCGCTTCTGGGGCCACTATGAACTCGACGAAAAATCGGGTTTGTACTTCGCCAGAGAAGCAAAAGCCGCGCAGATTCGTCTGGTTCGCCTCAACTTCAACCGGCTGCCCCAGTGCTTGCAAGAGCTTTGTCGGCAGTGGAGAGTAACTTTCAGCTTTGCTGAAGGTGCCACAGCCTGCGGCAACTCCTCCACCTTCTACGCCGACTTCAGTCGCCACCCAGAAGAGTTCATCTCGCCCCACATCGAGATTGGCAGCGAGAGCCTCAAACCAGAAAAGATTTTGGCCCACCTCGGACACGAGGTATGCCATCTATTCTGGCGCACCAGAAGCGAGGCACAAAGGCGCGCTTACCGCGGCTATCTTGCTCGCAGTTGCGGCCCGACCACTGTCGAGATCACTGACTACGTGCAGAGTCATTTCGAAGACTATCTCGACTCGCTGAAGCAGTTTCGTCAAAACAAGGTGCATCCCAACTTTCATGACGGAAATTTTCTGCGCTGGACGGAAGAGTCTTTCTGCGACACAGTTGCCTCAAGACTAACCGGCACGCACCCAGACCGCTGCGAAAATTGCACAATCGATCTCGACGAGCGTCTTGCCGAAATCCAAGAAAGTCTACAACTGGCGCTCTAGGCCCAGTTTTTCAAGGAGAGGCGCCCACCGGCGCCTTTTCCTTTTCAGCCCTGCTACTGCTTACTATAGTTAGACCTGCAACCAGCAAATAATTGGGTTTCTAATTTACGCGGTCTTAGGCCAAACTAGGTCAGCCTGTTCTAAATTAAGCGTCCAGCGGTCTACAATTAGAATATTGAATGCCCGGCCAGAACTTGGAGCAACACTTGACCATCCTTAAACGCTCATCAGCCAGGGAACACATCACCCAAATCTTGCTTGACCGTATTATTGACGGCACCTACAAGCCAGGTGAAAGGCTGATTGAACTACAAATCGCCAACGAACTCTCAACCAGCCAAGCACCTGTAAGAGAAGCCTTTCGCTACCTTGAGGCCATGCGGGTAGTAGAAACCGAAACCTATAAAGGAACTAGAGTAAGAAGCATTTCCGCCCGTGAGCTAGAAGAGTCTTCACAAGTAAGAGCCGCCCTCGAAGAGCTAGGGGCTCAGCTAGCAGCGCCTCACTTCAAAGGCAATGTAGAACAACTTGAAAACGAAGCGGCACTGTTCATGAAGGCCGCAGATGAGAAAGAGGTCAAAAACTATTCAAAACACGATATCGAATTTCACCGCATCATCATTGCTGGTTCACAAAATGCCCTTCTACTGTCAATCTGGGAATCGGTAGTACTGGAGAGTCGCTTCCGCTTGACACTCAAGAGTATCGGTGAAGACCAGCTCTGCCATTTCGGCCAAGCTCACTTACCGGTAATAGACGCCTTACGAAACGGAGATGGTAAGGCCGCTGGCAAGCTTTTAAGAAATTTGATCTGTAAATTCCATTTCTTGAAAATAGACTAAAAGACCATCTGTTTAAGCAGTATAATTCCAGTTCTGACTAGTTTTCCCCCATCCTTTTTCACCCCCAGTTGCCCCAGCTATAGAGAGATTATGTCGACACAGTCAGCATCACGACTAGGAAATCTACTGCAAGAATTTGGCGTGATTAGCCCTGAGGCTTGCAGCAAAACCGAAGAACTATCTACTTTTAGCGGCTTACCTTTCGGCAAATGTTTGATTTTGCTTGATCTAATTTCAGACGACGACCTAAAAGAAGTACTGGATGGCCAATCGCTGTTAAGAGAAGGAATATTCAGTAAACCTGTGGTAGCCCAGGCAGTCAGGCACGTTTGCAAAGAGCATATTAGTATTTCTGAAGCCCTCAGTAAGCTTGGCGAGAAATCGAAGACCACAAAAAGAACTAGACTGGGAGAACTTCTTAGTGATGCCCAGGCAATTAGTGACAAGCAATTAGAAGTAGCACTCAAAGTGGCAGACTTCGCTTCACTGCCACTAGGTCACATTCTCACTAGCTTTGACACCCTTGAACCGGCACTGGTTGACCAGGCCATAGAAATTCAAAGAAAAATTCGCAAAGGCGAACTAGACCGCAATGCTGGAATTCAACTAATCCGCCAGACCAATCAAGAATTGAGTAGCAAAATATCAGCTGGCAGTGGGCACTTTGCCCTTGGTGAAATTTTGCGTTTTGGCAAGCTTCTCACCAGCCAACAAATCGACGAAGCCGTGGCCGCTGCCAGCGCCAAGAAGCAGCTACTAGGTGAATATTTAGTAGAAATGCAATTAGTCGGCGATGAGACTATGACAGCAGCTCTGTGTGTGCAAAGTCTAATTGCCTCTCACTTACTTTCTATCGATTCAGGCTGCGAAGTACTTGGCAGTGTCGCCCGTTTCAAAATTAGTTCCAATCAAGACTTTGATGGCATTACCTTTCAAGACTTCCTCAAAATTAGCGGCTATCTCACCAATGCCAAACTAAGAGTAGTCATGGCCAAGCTTTCCAGCGACCCGACCCAAACTTTTGATGCCTTCAAGCAATCAATGCAAGACACTTCCAAGCTACGCGAATTATTGACTGAGTGCTTCCCTGACGACGTTTCACTGATAAACGCTGGAGCCGTGCTCTTTCAGTTGGTGCAACTGAAGAAACTGAATCTCAATCAAGCCTTACTTACTTTTGCTTTCCGCAAAAATGGAGTTTCTCTAGCTACAGTAGCTTAGAGCTAATTGTGAGTAGAGCTAATTGAGCACAGAGCCAATTGTGCTTGCAGCCAGCTCTAAAGCTTAGAATCGCAGCTTAGATCGGCATATTCCGCTTTGCTTTTGCTTTTCATGGCCTTAACACTGGCCATTACGGCAGCGGGATCAAATATAGCGGCCTGGGTAACAGCAGCATTGGCTAGGGCATCTTCAACTGTGCGACCATGATTATAGTTAAGAGCAAGTTTCGATGCCGCCACCGCTAGTGGTGAGCGATCAGCAATAGTTCTAGCTATCCTGAAAACATCTTCAAGCATCTGTTCATGGCCTTCATAGACCTGATTGACAAAGCCCAATTGCTCTGCTTTTTGCGGAGCGAGGGGCGCACCGGTAAAGGCCATCTGCCGCACGATGGCATCGGGAAGGGCCAGTGGCAAACGCTGCAAACTACCGAGGTCAGCCATTAAGCCAATATTGATCTCTTGAATGACAAAATAAGAATCGCTGGTAGCGAAGCGCAAATCGCATGCCGATACCAGGTCAACGGCAGCGCCAATAACGGCTCCCTGACAGGCTACTAAGACAGGAAAGCGCACAGTATTCAAAATCGAACAGCTCTCTTGCATAGCCAGGACCAACCTTCTGAAACTTTCACGCGCCGCCGGAGAGCTTGTATTAATCAAGGTTTCATCAGCAAAGAAGTTAAGGTCAATACCCGAGCAAAAATGGGTACCTTCGGAATGAAGCACTAAGGCTCGCACAGCGCCACTCTGGTCAAGAGCACGGATAGCAGCGGGAAATTCAACAAAGAAGTCTTTTGTCAGAGCATTTTTAAACTTAGCATTACCCAATTTGAGGTCAGCAACACCGTTGTCTAAGTTCAATTCAAAGCTTTTATAGTCTGCCATTTTCTCTTCCCTGGATTTGAGCGACACAACTTCAACTACTACAGAACAACTACTACAGAACAACTACTACAGAACAACTACTACAGAACAACTACTACAGAACAACTACTACAGAACAAACACTACACCGCTCCAACTAGAGCCACAGCCTTTTTCGGTTTCAAAAACTGTCAGATTTTTTGAAGAAAATCTGACAGTTTTGGAAATCAATTTGTAAGCTACACCAATTTACAGGCTACAACAATTTGCAAGTAACAAGAATAGCCTATTAAACAGTGCTGCAGACTCTATCATTTCCCCTTAGAGCTTGTCACTTTTCTAGTTGAAATTCGTTTGCCTTCAGTGGGCAGGCCGAAATTTTAGCATCGAAAAGTGACAAGCTTTTTCTTTTTTTTTGCACCTTTAACTCACTGTTTGGTTGGTAAGGCTAACAGGGCTGGCGTTTTGCAGTCAGGTATGAGGCCTCAAATCGTTTGAGACCTTTCCGATTTTCGTACTTTTCCTGACTTTTTAGAGCTTTGGGGACTTCAGAGCTGCGATCAGTTTCGGCATTTGGGTGTAGCCTGGAACGCGCCTGAGTGACTGTTCTGCCTTGAGTAGGCTGGCTGCTAGCCATCTTTCCATCTGTTCTTCTTTTCGCCAGCGTTTGACGTTTCGCAGCTGGTATCTGGCATTTGAAAACAATGACTCGATGATATTTGTTGTGCACAAGCTTTTTTTTAGTGTGCCTTCGATCTTCAGTCTGTGCAACGTTAGTAATTCCGAGTTGCCTTCTAGAAGGCTTTTGGCAGCGGCTTTGTAGCCATCGCGCTCAAGATCTCGCATGAGCGTTCTGAACGCTGCTTCTGCGCCCCTCAGGGTTTTCTTGGAATATGCAGCTGAAAATCTCTGGCAAAAATTCTGACGTTTGTAGTCTGGCAGCTTGTCTTCAACGTTTCTCTTCTTGTGCTGCACGCATCGCTGAACTTGTACCGTATTCCCAAACGTGTCGGCAATGGCTTTTCGCAGGGCTTTGCCGCCGTCAATTGCGAAAAGATGACCACCGTCAGCATCCAGAACACCACGTTCAATCAAGTTGCTGAGCAGCCTTTTGCACGTACCTGAATTCTCTGTTGAGCCAAGCTCGAAGTCTAGAACGTGCTTAGCACCTGTTTTGTCGACTCCGATTGCAGTGACAAAGAGATTGTCGCCCAGGCCAACGCCATCAATGAAAATCACCGGGAACTCCAACCGCCCAAACGTTCTACTCTTGAACGTTTCTAGCTGTTTGGACATCTCTTTAACAGCCCTGTTACTGATCGTCTGTCTTCCGATTCCGCGGCCATCCAAGAGCTTCTCTAGAACCTTTGGTACATTTCTAGTCGACAACCCAGCTAGCAGTTTTGCTCCGGCCTGCTCATTTAGAAACGTCGGATCATTCAAGGCCTGGTACGTCTCAAGCGCTACCTCTGTGCCGTTTCTGCCAGCAGTTCGCACTCGCGGCTTTTCGATTGCTACACGCTGTTCAAGCAGTGCCACAGAGCCATCTTGGCTTCCCCAGCGGTTTGCAGAGCGTTCCTTACTTCTTTCGCTGCGCTTGCCTACCAGCTCAATCACTTCACTGTTAATCAAAAGCTCGGCAAACAATTGAAGGTATTCATGCATGGTCTGCCTGATGCCGTGCCCAATGATGGCTTCTAAATCGAAATCAAGAACCTCTGTTAAATGATCTTTTCTAACCTTACTGAGCTTGACGGATACCGGCCTCTTGGTCGAAGATCTAGCCATGATGAACCTCCTGCGCCGCTAAGCGCTTTTATTGTTTGTGGATTAAGCAACTAGAACGATACCAGTCGCAGCCCACAGTCAGGTTCATCACTTATTTCAACTAATCTTTTGACATCCTCTTCAATTTAAGAAAAACGTCTTTTATACTATACAGACGAGTATGTAGTCTTTGTATATCCTTTTGGCGCTTACTTTGAACTTATTTTGCGATTTTGCCTCCGCGGTGAGAACATATTGTGAATATGAGATTTAAAAACCAAATGGTTGGTAAAAGAGTCTTATGGAGTACCAAACATGGCAGAAGCAAAACCTGTACGCATCGGCGAACTTTTAACGCGAGCTGGTGTACTGCGCAAGCAAGATTTGCAGGAAGCAATTGAAATCTCTCAAGATACCGGTCAAATGATCGGTAAGGTCTTGATCATGTCTGGCTTCATTACCAAAGAAGATTTGCAGGCGGCCGTTGAGGCCCAATCTCTTGTGCGGGATGGCAATCTCGAGTTTGAGTTGGCACTGCTGGCTATCGCTACCTGCTCGCGCGAAAGGCTATTGCTTGACCAGGCCCTTGATCAATTGGGTTGGCACCCCCAGCAGACTCATCCTTCGGCTCGTTTGGGCGAATTGCTTTTGGCTGCTGAGGTTATCAATGCGGAACAGTTAGATACGGCTTTAGAGCAGGTGAGAGAGTCAATTACCCCTCTTGGTGCTGTGTTGATTCAGTCTGTTGTGATTACGAGAGACATTTTAGACTTTGCCCTGGCGGTTCAGGCTGACATTAGGGCGGGAAAAATTACCAAACAAGACGGCGTTTCGCGGTTGAGTTCGCGGGTTAAGGCGCATTCTTAAGGCTGGAAAACCATGAAAAGCGCATTGGCGCTCTTGAGCACTAGTAAGTTGCTGAATATTGTAGAAGTCAGTCAAGGCTAAATTTAGCCTTGCCACTGCGGGCTATCTGCCGCCTGACTTTTTCTGCTTTTGCTCGTCGCTGCTCCCCGACGCGAAATCTTTGGCAAGGTCAATAAGGTCATTTCTGTAGGCTGTAGAAATAATTACGTCCTTCAGGTCTTTGGTGCGTTTGTAGCCTTTAGGATATTCAAAATCAGATGCTTTGTACGGTACTTTTTTCCAGCCAATAAATTCTACTTTGACCCGTTCACTGGTTTCTTTGGCCACGTGTGAGAAGTTGAGCCATGGCACTGCACTTTTCTTGCTCCTCTCGATTCTGCGCTTCTTCTGCTTCTCCGTCAGTTTGACTTCGGCCTCTTCTATGCGGAGAGGTATACCCGAAATATTGGCAGTGTTGAAATACCGTGCAACTACTTCTGGTATTTGTGGTGCCCCTTTTATCCCTTTAGGGACCCAGTATGTTGAGCCATCCTCCATTTTGAGCCTGTTGCAAGGCAGTCCTTTTAGCAATTCCGCACTTGTCGATTTTGGCTTCGCTGCGACACGTGTCGAGTGTGTAGGCAGAATGGCTAAAATAAGTGAGCGATCGAAATTTTTCAGGTCAGTTATAAATTCTAGTTTGTCACCAGGGCGATAGCATGAAATTTTCCAAGTGGGGGCAGAAGCCACAGCAATTCCACCGTTGCCGGTATTTTCTATTCTGATGGCATCTTCCGTGACAGAGTAATTATATGCGCCAGAGCCATTGTGCAAGGTTTGAAACGACCATTGTTCTCTTGCCATGGCTGATTCTGCCAGGGCGGGAGAGAGCGATAATAAGATTACGGTGGCCAAGTGTTTCTGCCATGTGTAGCCTAGTACCATGCGAATTAATCAATCTCCAGCAATGCCTCAAGATAATGATACTGCTCTTTCTATATCATGTGGTCATTTAGCCGATTTGCGACAAGCAAATTAGGCTGTGTTATCGGCACTATTGAAATAGAATTTCGGTCATACTATCTTTCGAGCAACGGGGTTAGAGCTTTTTTTATGATCGCGCGCAACCGTGTACCAGAGTTAATGGATGACCCAAGTCTTGATTACGAGAGTCATGCCGCTGCTCTGCGTGGTCTGGCACGGCTTAATGAAGCGAGTCACAGCCCTGCTTCTATCTGGGCTGAAATCAAAGACGACGCGCGTTTAGCTGCTAAGCCTTTGCGTATTCTTGATATTGCCACTGGTGGCGGAGATATCCCTATCGCTTTGTACCACAAGGCTAAACAGGCTGGGCTCACTCTTGAGATTGTCGGCAGCGATATTAGTTTAGACGCGATCAGGTACGCTAAATCTAATGCTCTGCAGAAGAAGGCCGAGGTGCAGTTTGTTCCTCTGGATGTTTTCGAAGAGCAGTTGCCGTCTGGTTTTGATGTGGTCATGACTTCGCTATTTACCCATCACCTTGACCCTGATGACGTGGTTGCGCTTTTGGCGAAGATGAGTTGTGCTGCTCGTTTGAAAGTGATTGTCAATGACCTGGTACGTAGTGAGCTTTCCTATTGCTCTGTTTGGTTAGCTACCCGCCTGTTGAGCCGATCAGCGGTTGTGCATTACGATGGGCCGGTCTCGGTTAATGCTTCTTATACGGGCGCTGAGTTTCTCGATATGGCCGGACGCGCAGGTATGCTCGAGGCTGCACCAAGCGGTGTTGGCCCTAGTTCTCTTGTGGTAAAGTCTTTCCCGCCTTGCAGGCAGTTGCTCGTGTGGCGCCGAGGAGCTGATGTCCATGAACCTTGTTAGCTCTGAAATATATGACGCTGTGATTATTGGTGCTGGCCCCGCCGGCTCGTTGGCGGCCCTGCAATTGGCTCGCGCTGGTAAGAAAGTTCTTTTGCTTGATAAAGCTCATTTCCCGCGCTCTAAAGTCTGTGGTTGTTGCATTAACCAATCGGCCCGAAGAGTCTTGCAGCGCTCTGGGCTCGACGCTATTTTGTTACAGACTGGTGCGGTTCCCCTGAAGCAATTGCAGCTATTTGATGGCACTCTCAACGCCACTGTTGAGGTGCCGGGTGGTCACGCCCTATCGCGAGAATATTTCGATGTGGCCCTGATTGATGCTGCTGTCGCTGCGGGGGCGCAGTTTTTGCCAGGAGTGGCAGCCAAAGTTTGTCAAAGTAGCATTGAACTCAGTCGGGTGCAGATTGCACAGCATGGTTTGTCTGCTATTGCTCAAGGTCTAGAGCAAGTAATCGAGGCTAGAATCACAATTGTCGCTGATGGGTTGAATGGACACGCTCTCGATCAATTGCCACAATTTGCTTCAAGCGTTGCTGCTAAAGCCAGGTTCGGTTGCGGCACCACTATTACGCCATCCAGTTCAATCAATTCCTACTATCAACCCGGCCGCATTTATATGGCTTGCCATCAGGGCGGTTATGTTGGTCTTGTTATTCTGGAGAACCATGCCATTGATATTGCTTGTGCTTTAGACCGCTCTTTCGTGCGCCAGCAAGAGAGCTTGCCGTCGGCTGTAGCAGAGGTTCTTGCTCAGTGCCAATTGCCTTTGCCTGTGCCAGCAGAGCAGTTCGCCTGCAGTCATTGGCACGGAACCGATGCCCTGACAAGAAAACGTAGCAAAATTTCGGGTCAACGGATTTTTGTCATTGGCGATGCTTGCGGTTATCCTGAGCCATTGACTGGAGAAGGTATTGCCTGGGCCTTAGAGTCGGCAGAGGCGGTTGTGCCTTTGGCTCTGGCGGCCATTGATAGCTGGGGTGATGACCTGTCAGCACGTTGGCAGCAGATGCATGGAAGGCTTGTAAGTAAGCGTCAACTGAAGAGTCGTTTAATTGCTTATAGCCTGCGCAATCCACTGTCTCGATGGGGTGTCCTACAGGCGATCTCAATTTTCCCCTTACTGGCGCAAGCCGTTGCTGCTAGTCTTACCCACCAGCCAAAGCAGAGTGTCGCTAGCAAATGAATTCATTGAAACAAATCACCACTTCTAGAATACTGGCCATTGGTACAGCATCTCCAATTGGCTCTATGAGCCAAGCGCAGTCCTGTCACCAGGCTCAAGAGTTTTTTCAATGTGATGAGAAGCGCGGTCGCTCATTGCGTATGCTCTACAAACGCACTGAGATTGAAAATCGTTCACTGGCGGTGATCACCCAAAAGAGCAGTTCTGGTAATTCAAGCAATTCAATTGATAGAAATCTGTTTCCCTCACCGAGTAACTCTAGTGATAGAGGGCCTGGTACTGCCGCTCGCATGGCACGCTACAATCTTGAGATTGGTCCTCTAGCGTTGGCTGCTTGTCGCTTAGCTCTTGAGCGAGCGCAGGTTGACGATAATGAAATTACTCATCTGGTAACGGCCTCTTGCACTGGTTTCGCTGCACCCGGATTTGACCTGGCTTTGATCAAGAATCTGCCGCTTTTGTCCGATTGTCAGCGCACACATGTTGGCTTTATGGGCTGTCATGGCGCCCTCAATGCCCTGCGTGTGGCTGATGCCTATTGCCGCGCTGATGCCAATGCAACGGTTTTGGTTTGTGCTGCTGAGCTGTGTTCTGTGCACATGCAGTATGAGTGGTCGGCACAGAGGCTGGTCGCCAACGCCCTGTTCGCTGATGGCGCGGCAGCGGCGGTTGTGAGAGCTTCTGCTGGTGTAGTCGCGGCCGCTTCTGTCCCATCTGGTATAGCCTCTTCTGCTTCTGTTTCTACCAACGCCTCAGGAGCCTGCCGACCGCAGTATTTGTCTTCTCAATCAGTTGTAATCGCTAGCAGTTCAGAGACTATGAGCTGGGAGATCAGTGACAATGGCTTTGTTATGACTTTGTCTGCTGAGGTGCCCGATTTAATTGAGCAGCATTTGCCTGCTTTTTTAGAAAAATGGCTAGCGCAGTCGGGTCTGTCTATCAGTGATATTAAGAGTTGGGCTGTTCATCCTGGTGGTCCGCGTATATTGCAAGCGGTTCAAGATAGCTTGCAACTAGATGAAGAGATGCTTTCGGCGTCTCGAGACGTACTTGCAGAGCATGGCAATATGTCATCACCAACGGTGCTATTTATTTTGCAGAGATTGCTTCAGCAAGACGACAAATTTCCTTGTGTCATGTTGGGCTTTGGGCCAGGCTTAACGGTAGAGGCAGCGCTCTTAGGTTGATTTGTTCGCTATAATTGCTAAATTAGAAAGTTTAAGGGTGAAATTTACCCATCGGTTGATGACTTTTGTCCGCAAGAATCTAGCCAGTGAGTGTTCAATATGCCTGACCCCATGATGACTTGTCCTAATTGCGATCGCAAAGACCGCACCAGCTTTAGCAAGTGTCGCTTTTGCCATACCAGGTATGACGCAATTATCGAAAAGGAAAAATTTAAATTAGACCCCCGCCTGATTGGCATTGTCTCTTTTGTTGTGGTCTTCGGTGCTGCCTTTAAGTGGGTTGAGCACTCATATAAGCAGCAGAAAATAAAGAGCATGGAGCCAATTGTCACTAGTATCAAAGCGGCAAATAAGCCTAGAGTGATGGAGTTCTACGCCACCTGGTGTGGTCCTTGCAAAGAGTATGAGCCAATAATCGAGGCCGCCCGGGTCAAGTATGCGGGGCGTGTAGATTTCGAAAGGCTCAATGTTGACGATCAGTCCAGTGCTGACAAGAAGCAGGCCCTAGACGTCAAAGCAATTCCCAAGACTTGTTTCTTTGACAACGAAGGTAATGAAGTTGAAGAAGTTGTCGGTGGGCTCGATCAAGATAAGCTCGAGATAAAAATCGGTAAGCTGCTACTGCCTAAATAGCTTGCCAATTTTAATCGTCGCTAAAGCTACTGTGCATGATTTTGCTCGCCTTGTCGGCGTCTTTGCCACTGACCACACAGGTCAATTTCATTTCGCTTGTGGCAATCATTTTGATGTTAATGCCTGCGGCACCGAAGGCTTTGAATACTGTTGCTGCTATGCCTGATTGACCGGCCAGCCCGGCGCCAATCAAGCTCACTTTAGCGATATCTTCGTCGGCAATGACAGCGGTGTCAGAAAAGTCGCCTTTAATTGCTTCCAACACTGTTATGGTCTGGGCCAGGTCAGTGCTGTGCACTGTGAAGGTGATGTTGTTGTGGCCATCTGTAGGGTGGAAGGCCTGCATAATCATATCGATGACAATGTTGTTGTCGGCCAGGGCTTGCATGATAGTTCCGGCAATGCCAGGCTTGTCTGGCACGTTCATAATAGTGACGCAGGCTTGATCTTTGTCTACTGCTACACCACTGATGCTGCGATAAATTTCCACCTTTTCTCCTTCGTTAGGGCCTTGGTCGATTATGGTGCCTTCGTGCTCTGGTTTGAACGTGTTGCGCACTCGCAGGCGCACTTTGTATTGGCGGGCCAATTCGACAGCGCGCGGGTGCAGCACTTGGGCTCCCAGGCGAGCCATTTCGATTACTTCGCCATACGAAACCCGTTTCAAAAGCTTAGCTTCGCTAATGACATTGGGGTCGGCTGTATAAATGCCGTCTACGTCAGTATAAATATCACAGACATCGGCGTTGATTGCCGCTGCCAGAGCGCATGCTGTGGTATCGCTGCCGCCGCGGCCTAAAGTGGTTATGTCACCATCAGCGGTGACGCCCTGAAAGCCGGCTACCACTAAAACGTCGTGGTCGACCAGGGCGCGGTTGAGGTTGTCGCTGTTGATGTCGACAATGCGCGCCTTGCTGTGTACTTTTTCAGTGAATATGCCAATCTGTGGAGCTGTGAAAGATCGAGCGCTAATGCCCATTTCTTTTAGAGTGAGTGCCAGCAGTGTGATTGAAATTTGCTCGCCGGTTGAAAGCAGTGAATCAAGCTCGCGCTTGTCTGGAGTGCGGGAACACTGCGCGCCTAGCTTCAACAGATAGTCGGTGGTGTCGCCCATGGCTGATACCACTACTAAAATCTTCTGCTGGTTTTCGCTGCCTATTCTAAGACGGTCGCGAATAATTTCGGCAACGTGCTGAATACGCCCCAAGTTCTTTACTGATGTGCCGCCGAATTTCAGCACTGAGGTTTTGACATTATTCATACTGGGCCTGCAATCCTTTGGTGTCAACGCTCAAATCAAGTATTTGTGGCTTGTGCTGGCGCTTTTCTGCCCAGTCGTGCAGATAAGTCTTGATCTCAGCATGATCTCTTTCGTGCACAACTACCAGGCTGGACGATCCGGCCCCACTTAGCACACAGCCTAGTGCTGGCATTGAAGCCAGGTCTCGGCGTAGAGCCTGAAGTTCTGGTACAAGGTGTATGCGATAGGGTTCATGAAGCTCGTCTAGTAGCGCTTCCCTTAAGGTGTCTTCGTCTTGGTTTACTACGGCGGCGATTAAGAGGCCGGTGCGTTGCAGGTTTTTCACTGCTTGGCCCATATTCACCCGTCGGGGAAGTACTCGACGAGCCTCCTGGGTGGAGAGTTCGTATGGGGGAACAACCACCAGGGTGCGCCATTGCTCCGGCCAGTTTAAGCGCTGACAGATGGCGCGGTTGCCTTTTTGTCTGTATCCAGAAACAATGAAGCCCCCAAGTAGGCAGGCGGCAACGTTGTCGGGGTGCCCCTCCAGACGAGCTGCGCTAGCCAGTATTTGATCGCGGTCGGGTGCAGCACTGCTGCTAAAAGCTTGAGCGGCCCAGAGGGCGGCCAGAATGGCTGTACTGCTACTGCCCAGCCCACGTGCTAGGGGAATATCTGTTTCGATGGAGAGAGATATGTCGTCGGTTGGTCCTGAATAATTCTGGCGAAATTGTTTGAAGATCAAATTGTCTTCGTTGTCTGGAAGGCTTTGGGCGGCTGGTCCTATCAGGGTAATCAAACTCTGCCCGGCGGCTCGTTTTTCTGGTAGCCGCTCAAAGGTAACTGTCGTATAGACCGAAAGAGCCAAGCCGAGAGTGTCGAAGCCCGGCCCTAAATTTGTAGTGCTGCCAGGCAGGCGCATTGTTAGTTTTTTCAATGGTGCCATATTGTTATTGTTACCCCCTGCTCAAATTCGTTAAAGTCTAGTCAAAGTCCCATGGATTGCCGCAGTGCGATGATTTCGGCTTCTACTGGGGTGAGGTCGACGGTGGTTACTTTTTGAGCGGTGTCTGGATCTTTTAGGCCATTGCCTGTCAGTACGCAGGCGACGGTGGCATCGCCGGGTATTAGGCCTGAGTTTAGGTGCTTAATTAGACCGGCCAGGGAAGCGGCACTGGAGGGCTCGCAGAAGATTCCTTCGGCTGTGCCCAGCATTTTGTAAGCGGCCAGAATTTCTTCATCGGTGACCGAGTCAATTTTACCTTTTGACTCAGAAGCTGCTCGCACAGCTTCTTGCCAGCTAGCAGGATTGCCAATGCGAATAGCTGTGCCAATGGTCTCGGGGTTTTTGATTGGTTCGCCGCGCACTATAGCCGCTGAACCTTCTGCTTCAAAGCCGTGCATGCGAGTAATATTACTGGCTTCTGTAATGCCTAATTCGTTGTAGAGCTTGAAGCCGCGCCAGTAGGCGCAGATATTGCCTGCATTACCTACAGGAATGCAAAGATAGTCGGGCTGGCGCTCTAAGGCTTCTACTATTTCGAAAGCCGCTGTCTTTTGACCTTCCAAACGGTAGGGGTTAATTGAGTTAACCACAGTAACCGGAGCTTGCTCAGCTAGTTCGCGCACCAGCTCTAGGGCGCGGTCGAAGTTGCCTTTGATTGGCACGATTTGAGCGCCATAGTGTATGGCCTGGGCTAGTTTTCCTAAGGCGACATAACCATGGGGCAGTAAGACGTAGCACTTCAATCCAGCTTTGGTGGCAAAGGCCGCTGCCGAAGCACTGGTATTACCGGTGGAGGCGCAGATTACCGCTTGTGCTCCATCTTCGACTGCTTTGGAAATAGCCAAGGTCATGCCCCGGTCTTTGAAGCTGCCAGTAGGGTTTAAACCTTCTAGTTTGAAATAGATTTTGAGCTGGGGATAGCCCAGCAGCTTTGGTATGTTGCTAGCTTGAACCAGGGGGGTGTTGCCCTCGCCCAGCGAAATTAAAGGGGTTTTGTCTGTGACCGGCAGGTGCCTTTTGTACTTCTCAATTAGACCCGTTTTCTTGCAAGTGGCGGGGCAGTTGTACTGCTCTTGAATTTGCTCTTTGGTTTTTGATTGCATAAAGTTTTAGCCTGCTCTATAAATGCGAATGGCGCTAGCTACCGAGTCGAGGAAGGGACATTCTTTTAGGTCGGTCAAGGCGGCGTTCATATCGCCTTCGCGCACGTCATGGGTGAGAATGACGATGGTGGCCCGCCCGTCTTTAACGCCACGCTGAATAATGCTTTGAATGCTGATTTTGTGATTGCCAAATATTGTACCGATGGTGCCGATTACACCTGGTGTATCAGCCACCGATAAGCGCAAGAAGTAAGGGCTTACCCAGTCGTCAGATGAGGCTGTGTTTGACCACTGGCTGGTTATGCTCGGTTGGAAGTAACTAGCAAAGTCGGGTAGCTTCAAGGCGCTTTCTAGGTTGATGATGTCGCCCACTACTGCTGATGCAGTGGGGAGGCTGCCAGCACCGGGGCCGACCATGATAATTTCGCCGACAGCGTCACCGGTGACGAGTATGCAGTTGTTTGAGCCTGAGACAGCAGCTAGCGGATGACTAAGCGGCACTAGCGTTGGGTGCACTCGCACGGCTAGTGACTTTTCTTCTGCATTAGGTTTAGTATTAGGATCGTTTGTAGAGTTAGTACTGCGAGCGGTGCCGACCAATTTGATGCGATAGCCGAATTCTTTGGCTAGAGCCAAGTCTTCAGGGGTAATTTCGCGGATGCCCTGGCGATAGATATCTGTTGGTTTGACGAAACGCTGGAATGAAAGGGCCGCTAAAATAGATAGCTTGTAGGCGACGTCGTGTCCGTCTACATCGGCCGATGGGTCCGCTTCGGCGAATCCCAGAGCTTGTGCTTCGGCCAGAGCTGTCTCATAGCTTAGACCTCTTTCTTCCATATTTGAGAGAATGAAATTGGTTGTGCCGTTGAGAATGCCTGTTACTGCCTTAAATTGATTGGCGCCAAGACCTCGCTGGATAGTCGATATTAGTGGTATGCCGCCAGCTACAGAAGCCTCAAAGAAGATGGTCACGCCTTTTTCGCGAGCCAGGGCAAAGAGGCTGGGGCCATGCTTGGCTAGTACTTCTTTGTTTGCGGTGACAACGTGCTTGCGTTTTTCTAGGGCTCGTTTGATATAAGTCAGTGCTGGTTCTTCACCGCCCATGACTTCTACTAGAACTTCAATTTCGGGGTCGTCGATGATTTCGTTGACATCGGTGGTGACTGGACAGGTGGTGGTCGTGGCCCGCTCTTTTGCCAAGTCACGCACGGCAATTTTTTTCAATTGTAAGTGCTTGTGTTGGGCCAGTAGCTTAACAACGCCACTGCCAACGGTCCCTAGTCCTAACATTCCGAGCACAACCCGGGCCATAAATTAACTCCAAATCGCCAACTACATTACCTTGGAGGGCAATTATCCCTTATCCGTTTGCCCTTGCGGCCAAACAGTAACAGTGGCAGTTAACATATGAAATCAGACCTTATGTATTAATAGCCCACTGGCGGCTGTTAGTCGGCCTGCTCTTTGATTTGCTGATTTTGGCCGGACTGATTTTGTTCGGGCTGCCCGGCCAGTCTATCTTGTGTGGCTTGAATTTCACTTGAAAGGGCGTTATTGGCGAATTGGTCAAGAATATCGGTGGGTATGCCAAGGGCCTTTGAATTGTCACGCATTTCCTGCACCTGGCGGGCTAGCTCCCGTGACTCGTTAGAGGCGCGCGGGTCTAGGGTTATGGCTTTTAACTCTTGGGTCTGGCTGAGCTTGCGCACGCGGGCCTTCTTAGGGTCTTCGACGACTCCTTCCTCTTTTTTCTGGTCGCTGTCTTGAAACTCTGACACTCTGAACCTCTAATCCCTAATCTGTGCTGCTAAGTACCTATTGTAACCCTCTGACATTTTGCCCAGAAATTATTGTTTCGAGCATGTTCACGTCTTTTTTATGTATTGGCAACTATGTTGAACTCAGCTTTTAACGCTGTTGCCGCCAGCTTTCAAATTAGTAAGAGTGTGAATATGAGAGAAACCGATACCGACGCTAGCCGTGAGCGTCATTTTACTAAACCGGACGAGCGCTCAAGTTTAGCTCCGGGAATGGACCTAGTTTCGTTATCAAAACCCGGCGACAATGCCAGTCGCGATAAACAAGTGGGTGGACAAAACAACACCCCCAGTGATAACAAACGCGTCGCCGGGGTGAAGCCTGAAGACTCAGTGACGCACTTGGATTTCAGCCCAGATCCGTACAAGAGCATAGATTTATCTAAGCCAACAGATCAGTCTAAGCCAACAGATGCAACTAAGCTTTCAGATCAGCCTAAGAGCGTCGATGAGCGTCTTGCTGCTGGGCGTAAGGCTATGGAAGATTTGGCCGAGAAGCATATGACCAAGTTCTATCCCAGTATCTATGACGGTAAGCAATACCAGTATGCACCGACCTTTAAGAAAGATATGGAGAAATTGGAAGGGCGCATGAATGCTGGTCAAGTTTCGAAGGAGGAAGTGGCCAAAACTTATGAGTCAATTGCCAAAATGGTCGATAGTCCTACTGATGTTACTTCGCAGGGTAAACGTTTGCAGCTGGCTAAGAATATTATGTTTCACGCTGGCGATCCCACTAAAACAGATCAAGGTGAATACAACACTTGTGCTCTAACTTCGCAACAAGAGCGACTCTTTACCCGCAATCCGAGTAAAGCTGCCGATATCATTGCTGAAGCTGCTACCACTGGTAAATGGGTTGCTCCCGATGGTAAGGAGATCAAAATTGATAAGGCCAGTTTGCAGCCGCGTCCAGGCAGCATTATGGGCCAGCCTATTGATGGAGAGCGTAGTTATGCCACCCAAGTCTTAAACAATGTTTTGGCTAACGACATTCACCAGCGTAAAGAGAAGCCTGAAAGCTATGTGCAGTACCAGAATCGAGACAAGCAGGGTCGACGCTTGGGTGAAGAAGACAATGGTGAGCGTGTTTATGACGCTAAAGGAAGAGAAGTGCGTGATCCCGATGGCCAAAAGTTGAGAGCACCTCAAGTTGATGACCTCGAAGTAGCAGCTCAGATCAAGAGACTGACTGGTGATACTGGCGTAGTCATGGTTAATAAGAAAATGACAGAGACAGATGATACCAGTCAGAAGCGCAATCCTGAGGCCGCTAAAGACGTGGTGCTTTTGTCGAGCGAAAAACAGTTGGCTGAGAGTTTAGCTAGATTGAAAGAGCAAGGTAAGTTTCCCGCAATTATCGGTCTTGATGGTGCGGACCGCGTTTTGGGCTCCGGACTGCCCAAAGACCCACGCATGTCCCAGAGTAGAGAGTTTGAAGGTCATATGCTGTCAGTGACAGATTACGATGCCGCTAAAGGCAGAGCCAGGCTATCTAATCAATGGGGTCAGGCCAGCGATCGCTGGATGAGTATCAAAGATCTCTATCGTGCCACAGATCCCGAGAGACCGAGGCGCTAGTTTCTGCATTATCAGTTCTGAGCTAAAAGCTAAATTGAAATCTGAATTGAAATCCAAATTAAAATCTAAATTACTAAGTAGCGGCTTTGGCGGGACAATACCTGTTGCTCTAGGTGACCCTGCACTCGTATTGTTCGATTCAGACAGTTTAATTGAGATAGCCCAATGCAGATAAATGCCTGACTTCAATCTAGACGCTAGCAATCAAGGCACTTTGGAAGTTGGTTCTTTCATTGGTGGTACTTATCGTGTGCTCGGCTTTATTGGACAGGGCGGCATGGGCTTTGTCTACAAAGTAGAGCATCTGATGATGGCCAAGGTTTTGGCTCTGAAAGTTTTGCGCTCAGAGCAGGTCTCAGAAGAAGTGTGGAAGCGTTTTCGCATTGAGGCCCAGGCCATTGCCAGGCTTGACCACGCTAATGTTGTGCGCATTTACGATATGAGCCAGACTGAGACGGGGCTGCCTTACTACACCATGGATCTATTAGTCGGCGAGTCTCTGGCCGACTACCTTGATGAATATTATCGACTGCCTGTGAAGGAGGCCTTGCCGATATTTCGCCAGGTTTGCGCCGGCCTTGCCTATGCTCATGACCGCGGAATTGTTCATCGCGATATCAAACCTGGCAATATCATGCTTCTTGGCGATGGTCGAGAAAGTGCCCCACCGGTAGTGAAAATTGTCGATTTTGGTATTGCTAAATTGTCCTCTTTTGATAGTGGTCGGGGTCAGGGATTAACCAGACCCGGTGAGGTTTTTGGCAGCCCGCTTTATATGAGCCCAGAGCAATGTTCGGGGCAGCAACTTGATCATCGCACTGACATGTACTCTGTTGGTGTCACTATGTTTCAGGCTTTGACCGGTCGTCCGCCCTTGGTGGGAAAGACTGCCATGGAGACTACTGCTATGCACCAGTCGGTGGTGCCTCCAACTATGGCCGAAGCTCTAGATTTAGCAGAAGATGAAGAGCCCGTTGTTTTCCCGCCTCAATTAGAAGAAATTGTGGCGCGTTTGCTGGCGAAGACGCCGGATGATCGCTATGATTCGCTCGCTGATGTTGCTAGTGCACTTTTGGCTCTGGAGCGCGGTGAGTCTCGAAAAGACAGTCAGGACAGTGAAAGTCGTAAGAGAAGCGGAAACAGGAATAATTCTGTGCTTGCAGAAGTGACCCCTCGCCCATCTAGTTATGGTAGAAAGCAGGTGCTGACCGCGGGGCAATCTGATACCGATTCAGCTCTGGTTGGTGCCAATCAAACAAGGATGTTTTTCATAGTGGCGGCGGTAATTGCTTTGATTAGCGTGGCGGCAATTGCTGCTTATGTGTTTTCAATGCAGAAGAAACACGAGCAAGAGTTGGCTGCTCACATGAAGATATTGAGTTTTGACAGAAATACCGTGAACCAAAATTTGAGTGTTTTGCATGACCTCAATGAGGGGAGCTTAGAAGCTTCAGGGCTACTTGCTCCAGATAAGCTTCAAGTGGTTGAAGACTATTTGGCCGCTCATTCTGGCTTCTATTCAAAGCGTGCTAAGACTGGAGGAAAGCGGGTTATAGTCTTCGAATTTCCGACCAAATTTGATTTGGGTGAGCTTGCCTACTGGTCGGCGGAGAATCTGCGTATTAAAGAGTGCAAGGCATTAGGTACCGTGAGCGTGCCAAGCGATGCCGAACTACATTTTAAAGCTTCGCCTGCCGTAATTGCATATCCTGAGCTGCTTAAGGGCTTTCGGCCTGACGAGCTAGTTGAGGTCTGTTTCAATGAAAGGAAGAAAAGAACAGTAAAGCTTTTTCCAATCCTTCAGGGCTATACCAGGCTCAGGCGCCTGGAGCTGAGAAGCTCGAACTTAGCCAGTTCTGATATAGCAGCGCTAGACAAATTGCGTGCGTTGAGAGAGCTGTGCGTCGATAAGTCAACCCTAGACGGAAGGGAGCTTGCTCAGTGCAAGATTCTACCCAACCTCACTTCACTTGGGGCAACCGGAGTAAAGGAGATTACCCCGCTGCTGAAGAAATTAGCACAGTTCGGTAAGTTGGAAGCTTTAGAAGTCAGTCGTGTCAACCTTACTAAAGAAGACTGTCGGTACATTTCTCAGCTGAATAATCTGTGGAATTTATCTCTTAAAGACGCTCCCGTAACCGACGAAGACATCGCTCAATTTAAGAGTTTGAAGAAGCTAAGAGAGCTTGACTTGAGCCGCTGCAACAAGCTTACTCTTAAGTCTATAGACACCTTGGCGCAGATGAAAAGCTTAGAACAGATTCAGGCAACCGAAGCGCTGGTGCAGGCAGATAGTGCAACGAGGCTGAGATATGCGCTGCCTAGGCTAAAGGGATTCGATGTCTACATGTGAATTCTTCAAAGCTAAAATCTGAACTACTCCAATTTTGAGTTTGGTGCGACAATACATGGTGCTACAAGTGACCCTGCGGTCATATATTTCAAGTTAGAAACCAATTGAGAACGCTCAATGCGGATAAATGCCTGACTTCAATCTAGACGCTAGCAATCAAGGCACTTTGGAAGTTGGTTCTTTCATTGGTGGTACTTATCGTGTGCTCGACTTTATTGGTCAGGGCGGCATGGGCTTTGTCTACAAAGTAGAGCATCTGATGATGGCCAAGGTTTTGGCTCTGAAAGTTTTGCGCTCAGAGCAGGTCTCAGAGGAAGTGTGGAAGCGCTTTCGCATTGAGGCCCAGGCCATTGCCCGGCTTGACCACGCTAATGTTGTGCGCATTTACGATATGAGCCAGACTGAGGCGGGGCTGCCTTACTACACCATGGATCTGTTAGTCGGCGAGTCTCTGGCCGACTACCTTGATGAATATTATCGACTGCCTGTGAAGGAGGCCTTGCCGATATTTCGCCAGGTTTGCGCCGGCCTTGCCTATGCTCATGACCGCGGAATTATTCATCGCGATATCAAGCCTGGCAATATCATGCTTCTTCGCGATGGTCGAGAAAATGCCCCACCGGTAGTGAAAATTGTCGACTTTGGCATTGCTAAATTGTCCTCTTTTGACAGTGGCTTTGGTCAGGGATTAACCAGACCCGGTGAGGTTTTTGGCAGTCCGCTTTATATGAGTCCAGAGCAATGCTCGGGGCAGCAACTTGATCACCGCACTGACATGTACTCTGTTGGTGTCACTATGTTTCAGGCCCTGACCGGTCGTCCGCCCTTGCTCGGAAAGACTGCCATCGAGACTACAGCTATGCACCAGTCGGTGGTGCCTCCAACTATGGCCGAAGTCATAGATTTAGAAGAAGACGAAGAGCCCGTTGTTTTTCCTTCTCAATTAGAAGAAATTGTGGCGCGTTTGCTGGCGAAGGCGCCGGATGCTCGTTATGATTCACTGGCTGATGTGGCCAGTGAATTGCTGGCACTAGAGCGAGGTGACGGCCGCAGGTCTGCCAATGGTCTCCGCGGTCAGTCCAATTTGGCTTCAGAGGTCTCTGCTCGTCGAGCTGCAAATGCGCAGTCTTTTTCTGGCAGTCAGATTGATACCGGTGGCGATGGCAATGCGGAGCGTCAACACTCCCGAACAAAAATAGTTGTTTTGGCAGTCGGATTGCTTCTCGCCTGTTCATTGGCGGCAGCTGCATTTTTGCTCATGCAAACCAAGGCGCCATCAATAGCGAAGGTGGACACTCCCTTGCCTGAGTCAAAAATTAGTCCCTATGACATACCGGTGCCTGCCGGTGCCTTCAAACAATTTGACGGAGGTCTTGTTGGAGAGGATTCGGGTGAGGGGCAAGTTGATACCAAAACGGCCCAACAGATTAAGGCTTACCTTTCCAGTCATACGAAGCCATATTCTAGCTTTCAGACTGTTAATGGCGAGCTGCTGCGAGTTTTTAGTTTCCCCTCGGATTTCCGCCTTGGTTCTTTTGCTTTCCCTCGAAAGGGTATTCCTAGCTATACTTCTGTTGCTGCCATTGGCCGTGTGCCACTCCCTGCCAGTGCTGCTCTCAGCTTCCACTGTGCGGGCCCGGTCAAAGCATACCCAGACTTGCTGAAGTATTTTCGAGCAGATGAGCTTACCGAGATTGATTTAAATGAAGTTAGAGTTCTTCCTCCTCAGGTTCCAGATAATCTTAAGCGGTTCACTAGATTGGGGCGCTTAGAATTGAAAGGCACCACTCTTAGAGCGGCAGATATTGAATGGCTCGATGAGCTAGGTTCTGTTAGGCAGCTGGCTGTTGATGACTCACATCTCCCTGGTGCGGCTTTGGCTCAATGTAGAATTTTGCCGAGATTGACAAACCTTGGTATTTCGCGCATGGATGACCCGACACCGGTATTGAAAAAACTGGCTGAGTCTAATAATTTGAAAGTATTGGAAGCTAATTTTGTTCATTTCGACAAAGAAGATATTCTCTACATTTCGAGATTGAAAGGTTTGACAGGATTATGCTGCAAGGAAAGTCCGATTGATGATGAAGACGTAGAGCACTTAGCTAATTTGAAAGAGCTTAAATCGCTTAATCTGGCCCGCTGTAACAGTCTTACTCCTAAGGTATTGCCGTCTCTCTTTAAGATGAGGCAGCTGGAAGAACTTGTACTCCCTGATACTTTTGCTGACAATGAAAGCGAAAAACTTTTGCATAGCCGATTGCCTAAACTTATTAAGTATGGTGAGTGATTAGACTAATTAATAGGTTGGCTAGCGACCGGCGGCCGAAGTATGATTCTTGAAGAAGTCCCAGATTGCTTGACTGGCACTGAAATCTCGTGAAGTTTTGCCCACTGTTCCCTCGGGCAAGTATTGCAAGCCTCCAGGCCAGGTGTGGCCACCACCCTCGATACCATAGACCACTACTTCAGTACCCTGGAGGCCGCCTGAAAATTGGGCATACTTGACGCGGGTTCCGTCGTTAGGGTCAATATCTGGCAGGTCGATGGTGCGCGGATTCGGTTGGCAGCGGTTGGCCTTCACCCAATATTGGGTGGCTTCTTTCGCTGATATAACGCCGCCTCTGTCGCGGAAGGTTTTGTAGTGAATAGGGCCGCCGTTAAAGGGCACCAGTGGGTCGCTCATGCCCAAGATGTATAACATCGATACCGGCTTCGTTGGTCTTCCTCTGCTGTGCACGATATCTGGCAAAGTGGCTCCGACTGAGGCGCAGCCAGCGAATTTGCCAGGAAGCATGAGGCATAAGTATTGACTGAAAAAGCCACCATTTGAAACACCGGTGACATAAACGCGGCTAGGGTCTATGTTCCAGCGTCGCTCAAGGTGCTCTAGCATGTCGCTGACAAATTGCACATCGTTATAGCGATCATGTCCATCGATGTTGCGGCCGTCATTCCAGTGTCTGTTGATCCCTTGCGGATAAACAAGAAGAAAACCATTCTGATCGCTGATGGCATCGAGGCCGGTCACTGCGTCCATTCTGCTGCCTAAGCCAAAGCCGCCGTGAAAACACATGACTAGCGGCATCTTGCGATTGTAGTCATAGCCTTTGGGCACGTGTACATAAAATTCGCGCTCAATACCTTCACTGCTAACTACTTCTCGAACCAGCGTGGCATCTGGTGGAGGTAGCTGGCCATTGGCTCCGGTTAAAAGGCTGGGGTCGAGTGGTTTGTTCGAGACCTTGCTCTTTTTAGCTTTTTTCTGATTTGGTTTGCTATCGGGGTTGTTGTTAGGGTCTTGGAGCGTTGTGTTCTGGCCATCGGTTTTATTCACCTGGGCTGAAGCTGGCGGTGAGTTTAGAGCAAAACTAAGCACTAAACCAACAGCCAGGCTAGAAGCCAAACTAGACCTGCGGCCAGAAAATATTAAAGACACGGCGCGTGCAAAGCCATTGCTCATTTGCTTGGTTTCTTTTTGGCCTCTATGTCTTTTTTCGCTTTGATGACGATACCCTGAGTTAATGGTGTCATGTATTTAGACAAGTCAGTGTCAATACCGACTGTCTTCAGGCCGGCCGCGACTACTCCATAGACTGACTCGCTGTTGAGCATGATGGCCGCTACGATTAGTAGTGTGAATGCCAGTTGAATTAAGGTTTTGATGGTGCGCCATCTGCCTTCGTTGTATTTACGTGATGCTTGTTTATTTCCCACTGTTTGTCTCGATTCTTCTTCTATGTGTGTTGCAATACTTGGGTCTACTACGGCGTGATCTTTGGGGGCACCTACTGCGGCCATTATTGGAGCTAAATCTAGTTGACCAGTTTTGGGTCGCGCAGCGCTTTCTGTAATACGCTCAGGATGAGCGTCTAAAATAGATTGTGATGCCTCTGGCAGGTTGGGCAAAAGAGCAACAAGTTTTGTGGTGGAAAGCCATAAAGCCTGGTTTAGCTCAGCGGTCGGTTTGCGCATGGGATCTAAAATGGCATAGTTTCCGTCGCGCACCATTAGGAGTTTGCGCACCGCCCCGTATCCGCTTTCGCCCGTGACATTTATGCGCGCTCCGACAATGAAACCACCAGCTGAAAATAAAATGCGCCCCTGCAAATCTGATTGATTGTCATTAATGCGCAAAATCGGAGTTTGGCAAGATTTAATTGCTACAACGGCATTGACGACGTCGGCCACCGGTTCATCTTGATTGATAGTTCCTTCAGTGATAACGTCCACGGCGTCCCCTACTTAAATTGATCGTCTTGTTTCTTGGTCAGATAGCAAATTAGTCTAACAGACAGCTCTTGCTATAGAATATATGACTATGAAAAAGCGCGTTATGTGTGTGTTTGGAACGCGCCCGGAAGCTGTCAAGTTGGCTCCTGTGGTGCATGCTCTTCGCCAATCAAAGAGTTTAGAACCAGTGGTGGCAATCACTGCTCAGCATCGTGAGATGCTCGACCAGATGATGCGCTGGTTCGATGTCAAGGCCGACTACGACCTCGACTTAATGAAGCACGGTCAGACTTTGGCTGAGCTAACAGGTCGGGTGTTGAATGGCGTTGATCAGTTGTTGTCAAAAGATAAGCCTGATCTCCTTTTGGTGCAAGGTGACACTACTACAGTAATGTCGGCTGCCCTCGCTGCCTTTTATCAAAAGGTGCCAGTGGGTCACGTCGAAGCTGGATTGCGTACCAATGATCGCTACAATCCTTTTCCTGAAGAAATGGCCAGGCGGCAGACTGGCAGGCTCGCCACTTTGCACTTTGCCCCGACGGCCCTGGCTGTAGAGAATCTAAAGAAGGAAGGCATTGTCGACAATGTTTTCATGACTGGCAACACTGTGATTGATGCTCTACTTGACACTGCTGGCCGCTTACAGGCTGATCAAATTGACCCCGCCCTGTATGGCAAGGTTGATTTTGATAAAGCCAAGGTGCTCTTGGTAACGGCCCACAGGCGAGAGAACTGGGGTCAGGGCATGGATGAAATTGCTTTGGCTTTACGGCAAATTGCTGATGAGTTTCCGGATGTACAGGTGCTTTATCCCATCCACAAAAACCCAGTAGTGCGCGAATCGATTGAGCCGGTATTCGCTGGTCACGAGCGCTTGCACCTAGTGGAGCCTCTTGATTACGTGCCCTTCGTGCATGCCATGCAGCGTTGTCATTTCATTCTTACTGATTCTGGCGGAGTTCAAGAAGAGGCCCCTGCCCTTGGCAAGCCTGTGCTGGTTATGAGGACAAATACTGAGCGTCCTGAGGCGGTGGCGGCCGGAGCTGCCAAGTTGGTCGGTGTCACTAAAGAGACCATTGTGGCTGGCGCCAGAGAGCTTTTATCGAGCAGCGATCTCTACGCCAAAATGTCTCAGGCTGTCAATCCGTTTGGTGATGGCCATGCTGCAGCGCGCATAGTAGAGTCGATTGAGCGGTACTTCGCCAGCTAGCGACAGCATAAAACAATTCTATCTATCATTTAAGTTTGGGCTTAAATAGGCGGTTTGGCGCTATGATTGGCGTTAAGATTTGCAATGAGAATTGCATTAGATTAAGGGTTTATATGGGAGAGAGTGACGTGAGCACCTCAGTTACCGAGCACGATGTTATGCCATTTGGTGAATTTCTCAACGAAGAGCACCAAGCTATCAGAGAAGCGATTCGCGATTACGCCACTCGTGAGATCGCCCCAAAGGCACATGAGGTTGACCAGAACGCTCGTTTTCCAATTGAGAATTTCAAAGAGCTAGGCAAGCTTGGCTATCTTGGTCTCCCCATCAGTGCCGAGTATGGCGGCGCTGGCGCCGACTATCGCTCGTATGTAATCGCTGTCGAAGAAATCGGTCGCGCCTGCGGCTCCACTGGCTTAAGCTATGCTGCTCACATCTCCCTTGGCACTAATCCACTCTATCTCTTTGGCTCCGAAGAGCAGAAGAAGAAGTATCTACCTAAGCTTTGCTCTGGCGAGTATATTGGCTGCTGGGCTCTGACTGAACCAGGTACTGGTTCTGATGCTGCAACTCAGAAAACCACCGCTAAATTGGTGGGCGATCACTATGTTTTAAACGGCACTAAGCAGTTCATCACTAACGCTACTGATGCCGATGTTGCCATCATCATGGCTATGACTGATAAAAGTCAGGGCCGCAAAGGTATTTCTTCCTTTGTTGTAGAAAAAGGCACACCAGGTTTCTTTGTCAGTAAGGTAGAGAAGAAATTGGGCATGCGTGGCTCCCCCACAGCTAGTTTGACCTTTGAAGATTGCAAAATTCCTAAAGAGAATTTGATTGGTCAGGAAGGCGAAGGCTATAGACAGGCCCTTACAACTCTTGAAGGTGGACGTCTTTCTATCGGCGCTCTAGCCCTTGGAATCGGTCAGGCCGCTTTTGATGCTGCCTTGAGTTATGCCAAACAGCGCGAAGCTTTTGGTCAGCCCATCGGTAAGTTCCAAATGATTCAGGCTTACTTGGCAGACATGGCTACTCAGCTTAGTGCTGCTCGTTTGATGCTTTATCATGCTGCCTGGATGAAAGACCATCACAAGCGTGTCACTTTGGAAGGCTCACAAGCCAAGCTCTTTGCTTCCGAAGTGGCTTCAAAGGTTTGCAACCTCTGCGTGCAGATTCACGGTGGCTACGGCTATATCGTTGACTTCCCCGCTGAGCGTTTCTTGCGCGATGCTAAGCTTTGCGAAATCGGCGAAGGTACTTCTGAGATTCAACGACTGCTAATTGCTAGACAGTTAGGGCTCTAAGTTCTTTTCTGCAGACATTCATAGGTTAATTGAGGCCGTCTTTGTCAAAACAGAGACGGCCTCTTCGCAAGTTAACAAATCGATTACATGCGCTGTTGTAAGCTCACGCTATAAGACCCGCTTGAGCGATTGCTCGCCTTGTTGATTACGCCGAACGACTTTTAGTTGTTCGGCTTTTGTGTTCTCGTTTTGCCACTGCTGGCGATACCAAAGCTAGCGCAGTTAGTGAATGGACGTAGAGCTGAGAGAAGCTTCCTGCGAGCTTCCTACGTAGTATCACCAGGATATTTGATTGTGTCTTATAGCTCTAAAGATCAAAGATAACTTTATCTCTCCTCTTTTATAAACCTTGGTATTAAATCGCTCGCGCTCAATAGCTCCGCACTAAAGCTGCTTTCTCTTGTGACTCTGTCACTGCCGCTGCTGCGAGCGCCAATAGACCAAGTGATTTGATCATGGAGAGTTGAACTATGGCAGCAAAGATCACCTGCTCAAGAGTTTGAGCTTATGGTCGCTAAGTACTGCTAGGCTTATCTGAGATACAGCGAAGTAATGAAAGGGAAAACCATGACTTCAGTGAACAACCCCAGCGCCGTTAACGTCAATCTTGTTGCTCCTCCCGTGGCCAAGAAGGTGCCCCATGTGGTCAGCCTGCACGGCCATGATGTGGTCGATGACTACGCCTGGATGCGCAATCTACCGGTTCAGGACCCCGATCTGATTCCTCACCTGGAAGGCGAGAATGCCCACGCGCTCTCCTACATGGCCGACACTGTCGACCTGCAAGAGGCTCTCTACCACGAGATGCGCTCACGCATCAAGGAAGCCGATCAGACCGTTCCGGCTCGCCGTGGTCGCTGGTTCTATTACTCTCGCACCGAAGAGGGCAAGCAGTACAGCATCACCTGTCGGCGTGCCGTTAAAGAAGGCAGCCCAGAAGAGATCATCCTCGACGTCAATGTCTTGGCCGAGGGCAGCTCGTTCTTCCAGCTCGGTTCTGTGGCCTTCAGTCCCAGTGGCAATTTCGTCGCCTATACCTACGATAACAAGGGCTTTCGTCAGTACACCCTGGTGGTGAAGAATCTGCGCACCGGTAAAGTGCTTTCTTCCACTGCCGAGCGGGTTACCTCGCTGGTCTGGGCTAGCGACAACAAGACCCTTTTCTACACCAGCGAAGACGCTGTCACCAAGCGCTCTAACCGTCTCTACCGGCACAAGGTCGGCAACAAGGGCCATGAACTTGTTTGTGAAGAGCCGGACGAATTCTTTGGTGTGCACGTCTCCAAGACGCGCACTGGAGCCTTCATCTATCTCAACACCTCCAGCCATACCACAGCTTCTTCAGCCTATATTCGAGCCGACAAGCCGCTCTCGAAGTTCAAGCAGATCCTGCCGCAGCAGCACATGGTCACTTACGAGGTCGACGATGACGGCAAGAACTTCTACATTCTCACCAACGAGCAAGCCAAAGACTTCCGCTTGCTCAAGGCTCCCGCCCGCTCGCCGTCCAAGTGGCAGGAAGTCTTGGCACATCGGCCCGGAGTCAAGATCGAGGGTGTGGACGTCTTCGCCGACTACCTGATTGTTTTCGAGACAGACCAGGGTCTCGGCAAGATCCGCATTCAGAAGTTGTCGACTGGTGCGGTTCACTACATCGACTTTCCTGAGCCAGCTTATGCTGTTTCGGGGGCGGCCAATCACGAGTTTGATACTGCGGTCTATCGCTTCAGCTACAACTCGATGGTGACGCCGCCTTCTACTTTTGAGTACGATCTCGAAAGCCGCAGCACTACCGTGCTCAAGACTCAAGAGGTGAAGGGATACGATCTCACTGCTTACAAGTGTGAGCGCATCTTTGCCACTGCATCTGATGGCGTCCTCGTGCCTGTCTCCTTGGTCTATAAGGGTGCTCTCACCGCCAGCCGCAAGTGCCACCTCTATGCCTATGGCTCTTATGGCATCACCATCCCCACAGGCTTCAGCAGCGCTCGGGTCAGTCTGCTCGATCGTGGCTATGTCTATGCCATCGCCCATATTCGCGGCGGCGGCGACATGGGCGAAACCTGGCGTGATGACGGCAAGTTGCGCAAGAAGATGAACACGTTTACCGACTTTATCGCCTGCGCTGAGCATCTGATCGCCAAGGGTTACACCAGTCGCGAGCAGTTGAGCATCGAAGGCGGCAGTGCCGGTGGCTTGCTCATGGGGGCAGTGCTCAATCTGCGTCCCGACTTGTTCAAGGCCGCCATCGTCGACGTGCCCTTCGTCGATGTCATCAACACCATGCTCGACGAAACTCTGCCACTGACCGTGGCCGAATTCGAAGAGTGGGGCAACCCTAAGGTCGAGGAGGACTATAACTATATGCGCCTCTACTCGCCCTACGAGAACATTGAGGCGGCGCACTATCCGGCTATGCTTGTGCAGTCGGCTTTCTACGATAGTCAGGTACCTTACTGGGAGCCCTCGAAGTACACGGCCAAGTTGCGGGCCACTAAGTTTGATAGCAATCCGCTGATTTACAAAATATCGCTTGAGGCTGCGGGGCACGGTGGTAAATCAGGGCGTTTCGATGCCCTGAAAGACGTGGCCTTCGAGTATGCCTTCTTGCTTAAGCAGCAGGGCATAACGCTCTGAGCTGAGAGGCTAGAATCGCTCGAGCTCGTTGCTTCAATCATCTAGGGCTAAGCCTTTCGCTTTGCTCTGGTGTCACTGGTGGTGCTTAGATTCCTGCGGGAATTTAGGCACCGTTTTCTTTGCCAAGTTTTTTACTTAACCCAAACAGAAGAAGTGGATCAAACCCAATGAAGACAATTCTGGGAATCTTTGGCGCTGTCATCGGCACCGTTGCCCTGCTCGCCCTCGTCAATCTCGTCTGCTATGGTGCTGATGCTAACTATGTCGGCATCATCCCGATCTCGGCCATTCTCGGCCTTCTCAACGGAGGGTATATCGCCGTAGCCATGACCAACAAGTCGTTTGTGGACAGCCCGCGCGGGCATTTCATTCTCGGTGCTACGGGCATGGCGGTAATCTTCGTCGTGATCATGACCATGCTCTGCCTCACTTTTGGCATGGTCTTCAGCATGCCGTCGCTGACCGAGCTTGTCACCAAGCTTGTTCTGATGAGTGCAATTGGCGGCATCAGCGGCCTTTGCTACCGGGCGCTTGCCTCTTTGCGCTGATTCTAGACAGTCAAGGAACAGGGCCGCTCATGGCCCTGTTCCTTCGGTTGTGTCTTGTTCTTTCAGCTTTCTTGTCCGCTTCCTTTTTTGCGATTATGTCTATACTGTAGCAAGTAGTGACATGTCTCTTTTCTGCTTGTAATTTATCTGTTAGTTCGAGACACATAGGTCTTGAATGGGTAAGATAATGTAATCGTTCTAGTACATGGATAAGTCTGTTAGATGCCGATTTTGATGTTGGGTGAGGTTGTCACAGAGTTAAAGCTGACTTCTGCTGCTGAGGTGGACCGCGCTTTGCGTTTTGCTAAAGAGACTGGCAGTCCGCTTGGTCAAGCTTTGGTAGCTCAAGAAATCATTTCACCAGTCGTTCTTAAGGCCTGTGTTCAAGCTCAATGGATGCTGAGCGATCAGCTCCTCACTGTGGATGAGTGTCAGGCAGTGGTTGCCCTTGTGCAGCGTCGCAAATGGTCTTTCAACGACGCCTTATTGACCCTTGGCTTTTACTGCGAAGATAGCAAAGGCATTCGCCTTGGTGAGTTGCTTAAGGGGGCTGGTCTACTTTCACCTGAGCTTGTAGACAAAGCTCTAGAGCGCGCTAACTCAGCTTGCCTTCCCCTTGGTAAGGCGATTGTTTCTTTCGATTTTTTGGAACAAGCAACCGTTGATAAAGTGCTCGAGATTCAGAAGCGTTTGAGGCAAGGCGAAATTGTTTTGGCTGACGCTTTGCAAGAAGCGAGCAAGCTGAGAGTCAGTTCGCAGGCATTGAGTAAAACCAGTCGCACTCTATCTCGTCTTTTGATTGACGCTGAGTTGGTTAACGTTGAAGATGTTCAGACCTATCACACTGCCGCGGTAACAAGCGGTCGCGGTCTGGCTGATATGCTTTATCTCTATTCTAATTTGCCTCCACAAAAGCTGTTTGTGGTCTCAAGTATTGCTAGAAGAATTGAGGCAGGTACGCTCAGTTATCGAAACGGTATGAAATTGATAATGCAGCACAAACTGCATTGCGAGAATAGCTTTCAGGCTAGCCTGTCCCAGGCCGGTAAAATTTCCTTTTACGTCTATTTGCGCATGCTCGACTATCTCAATGCTGATATAGCTCAAGAGCTAATTAGCTACATGAGTGCTAATAGAGAAGTGGTTGAGAGTTTGTTGTCTGAGCATGAGAAGTCCCTAGATAAACCTCTCAGTGCTGAGTCTCTGAAATCATGGAAGGCCAAAATCAGATTTTGTATTGAAAGCGATAGCTTGCTTCAAAGCTGCTTGTTGCAAGCTTTTCCAGACAATCGCGAGAAGTACGACAAAGCCCTGGAGCTGCTGCAGCTAGTCAATTCTAATTGCCTGACTCTTGAAGAATCATTGTTCTGGTCGCACGGTTAGCAATTGTGATTGGCTGACTGGTTTATCTGTCTTCGCGCCAGACACCAAACTCTTTGTGATCCCATTCGTGCTGCTTCTGTTGCTCTTCTGTGGTTACTTTAGCTGGTGCGGCTTGCGAGGTTGAGTCTTGTGTGCCCCTGGGCTTTTGTGCCGATTCTTGGGTGGGTAGGCTGTCGATAATGGGATTTGACTCGTGGCTGCCAGCGTTCGCCGTGTCGGCTTCTCTGATCAGGTCGCCGCTATCGCGCACGTCAGGCGGCGTCCAGTCTTGCTTCTCGGCAATGGGAGCAGTCGGCAGGGAATTTGATGGCTCTTCGATTGATTGGTGAATAGGATCTAGCACCGCTACTTCGATGGCTTTAGTTTTGTCCACAATAATTTCTATGCGCCGATTGGCAGCCATGCCGACCAGATTGTCTTTGCCGTCAGGTGTTTGATTGGGTGCAATGGGATGACCTTTGCCTACGCCTATGGCAGTAACTTGAACATCATCGAGTAAGCCCCGCTGTAGGAACCAGACGCGCAAGCGCTCTGCTCGCTCTTGGCTGAGCTTGCGAATGTAAGTATCGAAACCAAAGCTATCTGTGTGACATTCGATCACAACAGGGTGTTCACGCCAGCGGCTTAAGTGTTCGACCATTTTGCTCAGTGCAACCTCGCCACCGGGCATGATTGTGGTTTGGTCTGGGTCAAATAATCTATCGGTTGAGATAACGATGCGTTCAAGTGTGGGTGTTTTGCTGAACTTTACCGTGGGTTCAATTTTTGCTACGGCATGGGCTTTTGGCATGGCATCAGGCTTTGTCTTGCTCTGGGCTGTGTGAGCATTGTGACTAGTCGGCCATTCAAAGGGGCGATTGCCCGCATGGCTTACCTGGTGGTTGTTTGATTGCGCCGAAGCCGGTAGGCAGATTGTCGCCACTAAAAACGGCAGAGAGTAAACCAAGGCCGCAGCCCACAAGGATTCGGTCGCTTTCACGAGGGAAAGTTTTGACTTTGCAATTCTCAATTTTGCAGTTTTCATGAGGCAATCATAGCAAATCAGACTTGCCATCAGCCCTTATTGCAGCCATTCTTAAGTGGATTTGATACAGTCTTTGTTTTACTATAAGATAGCGTAAGTTGTGTAGCAAAAAAATGCTTTCGTGGTTATGAGTGCGCAGTTTGTGGCTATTGATAATTCAAGAAAACAAAGAGAGGGGCCAGTTCTAAGTGAACTGACCCCTCTTTTGTTGGTTAGCCTCGGTCTCAGATCTAAGTTCTCGGGGCTCAGTCCGGACGGTAGCCAGTCTTGGACGGGCTGTGGTCGAGGGTGATGAACTGACCGACAGTCCAGCCGTACTTGGAAGCCACAGCCAAGAACTTCTCCAGGCGAGCCGGCTCACCAGGAGTGTTGATCATGAAGTTACCGATGGCACAGGGGTGCATCAGTATCATCATGCCACCGTCTGTGGAGGCCGAGTCGCCGTCACGGCCAGCAATGACAAACTTGCGTTCGTCGATGCGAGACCAGCCGAAACGGGCGCGATTGACGTGCAGCCAGTAGTGGAAGCTCAGCGGCTTGCCCGGCTGCGGCTTCGAGTGCCATTCTTCACCACCGACCTCGTAGCTGTGATTGACACCGGTGGACATGCCGCTCTTGTCGTAGATCAAGTGCGAGCCCACGACGTTTTCGGGTTTGACACCGAGAATCGGAGCAACGGCGATGGCCAGTTCCTGGTCGCCGTTGGAGACGATGACCACGGTGACGCCGAGAGCGGTGAGCAGCTCGTTTTCTTCCTTCACGTCAGGGTAGGCCTTGTTGGCATACAGCGGAGCGAAGGCCGTCACTTGGGCCAGCTTTTCGGCTTTGGAGAGACCGACTTGGCTGGGCCAGTAGATGTTGGTCCAGAAGTCCATCATGGCGATGCCATCACCACCCGCTTCTTTGTTGAGCCACAGGCGCAGGGCTTCATGAGGCCCGTGGTCAGCGGATGGCTTGTTCTTGCCGATGCTCTGGCAGACGTTCTTGATACCAGCGAGCAGGCGCGCCGGCCAGCTCATGGGAGCTTGCTGGTTGTTCGGGTTCTGGCGTTGCGCTAGGTAGTCGGCGATTACTGCCAGCTGCTTCTCGGTGAACTTGCCGTTGTCGGCGCGCCACTTGAAGAAGAAGGTGAAGATGTCACCGGCGCCCTGGGTTTTGTCGACGTCCTTGAGCCAGAAAACTTGCCGACCAGCAGCCTTTTCGCAGGCTACCCAGTGGCGAAATTCGTCCGAGCGGAAGTAGTCGAGGCGTTGCTGGCTGGTCATGCGAGCAGCTTTGGCGTTGCCGCTGTCGATGCTGCCGCCAGCGATAGAGTAGAGCTTGTCTTGGGCGGCATCGAGGGCAACGATGGCGGAGACGATGTTCTGCAGATCCGTTGGTTTGATCATAATTTCCTCCAGTTAAAGAGACCCGCTGATGGCAGGTGGAAAAGAGAAAGGTTTGGCTTGCACTGCTTGTGCAGGAGCTAACGAGCGATGAAAGAGTGTTTGGCTTTAGATGCTGATAGCTGTGCCTGTTTAGAAGATTGAGAGAGATATGATTCGACCCTAATTGGCTCAAGGGTCACAAGGCAAGGATCTTGAGCCCCCTGATGGCGTGTCAGAGGGCTCAGAGAAATTAGATCAACTAGTTTAATTAGCGCTAGCTAATATAGGCGCTAGTTGTACCCTAGAGAGTTAGGGCGAGGGTCGCTTGGCGCACTGCTTCGGCCAGGCTTTCTTTGGCTTTTTCCAGCTGCTCAATTGCCTCTTTCAGACCGTCCTGGTTGAGTTTGGGAACGCTAGGGGCAAGGCCACCGCTTTGTCTGATAGTGGCACGGGTCTCGCTCAAGGCGATTTGGCCCTGGTTGGCCAGCACGGCAAGCTGCTGCTCCAGCTCAGCCCGACTGCCCAAGCAGACTTGGGTGGCCAGCAGGCTCGTCAGCTGAGAAATGGTGGTCGAGCCACCGAGTGCAGCCAGAACAGCCAAAATCGAAGTTTGTTGGGCTACGGCTTGAGCGCTTTGATTGTTCTCATTGCCTTCCAGTTCGAGCGCTTCGGGGCGCAGCGAGATGATGGCGCTCTTGTGGGCGCCCACTGGTTGAATGAGAAGGCGCTCCGCTTCAACTCCGATGACAATGCCATGGGTCTTGGGAGCGACGTTGAGCCATTCGATTTGCTTGATGCGAACTACAGCACCGAGCTTGAAGTGCTGATGTTGGTAGTTGGCCACGACCTGCAATTCGTTCGGGTAGAGTTCGAAGGTGTGCTCGCAGGCGTCGCTTTCGACAGGTTCGACATCTTCGGCGCGAACCGAGATGTAGGCGCCGTTGATGAACTGCACAAAGCCATGGGCGGCACATTTGAGGTGCTTGTGCTGCAAAATTGCCACCTTGGCACCAACCTGTAACGACAGTTTGGTAGTAGTTTGAGGGGTCATATGGGTTTCCTGTGGTTTGCCATTGATAGCTGTCTTCACCAGTCGGTCCAAGTGAGCTTCCGAGTGGGTAAAGACATAGCTGGGGTGAAGTTAGATAATTTGGGCTGGAAGTATTTGGCTAGTAGATTTGGAATAAATGGCAAGTAAACCTAACCGCGTAAAGGCTTGCTGTTCAAGCTGCTTGAAGTTTTTAAGCCTAAAACACCCTTCACCATTGCCTCAAGCTAGCGCTAGCTTTTGAGAAATAAAACCCCGAAGTGGTGGTGGGATAATAGTTCTGCTAGTTTTGTCCAATTGTTTATAAATAGGGAAATTTGATTGCCTCCCCGGTCGACCGCAGCAAATTCGGATTTTTTCAGTCAGAGCAGGGGCCTGCTTTCTCGAGCCCTTGGCGTCTTACTACTCTTTTGTAGCGCGACTAATTCTGTTGCTGCGGCGGAAAAGGCTCTCTATCTCAAACAGTCAGCGGTTTCTGTCGGCGCTTCTGAGAGCTATTTGACCAGCCAAGCTGTGCGCATAAATTTTGGCAATGACCAAATTTATCTGGTAGCGAAGGCGCCATCCTGGCGGGTGGTTTTGTTTAACACCATTACCAAGAAAGGCCTGGCGATGCCTTATCAGCAGTGGATTAGCCATCACCCCGTATGGAATCATGGCAAGGATGTTGACTGGATTCCCGCTGAGCACTTGTTGAAAGTTGCTTCGCCCGTGATCGGCGGGCGGCATTGCACTGACTTCGTATTGGCCGAACTCTTACCAAATGGTCACTTGGTGCCAAAAGCTGCTGGCGCTTCTGGTCACTTAGTGACGGCTGAAGTTGATGGTGTGGCCCCTCAAGCTTGCCATATTTTGCAGCGTACCTTAGACCTGCCTCAGACAGCTGGTGTGCCTTTACGCTTTACCTTAAACGGTCAGTCGCGCCGAGTTGAAGGTATGAAGTTTGTCATGGGCGGTGACGCGCATTTGGTCTCTACCACAGCAATTAAAACTGTTCCGTTAACGCCCTCGCTTTTTACTTATCCGACCAACTTTAAGGCTGTAGCGATTGAGCTTGACGTGCTCTATGACTCAAAAACTATGAATAGCAATGTTGAGCAGTTTTTGGATGCCTTTAAATAAAAAGCACGTGACCTCACATTTGGTGTCACGTGCTCTCTATTTAAATCTGTCAACTATTGGCCTGGAACCGCTCCCGGCGCTGTTCCGGGTGTTGTTCCGGGCGCGGCATTAGGGTCAGGGGTTCCTGCTGGAGTTCCGCTTGGAGTTCCAACAGGATAAGTCGTTCCGGCTGGGTAGGTTGTACCGCCCGGATAGGTAGTTCCACCTGGGTAAGTAGTGCCACCCGGATAGGTTGTTCCACCTGGGTAGGTGGTGCCTGCCGCGGGCTGAGGTTGGTTAGGGTCAACTGCTTGCCCTTGTGGCAGTGGTTGACCTTGAAGCGGTGCCGCAGCCGGATTAAATTGTGGTACTGGGTTTGTCTGCTGCACAGTTGAAGCTGGCACAGGGTTAGAGCTTGGAGTTTGCGTGCTTGTTGAAGGAGAGAGAGGACTGTTCACAGACCCAGGCATACCCGGAGCGGGTGCCATCTTTTCTGCTTTGTCTTTATTGATGAAGAGATAACCAAAGACAGCCACGCAAGCCAAGATCATGACAACCATTATGATTTGATAGCCGCCACCTTGAGAGGTGTCACCGGCTGGTGCTGCTGTCTGATAATTGTTGCTAGTGGTTGGTGCTGGGGTGCCGTTGCTCTGATAAGAAGCGTAGTTCTTCATCCATTGGGGCACGTCCCCGTTTTGCTGCTGCGCTTCTGGTTGGGCGGGCGACTGCGAAGCCATACCAGAATTTGTTACTCGCCCTGGCGACTGTGAAGCCATGCCAGAATTTGTTATTCGGCCCGGACTGCCAATAGCACCGGCACCCTGATTCTTCACAGTGGAAGGCGTCGGAATCGCATTTAGCTGTTCACTCAAGCTTGGTGAATTTTTTTCCTCGTCCATTTGACCGCCTCCAGAATGTAATGCTTAGTTTATTAAGAACTAACCAGTTTGATCAAGGGTTATGGCCGTCAAATAAAGATTTCCAAGTGCCTATTTACTTTACGAACAGCTGAAAAGCAGTGAAATCTCAGCAAAGAGTGGTAACTATGTAATAGATTGTCTACCGGGCTTACTATCTTGGCAATGAAAGATCGCTGGCAGAATTATAAGAACTCGGCCGAGAAAGCTCAGTCGGAGGGCAAGTACGAGTATGCCGAAAATCTCTGGTATGCAGCCCTAGAGGAAAGCAAAGAGTTTGGCCCGACAGATCGCAGGCGCGCTTTGTCTTTGGAGCGACTTTGCGAGTGCTTATGGTTTCAAGAAAAGTTTAAAGACGCTGAGCCTATGGCCCAGGAACTGGTTGTAATCTATACCAAGGTGTTCGGTTCTGAACACGTTGATGTGGCTGGCATGCAGGCTAACCTTGGCTTGCTTTATGTGGTTATGCAGAAAGAGGAGCTGGCAGAGCCAATTCTTCTCAAGGCTCTCAACATCAAGAAGCGCATTCTTGGTCTAGGGCATCCGGATGTGCAGAAATTACAAGCCACCTATGACGATGTCATTCTCAAGTTGAAAAACAAGGGCTCCGCTCCAGCAGTCGTTACCGCTCGGCAGTGGTCTAAGACTGGTCGCTTTGAAGCCCTGAAGCCACCAGTGGCAGCGCCGGCACCACCTAGAGTTTTGTCTGCGGATGAAGCAATGGCTCTGTGGGAACCACTCTATCAAGCCGGCAAAGAGGCGTTGGCTGTCGGTGATTGGGCCAAAGCAGAAGAGCGCCTGGCGAAGGGGCTTGAAATCGCCCAATCATTTGGTGAAACAGATCATCGTCTCTCTCTTACCCTAGAAGCTTTAGCGAAGGCACTAGGGTCTCAAGATCGCAACCAGCAAGCGGCTCCGCTGCTAGAACAAGTACATCAGGCTAAAGTGAGAGTCTTTGGTCCTAACCATACGGTTGTGGCAGAATCGGCTGATAGCCTCGCTCGCTGTTACTATTACTGTGGCAATTATGGTGCTGCTGAAAAAAGCGCGCTGGAGAGCTGCAACATTTACGAGAAGATGTACGGTCCTGACCATCTGACCGTTGCTACTTGCCTTGGCAATATTGCCATGCTTTATTTCGTCCACAAAAAAATGATAGAAGCCGAAAATGCTTACAAGCGCTGCCTTGCAATTCGCACTAAAGTTCAAGGTGCTGGCCACGCTGATACTGTGAAAGTCTTGCACAATTATGCAAATTTGCTGCGCCAGACCCATCGCGAAGATGAAGCTAAGCATCTACAGGCCTGCGCCACTGGCTTTGTTACTGGTAGCTGGAAAGTAATTGAAGTTGCCCCTGAAGACTCCCTGAGCAAAACAAATGATGACTGTGCGGTTTGCGGCACTCCCCTAGAGGGTTACTATAAGTGCAATAAGTGTGGTGCTGACGTATTAGCTAAGGGAAAGAAGGTCAATGACCGGTGAGCCGGCTGATCCCTCAAAAGTAGACTCGAAAATAGATTTAGTCGGTCAGGTTATTGATCAAAAATACAAAGTTCTAGCCCTGCTCGGGCGTGGAGGGATGGGAGCGGTTTATCTCGCCCATCATCTGCAGCTCAACAAAGACATGGCGTTAAAAACCTTTGCTACGGCTAATTTAAACGAAGAAATTCGGCAGCGTTTTAAGCGTGAAGCGCAGGCTCTTGGAAAATTGAAGCACAAGAATATTGTGCAAGTCTTCGATTTTGGTATTGCCGAAGGTGGCTTGCCTTATTACACCATGGAGCATCTCGATGGTGAGTCAGTGGCTGAGCGCATTGCTCGCAAGGGCATGTTGGACCTGACAGAGGCCTTGTATGTCTTTTCTGAGCTTTGTCAGGGCCTTCTCCTTTGTCATAAAAATGGTGTTGTCCACCGCGATATTAAGCCCGCCAATATTTTTCTTGAGTTGCGCAGCAGCACCAGTGATGCCATAGCCGCGGTGAAGCTTGTTGACTTTGGCATTGCTGCTTTGTCAGCTACTGCTTCTGCTGGCCAGCAGCTGACCGCGGCCGGAACAGTATTTGGTAGCCCGCTGTATATGAGCCCTGAGCAATCACTGGGTGAGAAAGTAGATGCCCGTTCGGACATTTATTCTAGTGGCTGTGCTCTTTTTGAAATGCTCACCGGTAAGCCACCCTTTCGCGCTAAAACGGCCTTGGCCACCATGCTCATGCATCAAGAAACGCAGCCGCCATCTTTGGCCGAGGCTGGCGGCTTAGGACCTGAACAAAGTTATCCCGATTGGCTAGAGCAGCTGGTTGCCGAACTATTAGCAAAAGATCCAAGCGCGCGCCCGCAGTCTCTTTCTCAGGTGCTCGATGTCATTGGTGAGCAAGCGAAACTCTCCGATTCTCAATCTCAGGGGCGGTCCAAGCTCTCTTCCTCTGGCGGTCAATCTAGTGGACCGAGTGATAGGCGCTTCAAAGTATTTTTATCGACTGGAATTTTGACGTTAGTGGCTCTTGTTGTTTTTTTCTGTGCCCAGTCCTTTTCTTTTCGGCTCCATCCGCCGGAGGCAGTGAAAACTGATATAACACCGAGGTCGGAAGTGGGTGCTTATCGCTTGCCTCCAAAGAGGTCCGGTTTTATCCGCTTTCAATTTCCTGACAGAGAAATCGGCAAGATTGGTCAGGGTGACGAAAATAAGTGTGTACCGGCCTGTGGCGTTGTCGAAATTGCCGATGGCCCAGCTGTTGTCTTTCGGGCTGGTCAAGCAATTTGTGATCAGCCTGAGCTTTTGCGGGGGTTTGGGGCTAATGATTTGTTCGCTGTGCTTTTTGAAGCCGGTTTGACTGGCGACTGGAACGATAAGACTGCTGCGTCCATAGAGCACTTAACTTCGCTGAAGAAGGTGATTTTTGCTGGTAGTAAGTTCAGTCCGGCTGCCATTGATAGTTTAAATAAGTTGCCAGAGCTGATCGATCTGGGCTTGTCTGATTCAACATTGACAGGCGAAGACTTGCTCAGGCTAAATAACTTGTCGAAGCTGGAAAGTATAGTTATGAGCGGAACTAAGAATGCTTCTCCGGCAATTGCCCGTCTGGCTCAGCACAATAGTCTGCATCACTTCACCGCTCAAGATTGTCAGCTTGGAGATAACGATATGCAAGCCATTGGCGGTATGACCATGTTGTTGACTTTGAATATTGAAGAGAATTCGGTCACTCCGAAGTGTTTGCCAATGTTGCTGAAATTGGCAAGTTTGAAAGAGTTGAGTCTCATTGCCAATCCCATTGACCAATCAGCTCTGGCCGTAATGCTGAAGCTAAAGCCACCGATGAAGATTAATATGCCGAGTTCCTTTTGGAATGTTCGGACAATAGCGCCAATGGAGAAAAGATTTGGGGCGAAGTTTCTCAACGCCAGAGGCTATGTGCGCGAACCCGAGTAGCCGCCTGTATGATTAAACTTGATGTTGGTGCCCCCAAATTGCCAAACTTGATCAACTAGATTGTCTGTAATTCCGCTGTGGTGATCTGAGTTTGTTTGGACTCTTTGGTTCAGATTTTGGTTCAGGTTTTGGTTCGTGTGGATTGCACTACGGGCGGTGTCTAAATAATTGTATTCGATCAGGTAGATCGGTTTTATTGCTGCACTTCGATAGCTAAGGCTCTCGCTGTGCTGCTTTTTTGCTTGATGCCACCGCGGGTAGTGTCGCTACGCTAGTTGCTTTTCTTTGTAACATCTGGCGTCGACTGTTGCTGTCGGCTGGCTTTGGTGTACTTCTTCTAGCTGTGCAAGCTTGCTCGTTTGCCTGCTTGTGCCTTTCTGTGGGGCTTTCGCCCACTCTGCTAGCGCCGTCAAGCAAGTATTTATTTGCTGGTTCCTCCTCAGTCAGGAGACTACGCATAATCGCGCATAGTTGATTAGTTATAAGGGCTTTAATTAGGGTGAATTCTATATCTCTTCAACAAACTTGAAAAAACAAATAACTCTTTTAAAACACTAATACATTCCCCACTGAACTCTTTCTTCTCGACAGCTTGCTGTCGTGCGGTTAGCCGTTGCAGTTTCTCAGATTCTGCATTGCGCTAATTTTCAACTTATCAATACCGAAAGGTTCACCATGATTATCGAGCAAGTGGCGGGCTATCTCGCTGAATTTGTTTCGCTGCACAAGCGCTACAAGCTGCTTCTGGCAAGACTGAACGACAATCGCCGAATTCCGATCGATGCAGAGTCAGTAGCTCTCGCTGTGGCTGAGCTTGGTTGTGCCGAGAATTCTCTGGTGCAGCTGTTCGCTCACTTCGGTCCCGGGGTGGAAGAATTTCTCCATCGAATGAAAGACCGCGATTTTCCGCCTGCCTACGCCCAGAACTATCTCTTGCACATCAAACCGGCTATACCTGTGTCGTTGCGTTGGAACGCGCACACTTGCTTTCCGGGCACGGCCTTCGCCGACGGCGATCAGCGGGCTGAAATGCTGTTCTCGCGCCAGATCTTCATGCTTCAGGAGGTAATTGAGAAGAACCTCGCCGCCGCCGCGGAACTCTTGCCCGAATCGGCCGAACGCCTGGCTGCCATCGCCGCAGAGCGCGCAGCGGTTCGCAAGCGTGGTGTTCGCACTTTCCTCGGTGCAGCTGGTACCGATTGGTGCCCCGGGTTGGCTTACATCGACTGAAGCTAGCGCTGCGGGCATCGCCGGCTCTTAACTGACAGGCTAAGGAGAATAATCATGGATTTCTTCATTGCGCTGTTCACCGTTCCGATGGTGGCGCTGCTCGCTTTCTCGCCTATGGGCATCATCATCTACATGTGCAGAAAGGAAAAACTGTGAATCAATCTGATGGTTCTGGTCTGAATCTCCAGCAACTCGCCCACCTCGAACGCAATCGTTCCTTCGAGAACCGCAGTTACTGGCAAGACGTCTCTCTTCTCAAGAGTGACTATGAAATCTGGGATGTGGCGCGGCAACAGCGCGGCGTGGTTTTGCTCGAGCGCTCGCTGGCTTTCCCCACCTTCTTCACCGCCGGTGCGGAGGAGGTGCTCATGACCCTGCCAAACAACTTCTGGTTTTGGAGCGTGGTCTATTCTGCCGCATCATCTGCCAACGGCGGCCTAATCGATGAGGTCAACATTCGTCAGGTGATCGCTAGCTTTCGTGCTCGGCGTTCGTCTGTGTACGACCTCAACAAGCCCATGGCGCAACTCTCTCCCTTCGACATGGCTGTGCGGGTGATCGAAGGTGTGATCTTGCTCAAGAGCAGCGACTTTGAGCATCTCGAAGATGTCGAGCTGGTTTTCAATGTCATGTTTCAGCCGCAAAGCTGAGAAAGAAAGGAAAAACTGTGAATCAACCCAATCGCTTCCCGGCCAGTCTCCGTGACGTGGCCATCCTCAGCCGTTCCACCTTTTCCGAATATCGGAGCGTCTGGCAAGACATCTCCATCATCGACCAGGGTCACCATATTTCTCTGTTGGCGCAGCAATTGCGTGGTGTGGACAACCTCGACCGTTCCCTGGTGTTTCCGACTTTCTTCACTGCCGCTGCGGTGAAGCTGCTCATGACTCTGCCCAACCACTTCTGGTTTTGGAATGTGGTCTATTACGCAGTCGGCGATTCGACAGGTGCTGGGCTGATCGATGTTGGCGTCATTCGCCGGGTCTTGGCTCAGCTGCGTGATCGCTGTGCTGCTGTCTACGACCTCGACAGACCCATCGACGAACTCACTGCTCACGAATTGGCGGTGCGGGTTGCCAAAGGCGTGGTCTTGTTCAAGGGCGAAAACTGGCAGCATCTCAACGGCGCCGAGCTGGTTTTCAACCCGATTTTTCAGCCGCAAGCCGAAGGCTGAAACGCAGCTCGGCACTGGCTGTTGCTGATTCTGTCTGTCCTAATTTTACCTATGCGCAAGGAGCTCAAATGACCACTTCCTTCTCCGTTCAACTCTACCAGATCGCTTCCATCGCTCAGCAAGAACACGCCTTGAGCCGCAACTGGAGCCAGCCGCTCACCCCGCAGATCCTCGGCCTGAACATCTACCGGCTGGCGATGCGTGTTCGTGGCGTCGAATCGGTCAATGACGACCAGGTGCTGCCGACCTTCTTCAGCGCCGAGGCCATCGCCCTCCTCTTCACCATGCCGAACTTGCACTGGTTCTGGAAGGTGGTCGCCTACTCCGCTCTGGCAGCGGATGATCATGCTGAGCTGATCGGGGTTGCCACGGTCAAGGAGGCTCTGCGTCACCACCGCAACGAGCTCGGCATGGCCTTCGACTTCACCCGCCGCATCGATCAGCTCACTGTTCAAGAAGCCTGCGTGCTCGTTGCGGCAGGCGTCATCGTGCTCAGGCCCGAAGGCCTCTTGGCCAAGAACGCTGTGCCGGTCTACAACCCCGTCGTCCAGCCGCAAGGCTGAGTGCTTTCAACTTTCAACTTCCAGGAATCAACATGAACTCATTCGACGTCGTCTTCTTCATCCTCTTCGCCCTGGCCGGCTTCGCGCTCTTCGCCGTTGTCCGCTTCTTGATCACCATCTTCCTCATGGGTGGTGTCGCCGGCGGTGGTGCTGGCCAAGATACCAGCAGCCGCGATCTGATCATCCTGCTGGTGGTCACTGCCATCATCACCGTCACCGCCGGCTTCTGGCTCGGCACTGCGGCTGCTCTGGGCTCGCTGGTGGGTTCGGCACTCGCCGCTCTCTGGCTGGTGCCCAAGATGCGCTCGGGGCGTGGCGGCCGGCGCTGACTTGTAGTCAGCATCTCTCCATCAACGAAAGCAATCAATGACCAACGACAGTTTTTTCAGCCACTATCCCTTCTTCACCCCGCCGCTGCAGAGCGATCAAGAGCCTGCGGAGACGACTTTCGATGCAAGCGCCGTCGCACGCAGCTTGCTCGACGCCATGGGCCGGCCCAAGATCGACTTCACTTTTGACCCGGCGACGGCGCCGGCATGGTGGGATCCGGAAACCCAGACTCTGAACTTCCGCGCCCCGGCTCTGCCTTCTGCCGCCGAGACTCAACCTACCGTCGACCAGGTCTTGCTTCGTCGGGCCCTGATCTTCCCCCAGGGCGTTCTCTGCGAAGATCTGAAAATCCGCTGACGCTGCTTTCAGACCGGCCTAGAAAGCTTGCCTTCATCGCCCAGTTAGAAAAGAGGCAGGGTCAAGCCTGGGCTTGGCCTTGCTTCTAGCAAGTTAAAACACGAAACAATAGGAACAGAAAATGAACAACCAAACTTCCATCCAAGCTCTCCTGAGCCAATCCGAGGCCATCGCCCTCAAGGCGCAACAATTCGAATCGGCCCGCTCTACCGATGAGGCCGTGCTGCACTACAGCGTTGCCCTGGCCATGCTTGAGGTGCTGGCGGCTCTGCCGGGCGAGGATTATCGCCTTTTGCAGCAGTTGACCTTCGTGCACGAGCGCCTCGGTCTGCTCCAGCTCATCCGCCTGGATGGCTACAAGGCGGCTCTGCATCTGGAGACTGCGGTGGCGGGCTATGACCGTCTCGTTGGGCCTGGTAGCGTCAAGTCGATGAAGCTGACTGTGCGTCTGGCTGAGGCCCTGGTTCGCTGCGGCAGTGTCATTCCCGCTCACGCTGCTGCTCAATCGGCCGTAGCCATGCTGGAAGCTGTCGAAGGTTATCGCGGTGGCTCTAAGGCCTATGCCTACTACTGGCTCTATCGCAGCGAGCTGTTGCGGGGCAACCACGAAGCTGCAGCTGCTGCCGCCAGCAAGATGGGGGCGTACTTGATGGCCAACCCTGATGTGCTCAACAGCGGCACGGCTGGCCTGCTGCTGCGGGATGTGGCGAGTTAATTCAGGCCGTCCCGTATTCACTCAATTCAACCCAAGAAAGTAGGAGTAATGGAACAAGCTTTTGTTCGTCGTCGCACTTCAACTGGTGCCTATCTCTGCAAGGTGCTGGTTGATGTCGACCGCATGATGGAAGGCGGCGAGGCCTGCGAGAAGAGGCGTCAGATCGACGGTGCGAGAATGTTCTACAGGGCGGCCATCGAGGCGCTTGACGCCCTTCTTGAAACCCGCATTGTGCTGGAGCGTCACGAGCGGGCGCAGGGGCTGATGGGGCGGCTTGCCTACCGAGAGCTCGATATCGAGACTGCCATTCCGTACCTGGAAGAGCAGTGTCGCAGCCATGAGCACCTTTACGGGGGCAATACGGTTGCTCTGCTCGAAGCCTATGTCATGCTCTGCCAGGCCTACTCGCGCCAGAAACGAGTTCTGGAAGCGCGTGATACGGCCAAGAAGGCTGCCGAAATCACAGCAAAACTGGGCGACTACTGCAGCGCCTACTGTATCTACGCACACTTCTGGGTGCGCATGTTCGAGCATGAACTCGGCAACTTCGAGGCTGCAGAAGCGGCCCTTGTCAGTTGCCTGGCCCTGATCGACGCACATCCGGAGCTGCTCTCTCCTGCGGAGACCGCGATGATCCGAGGTCTGGCCAGCAAGTAGCAGGGTCTTTCTTCTTCTTCTTCTCTCCAACCAATCTCAGGAAGCAAAATGAACTGGTACGCTTTCATCATGAATACCATTGCCATCGTCGGTGGTGGCTCTCTGATCGCTGTTCCCAATGGTCTCGCTGGCGTGGCCCTTTTCTCCGGCGCCAGTCTGCTCACCGATTCCCTCATGTCCGCGGCCCTGGTCACTGGCATCGGCGGCATCGTCTGGGCGCACGTGTTGTTCGGCGTGATCATGCCGTTGCCTTTCTGGCCCTTCAACTTCCCGCGTATGCCGCTGAAGAAGATGCTGGGCTGGTACATCGCTTACGGCGTCGGCTACGGCCTGGGCCCGGTGGCGGCATCCTACGTTCATCAGTGGTCGATGGTGTGGCCGCTTCTGGTCAGTCTGCTCTGCAGTGGCGGCTTGCCGCTACTGCTGATTGGCATTCTGCAACCGCTGGGCATCGTCGGTTTTCCCAATCGCAAGTTCGACTAGGTCTACGGCTGGCTCGTCCGGCTCTCTCTTTCTTTTCAGTCCCCTCCCCTCCCCTCCCTTCAACTTCACCTTCACCTCGAAAGTACATCATGAAACTCATCGCTCGTATCATCATCCTGGCTCTCCTCTTCGCCTACGCCTTCCCGGCCGTCGTTCCTGGTGTTTCCATTCACGGCGGCCTCTGGCCCCAGGGCATCGCCTGTGGCGTGATCTTCGTTGGCCTCAGCCTCTTGGTCGGTCTTTTGGCCGCGATCATCGGCATCGGCACCCTGGGCATCGGCTTCATCGTGATCTTCTGCCTGCAGATGTTCATCCCGGCAGTTACCCTGCAGTTGATGGCTTACGTCGCTCCGACCTACCTGACGGTGAGCAGCTGGGAATCCGCCATCGTCGCCGGCCTCTGCATCTGGCTGGTCAACTACGTGTTCAGTCGCCTGGGTAGCAGCAGCACCAGCAGCAAGTAAGTGGCCGGCTACTAGCCTGCGCCCACTGCCGCGGACCGACTAGTAATAGTCGGTCCAGCAATATCTTCTTGTGATTCATTGACTTGAGGAGCTTCTATGACTGCAAAGATTTTCGAATTCAAGCCCAAGCCGGCCACTCCCATGCACAGCCTCTACCTGACGGTGCAGGAGGCGTGCAACTGGGCCACGGCCCTGCAGCAGCGCGCCTTCGCCCTGGCGGCTGAGGAGGCTATCGACGCCGCTACCTGTGTCACCCTCTCGGCCGAAGCTCAGAAGCTGCGCGCTCAGCAAATCGTCAGCGTCAAGTACGACGCCCAATTGGCTGAGCAGAGGGCTCGCAATGTCAGCGAGACCTTGCCCTATCGCGGTGCTGATTTCTCCAGCGACATCAACTTCGTCTCGCGCCAGCTGCACGCTCTCGAGGCTGAAGTCTGTGCTATCGAGGCGCAGCTCACCTGTGTGCGTCTCATCGCCGACGCGGCCGAGCGTGATGGGCAAGAGCGACCTGTCGGCGAGTTCGACTTTCTCGCCGCCAAGGCCGAGCGCAAGCAAGCTGAGGTTGCGGCGCTGCAAGAGAAGCTTGCGCGGCTGTCGGCTCCTCCCTCTGGCTCTGCTGCAATCACGGTGGACCAGCCGAGCGTTTAGTTCTTCTGTCTCTCTCTCTCTCTCTCTCATCATCGATTGGAATTCCATGAAATACTTCAAACCGAAACATATCTACTTTCTGGCCGGCATGCTCCTGGCCTGCCTCGGCGGCTGCGATCGCGAGCCTGTCGATCCACCTGCTGCTGACGGTGTCTTCCTGCAAGGCCTTGTTGACCGGGATTTGGCGAATCGCCCCTCTGGTGGCAACCTCGTCAACTGCCTGCGTTCGGCCACCCACGTGGCTGGTCAGTACGCCCTGATCGAAGTCGTCTGCGACGGAGGCGAGAAGCTGGAGTATGTCTACCACGCCAGCGGTCGCACGGTGTTCGTGGGCAAGGTCTGGTACGCCAACAAAGACATTCCCCTGCTCAGCGAAGAGCAGATCATGGCTGGCGTCGGCGCACCGCAGATGGAGGCGTGGATGCTTGTCGACATGCGCGACCGTCCGGCCTTCAAGCATCAAGGCGCGTGAGCGCCTGTTACTTTCTTTCCTCAACTTCAAGGAGCCCCAATGGCCAATTCTTTCGTTCCTCAGCGTCACGGTGAAGACCTGGATGCCTACCTGGCCCGAGTGCATCAGATGGTGCAACAGTTGAGCAGTGGTGACTACCTGATGGTGCGCGATGGCGAAGCAGCATTCGCCATGTACCACAGCAGCCTGCACCCCAACAAGACGCCGGCGGTGCTGGCTCACGCGAAGCAAGTTCTGGCCGAAAGAAACACCAGCGCTTTCACCCTGCCTCACCTGATCTTCACCGCCTCCTACAGCGACGGCTGGAACTCCAGCATCGACGCCGCGGCAGAGCGGGCGAGGCGTCTCAACTGCAAGGTTTTCTATCGCTATGGCTCCCTGGAGGTGATTGTCTATCCCTGGGATAGCGGCTTCACCGAGGAGCTCAAGACCCGGATCTGCAAGCTGGCCAAGGCCGCCGGTTTGACCATGAAGTGCAATTAGCTCTAGGTGCGGCGATGTTCTTCTCGATTCTCTAACTTCAGAGGTACGTCTATGAAACTCTTCAATCGCTTTTCCTTCTCGTCCTCGGCTCGGCGGCCTCGTACCTTGGGGCGTAGCAGCCAAGCTGGCTTCACCTTGATTGACCTTGCCATTGTCTTTGCGGTGGTGGCTGTGGTGGGTGCGCCGTCGGCTGCTGCTGGCTTGTTCGCCGCTGCCTTGTGCGGGGTCTTCATGTTGGTGGCGCTAGCGGTGCTTTCCGTCGTCCGCGTGGTGGGCTTCCTTCTCCGGCGAAAGCATCGGGAGGCCTAGTCGTGAGTGACTTCCTGCAGGTGTTTCCGGCGGAGACAAAAGTAAAGCGCCTCAGTGCTTCCACCCTCCCTCTTCTCCAAAGTAAGGTCGATGCCTGGCTATCGCTTCACAAAGGGGCTATCGAGAAGATTCTCAGCCGCGACATCGTACCGCAGGGCCTGATGCTCACTGCGGTGCTCTGCTTCACCACCAAGGAGAGGGACTGACCGCATGACGATTGTGATGTCGTCGATTTGTTGATTCAAGAGGCCAAGTTCCTGTCCTAGGGCTTAGCTGTTTCTGGTCATTACTTCACAAGGACAACCATGAATCTCAACCCGCAAACTTTCCACTCACTTTTTCCATTCATCGGACTTTTCTCTGTTTGTGTCATTTTCGGTTTCTCCTGGTTGCTCGCCGGCTTTCTCACAAATCGCAAGTTCAAGCGGCGGGAGCGTGGGCGACAGGAAGCGCAGTTGATCGGCGAGACTGTCGAGTACGTCAGTCGACCGTTTGCTGGCCGGTACATGCCGATTGCGCTGCGCGAGCTGCTCGCCCGGGCCCAGCAGTGCCAGCTTGAGCTGCTGCGGCGCTCCTGGCAGATCGAGAATCAGGCCCAGCTCAATGGTCTGATTCGAGATGCTGTCTATATGCGAGATTGCCTGGTCACGGCATCTTCTTCTCCGTTCTCCGCGCTGGAGCAGGAGGCTGATCGACTGGCGCTGATTGCCGAGTTGGCCGATGTCGAAGCGCGCGCAGCCGCCGAGCGCGACGAGGCTGACGCTGCTCACCAGGAAGAACTTGCCCGCATTTCTTGCAATTTGGACGGCGAGCGTGCTCGCATTGCCGATGCGCAAAAACTGCTTGCCGCCCTGCGCGGCTAAGCTTCTTTGCCGTAACCATTAGGAGTGATCATGCAATACTTGCGAATTAGCTCCAGCAGTTCGCTGGCTGGACACATCATTTCACGGGCTTCCATGCCCCGCATTTCTCTCGGGCGCGACTATCCGCAGGCGGCGAGCGACCGTGCATCAATGGCTGCCTATCGCGCCGCTGTGGTTGATCGCCATGTGCGCGAGCATCTGCAACTGGCTCGTGACGGCACTTTCTACAGCCCGCGTGGTGTCAACCTCTGGGAGCTGATCGGGCAGTCGCTGGCCAGCGAGCGCTACATCGAGGGCGAGGCCATTGCCGCTGTCATCAGCGACATCGCTGAGCGGCTCAGGCAAGAAAGGCACGAGCCCATCTCTGAGTCACTCAGTCGTGAAGCTCTGGTTGGCTTGACTGCCATTCAGCGCCATGCCATCGCCGCTGCCCTGGTGGCCTGCGACCACGCGCTCTCCGAGTTGACCGCCGAAGAAAAGCGCATGACCTGGCTTGGCTACCCGCATTGGTTGGCCGAGGATCGCACCATTGCCGCCGAGCTCTTGGCACTGCTGATGGTGCGGCGAATCAAGTCGATGCAGTTCATCTGAGAGCCTCTACTTCCACTAAAGGAACCAACATGACAAAGATTTTTACCGCTGCTCGACTGGCTCTGCTTCTGACCGTGACATGGTTCCTGGCGCTGACGGTGCCAATCTATGATGCTTCGACTGGCTGGCTGCTGTGCGTCGCTGCGTACGGCTTCATCTGTTTCGAGGGGCTCAGTGCCTTCGTCGCCCACCGGCGGCTCTGCTATCGTCTGGGGGCTTTGCACGAAATCTTTGTGAATGCCGACCGCTTCGAGAACCTGAGCTACATGCGTTGGTCGACGTTCCCCAGTTGGGCTCTGCATTCGTGGTGGGAACCGTCTCACGCAGGTGTGCTGGTGCGTGGTCTCTTCGTCAGCCTGCGCGGCTGGTGGGTGTTGCAGAGCATCTACGAGTTGCTCCTGGCGGGGCTAGTCCTGGCGGCGATGACCTATCTGCTGGTTCCTGCTCGCTTCAACTGGTCGACGCTTCCTCTCGGCCTGGTTGCTGTCGCCGTTCTGGCGAGCAAGCGCGCCCTGACCATCTACGAGCCGGAGAAATACTACCCGAGGGGCTGAAGCGACAACATCTATTGGCCTGGCGCGCCCTTAGCCTTGGCAGCTTTCTAACGTTGGCCCGGTGAACTTTGACTAGTTCCCGGGCTCTCTTTTTTCAATTCAAATTCTTTTTGAACTGTTAATACTATAAAGCGTAGTGTAAATTGTGACAGGCTCCAAGCCTGGAAGGGAGCTGTGGTGCTGCCACTAGTTTGGAATTTCGAACCAGATTTCGCAGCCTTGATTGACCGCGCTAATTACTCCAATTCGACCGTTGTGTGCTTCTACGATTGCCTTGCAGATAGTTAGTCCGAGTCCACTTCCTGAGTTAACCCGCGCTCTTTCGCCTTGGTTTACGCTGGCGTCTCCGCTCGGCTTGGTAGGCTGTGAGTCTATAACTTGGTGGAAGCGGTCAAAAATTTTCTCTTGCTGTGACAATTCTATTCCAGGTCCATTGTCTTTCACCGCAATGCGTACATCATTTTCAAGCTCGTCTGCGCTTATAGCGATTGTGCCGCCCATTTTTGAGAACTTAATAGCATTGCTCAATAGATTGATCATTACCTGTACAAGCCGGGCGTGATCAGCCGTTAGCTCAAGGTTTGATATCGGTAGTTCGATTGTGAGGTTTTTGGCTTTGGCTAGATCTGTAACAGTCAGTACCGCTTCGTTAATGATTGAATGAGTGCTTATGGCATCTAGAGTCAAGCTAAGCAGGCCCGATTCCATTTTCTCTAGGTCTAGCAGTTGATTGATTAGGCCAAGGGATAGATCTAGATTTTTCGTAGCTCGATTTATATAGACCGCTGCTTCTGGGCTACAGCTGTCCTTCATGCTAGAGACTAGATCGAGTGAAAGGAGCACGGCAGACAGAGGAGTTCGCAGGTCGTGGCTAATCATGTCGACAAAATCTTGTTTCATGCGCTCTAGGTTCTTGCGTTCTGATATGTCAGAGATTACGCAGAAGAGTGCTCTTTCGGCGTCAGACCAGGTGATAGACCAAGCTGCTGTAATGGTGCTGGTGTTGGCGCAAACAAGATTCGATTCAAACCTAACTTGTGATTTTTCTTCGATAGCTAGTAGAAACTTTTCTTCTATCAGCCTTTGCTCAGATGGCAAGATCAAATCGAGACAACGCCGACCTTGAAGATTTTCTGCCGAGTATCCCAGTATTTCTTCAGCAACATGATTGATATCGTTAATGCAAAAACGCTCGTCGATTGAGCAAATGATCTCGGCGGCATTGTCTAGTATTGCTCGCTCTTTTTGCCTCAGTATTTGCAAATCGTGGTAAACGCCTTGATAGATATGATCAAGCTCAGCAAGCTCGTCGCCGCCTGCCAGTCTGTTTTTTGGTTCTTGGCCAATTGCTAGCAGTCGACTATTCAGAGTAAGTATGTGTAGGCGCTTAACTGTGCTACGGTTGATGAAGGTGGCCAAGCCAAAGGCGATTAGGATGCTCAGCAGAACAGAGAGTTTGAGAGCCAGTTGCAGGTCGCGATCATAGTTTTGTATGGCTGTTTGATTGAGGCTTTGTAATTTGTCTTGATCGTCGACAAGTTTTGAGCAGACTTTGAAGATTCGCTGGATATTGCGCTGTGCTCTTGCCCAAACAAGTGCTGCTGATGCTTTGTCGGAGCTGTGAGTGAGGCCTTGCGCTTCAATTAGGTCAGAATCTACTTGCTTGATGCTGTCAAGGCCTATTTGCCACAGAGCTCGCTCTTCGGCATGGTTTGACACTAGTTTCGATATCAGCTCTAGTTCTTTTTGTACTTTTGTACTGAGATCTTGTGAGTCTTGCTTATAAGGCACTTCCGGTACTGAATTGTGCACCATTATCAGTGCACCTCGTCTCATGGTTAGAGCCATAACGGCGTTTAGATGACTACTTAGCTCCCTGGCGTGAGAGGCTTTTGCCCTTGCTTCTTCAACTTTTGATAGTAGTGAGAAAAGTGTGCCAACTAATACCAATTCGAATATTACCGGTACGGTGACAACAACTAATACTTTTTTCGATAAACTCAGCGCCACTGGTTGAATCTTGCCTCGAGACGGTCAAATATTAGCATTGAAATTGTTGATTACGGAACCAGCAAGCACCTGATAAACTATCTGGGCAATGAAAATATTGATAGTAGAAGATGAATTTGATTTGGCTGCCAGCCTTGCTCGCTGGCTTGTGGCTGAACTGTATACTGTCGAGATCGCGACAAGTGGAAGAACTGGACTTGAGAAAATCATGGCCGAGAAATTCGATGCCATAATTTTAGACGTCGGTTTGCCAGACATGAGTGGCTTTGAGGTTTGTAGGCTTTACCGCGAATCAGGGGGCGCAACGCCCGTACTGATACTAACAGGCAAAGACCATATTAATGACCGTATCGCTGGTCTCGATCTTGGTGCTGATGACTATGTTACCAAACCATTTAGTGCTCGAGAGATTTCTGCTCGACTAAGAGCTGTGCTCCGTCGGCCTGCAACCGTTACTTCTAACGTTCTTAAAGCGGGCTCTGTGAAGCTAGATTTGATTGCTCACAGAGTTACTGTTGATGGTGTCATGGTAAACCTTTTGCCCGTCGACTATGCTCTTTTGGAATGTCTAATGCGCTCACCAAATGAGATTTTCAGTACTGAAAATCTCATTGCTAAAGTTTGGTCTGCCGATAAATTTCCTACCGATAATGCAGTGCGCTCTTCCATTAAGCGCATTCGCAAGGCCATTGATGGTCTAGTTGATGGTGCTGGATCTGGCTCTATCATCGAGAACGTCTCGAAGGCTGGTTATCGCATCCGCCAAGATTGAGTGTCGAAATTGTGTCGGCTTGATTCGCTCTACGCTATTGTCTGCATTGGTCTAATTTGTGTCAGCTTCTGTGACTCTACGCCATTGGCTCTACTGTTCTAAATTGTGTTGATTTTGTGTCGGCTTTGCAATGATATCGCCAGCGCCATTGTTCAATTATTTTGGCCGGTATTTACGAAGTCTGCTGTTGCTGAGTTTGTTTGTGGTGACCTTGTGGGGTACCCCAGCTAAGCCTTGAATGCCCGCCTGTGCGCGAGGAATGCCTGCCTGTGTTTACCCTTTTTGATGGGAGACACTAGATTTTGAATTGCAGCTTGGTTGAGGCATAGTTTAGTCATCGTCTCATTTCATCCGCTTCGGAAGATATTCTAACCAAACTACTTACTGTTGCTATTTGCCGTTCTTTTCTAGTGCCACATTTGGTGCCGGTAGTTTAACGCCTTGCCGTGCCAGTACACCGCGCAGCAGGCTGCTGTGCTTCTTTCGTTCGTTCACCCTTCTAAGGTCGATTATTTCTACCGTCGCTTTTGATAGCTCTACTAATGTCATCGAAATGATCTTGTCTTGATTTTCAATTTTCTTTTGCTCTAAGTCAGTCTCTGCTCCTCGCGGGATGTGGACTCTACAATACTGAAAGGGAATTTTTGTTATGAACATCACCCGAAACCAAATGGCTCGAAAGGCTCTCGAACGACAGGAGGCACATAAGGTGAGGCCAAACACCGCCTTACCACTTTCCTTTTTTCAGCCTAATATGATCCTCTGCACGGGCGAGGATCCAGCCGAGCTCATGCGCGCCCTCAAGATCGTTTTTCCCGGTAGGCGTCCTCGGCATCATCAGTACCGTTGCTACCAGGCATGGAAGTTTCCTGGCGTCACCGTCGTGATTTCTGGGATTGGTACGGGGTGTATGGAGCCTATGATGTGGGAGTTGGTAGACTACGAAGTCCTCGGAGAAAGCCGGCCGAAGCGCTTAGTGATGATCGGTACTGCTGGCTACATAAGCAATCAAGGCTTCGGTCAGGTTTATGTGGTCGATGGGAGCTATCCGGTTGGTTGCGCAGTGAGGATTGATGACGAGCACTTGCCTCTGCGACCGAACTTCGCTGGTGTCGAGGAGCTTGGCTTGCCGACTGCTGAGGAAATGTCGACTGACCGATACTTCACGTGCACCCCAAATATGAGCGATGAGCGCAAGGTTCTTGCTAAGTCGTTCGACTCACAGTTGCTAGTTGAGTTGGAGAAGTACTGGAGGTCAGGGCGCTTAATCTCGATGGAGACGCTGCAGTTCTACCACTTCGCCCACGTTTTTGGTCGGCCTGACACTCAGTATGTCGCTTTGCGTGGCGTAGCCAACCTTGCCGATCAATTCGAGACCCAAGCAGATTACTCTCAACAAGTGCTGACCGATGCCCTTGGTCTTGCGGTTAAACTCCTGCAGAATTAGTTCTTAAGATGTAGGCGGTGATTGCTCTTAGGTTGATAAAATCTTGCTCCAGTCAGGGTCGTCAACTGCAATTGCTTTCTAGCATTGACCAACCATGGTCATTGCTTTTTTGAGGATAATTATTAGACCGGTCTATTTAATTGACTGCAAAAGATAGCGGCGGAGAAATTGAACTATGACCCGCTTCCTCCTTGATACCGGTGGACGAGATTGGAAACCACGATAGAGCTTGAATTGAAGACTCTCTTTAATCACCGCATTTTGCCTATAGATGCCAATGTTTCGATTATTTGCCCCTGGGTTTTGCAGCGCTCCTGACCTGATATGCTTTTCTTTACTGATGATCAAATTTGCTCTTGTAGCTGACTCACATCTTGGTCCTGAAAAATTCTACGAGGGGCAAATTCGTAAGCTCTCGCGTAATACTTTGCCCTATTTGTCGCAGCTGCGAGATGAGTTGATCGCTCTACACAAGCCAAGCTTCGTGGTACAGCTGGGTGATTTGATTGAAGATTCATCTTCGCGGCAAGATGACTCTAGCAACTATCAATTGGGGCTGAATTGCTTTGATGGCCTGCCCATGCCAGTTTTAAATGTGATCGGCAATCATGATCAAGTGCATTTGAGTGATATCGATCTCTGTCGACTTTCGCGCAATGAAAAGCTTTACTACTCGCAAGACTTGGGTGGAATGCACTGCGTGGTGCTGTTCTCTTCATCAGTTGAGCATACTGATATTACGATTTCTGCTGAACAGCGCCTCTGGTTGCAGAATGATCTTGCATTGACTGATAAGCCAACACTAGTATTCTTGCACCATCCACTAGATGATCAAGACTTGCGCGGTAATGTCTGGTTTGAAAAATATCCAGATTATTGTTTCGTGCAAGAGCGCCATCAGGTGCGCGATATTCTTGCTGCTTCTGGCAAAGTTTGTGCGGTATTTAATGGTCATGTGCATCGCAATAATCTTTCTACCATTGATGGCATTCATTACATAACAGTGCAATCGCTTGTAGAAAAAGTTGGTGAACCAGATCTTGCCAGTCGTGCTTTTGCCACTGCCGAGATTGACGGTAGTCGCTTGTTATTGGAAGTGCATGGCGAAGATGCTGTGCAATACGACGTGCCGTTGCGCTTGCCTTAAGTTCTATTGTTTGGCTGATGGTGGATGTCAAGAATTGAGGCAAAAAAAGAAGTTGTGAGAAGTGCAGGCATGCAGGTACTGTCCCTTTTCGCTGGAACAGTAGCCTGCATGCCTTACTTAAAACACTTTCTTCTGAGGCCTAAGCCGCCACTGACGAACTTGCAGCATTAGCCTTTGTGGCAAACAGCAGCACACCTTGCTTGATGCGTTCAGTGCGATCTTTTACTGTGGCGATTTGGGTCAGCACTGCTCCGCTTTCAATCTCTGCCTGTAAGTGACCTAGTTGCTCTTGGAAGAGCTCCGGAGTTTTCTGGCAGAGGGCGAAGAGCGAGTCACCACTGCGCCAGTCTTCTTGCAGCGGTCCTTGCGGATCTAGGCTGGCTGGGGTCCAGTAGGTTTTCTCCAGTGACTCAACACTTACAGCTGAAACAGCTGAGGCTGTGCTTTGCAGCAGTTGCACCATGGTCTCTTGCGGCAAGAAGCGTGAAGCCAGCTTATTTGCCGCCTCGGCAAAATATTTGTAGTACCACATGCAACCAGCCTCAGGCGACATCTGTTCTCTGCTGCAGGTGACGATGATGATGTGACCGCCCGGGGCAAGCACGCTTGTTGCACCATCAAGAACCGCCTGGGTAGCTCTCTGTAGCTCGTCTTCGCTTTGGTGCGGCAGATGCTGTAGGACAAAGCTAAACAAGACTACATCGAAACTGTTTGCTGCAAATGGCAGTGAGCGAATGTCGGCGCAAACCAACTGTGCATCAGTGCCGAGCTTCTCGCGGGTTTTGTCCAGGCCAGTTCTTGAGGCATCGACGCCGGTGAGCAAATCGAAACCAGCTTGCTTCAGGGCCTGCAGATGCACGCCAGTGCCACAGCCAGCATCAAGAATGCGCGGTTGTCTGGAGTTGTCGGGAAACTGCGCGCGCAAGAAGCGGATGATTTGTTCGCTGCCCACTGCCATGCGCGTTTTGTCGTAGTTGCTGTGGGTCTTTTCGTATTTTTCGTAGCTGCTACCTGTAGATGCGCTTGTAGTCATGAGGGTTCCTCTCTTCGATATTTGCAGGCATGAGAAAAGACACTTGAAACTTTCACGCATCGGGAAGCGAGAAAAATTGCAAGAGTAGCTGGGGGAGATGATTTAAAAGTTTATTTGTATTTTGTTTCAGAGTAAGAGTAAAAGATACGCGCAGTATCTTCGACGTCATGTCTGTGCTTCAAGCACTTGCGGCTGAAGAGTGATTAATCCTCTCCCTGATTGGCTTTAGGCAGTTGTGATTGAGTTCATATTGGGAAAAATTGCGTGCGCTATCTAGCGCTATGTCGAGATATCCAGATCAGCTGGGTAAACGCGACTTGTCATGAGGTGGGCCTGGCGGGCTGCTTTTAGTTTTGAGAGAGACTTTTATTTCTGGCGGGATTTATTATTTCTGGCGGGATTTGTCATTTCTGGCGAAATCTTTTATTTCTGGCGGAGCCAGGCTCTCCAGCGGGGGTAGGTGGCGAAAATGAGGCTGCCAGCGCAAAGGGGCCAAGAGCCGGTCATCATAAACGTAGCAATCCAGAGAATTTCTTTGGTGACGAACAGTCGGCTAGACCAGTGATAATTTTGCACAGTGGCCACCGGCATTTTGTCCTGCGACTCTTGCATGTCGAAGGAAAGTTGCCCGTGGAGGAAGGTTATGAAAACAGCTGCCGCACCAAGCCAGTCGGTCGGTTTGCAGCCACTTAAATAGGCGATGGTTGAAAGTAGAACCAGTACTAGCATGGCTTCATTGGTTGCCGCCCAGGCAATTGGCTTTGAGCTAGCTGTGTTTAAGCTCGCCTCTGTTTCAAGAGGGCTCATTGCAGTCAATGCTGGCGGCGCCGGCAAGGCTGATAGGGATGTGAAGGTGCTAGTCGGCATGACTATTTTTTACCCAGCCGGCTACTTGATGAAACCGATCAAGCTTTTTGGTTTTGCCCATAATCTGCCACACTTGTTTAGTAAAGTAATTATGTTCCTCCAAAGAACAACTGGACACTGCAGTCCACCTGGTAAATCTTCGTGCACCAGAGATGGTGCGCGAAACCTTTTAAATAATCTCCCCCCGGTTATTTGCAATATGGCGCATCAAGGCTAAGAGCTGAGATGCGCTTTATTGTTTGTCATGTCCTGCCTATCCCTTTGCCTAAGCTGATATTTGATTATTAATGGGGGTAGATTAACTATAGAGCGTAGTCTCTTGATGAAAAAATAGAGAGAGGGGCCTGAGCGGTAACCTTTGGCAAATGCAAAGGTCCGCTCAGGCTGTCATGATTTAATTAGCGCTACCTAGTTCAGGCGCTCCCTAGGAACTTGCCACTGCTGGCAGCCATGAACATCAATACAACGAAGGCAATGAAGCCGACGCCGAAGCCCCAGTAAGGAGCGTAGATCGCCTGGGCCGAATTGAGGCAAGCGAAATAGGCGCCTGCGCCAAGCAATGTCATGCTGGCGACGAAGGCAAGCAGGCCCGGCCAGGGATTGCAGATATTGCGATCGTCCCAGCGTCTGGTTGCTTCAGCCGGCCACTCTGCTACCCAGGTAAGGCCCAAGAATGGCAGCAAGAAGGTGAGGAAGAGCAGGTTGCTTGCCAGGCTGTAGGTAGCGTTGCTGCCGTTGAAGCTAAAGAAGTACGAGAGAAGAATTCCCCAGAAGGCCATGTAGCCGATCTGCGCGGCAATCTCAAAGAGTGAGTCGGCTTTCCAGTAGTGCTTCGAGCGAATGAAGTGACCTGCGGCGACGCAGCCTAGAATCAAGATGATGGCTACGCCCAGATCTGCGAGGAGAAGGTTGGTTTGGTTCATGAGAATTGAATTTTTTCGACCAAAAAAATGATGCACCTAGACGGGCACCAAACGGAACAAGTGCAGGTTAAGTTCTCTACCCGGCCAGCAGCATGAAGAGCAGGGCGAAGGGCGCGATCAGGCCTGCGGCCAGACCAAGCAGGCCCCAGCCGATCTGCCCCTGGAGCGGTTTCTCGCGGGGCCGACCGAAGACGAAGAGGCAGAAGGCACCGCCGAAAACGGCTGCTGATGCGACCAGCGGGTTGAAGATGAAGCCGTCTTCGGAGTTGAGTCCGTTCAGCAAGACGCCGACTACCAGGGCTGCGATGAAGCTGAGGAAGTTTTTCAGGGGTGGTTTCATTGTTGCGGGTGTTTGTTGAAGGTGGGGCGGAAGTTGATCTTGACCTGGCGACGGTTAGTTTGCCCTCATCGAGCGCGAGAACTCGTGACGCAGAGGGAAGAGCAGCGAGTTGTAGCGGGCCGACAGCTCGTCGAAGAGCTGACCGGCATCGAGGGCGATGGCGCTGTGCTCTTCCATCAGTGGCACCAGGGCCTTCTGCTGAAAGCGCAGGCGCACTGCCGATGCGCGAATTTCTTCACCCGGGGCGAAGCAATCACGCAGGTTGCGCAGCTCTTGCAGCATTTGGCTGTGAACGATGTCGAGTTCGCTCTGGGCCGCGCTGGCGATCACCGAGGCGGCGTGGCCGACGTTGATGGCAAGCTGGATGCCGCGCATCAATTCGCTTGCCGATTCGGGTTCGTCCCGGTCGATTCGCTTCCAGTCTTCTTCACGCCAGGCTTCCAGGTCATCGACCACGGAGGCAACCAGGGGGCCGACCAGCAGTGCGGTGATGTCGCTGTCCGGGCGCGAGTGGGCCGGTGAGTGAGAGGACGAATGAGAATGAGATACATGGTGGCGCATGATAGTTCTCCCAAGATGGAGGTAGATGAAGGATTGTTGCTCAGGCGTGGCCGTCAGTGCGATGAATGTCGTCGTAGAAGGCTGGTGAGCCGCCGTCGAGCATTTCGCAGAGATAGCACATCGGCACCATGAGAATCATGGCGGCGACAAAGAAAAATCCCTTGTGCTGCGGAAAAACGGTGTCAGCCGCAGCGCAAGCAAAAATTGCCAGCAGGGTGAAAGTAAGAAGAACGCCAATTTTGACTTGGCTCATGGTTGTCTCCTTTGTAATTTTGGGGCCGTGTTTTAGACAGGCAAAATCAGATACTTCACCACGAATGGTGCCATCAAGCCGATGGAGAGGCCGAGCATTGCCCAGCCGCTGCAGACCACCAGCGCGTTACGCGGCGGTTTGCCCAAAGAGAGCATGAGGTAGCTTGCGGCGAAGCCGACGATGGCGAAGTTCATGGTGTTGAAAATCGAGCCGCCCGGTTGATAGGTGCTCAGGCTCGAAGTGAGCCAGAGCAGTGCGAAACCGAGAAGCAGTGCGCCCAAAAAAGAGAGCGCGTTCTTGAGTGTAGAGTTCATGATGGTGGTGCTATTGCTGGCAGCATCAACTTACGTTTGATGCTGCCAGCGCTTGATTGCCTAGCGTCGACTTAGTCGATGTAGGTGCCGCGGGGCGGTTCTGCCGCACCCATGGAGCCGAACCACTTGTCGTAGATGCGCTTCCAGGTGCCGTCGCTCTTCATCTGCACGAGCACGCCGTTGGCGAAACGCACCAGGTCGGGCTGGTCTTTCGACATGCCGATGCCGTAGGGTTCCGCCGTGAAGCCGGAGCCGATCACCTTGGCGAAGGGGTCTTGCTTGGCCAGGCCGGCCAGGATGACGTCGTCGGTGCTGATCGCTTCCACCTGACGCATCTGGAAGAGAACCAGACAGTCGGTGAATTCCACCGTCTCGATCAGCTTGGCCGCCGGGTTGGCCGTGAGGATGTTCTTGGCACTGGTGGAGCCGGCCGGAGCGCAGACACGCTGGCCACTGAGGTCAGCGATCGACTTGGCCGCCGAGTCCTTGTGCACCAGAATCTTCTGGCCGCTCATGTAGTACACCTCGCTGAAGTTGATCTCTTCCTTGCGCTTGGCGTTGATGGTGAAGGTGGAGATCACCATGTCGACCTTGCCGGCCTTGATCAGCGGGATGCGTTCGGCGGAGGAGACGGCCACGATCTGCAGCTTGTTCTCGTTGCCGAAGATGGCCTTGGCCATGGCCTTGGCCATTTCGATGTCGAAGCCTTCCAGCTCGTTGGTGAGCGGGTTGAGGAAGCCGATGGCGTACTTGTCCTGGGAGACGCCGACGATCAGGCGGCCGCGGTCCTGGATCTTCTTCATGGTGCTGCCGTCGGGCATGGCCATGGGGCGCGGCAGCGAGGCGGCGGGTCGCAGGCTGGCGGTGGCATCGGGGGCGGCGAAAGCCGGGCTGAGGCTGGTGGCCAGAATTGCTGCCGCACACAGGGCGACGAGCAGGCGAGTGAAGGTTTTCATTCTCGTTCCTTTCAGATCAGGTTGTTGCCGCTCAGGCGCGGTATTCATTGATGCGGGGCGTCAGGCCGAAGTAGGCCAGTGCCACCACAGCCAGTGACAGCACGATGAAGGCCAGGTCGAGCAAGTTGATGTTGCTCTCGGCGCTGGCGATGGAGGCCTCGAAGCTGCTGGTGGCCGTCTTCAAGTTGGCGGTCAGCACTTGGTTGAGGTCGTCGAACGACTTCTGCGCTTCTTGGGTGCCGTTGCCCAGGGCCAGGTTGACGGCCTCGGCACGCTTGCCGCCCTTGTCGTAGCTGCGGATGCGTTCGTCTTGCTGCACGTATGCGCGCAGGGCCGAGAGGGCACTGGCGCTGTCGCCTTGCGCGTTCTGCGCGGCGGCGGCGGCCAGCTTCTCCACCTTGACCTTGGCGCTCTCTTCGTACTTGGCGCCCGCGCCAAGAGCGATCAGGAACAAGCTCTGGTCGGTCTTGGCGTCATAAGCGGCGCCACGGGCTTCCAGCCAGTTGTAGGCAGAGACGAATGAGGTCTCCTTGGCTGCGCCGAGATTGCTGCGTTGCAGCGTCATGCCGACGATGCTGTAAGCCGTCAGAGCGACGACCACCGCACTTGCGGCCAGGAGCGGCAAGTTGAAGCTGCGACGCATCTTCTTGCTGATGAAGAGTTGCATGTAGCCGAGCACCACCAGCAGTGCCAGGCCGGAGGCCGCGATGACGCCGATGTGGATCACCGAAGTGCTCTTGAAGCTGGCGTATTCGCTTTCCAGCTGCTTGACGTTGAGCTGGTCGATGGCCTGGGTCTGCGGCAGCATCTCGTCGTGCAGCATGCTGGAAGCCATGCGCAGGTAAGCGGCACCGACGGGGAAGCCCTGGCGGTTGTTGGCGCGAGCCGCTTCGACCAAGCCGTTGTAGGCCTGCACCTTGTTCATCAGGGTCTCGATCGGCGTCTGCTCGTCGCGGCCGAAGCTGATGTTCTTGGCGGCCAAGGTGAGCTGTTCGCCCAGTTCTTGGCGCGCGGCTTCGTACTTGACGCGAGCTTGGGCGCCAGAGTCGGCACCACCGGCGAGGAACTCCTGCGAGGCCAGGGAGTCCATCTGCAGCAGCTTGACCCGCACCGACTGGGCGGTGACGATGCTGGGCACGGCGTCGCGGGCGATGGTGTTGACCGAGCTGCGCGCGCCGCTGACACCGACATAGCCGGCGATGGCGAAGCAGATGGCGAGGATGAAGATGGCGAACATGCCCAGGCGCAACTTGCCCGGGGTGGTGCCCATCATGCCTTTGATTTTGCCCGAATTATTGGGAGCTTGCATTTTGATAACCTTTCGCAGTTATGTCAGAGAACGATGGCGATGATGGTGACGACGGTGTGCTCGCCGATGATGATCTTGTCACCGACGACGATGGGCCTCTCTTCACCGACGGCAACCGTGACAGTGCCGCCGTCATGTTCGACCTTGGTGCCGTTGGCCGAGTCGAGGTCACGCACGGTGACCGAGCCATCGGGCTGGCGGGTGATCATCATCTGGCGGCGGGAGATGCCTTCGTCGCCGTCGATCACCAGGCTGAGGGCCACCTTGTTGTTGGGGCGGCCGATCAGGTTTTCGTTGTCGAAGAGCGAGTGCTTGCGCGGCCCGGTCTTGCCGACGACGACTTCGAGGTCGATGCGGGCCGAGCTCAGGGATGCCGGAGCAACACTGGGGCTGGGCACTGCCGGCGGTGCGTAGTTCGGAGCGGGCACCGTGGGGGCAGGGGCCGCTGCCTGTGGCACTTCGCCGCCGGTCTTGTTGACGTAGTCGTAGCCGCAGACGCCGCAGAACTGAGCGCTGCCGTCGCGCACTTCAGTGCACATCGGGCAGTTCTCGTGTCCGCCTTGGGCGGAGGTGGTGCTGGGCGCAGCCGAAGCCTGGCTGGGGTCAGCAGCCGGTGCCGCAGGGGCAGAACCGGGAGCGGGGGCCAACTGGTTGCCGCATTCGGAGCAGAAGTCGGGGTCCACCGAGTCGTGGCCGGCGGGGCAATGGTAAGTGGTCATTTCAGAACCTTTCTGTGGTCTGGGTTGTTGGAATGCGACTTACTTGACCCGCTTGGTGCGGGTGCTGGCGGTGTCGAGGTTGACCACATCGCCGGCGCTGGCGCCCTTGATGATCTTGACCGTGCCCTTGTCCGGGTCGACCTTGACGATCTTGTCGATGCGCTTGGTGGCTTCGTCGTTGCCGGTGGCAACGGCCAGATCACGCGCCTTGCCCAGGGCCTTGGTGGCCTTGTCTTCGTCGCCGGCGTTGAGCGCTGCCACGCCTTCCTGGATGTTGCGCGCCAGTTCGGCCTGGCCGGTGTAGTTGGCGACCTTGGGGTTGATCACCGTCGACTTCTTGTCGTCGTTGGTCCACTGGGCCGTCACCTGGCCGCCTTCGTTGAGCTTGGTCTCGACTTCGGCGCCGTTGACGTTCTCGATCAGCGAGATGCGCGCCACCAGCTTGGCCGGGCCATCGACCTTGCCCACGGCTTCGGGGGCGAGTTCGGCCACGAGCATGTAGTCGCGCGACTCTTCACCCCAGGCACCGGTGTCGATGCGGCTCAGGCGCGGGTTGGGGCCGGCCACGACCTTGCCGCCCAGGTCGAGCAGCTGAGGGGTCATCTGCTTGATGGTGCCGATCTTGACACCGACCGGCGTCCAGATCTGCAGCATGACGTTGCTGCGCGAGAGGCCCTGGGTGCGTTCCACCACGGCTTTGAAGTCGGCGATCAGTTCTTCCGGCTGCTGGAAGCCGTCCACCGAGCCGCCCAGTGCCTGTTGCACCGTGCGCAGTTCTTCGGCCTTGTAGCCAGCGCCGACGCCGCGGCATTCCACTTCGAATTGGCCGACGCAGCGAGCCAGTTCCTTTTCGAGGGTGGCGACGTCTTCACCTTCGTTCTTGCCGTCGGTGAGGAAGTAGAGGATGTTGATGCCGCCGGGCACCTTGGCGAACTGGGCGCGGGCGCCAGCCAGCCAGCGGGCGAAGTAGGTTCCGCCGGTGTTGTTCATGGCGGCGAGCGCGGCCAGGGCCTTGCGCTTGTTCTCGTCGGTCGAGAGCATGACCGGGACGATTTCGTGTGCCGCGTCACCGCCCATGATGACGAAGAAGTAGGTGTTGCCATCGGTGGGCATCGCTTCCACGCCCTTGATCACGGCCTGCTTGGCACCCTTCCACTTGGCGCCGTCCATGGAGCCGGAGCCGTCGACGACGAAGCCGAGCACGCGCTTCTTGGCGACGATGTTGCTGGCGCCCGGCGAATTGCTCTTGATCGAGACGATGGCGACGACCGAGTTGGCGCCGTCGGCGAGGTCGGGGTTGTGGTCGATGCGGCCTTCGAAGCTACCAGCGGCATTCTGAGTGTTGGTGGTCATTTGGATCTTCCTTGAGTTTCTGATGATTGACGATTGGATACTGTCTTGTATGGTCAAGACAGCGCTTACTGGAGATAGGCGACGACAGCGGTGATGTTGTCGTGGCCACCGGCTTCGCGGGCGAAGGTGACGAGCTTGCGAGCCACCGTCAACGCATCGACCTTGCCGGCCTGGGAGAATTTGCTCACGAGCGACCGCAGATGCTCCTCGTCCTTGAGGTAGTTCCACAGGCCGTCGGAGCAGACCACCAGCGTGCCTTTACCGCTGATGTTCATGGTGCGGATGTCCGGGGGGGCGATACCAGGGTTGGTACCGTCCTCGGCCGCGCCGAGCGAGCGGATGATGGCATGCGCACGCTTGTCTTTCTCGGCTTCGGCCAGGGTCATGCCACCTTCGCTCACGGCCCAGTTGAGCCATGAATGATCGACGGTGAGCTGCTGACAGCCCGTATCAGTGATCCAGTAGGCTCGGCTGTCGCCGACCCAACCGATTGTCACGCGCCGGCCTTGCACCAGCGCTGCCACGAACGTCGCTTGCGCCGGTGACACCATGGCGCCATCTTTGTCAACAACGTCTTTGTCGAAGGGCACCTTGCAGATGGCCTCCTGGCAGGCGACCACGACCTCGTTGTAGAGCACATCGAGATCGCTGCGGCCGGCAACTGCGCCAGCGAGCAACATGTCGCGGGCCAGCTCGGAAGCCGCCTTGGAACCCTTCATCGGATTCTGCGAATTGGAGACACCATCGCAGACCACCAGCGAAAGAATTCCGCCTTTCTCGGCGAGCCCCATGTAGTCTTGGTTCTCGCGGTATTTCATGCCGATGTCGCAGACACCAGCAACGCTTGCCGACAGCGCCTGGAAGAAGTGATCTCGAGGGGCTGCCTTCCGTTTGGTACCACAGCTGGTGCAGTGACCGTCCTCGTCAATGCAACCGGGGCCGGCATGGCAACCGGGGCATTCGAGCAGGGGGTCGACGGCTTTGGCCTCGCCTCCTGGAGCTGAGACAGAGTGCTTGGCCGCTTCGTTCAGCGGTGTGCCGCAGGCCTCGCAGTAGGCTGCGCTGTCATCGTTGGCTTCATTGCATGCAGAACATTGCAAGATCGCTCTCCTTAGAATGCGGTGCGCGGACGCACCTGATTGGCGAGGTCGACGAGGCGGATGCGCTCCCCGTCATCATGGGCGAGACGTGCCAGGTCGCGGTAGGCCGTTTCCAGACGCGTGCGCACTTCCATCTCCGGCACTTCCTTGTCGAGCAACTTGAGGGCGCCCTGCTTGGAAGTGACATAGCTCAGGGCTGCGGTGAACAGCTCTTGCACCATGGTCAGCTTTTCGATGCCGGTGAGCACCAGTGCTTCGATGGTCTGAGCGGCCTTGTTCAGATCGTCAGCAGCCGGCTTCTGGTTGCCGCCACCGTTGATCAGGGTCTTGGCCAACGCCTTTTGGGCGTCGACATAGAGGCTGCTGGTCTGAGGCACCATTGCCAGTGCCATGACTGCTTCGTTGGTCTTGCCCTGGGCTGCCAGCAAACGAGCCTGGCCGAACAGTGCCGTGGCGTAGCCCGGGTCGACGCGCGAGACCGAGCGGTAGAAGTGGATGGCATCGTCGGCACTCTTCTTCAGCTCGCTGGCGACGGCCAGAGCCAGGCGCGGTGCCAGTTCACCCGGCACTTCATCGAAGCAGGTGTCGAAGGCGCTGAGGGCGCTGTCGTATTGGCCGCGGGCCAAGAAAGAAACGCCGCGATACCAGATCACCCGCCAATCGAAAGCGTCGGCCGCTTCGATCTCTTTCAGGGTGGCTTCACCCTTGTCGTACTGCCCTTGCTCGATCAGGTTGCGAGCCAGCGCCAGCTTCGCTTCGTGCGAGTCGGGATACTGCTCGAGGGCGCTGACGATCACGCCTTCTTGGCGCTTCAGGTCGGCGCTGGAGCCACCGCCCGTGCTGTTGAGGATGATGGCGGCAGCAGGATCCTGCGTGTCCATGCGCAGGCGTGGCAGGCTGCTGATGTCGACCACCTGCTGCTGCGCCACGTCGCGCTCGAGCATGCGGTCATAGCCGAAGCGGCCGCTGTTGCCAGGGCAGGCCTTGCCCGAGTCGATGGCGACGGCATCGCGCATCACGCCCAGGAGCTGTTCGTCCATCTCGTCAGCGCTCTGGAAGCGCATGTTGGGATTTTCGTGGGTGGCCTTGAGCAAGAAGCGATAGAACGACTCGTACTGCGCGTAGACCGGCTCTTCATCGGGCGTCAGCAGCTTGTGCTCGTTGGTGGTCTGGAAGCCCTTGAACTCGGTGCAGAGCACGGCCATGGTGCGAGCCAGGGTGTAGATGTCGGAGGCCGGCGAGGGACCCTTGGTGGCCAGCTCGGGAGCGGCGTAGCCCACCGTGCTGTAGATGTCGCCGTCGGTGTTGCTGGCACGGGTGACGCCACCGAGGTCGATGACCTTGATGTCGTCCACTTCGAGCATGACGTTGTCGGGCTTGAAGTCGTTGTAGATCAGCCCGAGGCGGTGCATGTAGCCGAAGGCACCGAGCACACAGTGCATGTAGGCGGCCACTTCGGCGATGGGCAGCGGCCCGCGTTCCTTGCGCAGGCTCTTGAGGGTGCGACCACCGACGTATTCCATCACCGTGTAGGCAGCGGAGCCCTTGGCGTTAGCGTGCTGCACGCAGGTGTAGACGCCGACGATGTTGGCGTGTTTGACCTCGGCCAAGAACTGGCGTTCGGCCACGGCCGCTTCGGCCAGGGCCTTGTCGTCCTGGTTGACCAGGCCCTTGAGCACGACGTAGCGCGCCAGGGTGACGTCCTTGGCCAGGTAGATCCAGCCCATGCCACCGAAGGCGATGCAGCCCAACACTTCGTACTGACCTGCCACCAGTTCGCCCTTGTCGAGGCCGGCGATGAAGTTGTACTTGGTCTGGCACTTGGGGCAGAAGCCCTTCTCGCGCTTGTCGAGCACGTTGCCGCAGGGGTCACCCGACTTCAGGTAGCCGCCGCAGATGCGCTTGTTGGCAGGCACCTTCGCTTCGGCCATCAGAGCCTTGAGCGGATCGCTCTTGGGGATGACCGGAACGGTCACCAGGCCCAGGCCGAGCTGACGCTGGCTGGTGCTGACGCGGGTGCCACGGGAGACGCGGGTGGAGGTGGCCGAAGCGACACCGGAGAGCGCGGTGCCCGAGGTCTTGTTGGAGACGCGCGAGCCGCCGGTGCGATGGGAGAGGCCGGGCTGTGCGACAGGCGCATTGGACGAGGGAGAAGCTGTGGCAGCGTTGCCACAGGTATTGCAGTAGCCGTCTTCGTAAAGGCCCTGGCAAGCAGCGTCGCCGCACTTGGCGCCGTTGACGATAGTCGTAGCGGCCAGAGATGCCACCGCTGTCGGTGCGGCCTTGGAGCTGGTGGAAGCCTTGACTTCGACGGCAGGCGCGTTACCGCAAGTATCGCAGTATCCGTCCTGGATGACCCCTCCGCAGGAGGCGGTCGTGCAATTGTGTCCGTTCATCTGGAACCTTTCAGAGTGTTGGTGTTGATTCACTTCAAGACTGCGTCTTGATATTCCTTGACCAGCCGGCGGGCTTCGGTCATGGGTGTGGGCCTGCTGTAGAGCATCTTCGAGACCTTGGCGAACATGGCCGCCAGGGTCGCGTCTTCTGCCATGCCTTCAGCACCCGCTCGTACCTTGAGTGCTTCGATCAGACCACGCATGTCCCGACGCTCACGCAAGAGAGCATCGTTGGCCTGGAAGGCCGATTCAGCCGATGAGGTGCGGTTGATCACCTGGGCCGTCCAGTTGACCAAGCCAACCGAGGCCGCCTGGAACTTGCCATCGCCGACGGTGGTCTTAAGGCGCTCCAGCCAGGTCGCCAATTGCTCGATCACCTTGTCGTCGAGTGGCATGGTGAGCTGATCTTCGTGGTCGATGTTGAGCTTGACCTTGCGCTCTTCCACGGCCTGCAGGGAGCTGGCGTGGGTGGTCTTGAGATGCGCCAGAGCTTGCTCGGCCTCGGCCAGTTGGCTCACCACCTGGCTTTTCAGGGCCTTGAGTTGAGCCAGACGGGTGCGGCACGCCTCGATCACGGGCACAACTTGTGCCTCGAAATTGCCGTCGGCCGAAAGCGGGTCGCCATTGATGGCGGTGCGCACGGCTGTCAGGGCTCGTTCGGCCTCAATCAGTTCCGGTGCCGTGGCGCCAAGGTCGAGGGCCTCTTGCTGCAGGAGCTTGAGGGCTTCTTCGTGCTTGCCGACCTTACCATTCAAGGTGGCCCAGGCCCCCTTGATTTTGAAGATCAGCTGGTTGGCTTCGGTGAACGATGTCGCCATCGCTTCCAGGAGCCGATCGGCCGAGACCGTCTGCGTCAGTTCGGCGCCGGTGAGCAGGCCGCGCTTTTCCAGAGGCACTGCCACCGGTGGCAGCTTGATCTCCGAAAGAAGCGTGGTCACTTCGAGCAGCTTGGCTTCACGACCGGCGATGCGAGGCAGGTTGGCCATGATTGCTTTGGCCTTGTCCACCTGGGTCTGCATCAGCGTGATCATGCCGAAGAGCTCTTCGAAGGCCGGGATCACCGCCTCGCATTGCTTCTTGGTGTCGCCGCTGAGACGGGTGAAAGTAGGACTGCCGAGCATCATGAAGGTGCGCTCGCTGGTCAGCTCCACCATGTTGGTGGAGCTGGTGGCAATCAGTTGTTCCAGCGCCTTGATTTTGCTCTCGGCGCCGTCTGCAGTCAAAGGAGTAAGTAGAGATGCGGTCAATTTGACCTCCAGAGGTTGCGACCTATAGGTCCTTGTTAATCGGTATCCTTCGTTCGGGTTAGTCGAAATAGAGAGGCGAGTTGCCCTCTTGTCTGGTGTAGCTCAGGGCGCCGGGGTCGTAGACCGGATAGCCCAGCGCCGTGCCGAATTCTTCCAGGGCCTGACGGTATTCGCTGCGTCTGCGGGGCAAGCTCTGGCGGAATTCCCAGATTCTTCTGCGGTGTTCGAGATCGCCTGCTCTGTGGCTATCGCTTGTGGCGATGCCGTTGACGACGATTGCCAAAGACGTGACCGCTTGCATCAGCCTTTCGCCGCTGGTCTTGAGGTCCCCCGATTGCGGCACGAACATGTTGGTATGCACATTGGGGCGAGCGCCCATGGCATCGTGGAAAGCCACCCGTGCCCTGCCGAACGCGGCGATCAGCTGAAAGTTGTTGATGGTGAAGAGCGGGTCTTGCGGACCAGGCTCTTGCTCGGTCAGGCGCTCGATGGCGCAGTAGAGCGCGGCCGCTGTCTCCAAGATTGGTTGGAGCGGTTTGGTATCAGCAGTTTTCATTTTTCCTTTCGAACGGAGTAAAGGTGTTAGCAGTGAAGGCAAAGTCGGTGACCGACTTTGGGGTGGGCATAGCCCGGGGGGAGGTTTTTCGGGAGCTGTGCTGAAGGGCGCGTACGCCCTCCAACTTCTTGCAGCGAAGCTTTATCTGGGGGCAGGCCTCTAAGGCTAGCCCTACAGCGCTTCGGGGCCGAACGAATCCGGCAAGAGCTCGACCAGGGTGGTGCGAACCAGAGACTGGTCTTCGCCCACGAGGAGGATTTTGGCGTCGCGGCCGAACTCCCGCAGAATCTGCAGGCATTCGCCGTCGATGGGGTTGTGACCGTTCAGATTTTTGACGGTGACAACCAGGGTCGGTTCGTTGATGAAACCGGCCAGGCGGGCGGCGGTCATGGCAGCACTTTCGCAGCCGACCGAGGCACCGTAGGCAGAGTTTTCGACCACCGCTCCTTTGAAGGCGCGCCGTTTGCCGCTGCCGTTGGAGGCAACGAAAACGGCACCGCGAGGCCTCTTGGAGTAGGGAGCGTGCGAATTGCTGGCTGCCGCGACGACCGTTTTGATCAACTTTCGCTCGGCGGCGCTCTGGGCGGCGTGCGCGATGGCGGGGCCGGCGGCTGCGGGGAGCAGCTCGTCGATGGGCCCGCGTTGCACGTTGCCTTGGTGGTCACAGATGCCGAGCATCGTTCCTCCGCGGCCAAACTGCGTCAGAACCTGGCGACAGGCCCCGCAGGGAGAGCCGCCCGGGTAGTTGCGGCAGAACAGAGCCACGGTCTGCAGGCGCTTGTAGCCTTCCATCACCGCCGTGGTGACAGCGTTGCGCTCGGCGCAGATGGTGGCCGGGAAAAAGTCGTTCTCGACGTTGCAGCCGTGGAACATGCGCACCATGCCCTCTTCGTTGGCGGCCAGCACGGCGCTGCCGACAGGGAAGTTGGACTGGAAGCAGTGGGCACGGTCGGGCGCACTCATGGCCACTTTGACCAGGGTGCGCTCGGCGGCGTTGAGGTCATCGTGTCGGGTAAACAATCCGAGGATGTCGTTCATGTGAAGCCTCCTTGTGGTGAAGGATGTGCACCCTAGAAGGTTCCAGGATGCACGCAGGTTGTAGGAAATTGCAGAACTCTTACCAGTGCTTGTACTTCTCGATCACTCGCGGCTGGTAGCCAGGCAAGTCTTCGACAGTGATGCCGTAGACATTGTGCGTGGTCGTCCGCGGAAGCATCATGCCGCCCTTGCCGATGGGAGTCCAGACGAGGGTGGTGGTGGTGTACGTGCTGATGACATGACCGATCTCAGACAGCTCATCTTTGATGTGCTTGAGGGTTGTCATCTCCTCGCTATCGAGGCCAAGGCTTTTCACTGCCTTCTTCAGCTCTTCTTCAGTGATCACACCATTGCCATCGCTGTCGATTGCAGCGAAATAGCGCTCGACGAATGGTTGCACCCGTGGTGCCATGTCGCGCAAGAACTGGGCGCGGGTGCCGCCGGTGAGCAGGGTGTAGATTGGGCAGATGGCAATGCAAACAACCGCCAGGGCGAAGCCGATGTAGGCGCCTGCACTTGCTGGCCAGTCTGAGGAGCGGTAGAAGGCAACGTCCCAGATCATGTAGCCGAAGCCCGCGTAGATTGCTCCGATGATGGCCATGGTCAGAAGCGTGGCCCAGACCACTCCTCTGCGGCCACCGGCGACGGCGCTGGCGGGTATGGCGCCGAAGGCGACAGTGACTAAGAGGGTGAGCAGTGCCGTGAATGGCAGGTAGATATAGTTCATGAAGAAGTCCATGTGACTTTCCTTCAGCTAAGGGGTTGCCGTTTCCTTGTGATGTGCCTTTCGCTTCGGGCTCAGCTGCGGTTGCAGAAGTGCACGCAGTCGTGGAAGTTGCTGGCGTCGGTCTTGCCGGCCGGAGTGCTGCCCGGGCGAGCGGCGAGGGCGAGATTGCGCACCTCTTCGACGAAGCTGTTGACCATGCGGCGATCCACCAGGTCACTGTTGGCCCAGTAGAACATCACCGTGTGGCCGTTGAGGCGAACGAAGCGCGCATTGCCGTTGACGTTGCAGCCGATCAGGATGCCCAGGCCAACCAGGCGGAAATCCGCATCGGCTTCCCAGCTGATGTAGGTGCTCCATTCGCGGCAGAGCGTCTTGTAGGCAAAGTCGTCGGCTTCGACCATGTATTCCACCTGGGCGAAGCGCGGGTCGGCGGCAGCGATTTCGGCGAGGCGGGGAACGCGGAAGCGAGCGGCGACGTCGGCGAGAGATTCATGCATGTTGAATTCCTTCTCTTTGATGATTGGGTTAGATGCTGCTGAGGATGGCGTTGGTTGCTGTTTGCAAAGATTGAACAGACGAGAACAGGCGAGAACAGAGCAGATATGAAAGAAGGCACCGTGGAGGAGCTTGGATTGCTCCAGGCTGCTCCATGGTGCTGATTGGGCTGAGCTTACTTCTTCGGCTTCTTGCCGTTGTGCTTGCGTTGCTTCTTGCCCTTCTTGCTGCTGTCGAGCTTCTCGATCAGCGCTTGGCGCAGCCAGGCCTTGAGGCAAAGGCCGGCTTTCTTGGCCGCCTTTTCCATCTGCTTGCCTTGCTTCTTCTCCACCCTGGTGGACATCACCACCAGGCCGAGGGCGCGGTCCACGGAACCGTCATCGGGCACGGCCACGGCGTGACTCTCATCGTTACTTGAGTCGCATCCGAGTGCGCCAGATTCCCAGGCTTCGGTGTTGTCGGCGCCTGCCGGGGTCTGCGCGGTGGTAGCCGCCTTCGGGTCTGCTTTCGTCTTTGCGTTCATACTTACCTTTCTATCTGTCTTTCGTTACGGAAGGCCTTTCGTTTCTGTTGTTTCCTGGCCTTTACTTGGGGATGGCGGTCAGGGTGACCGTCATGCTGGTGCCACTGCGGCCGCCGAAACCACCCTGGCTGTAGCTGTAGCGCAGGCCGTCGGGCGCGACGGTGTAGCCGCGGCTGGTCAGCTCTTCGCTCAGGGTCTCGTTCATCTGGGTCGCGCCCAGGGCGATGGTGCCGGAGGCGCCGCCCTTGGTCTTGACCGTGATGTTGGCCGAGCAGGTCTTCTCGTCGGTGTAGGTCACCGTGGCATGGCTCGGGTCTGCTCCGGCGCGCTTGGCCGCGGCCTTGAGCAGGTCGGTCAGTTCGTCGATGCCGAATTGGACGGTGACCGTGCCGGGGAAGAAGATCGAGCCAGCCTTTTGCTCGGCCGGGTTGGCAGCATCGGGCTTGGCGGCGTCGGCCGAAGCCGGGTTGGCCGTTGCCGAGACCGAGGTGCCGCCACCGTAGCCGCGACCTTCGATGTACTTGAAGGTGAGGCTGGCCTTGTCGATGGGATTGCCTTCGGCGGCCGAGGATTCGCAGATGCCAGCGACGATGACATCGTGCTTGAAGTGGATCATGCTGTTCTTGCCGGCGAACTTCATCATGGCGTAGCCAGAGACGGTACCGTCGCTGTTGCCGTTGATGGTGAGCGAGTCGATCTGGTAGAGACCGCTCCACTTGCGCACTGCGGTGGTGAGCAGGCGGGTGAGGGTGGCGCGGTCGAAGGACACCTGAACGGTGAGTTGCATTTTGTCTCCAGTGAAGTGACAGTGTCACTAGTGAAGGGTTGGGGAGGCAGGGGTTAGTGCAGCTAAACAGAAAGCTGCGCAATCAGGCAAGCATTTAACTGCTCTTGATCAGCCTGAGGTTGGCCATGAGCGGGAAGCCGGTCCAGATGCTCTCGTCATTGCCATTGTCTTGGTTGCAGGCGCCGATGAGCACCTCGACCATGCTGCGGGGAAAGCGCGTGGCTAGGCCAACAGCAGTTGCTTCTACGCAAGCCCGCGATTTGACACCGCAGACACGAAACAGTTGGGGTTGGTAACCCTCCTTGAGGCAAACATCGAGTACCCGCTCGCTGCCGTCCATTTGAGCTTTCGCTCGCATGAAAAAGCGCTGCGGGTCGTCTGCTTTTTCCTTTCTGGTTCGCGCTGCGTCTACGACTCGGTCGTGGGTATCGCCGTAGAAACGCAGCGGGTTGGCGCAGAGAAATTCGAGGGCGACGATTGACCAGGAGTCCTGGTTGGCGCGGCGCACTTCTGCTTCGACGGCGTCGAGTAGCCAGGGCTCAAGTGCAGCGGCAAAGCCCATTTGCATATCAACCACGACTAGAATGTTGCTGCCTAGTACCGTCGCTTGTACGGGGGGCGGCGCAGTCTTCAGAATTGTTGAAAGTTCGGGGTTCATGGATGCCTTTTGTGTCTTATCGTTGCTCCGAGAGAGAAGATAAAGAACCAACGCTCTTTGGTGACCTCAGCTCTCTAGTTCTCATCGCGTAAACGCCCCAGGCAGCTGAGCTGTCTGAGTAATTTTCTTGATGTAGAGAGCTAGATAGACTTAGAAGTTATTGCTCAAAGATTTGTTGGGGTGGAAAGAGAACTAATAACTAACTCTTTTCTCTCTGTATGGCATCTCAAGTAATGTTGCAGAGCGCTGCTTTACAACCGGTAATAAATTCGGTGTTGTCGCCCCTGTCATCGTCTTGCCGGTTTCAGCAATAGAGGCATACCAATGCTAAGTAGCGCGAGGTTTTTCTTAGTTTTCGTTCAAAATCAATTTTGAGTGGCGGCTGAGATTGTTGCTAAAATCGAGGAAGTCGAGCCATTCGTCAGCGATGGCACATGGGCTGGTATTTTCACGAGAAAGCCCATAAAAAGCCAATGTTGACGCTAGTTAGCGACCGGTAGCGGCACAGTGAGCAGTTTGCAAAATCCTCCTAGTCTTCCTAGCCTCAATTTGAAGCCGCAATCTACACTGTCTGGGATGCGGCCTGGATTGTTTATTCAAGCCGCAGTGTTGTGGCTTTTTGAAGTCTTCTGTGTACTGGCCATGCCGATTTTGACCTGTCAGATGTTCTTCAGCGGCATTTATCTCGGTGCGCTTTTATATCTACTCCTGAGCGTCTATTTCTTTTACACGTTTGCCGCAAGCATTATCGCGAGCCCCGCCATGTGGCGGGCGGCTAGTCTGATCAAGTCGCAGCGTCATCGCCAGGCCGAAGTGATATTGAGCACTGTGCTGCAATTATGGAAGCGTATGCCTTGTCGCAAAGACTGGACTTTCTATACTCTGCAATCGAATCTGGCTTTGACATATATGGCTTCAGGTCAGTATCACAAGGCCGAAAATTTGTACGGCGAAATTATCGAGCGCATTGAGAAAAACCCCAGTCAAGCAAAGCATCCCTTAGCAGCTGTATATCTCAACAATTTAGCCATGGTCTATTTGCATCAAGCAGAGTTTGATGGTGCTGAAAGATTGGCCAATGAGGCTTTGCAAATATGGGGGGCCGCCAAGGGTGGAGAACAGTCTGGCCGCGCTTATCCACTATCTAGTTTGCTCGAAGTGCATTTGCATAAAGGCGACTTAGCAGCCTGTGAACGTGATGCCGATTTGGCTCTAGCGCTGTGCACTCAAGTACAGCAACCAATTTATATTGTTCCTGAAAGTCGCATTGGCGTTTACGTGCAATGCTTGTTATACAAAGCCATAGTTTGTTTCCGCCAGGGGCGAGTAGAGGAAGCGAAGCAGCTTAGCGCTGCTCTTCTAAGCGGTCACGATGGCGGTCTCTATCCTACATTCGGTTACAGTATTCCTGGATTGAATAATCTCGCTTGCGAATTTATGGCTCTTGGTGACAATCAGACGGCCGAGAGGTTTTTGGAAATTGCCTACGAAATATTGAAGGTGCATCCCTTCCATGGTGATGGTCCAATTTTATTGAGCACCTTTGAATCGCTTCTAATTAGTACAGAAAGAGGCGATGAGATTGCTGATTTGAAAAATTGGGTAAGACCGAGCAAAGTTCTGCTGGAAGGCTAATGTAATAAATGAGTGTTATTTAGATTGCTAGTTTTGCTTGATTGAACGACCATAGACAATTGCTTTAGCTGGCCAGCCAGAAGTCGCAGGCAGAGATGCCCAAGACCCGTGAGAAAGTCTGAGTAATAAATGTCAGAAAAAATGAAGGCAATTCTAAAAGACGGCTCCTCACTTTCGGTGAAGAGTGTTCCGCAGCCTCAATTGGCCCAGGATGGCGACGTCATTGTGCAGGTTATGCTGGCTGGTCTTTGCCGTACAGACCTTTATGCCGCAGAAGGAAAGCTCAAGACACCAGAGCAATTGATTCTAGGCCATGAGTTTGCTGGAATTGTCAGCGACGCCCAGACCGACAGTTTTAAGGCCGGGGATCGCATTTGTGTTAATCCCTTACTATCTTGCGGAAAGTGTGCCCACTGTCATAAAGGCGCTCAAGGGGCCTGCGCTAAAGCTGAGTTTATAGGAATAGACCGCAACGGTTGTTTTGCCGGCTACATTGTTGTGCCAGAAGAGGCAATCTTTAAAATTCCTCAGGCCATGCCTTATCTTGAAGCCGCTTACGCTGAGCCTGTAGCCGCTTCGCTTGCTGTCTTCAAAAGTGGTATCTCACCCAGCGAAAAAGGGGTGATATTTGGCGCTAATCGCTTTTCTCAATTGATGCAGAGAATTATGCGCTTATATGGCTTTGAAAATATTGACCTCTATGACCCAGCTACTCAACAAGGCCAATTAGAAGACAGCTCCTATGACTATGTCATTGAAACTGCTATCAATACTGAAATATTCAGCGAGCTGGTGGCCAAGGTAAAACCAGGCGGCAAAATCATTCTGAAGAGTCGCAACCATGATGCGGTAAGCTTCCACATGAATGAAGTGATCAAGAAAGAACCAATCTTTCACCTGGTCAATTATGGCTCCTTCCAAGAGTCCATTGATTTATTGGCGAGTGGAAAACTCGACATTTCCAACCTGGTTGACGGCATCTACACTCTCGAAAAGTATGCTCCGGTTTTTGCCAACTCAAAAGAAAGTGAGTCTCTCAAGCCATTCTTTGCACCCTGGGATTAAACGGGCAACTTAAAGTACAGGCGGATTAGTAAATGTGTGGAATCTTTGCAGTTCATATCGGCGCCCGAGATAGCGGAGCAACCGTATCTGAACCTGCAGTGATGGCGGCTCTCAATGCTATCAATCATCGCGGCCCTGACGGCAAGGGGCTTTATATTTCGCCCACTTGTACGGTCGCTCTTGGTCATACTCGTTTAGCGACTGTCGGTATCGCCACTGGTGCTCAGCCAATTAGTAGCGAAGACGGCCGTATTCATATGATAGTTAACGGTGAGTTCTATGACTTTGAACGCATCCGCTCTGAACTTCAGGCTAAAGGCTACAAGTTTAAGACCACGGGCGATAGTGAAATTGCCTTGCATTTATATGAAGAGTACGGCATCGATTGTCTGAAGCATTTGCGCGGCGAATTTGCTTTAGTTATTTGGGATGAGCGTAAGGAACAGCTCTTTGTTGCTCGCGATCGCTTTGGCATCAAACCCATTGTTTATCATCTTAAAGATGGCACCCTGCATCTAGCTTCAGAAGCGAAAGCAATTTTCGCCACAGGAATTGCTGCAAATTGGGATGAGGAGTCGTTCTTCCATTCCGCCAATATGCAGTATGTCTTGCCTGACCGCACCCTTTTTGCTGGCATTAATCAACTTCCCCCTGGGCATTTTTTAGTTGCTCGGGGCCCTAACGTCACTATTGAGCGTTATTGGGATCTTGACTATGGCTTAGAATCGGACGCACTTGGCGGTGGTTCTAGTGCTTTTAGTTCTAGTGTTAGCGAAGAGTCACTCATTGCCGAGTTTGGTGACAAGCTAGAAGACGCTGTGCGTGTTCGCCTTAGAGCCGAAGCCCCTGTTTGCGCCCACCTTAGCGGTGGCCTTGATTCGAGCGCGGTGGTTGGCTTGGCCATGAAACACCACTCTAAGCCGCTCAAGTGCTATTCAATAAGCTTTGAAGAAGAAAGCTATGATGAGCAGGTCATTGCCCGAGAAATGGCTGACTTTGCCGGTGCTGACTTTGAGCCAATTTATGTCAGTCAGAAGCAATTGATTGAGTGCTTGCCAGATGCTGTCTATTACAGTGAAGGCTTTGCTGTTAACGGACACTTACCGGCCAAGTATATTTTGAACCAGACCATTCGCAGAGGTGGGTATAAAGTCGCTCTCACTGGTGAAGGTGCTGATGAAGTAGTAGCTGGATATCCCCATTTGCGCAGCGATTTGTTTAAGTCTGATGGTCGCCAGAATTTGCTTGCCAATTTGCATGCCACTAACAAAGCCTCGGCTGGCATCATGTTGCAGCATGGCCAGTCACTTTCGCTTGCCGCGGTAGAGGAAAAACTTGGTTATGTGCCAGGCTTTTTAGAAGCTAAAGGCACCCTTGGTCATAAACTTTGTGCTGTTCTAACTGATCAATTTAAAGAGCAATTTGCTGGCCGGGATTCTTACCGTGAACTTATCGATTGCTTCGATATAGATGGCCAACTGGCCGGTCGCAACCGCGTAAATCAGTCGCTCTATTTGTGGTCTAAAACTGCTCTGGTCAACTATATTTTGCGCACCCTGGGTGATGGCATGGAGATGGCTAATTCTATTGAAGGCCGTCTGCCATTTTTAGACCATCATCTCTTTGAGTTTGTGCGCAAACTGCCGCTTTCTCTCAAAATCAAGGGCACAACCGAGAAATATGTCTTGCGCGAAGCCGTGAAGCCTGTAATTAGTAAGACTATCTATGAAAGGCAGAAGCATCCTTTTGTAGCTCCACCCCTCAGTCGTTTCTCTAATAGCGAGGCCGACTCAGTGTTACAAGATGTTTTGCGCAGCAAGAATTTTCAGTCGGTGCCCTATTTCGATCAGAAGAAAGTAATAGCTTTGCTTGATAGCTTGCCAGAAATGAAGGCCGAAGATCGCAGTGCCGTTGACCCAGTGCTGATGACTGCTATGTCGGCAGCGGCTCTGCATGAGAGATACAAGCTTTGAGTAATTCTAATTCTTCTGCAGTAGATCACGCCCTGTTTAATCATGTTTTGTTTATACCTGCCTTTGAGTCTATTGTGGCAAAGTATCCGGGCAATGCTGCCGTAATTGTTGCCGGAGAAGTCGTCTTTACCTACGCACAGTTGGCTCACCGTGCTCGATCTATTGCGTTGAAATTGCAATCTGAAGGTGTGCAGTCAGAAAATGTGGTTGGCATTTCAATTGAGAAGTCTGCTGACTATATTTGTGCCATGCTCGCTATCTGGTACGCTGGTGCCGCTTTTGTACCTGTGGACCCAGTGCTGCCGGCTGAGCGTCTGCAATACATGGTTGATGAGGCCAGTGTCAAAATTGTATTGGTCAGTAGTGCTGTGGCTGCCTCCTCGGCAAACCCCAGAGGCAGTGCTTTCGCTCATTTGGCTGGAGTGAAGGTTCTCGATCTGGCTGATATCAAAACTGATCTCGAAGCTGGCCTCCCTCTGCTGGATTCATCTGCTGAGGCTAAGGAGTTATCCGGGCAGTCGGAGCTCTTGGAGCTTGAGCAATCGTTTGGCTATTCTTCGGCTGGCCCAAATGATCTGGCCTATTTGATCTTTACTTCGGGATCAACCGGTCGCCCCAAGGGCGTCTTAGTTACTCACCGTGGCATCGTTAGCTTTTTAAAGGCCCAGATCGCTGCCTTTGATTTAGACAGCGAAAGCCGTTCCCTCTGGTATCTTTCTACTAGTTTTGATGCTTCTGTATCAGATCTTGGCACTGCTTTTCTCAGTGGTGCTGCCATTTGCATTGAGCCTGCCGAGCGCTTGCAGCCCGGCAATGGCTTAGAGCAAATTCTAGCCGACCGTGCCATCACCTATGTAGATATTCCACCGTCGATATTGAGATTGTTAGACCCGGCTGCGCTGCCGCCTTCACTCAGAACTGTTGTTATTGGTGGTGAAGCTTGTGCTCTAGATGTAGTGCGTAGCTTTGCTGCCAAGGTAAAGCTAGTCAACGTTTACGGGCCCACAGAATCTACTGTTTGTACCAGTCTGGGGCAGTGTGGAGTTGATTGGAGCCGACCTTTAATTGGTCTGCCCCTGCCGGGAATTACTTATCATCTGCTCGACGAAGACCTCAATGAAATCGATGGAAGTGAGCCTGGGCAGCTGCATATTGCTGGCATTGGCTTAGCCCGCGGCTATCTCAATCGCCCTGATTTGACCGAAGCAAAGTTCATTGAGCATCCCCTCACTGGCGAAAGACTTTACCGCACCGGTGACTTGGTGACGCGCACCGAAGACGGTCAGTATCAGTTTCTTGGCCGCACAGATAGGCAGGTGAAGCTGCGGGGCATGCTGGTAGAGCCGGAAGAGATCGAAGCAAGGTTGCTTCAGTTTGCCGGCGTCAAGCGCGCTGCCGTACTCAAACGCCCTGTTAAAGCTGGTGTTGCTCGCGAGATTCTGGTTGCCTTTGTTGAGCCAAATAACGATTCTGGCCTTGAGTCTGGTCGCTATTCGAATGCTGACATGGAAGCCGATTTAGACCTCGATTTGAGTTTGGGTATGGATTTAAGTCGGCGCTTAGATCTCGTGGAATTGAGGGAGCATCTCGCTCAGGTGCTGCCTAAATGGATGCTACCCCAGCGCATTGAAGTGTTGAATCCCATGCCTTTGACAGTGACTGGCAAGGTTGATCTCAGCGCTCTTCGTATGCGCCAGTTAGAACAGAATGCGGTTTCTGCTGATGAAACTGCTGCTGCTTCAGTTTCTGGCTCTTCGCCGCTTGATTCTTTGTCTCTTGATTCTTTGTCTCTTACAGAGCGCCTTTTGACCCAGGTTTATAAGCAAGTGCTCGGCGTAGATAGCGTTGGCAAAGACGATCATTTCTTTGATCTTGGCGGCGACTCGTTTGCTGTTGTAGAAGCCTGTGTGGTCGCTTCTGCTCTAGGTTTGGCTTTGCCGCCTACTCTTTTGATTACTCATCCGATGGTTTCGGAACTTGCTTCTGTGCTTAATAATTTGTCTCGTGAGCAGTCGCTGACTGCCTCTGGTGGAATGTTGTGCTCTGCTATTCGTCAGGATATTAGCTTGTCGGCTGAGTTTGAAGCAATGCTAGTGCGGGCGGCCCAGCGCCAACAAGTGCCGGAAAAACAACCAGCCAATATTTTCTTGACTGGTGCTACCGGTTTTCTTGGTGCTCGACTTTTGTATGAATTGCTAGAGCATACAAATGCTCAGATCTATTGTCTCGTTCGGGCTGATTCTGAAGATCCTGGATTAGAGCGGATTGAGAGAGCTTTAGGCAAGCATGGCTTGGCGGTTGGCGACCGGTCGCGCTTGCGAGTTATCTGCGGAACAGTTGATGCTAGGCAATTCGGTCTCACAGATCTGATTTGGAATGAGCTGGCCGACCGGGTTGATACTGTCTATCACTGTGCGGCTCAGGTAAATAACCTGGCTTCCTATGATGAGTTGCGACAGGCTAATGTGGTCGGCACCCAAGAGGTGGCGCGTCTTCTCTGTAGCGGCCGCAGCAAGTGTCTGCACTATATCAGCACCCTATCAGTGTTTGTTGCTACAGATTGCAATCGTGGCGTCTTACTTGAATCTGATCACTTAGATGATACTGCCATTGTCTATGGCGGCTACGCTCAAACCAAATGGGCTGCTGAAGTCTTTTTGCGCAGCCTGGGCGGCAAGGCTGGACCGATTACCTATCATCGCCTCGGGCTAATTACTGGCGACAGTGTTACAGGAAAGTGTGCTGATCACGATTTTCTTGATTTGTTTGTGAACGGACTTTCTTCTTTGGGTTGTGCTCCTCAAGTGAGTGACGATATTAGCGTTGATATTACACCAGTAGACTACGCAGCTAAGGCTGTAATCAAGCTCTCTCTGGCGGCCATGGCTAGCGGTAAGTTTGACACTTATCACATCGCTAATTCTAAGAGTCTGACTTTGAAGAGATTGCTAGCTGCTATGCAGGCAATTAATAATGACTTAGAGGTTGTCTCGCCTAGCCAGTTTCAGAAGCAGCTACTCAGTCGTGTTTCTATTCTTGGCGGTGCAGAATCAGCTGCTTGTATGGCCCTTTGTCGACTGACCGGCAGCGATTTCGAGTTCTTCCGCACGATGGATCTGTTTCAAGCTACCGATGTTGTCTTTGATGATCGAAATACAAAGAGCATTCTGGCACCGACAGGCATTGTCTGCCCCGCTCCTTCTGATGAGCTTGTGCGGCTTTATTTGGAACAGATGGTGGGGTGATTGTTGAGTGTATCAGTGCAGCTCACCACGAAAGCCTGTGCCATCGCGGAAAATTTCGTCAAATTGGTTTTTCATGTCAGCGGAGAAAGTCACTTGTGGCAAGCTCATCGTGCGCTTAAAATTCACTGGCAGTGCAAAAACGCTGGCATCGTAAGGAATTCTTTTCCATGATTTTGTTGTCAGTTCTTCGATTAGACCGCTGCGCAGATCGTTGCCCATGCCCGTGCCAATGGTTGCCATTCTGAATTTTGGCAGTGCTCTAGCGCCGTGAACGGTGCTAACTTTTAGGGGCACAGTGTGCGTGTTGGGGCATCTGTAATAGCGACAAATAAATTCTAATGCTTCTGGAGCGGTGGCTATCTCTTCTGTGCCATCAATGTAAGATGAGGAGCCAATTCTTGGTACGAAATGCGTGAAGCTAAGACCTAGTTTGCTACCTGTTGATTGGGGCCTGAGAACTGATTTGTTCATGTGCGGCTCGACGTTTGGATTGTGTACGAGCAGTCCGTCAAAGAGTGAGAGAGGTGCTATCCACTCTAATTTTGTTGAACGGCGAAAGCCATGCACTTCCCACTTTGGCGCTTTGCATAATAGTTCGTAGCCGTGTCTTGGATTGATTACTTTTATAGCGTCGGGAGAGATATAGACGTCTTCGGGGCCACCGTCGGTGTGCATTTGTTGCAAGACCCAGATATCGGCTGCTTTGGTTGGCTTCTTTGCCTGGCTAGGACGAGCGGCCACCTCGGGGCTGAGGCCGCAGAGGGCGAAGGCCGTGCAAATTAAGGTCAAAGCTGTTTTCATCAGTGGGTATTATAGCAATGCTAAAGGCTTGGGTAAGTCAAACTCTGAATTGCTGTCTCGGTTGTGAGATAGTAATAGAAGCTAGATTTCCGCCTACTGGTCGCCTATGACTGCTCCTAGTGAATCAAACTTTGCGAATAGAATTTTAGTTGCAGCCGCTAATGCCACTTTTATTTGCCTTGTTTTTAATGTTGCTTGTGTTTTTGGGTTTTTAATTTCCGTTTTAGTGAACAACGCGGATCTTTTTGAGCTTTTCTTTCCACGCGACTTTTGGCTGTCGCTTAGCATTCGACCTGCTGTGCCTGTAATGCGTTTCCTTTCACCATTATTTTTGTATGTTTGGCTCTTGCTAGTCTCTATATTTGCGCCTGCACTTATATGCAAGGCGAGCACGAAACTCGGCCGTCAAGAGAAGTTAGTTGGTTTAGGCGGCGTGCTGAGCCGTGCTCGAAAGTTAGGCCTTTTGTCTGCTCTTCTGGCTGGAGCGGTAGTGGTGCCCACTGTTATGTTCGTCAATAACTTCTTCGGAAATTGGTCGATTGTCTACTTCTTGGCTCAAATTTGGTTTGCTCCCTTGGCCTATTTAATTGCACTGATGATTGTGCAATTGATTTTGCAAACTGAAGGAGAGCTTGTACTGCCAAAATTCTGTTCGATTGAAAAGCCAAAGGTTAGTTGGAATTCAGCATTGATTTGCATCGCATTGTTCTTGGTAGCGATTGCTATTTTGGCTGGACCTTTGTTTTTTGCACCCAGTTACTTTGTACCTCTATTTAGAGACAAGGCCGTTTATCTCGTATTGTTTGAACTTGTCGGCTGGCTAGTGGCTGGTTTGTCGTTGCTCAGGAATATGATTCTAGATAATTTTATGGTTGTGTATTTCTTTTGCTTTGTTTTGCCTAGCGTGGTCTTGCTTATTCTACTCCCGGCTTTCGTGATCTGTATATCTGTGCACTAGTTCCCGTAGCCGCTGATTGAGTAGTTCTCTAAATCACCTGCGCTATTGCCAAAGAGCCAGTTATAAACTGGTAACAACTTGCTTGTAGACTCACTTTCAAAGTCAATTATTTATATTAGGCCGAGATTGGAGTGAATCCATTCGGTCTATTGCTGTTTGCTGTGCCACCGCTAGTGGTGGCAAATCTAGCGCGGCTCGCGCTGGCTAGGCTGGCTCGCAAAGCGGCTCAATCATTAATTCACCCTTGAAAGTGGCGTGGCAAAACAAAGATGTCAAGAAAGAGGTTGCGTTGGCGAACACGATTGCCCTAGTTTTGACTTGTTACCTTTCTTTCCTCAACCCCAGAGCCATCCCGACAACCCCCAAACAGCGTGCCTAGATCGATGAACTTGCCGACACTTCTGTGTCGTCTAGTTCGCCGTTTTTATCTCAACCCCAGAAGAAGAGAGAAAAACCATGATCGCATTCGTTGTGCAGTTCCACGATGCCTTTGGCCACCGCGATGTCCGCAAGGTCTCTCGCAGCTCTGCTGGCGCTGAGGCGTATATCACCTCCACTCTTGCCGCCGCTTCCGCCACCGATATCGTGTGGGAGTCGAACCGCACCTACTGCACTGCGCTCGCTCGCATTCGCGGCCCGCAGGGTGGCTTCGAACTGGTCTCGTACTCCATCGAGGAGCACGTGATCATCGACTAGTTGACTGCGCACTGCGGCGGATTCGTACCTGTATAGGGGTTCGGTTCCGCCGCTTTGTTGCTTTCCGTTTTTTCTGTCGACGTGCCTGCCAACGTGCCTAATTTTTCCCACCCCAAGAGAAGGACTACAACCATGAAGCGCATTCTCACTGTTTGCAGCCTGCTGTGCCTTCTGCTCGTCACCGGTTGTGTCGGCATGCCCGGCACCAATACTGGTGCCCTGCTCGGAGGTGCCGCTGGTGCTGCGCTGAGTCGCGACAACCCCATCGCCGGTGCGGTCATCGGTGGTGTCGGCGGTGCCCTGATCGGCAACATGATCGATAACAGCGGTGGCGGTGGCTACGGATATCGTGGCAATCGCGGTTACTCCCACAACCCCGGCTACAGCGACCGCGCCTACTACGAGCGTATGGAGCGCCAGCGTGCTTTCGAGCAGCAGCGCGCCTACGAAGAGCAGATGCGCTGGCATCGTCTGCAGCAGCAGCGTCAGTGGGAGCAGCAGCGCTACGGCGGCCGCGGCTGCTGGCGCTGCTAGGGCTAGCGCTACAGCAGAAACCCAACAAGCGAAGGAGATAAAAATGAAGCGATTGCAGTCATTCTCCACCGCCGTGGCGATTGGTGTTGCTCTCATGGTCGGTGCTGCGGTTGCTCGTGACTTCGAATCCTCATCAGGCGTCAGACCCACCCATGTAGAGGTTCGTCCCAACCCCTCCACTGGCCGCACCACCGAACAAGACAACATCGCCGGACGCTACAACCAGGACAACAAGCCGGGCTCGGTCAAGCACTTCTATGTGCTGTCACCGAGAACCGGGGCGGTGATTCTCTATTCGAGCGTGGAAGGCAAAGTCACCTCTGGTGGCAAACGCCTCACCCCGCGCACGTCCATCGAGAAGTACGACTGTGGCAAGGATTGCACGCACTACGAGGGCATGCGAGTGCTGATCGGCGGTGAAACGCAGATCACCACCGAGATGATGCAGGACGACGGCACTTTCGGCAATTCCGTGCCGTACTTCTACTGGTTCGATACCCAGGGCCGATACCACCAACACTTCTTCACCGAAGGACAGGTGATCGCCGTTCTCGAACAGCCTCTCGTCGGCAAGCGCGTGATCATCAACGCCGACGTCACTGCTCCCAAGTAACGAGCAGTTTCACCTCACCTCAACCGACACAACTCAAACCGACCTTAAAAAGGAACAGACCATGAAGCGCTCGTACTCCACTCTGTCTCTCGTTGCCATCGCCGTCGTCGCTGTTTCCCTTGCTGGCTGCAAGGAAGACGGACCGCAGTCGACCTCGGGCGTGCAGAAGGCTACTGTGAATGTCGCCGTCAACCCGCGCACCGGCCGCACCGTCGAGCAGGACAACATCGCCGGCCGACTGAAGATGGACAACACCCCGGGCTCGATCAAGCACCTCTATGTCATCGCCCCCGAATCCGGGCAGGTGATCATCTACTCGACTGTGCAGGGCAAGGTGACCAGCTCCGGCAAGCGCCTCAGCCCGAAGACCGTCAACAGCTCCACTCGCGGCTTCAATGTGCAGTTCGGCAACGAGACGCACTACACCAGCGAAGTGCTGCAGGACGACGGCACCTACGGTGACTCGGCCGAGTACATCTACTGGTTCGACGCCCAGGGCCGCTACCACCAGCATTATTTCACCGGTGGTCAGATCATCCACATCTCTGACCAGACCGTCGCCGTCAAGAGCGTGGTCATCAACATGGAGCTGACGGTGGCACCTGGTGTCGTCGTTCCTGGTGCCGCCCCCGCTGCTGGCGAGAAGAAGTAGGCGCTTCTTCTGTCTGTCAGTCGAAGTAACTCGCCATCAACCTCAGCACAACCGCAACACAACCCACACAACCGTTAGGAACAGAACATGAACAACTGGAACGACATGGATCCGGCCAACAGCAAGGGTCCGATCGGCTTCGGCATGAAGTGGATTTTCGTGGTCTTCGCGCTCGCCTGCTTCGGCGGCGTGCTCAGCTACGGCATCGGCTGGATCGGCGAAGCCGGTCAGGTGGTGAAGGAGCAGTTCAGCCCCCGGGTCCTGCTGCAGAAGTACGAGTGGTTCAAGGACGCCAGCGCCCAGCTCGACGCCAAGGTGGCCAACATCGATGCTGCCCAGGCGCGCATCAAGTCGATGAACGAGACCTACGCCGGCACGCCTCGCAACCAGTGGGTGCGCGCCGACGTCGAGCAGTACAACCTGTGGCAGAACGAGGTGTCGGGTCTGAAGGCCAACTTCAACGGCCTCGCCGCTGAGTACAACGCTGCCATGGCCAAGGCCAACTACCGCTTTACCAACGCTGGTGACCTGCCCGCCGGCGCCACCAAGGTGCTGCCGCGCGAGTTCAAGCCCTACCAGTAAGGGCTCACCATCTGCTAGCAGTCAGTTCTGAGTAGTCGCGCTTAGCAGCAGCATGGGCATGGGCTCGTGCTGCTGCCGCTAAATGCTTGCCTCCACCTGGTTTCAACCGTATCGCTGGAGATGGAAATGACTGAGAATGGTTTTGAGAAGCTTCGCCTTGCATGTCGGCTGGCAATTGCCGATGGACACGAGGTGCGCCGTTGCAGCGATCAGCCCCAGCGCGCGGAGACGACGGCTGAAGCGCAAATGCTATCAGCGCAGCGTGAAGCTCGCGTGCGAGATGTGCTGAGCGCTCTGCCTCAGCGCATTACCAGAGCTGTGGCTCTGGCGGCAGAATTGCCGGTGCAGTGCCTCGTGATGTATGTGCAGCCTGGCGAGTATGAGGGGGCTGTCTACCACGATCCCTATGCTCGTGCTGCCAAGCCTCAGGCCGATCCCGGCAATCTGCGCGGGGCCGCTGCGTGGGTCTTTGCGGAGCTTCTTCTGGCTGGCTTGGCCCCGTCGCTGCAGCACGAGTACACCTATGTTGCCGAAGATGCCTACACGCAGCCTACTGAGCTAGATCAGCTCTGTATCTGCATCTCGGTGCAGTGAACAACCTTACCTCTTAGCCCACTCAGGTCAAAACTGTTTGGGCTAAGAGGCGTCACCAATGGTGGTGGCGCAAGCAAACAAAGGGAAATTGCAATGGACATCATTTATGCGGTCCTCAAGACTGCCCTCTTCTTCACCGGCATCGCTGCTGGCTATATCGCGGTCACCTGGCCGTTCTTCGCCTATCGGCTCGTGCGCGATGGCAATGAAATTCTGCCCGCTGATGCTGCCGCCGGTGTGCGCAAGAGTCGCGCCTACTTGCTGGCTGTTGTCGGGCTTGGCTGGCTCGCCGCCGCCGTGATCGGCTTGGCCCTCCAGCGCGGACTGACTCTGGACAGCTGGGCGCTCTGCGGCATGCCGTTCTCGCTCGGCTGGGCCTACGCCATGTTCGCCGTGCCGCTGCGCTTCTGGCACCGGTTGGGCCCCTGGCGCTGGTAAGCAGTGCCGCTTCGCGAAACATAACCAATCCGCTGCCGTCCAAAATCTGAACGGGCGCCATCAGTGTGAGTTTGGCGGTGCCATTGTCTCGCCCAAGTTCGGTCAGGAGATCCGCAACTATCGCGATGGAGTCTCTGCAGCGCTCTTCGGACAAGATGCATTCCCGGAAGCCGAATACGTGAGAGAGGCCGCCAAGGCCTACTCCCGGCGGACTGTCACTTCCGCCCAAAAAGGAGAAATCAGTTGAGTGAAGATCAAGCTTCGTCACTACGAGCTCTGATCGAGAAGGCCGTTTCTGCAGGATACGAACTGCGTGCGGTGAAAGAGCGGGAGATGGCTGCCCAACTTATTGAACAGGCGCGATTGCTTGAGCCGCACATCGATGCTCGCGTTGCTGAAGTGATGGCTGCACTGCCGGGCCACATTACGGAGGCCGTTGCTGGTGCGCCGAACTTGCCGACGGATTGTATGGTGATGAAGCTTGCGGATGACGAGTTTGGAGGAGTGCGTTTCTATGATTCGTGCTATGGCGACCGCAAGCTTCGGCCGTACCCGGGTATTGTGAGGAGGGCGGCAGCTGTGGTTTTTGACCAGCTCGTTTTGGCTGGTTACTTGCCGATGCTGCGCTATCGGAATCCTTGCGGTGCTGGCTTCGACAGTTTCGAAGGGCATGAACTGGTGGGGCTGGACTACGCCTACATCAGCATCTCGGTGGGCAGCCTCTAGTATCCAGTTGATGCTCTTTAGCTAGGCAGTGGATTGTGTCACCGTATTTGGTGGCGCTTTCTGCTGTCTAGCTTTTGACATTTTCCTACTGGTCAATGTAGTGGTAGGCGCTTCTCTGGTGCGTCTCGTTTGCCTCGCGCTAGCTGAACTCCGCCACCAAGCCTCTATGAGCGATAATTTAGCCATATTTGTAGTTACATTTCTTTTGTTGATCCGCGCGTATCTACTCTGTTAGACACAAGGTATTCCCTTTCCACCTAACCCTAACGCCTCAGAAAACAGAACAAGCAATAACTCTCTGACGCCACGCTAACCAATGCCTCCGCTGATATGAACCCGCCTCTCTGGTTCTGGTATCAGCAGGTACTAACTTTCGTAAACGGATACTCATATGACCACTCAAGAAAAACAACACATCCTCGCGTTCATCGACGCGCCGGACCCCGACAACTTCGTGCAACTGATTGCGCTGCACAAGCTCAACCCCACCGCCGAAGTTCATGTCGTTCTCACTGGCCGCCCCGTGCGCTTCGGCGCCACCAAGGAGCATGCTCTTTGGGAATGGGATGGTGAGAGTTCACGCATGGCTCAAGAAGCCTCCGCCATGCGCATCAAGAACTTCCTGCGCCATTTCGGTGTCAATGTCACCCGCGTCTTCGACGGCGGCATTGCCCCTCGCACTCTCGTGCCGCACTGGATTCACTTCGCCGAGTACTACAAGTTCTTCGACGTCGACCCGCTGCAGGCCATTCGCCATAGCGAGCTGGAAGCTCAGGAAGAGCTGATCAAGATTCTGCTGGCGCTTCCCGATGGCTCGGTGCCTGTCACTGTTGGCGGCCCCATGACCGGCCTCTATCAGATTCTCGTGCGCTGTCCGGCCGTTGCCGCTAAGTTCAAAGAATTGCATGCCATGTTCGCCACTTGGGGCAACGTCTCGCTCATGCAGTTCGACGACAAGCCGCGTGGAGCTGTGCAGTTCAACGTCGCCTGCGACCCTCAGGGTGCTCACGCGGTGCTCAAGGGTCTGACCTGCCCGATTTACCTGATGCCCACGGAAGTGACTCGCGTCAAGGAAATCGGTTTTGAGACGGCTCAGAAGTTGCGTGAGGCGTTCCCTGAGAATGCCGGCACGCGTGCCCTCTACCACCTCTATGCGCTCTGGTACGACGCCGCTGTGCGTCCTCGCCAGGCCAAGGACCCGAACGAAATGATTTTCATTCACGACGTGGTCGCCGCGCTCAGCCTCTCGGAGGAACTGCGCAAGGCCATCTACAACGTCGTGCCGGTGGAAATCACTGGTGTTCCTTCCCTTGCCAGCGAACAAGCTGACTGGGGTAAGGTGCACATGAAGCAGACAACGGCGCCGACCAACATCTACGCTGCGACTTCCCTGACGGAAGGCGGCGCTGCGAAGTACCTGGAGACGCTCAAGGCGATCTTCGCGTAAGTCTCTGAAGGTCCGACGGCGACCTTAGCTACAGCCTGCGGCACTTCGCAATAAGTGTCGCAGGCTTAGCGCCGTTTCCATTTTCTAAATTGGCTCCATTAGGGAGATAACACCATGACACGATTCAGCATCAGCAATTTGCTGCTTCCGATTTCTTTCGCTCAGTTCTGTGCAATGGTGCAGGTATACCAGCAGATTGCTGAGCGCTCTTTCGCAACGCCTTGCAGCCTGCAAATCAAGGCCATGAATCGCATCAAGATGACGTCGAGCTTCATGCACGACGATGGCACCATGGAGTGGATGGACGAGCGGAACCGCCAGGCCGTTTTCCGCGAGACGAGCGAACTGTCTGCTTTCTCGGCAGAGATTTTCGACAGGGCCGTCTTCATCGAAGTCATCATCGCGCCCGTCGACAAGTCGGCTGCGCCGAACTATGCCTTTGCTCATGTGGAATTCAAAGGCTCGCGTCCTCGGCAGGCGACCTTCTACGTTCAGCCTGATGGAGAGGAAGCTGTGAGCTGTCTCCGGAAGAAATTCCGCTTCCAGATCTTCGGCGACGGCTATAGCCACAACACCGATTACTGATTGTTTGTCGGTAAACATCCGCAGTGGAACTGGTTTCCATTGCGGGTGTTCCGATGACTTAAACTTTTCTTCCGCGCTACTAGTTGATGTAATAGCGCTCGGTGCTTGTCTCTTTAGTTGAGGTAGCGTCAATGGGTGCATAGTTCAAAGGTGTAATGCTGATGTCTACTTGATCAGCTCGTTTGACCATAGCAATTTCACAAACTCTTTGTACGACATTAGCTCGATGCCGTCCTCTGTTCGCCTTGATTGCTTTTCTAGTGATACTAAGATGCGTCTTTTAACTTTGGGGTGATCCTCCGTTAGGGCTCGCAGTCCTCGCAGGTGGTCGGATGTAATTTTGGCACTCGATTTTGCTTCTATCGCTAGCTCCATGTCATTGATGATGAAGTCCACTTCTAAGCCGCTGGCGAGGCGCCAGTAGGCTAGGTCGTAATACAAATTACTGTAAGCACTGTGCGCGCTAAGTTCATGGAAAATCCAGTTTTCGAAAGCTTTGCCGAACAGATCAGCTCCTGGTTCTAGATTGCCTCGTTTCGCCAAATGGTTGACTACTCCGACATCTGAGAAATAGAACTTTGAAGCTCCAATCACCCGTCGTTTTGTTTTCTTTTGATAGGCATCTAAAAATTTTGCCAGCATGGTATCAATCAAGATCTGGAAGTATTCTTTCACGGCTGGCGCTGAAACTCCGCATTCTCGGGCTATGGAGGCGTAGTTCACGAGCTCAGTATCTGACAGCGACGCAGCCTTTAAGAAGTGAGAAAATGCCGGAAGGTTGCGTACAAGAGCCTCTGCTGCTATTTCTTCTTTCAGGTAGTCATTGATATATGAGCGCACTAAATCTGTGTGCGTGTCGCTCAGATAGTGGCGTGGCAAATAGCCTTGATTGAGCATGCGGATGAGATCAAAGTCTGCTCCAATCTCTGCTGATACCAAACCGTAGAGTTCGTGGCGGATTGCGCGACCGCCGAGAAGATTGGCATGACCAGCTCTGACCTTGCGAGCGCTTGAACCGCATAGCCCAAAAACATAGTTAGTATTTTCAATGAGCCAATGAACTTCATCAAGAAGCATTGGCACTTTCTGGATTTCATCAATAACAACAAATTTTGATTTCGCTCTCTGGCTTTCGTATAGCAATTGCTCGCGCAGCAAGCTGGGCTTATCTCTCAATTCGAGATATTGATCTGTTTGCAGCAGGTCGAACCATTTTGCGTCGGGGTAGCGCGACTTGAGCAACATACTCTTGCCACTTTGGCGTGGCCCCCAAAGAAAAAAACTCTCTTTGGGTTGAGTCGGAAGTATTAGTTTTCGAGTCAACATATCGATTGCCTACCATGATAATCGAAAGTACTACTTTATTTTATCATGATAATCGAAAGTACCACTTTCGATTATCTCCGGGTCTAAGCTGGTTGTACTGAACTGGATAATGCGCGGAAGTGCAACAAGGAGCTGCTTGTTCTTGGCGACTGACGTTAACCCTACCTTAATCGAACTGGGCCAGAATGACCGTGGTCAGAGGTTCGATTCAAGCGAAAGTTACTAAATCATGATGCTACTAGACAATCCGCATACCACAGCAGTTGAGCAGCAATGGAAGAATCTCGCCGATCTAATATCGGATGAGCCATCGCTATTTCTCATTGGCAACTACGAGTTTATTGGGCCGTTCTCAGACTTTAAGTTCATTCTGGCTTTACCTGGACTGCTAGCCGTTCTGTGCGAGACTTCTGCTGGAATCGAACTATTGGATGTTCACGAAAGCAGCAATCTTTTGCAGAGTGCCAAGGCTGAATTCTGCAAATCAACTCTCGGTGCCGACGAGCGAATCGTCTTTGCTGCTCACTATACGTCGTATTCGCACTTGCATGATATTCAAAATTTGAAAGAGAATGTAATGCGAGAGTTTAACGATTAGCCTTGCTCTCTTCTTTAGTCGCGGCATTTCTTTCTGCTATTTTTGTGTCGAGTGCTTTAGCCGCTTCCTCTCCGCACATTTCTATTAAGATCGCTTTTGCTTTGGCCCGCTTCTCATTTGAGTCTGTGTGGACATAGTCTCGGAGATTGGTCGCGAGCTTGAATCGATTTGACTTGACAGTTTCATTAAGTTGCCATGTTTCAGCTTTGTCAAAAATCGGCTTACCATCAACTGTTGGGGCTTTGTGGAACAGAGGGGCTGTGTTGGGCGCCTGCAAACCTTCTATGCCTTGCTCGTCACCGGGGGTGGTGCACATGTTTATTAGCCAGGCTTTGTATGCTGGTCTGGCGTTTTTGTCTTTGATAAGCTTTAGCTCGAAAAATTGGATCTCCGGGTCTCGTTCAATGTGTGATGCCCACAAATTCTTAAAGGCTGGGTAGTACCAATTTCTGTCGCTTGAACTCACCACAGCAGGCTCAGCTTTCTTTCGTTTGGCCAAAGAAGCATCAAGCCTTGCAACAGCCTCCTCTCCACACATTTCAACTAGAGTTCTTTTCGCGTGCAAACGCTTATCTTCTGTGGCTTCACCTATGAAGGTGCGGTAGGCGGCTTCAAGTCGGTCGCGATTTAGTTCGACTGTAAATTGTGCCGTGGCTGCATCCAACGGACTAAGAATGTGCTTTCCGTCAGCTTTAGGTGAGCCGTGGAAAGCTGGAACGATTTCTGGGGAATGCCCATCTCTAGCCTGTACAGCAATGTATGGTTTTTCACCCGGAGTAACGCATTGGTTGGTTACCCACGTTCTATACAGGGTCTTTGCGCTCTTGTTTGGAATGAGTTTTTCTTCGAAGTGCTTTATCTCTGGATCTCTTTCAATGTGTGATTGCCACAGAACACTGAACTCGTGCTTGTACCAATTGCTGTCAATGAGCTTGTCCTGCGCCCATGCGGAAATCGCTGTAACAAACAATGTTGCCAACAAAATAGGAGCGATGACCCATCTTTTCATTTTAATCACGTATCTTGAGTCGCATCGCAGTTACCTTCCCATTACTAGAGCTATCGGCGTAGTTACTGGGACGAAAAATCCATTAGAGCGGTACTTTTCGACCGCTCCGCCACCCCAAATCGATTTGCGAGGCTTAGCAATAATGTTTCCACTCTTGATTGTCAACTTGTCGACGAGCGAGAAGGCTGTCATTACAGGCTGTTCAATTATGAGTCGTTCCCGCGTTTTACCTGTTTTGAGTTCGGTTACGCGAAGAAATATTTGATAGACATAAGAATCGTAGCCGCTTGCTTTGTAAAACGGCTCCACCCGATAGTTTTTGTTTTCCACAACTCGCTTAGGCAACCATGTAGCTATTGTGTCTGTGCGACCATCTGGGTAGGTGCTATGCTCAATGAGAGGAGCTGGTGCTATCACTGAAATCTGACTACTTAAGTAGCGTGGGTATTCCCACAAGTGCGCTCTAACTAAATCTAGTTTTCTCGGGTTGCCGATGCGAAAGAGATCTGGAGAAAGTGGCTGAGTCTTGCTTGCACCATACTCCAGCATTCCTCGGCGAAAGAGAATCTCGCAGTGATCTGCGATGTCGATATCTACGGTCTCCTCTGGTGTAATCCAGCGAGGAAACCCTTCAGCTATATCAAGGTCGAGGTAAGGTAAACCGCCGTCAGAAACTCTAGCTTCGACCCAGACTGGCCCGCTTAGATCGGAGTTTTTGAGTGAAACGATTGCCATTTGTCGATGGACTCATTAAAGAAATTTGAGTGCGAACTACGGGTCTTTCTTCTCAGTTAAATACTGCCGCACCAAAATCAGGTTTGGTATTTTTCCTGCCAGCAAAAATTCTACTGGTGAAACACCATTGAATGGTGCTTCGCTAATTGGCTTACGCAGCCATATTTGTGCGTCTGTTCCACCGGGATACATCTCTTGAACGTCTTTGTAAATGGCCATGATCAAAGTTAGCTTGAGCAGCTTGTCTTTGTCGAGAATGGCTGAACTAGGGATGTTCTTCCAGCTAGTGTAAGTGCCAGAATTTGGTGGCATGCCGAGAAATGCTGTTTCTTCTTCAGCGCTAAGATTCCACAACTCAGCAATTTTGAAATAGGTTTTGACCAGGGCTCCGCTTCTTACGTTTTTCTCTGATGTTATTGCCATGAAAATTACTCTCTGAAGCTTATTGCTGTTGGAACTGTCTCGTGCCTAGTAGCTGAAAACGATTTGCATGTTGACGCGCTAGTTGTTTCCCATCTTACCGCCATTGCCTGGCCTATATTTCCAGCGCCCCTATTTTTGCAGTCTTCTTGTTTGTATTTGGCTACTTTTCTTAGCTCTGCTTAACTTAAATCTAGCCTTCGCGCGAGCTATCAAGTGAACATTAGACAGAGTTCTAGTAGAAAAGGGAAGAATGAACTCATAGAGCTTTATATTGCTTGAGTGATGTCAAGGAGAATTGCTAGATATAAGTCTATCTTTCCCGCAACCCAACTTAGAGCGCGTATCTCAATCTGAACTAACTTCTTAACCCGCGACCAGAAATACATCTCCGATGTTGTATCTGGCCGCGTTGTCACATGTCTGCACTGCTTTTCCGTCGCCCGTCAACCGTTCCCTCACCAGGAATCAGGAAGAAAAGCGCTGCGGCAATATCTCTCAACCAGTAGGCAGCAACCTGCCATTACAGGAGAATATCACTATGGCTAAAATCGAGAACCTTCGTCGACACCTGGGCATCACCCTCTACGGCAAGCCGTTGAGGCGCAAGCCCCGTTTCGGCATCTACGGTGGTCAGTTCGACCCCATTCACTACGGGCACCTGCTTTGCGCCAACTGGACTCGCATGACCGAGAAGTTGGACAAAGTGCTGTTCGTCACCTGCGGCGAGTCGCCCAACAACAAGCCCGATTCGCTCTCTGCCAACGACCGTCACGACATGGTGGTTGCGGCCACGGCCAACAATCCCTTCTTCGAGGCTTCGCGCAGCGACATCCGCCAGAATGGCACCTCGTACATGATCAACACGGTGCAGGGCGTCATCGATGAGTACGGCGAAGACGTCGACCTCTTCGTCATGATCAGCTCCGAGTACCTCAACCCCGACCACAAGTACTTCCTGCCCAAGTGGATCGGCGCTGACCAGCTCTTCGCCATTCCCCAGGTGCGCTTTCTGGTATTCCCCCGCGAAGGCGTCACCGTCAAGCAGATCGAGGCCTGGGCCAAGCTCATCCCGCAGGCGCGCATCAAGGCACTTCACGCCCCCAGCCCGCCGCTGTCCAGCACCATGATCCGCCAGTGGGTGGCTCAGGGTCGCTCCATCTGGTATTCCACCCCGTGGAATGTCCAGCAGATCATCTACAAGAAGGGCCACTACATGAAGCCGGGCCAAGCGCCTTACAAGCATGAGGCCCCGCCGGTGTCTGAGCTGAAGCGTGTCGGCATCTACCCCGGCGCCTTCGACCCCATCAACTACGGCGACTTGCTGCGTGGTGAATGGGCGCGTTGCGAGCACAATCTCGACCGCGTCGTCTTCGTCACCAGCGCTTCGCCGCCGAACAACCGCAAGATCACCGACACGGCCGAAGACCGGCACGACATGGTGGTGGCGGCAACGGCGGAGAACCCCTACTTCGACGCCTGGCGCAACGACATCGACAGCGGCAAGGTTTCGTACACCTTGCAGACTGTGCAAGAAGCTCGCCGCCGCTACGGCAAAGACGTCGAGCTGTTCGTGCTGCTGCGCTCTGACTATCTCGACCCCAATCATCCCTTCTGCTTGAGCAAGTGGATGGGCGCCCAGGAGTTGTTCAAGGAGTGCAAGTTCATTGCCTTCCCCAACGACTGGAGCCAGATCGAGCAGACCAAGCAGTGGGCCAAGCGCATTGCCAACGCCAACATCGAAGTTGTCTACGCCCCCAGTCAGCCGGTTTCGGGCGAAGACATCCGCGGCCTCGTGGCTTCGGGTGGCTCGACGCTCTACTGCTTGCCCTGGGATGTGCAGCAGCTGATCGCCAAGAAAGGCCTGTACGGGGCCGATCAACCCGCTGCTCACAAGGCAAAGGGGTAACCTATCACCGAGGACATAATCATGAAACAAGCAGCTCGCAAGGGCGTTGTTCTCGGTGACTTCTCACCGGTGAACAAGGCCCAGATTCACATGATCGAGTTTGCCCGGCACTATGTCGACGAGGGGCAGCTCACCATCGTCGTCGACGAACACGCACAGGACACCATCCCGGTGGCCGTGCGTGTGGCCTGGTTGAACGAACTCTTCCCTGGTGTCACGGTCAAGCGCATCAAGAGCGCCACCTGGCACAAATCGGATGGCGCGGACTTTTCGGAGAGTCTGGTCAAAGGTCTGCGGCGCATCGTGCCGAAGAACGGCGGCCATATCTTCTGTCTGGAAGAGCGGGGTAAGCTGCTGGCAGCAAACCTCGGCGCCGCTTTCATTCCGGTTGACCCTAGCTTGATTGGCTTCACGGCCAGCGAGCAGGAGATTCGCAAGAATCCGCTCAAGCATTGGGAGGCCCTGCCTCCCTGTGTGCGGCCTTACTATGTGCGGCGTGTCTGTGTCTTTGGTCCGGAATCAACGGGCAAGAGCACCCTCGCCAAGCAGCTGGCTGAGCGCTTCGGCAGCGTCGCTGTGCCGGAATATGCCAAGACTTACATCGAGGCGCAAGGCAAAGAAATCGACGCCGATGACATGCTGAAAATCGCCCGCGGGCAGTGCGCGTCGGAAGACGCCATGGCACGTGAGGCGAAGAACGGTGTGTTGTTCTGCGATTCCGATTTGGTCACCAGCATCATCTGGAGCGGCCGCTTGGTGGGAGTGGTGCCCGAATGGCTTCGCAACGAAGCTGACAAACGGCACTACGACCTCTACTTGCTCACGCACTACGATGTGCCCTGGGTTGACGATGTGCACCGCTACATTCCCAAAGAGAGCCCGGCGTTCTTCGATCGCTGTGTGCTCGAACTGGAATCGCGTCAGCGCAATTTCGTCCAAATCAAGGGCGGCTGGGATGAGCGGCTGGAACTGGCGGTGAAAGCCGTTCAGGAGATGCTCGCTCAGTAACCAGTAATTTCTCACACAATTTTGCAGCCGAAAGGCCGACCCTAATCCTGGTCGCATACAGGATGTTTCGGAGCATAACTATGAGTAACACTAATCAACCGGCTTGGTGGCAGTCGTTTTACGACGACACGCCATTCGAGCTCTACATGGTGCGCAGCAATCAGGCGGAGCTGGAGGAGTCGATCGCATTTCTGCGCGAGAAGCTTCGCCTCACCGCCGGCGCCACCATCTTTGACCAGTGCTGTGGTTTTGGAGCCATGAGCATTCCCCTCGCTGAGCGAGGCTTCCGCGTGTTCGGAGCTGACCTCTGCAAGAAATATATCGCCATGGCCAAGCAGGCGGTGGCGAGCAAATCCGGCAAGACCAAGTCGGGCAAGACGGGCTCGCCTAAGGGCAAGGCGGCGAAAACGGCCAGTGCAAAAACGAAGCTCGATGCCACGTTCGCCGTCGCCGATGCCTTCGACTTTGTGCCCCGGGTTCCGTGCGATGCTGCTTTCAACTGGTACACCAGCTTTGGCTACGCCGACGAAGACGAGCAGAACATGAAGATGGTGGCGCGGGCATTCGCGGCTCTCAAGCCCGGCGGCTACTACGCCCTCGATTTCTTGAACATGCCGATGATCATGCAGGCCTTCAAGACCTCCATGAGCACCACCTTGCATTCTCCGCAGGGCGACATCGTGCAGACCAGAAAGTGCAGCTTCGACCTCTACAAGGGCACCATGGAGCAGCATTGGACCTGGGCAATGCCTGACGGTAAGGAGCTGACGCAAGACAGCACCCTTCGTGCTTACATGCCCTGCGATCTGGTGGCAATGTTCAAGCAAGTCGGCTTCGTCGATGTGCAGCTCTTCGGCGGCACAGACGGCAGCACGCTTACTGCTGATAGTGGCCGCTGCATCGTTGTCGCTCGCAAGCCCACCGCCAACGACAAGTTGCGGCAGAGCATCTACGAAGGTGCCATCTTGCGTCGCGCGGCTACACCGGCAACCCTTCGCCTGGTGTCGCATGTGGTGGCTCAGCTCGACCGTGAATTCGGTACGGCTGTTCCTCATCGGCAGCTGCAATTCAGCCTGCCGCCTGATGAGCTTTACCAGCGCATGGGGAAGGTCCGCCGGGCCGTGTTCGCCAGTGAAGAGACGACCGCACTGGTTCGTGCTGTGATGAGCGAGCATGGCTTCAGCCCTGAAGCCAACGCCCTTGACTCCGCGCGTTTGCGAGCTGTCACCGATGGCGGCCATGAAAACCCGCTGGCGGCTGCGGCTTACAGCGCTCATCGCGACACCTGGTACGCCAATCCCCAGGCCCAAATCAACTGGTGGATTCCGCTCTACGACGTCAGCGAAGGCGAGACCTTTGCTTTCTTCCCTCTGTACTTCAACAAGCCTGTGGCCAACGACTCGGCTGCTTTCGACTACGACAAGTGGTCTGAGCAGGTGGGTTTCCAGAGCATCGGTGCTTCCTCTTCTGTGCAGCCCGCGGTTTATCCTTCGACCACGGAGGAATTCGCTCGCGATGTTATGGTGCCGTTTGCAGCGAAGGCCGGAGAGATCATTCTCTTCGCGGCGTCGCACCTGCATCAGACCTGCAAGAACGTCAGCGGCGCAACGCGCTTGAGCGTGGACTTTCGCACTGTTCACATCGGCGACCACGAAGCAGGTATGGGCGCGCCTAATGTCGACAACCAGTCGACCGGCTGCGCTCTCGTTGACTATCACAAAGCGTAAAGCGTCGCTGTCACGATGTTTGCGCCCATCTTTCATTCTCTATCTCTCACTGATTAGCTTCACTCTCAAGGAGGTGACCTATGAAAACGGTAAGGGCGAAAGCCAAACCTGATATAACTCCGCGGCCGCTCCTTGAGCTGCTCGCCATGATCGAGCCGGAAGACCATCCGCAGCTTCGTGACTTCGAGTACGAAATCGATTTGGCCTGGGAGCAGTTTCGCAAGGAGCACCCCCTGGGCTTGCGTCAAGATGAGCTGAACTTCGACATGGAGGCCGCGGGAAAAGACGAGGGCGTCTGTGTCGTTCTGGCCAAGAAGCTCTACGCCACCGGCAAATTCGCTGCCTACTGCGATTCGTTCTACGGCGAAAGTCACGCGAAAGCCAAGGCCTGGCAGGCCGCGGAACCAGATTTCGAAGTGCTCGGCGCTCTTTTGCAAGAGCGCTTTCACGACTTTCGTCTGGCCTGGCTTTCTCGTCATCTTACCTCGGCTGAGATTGTGCGCGGCATCCATGAGCGCAGTTTCTCCGGTCGCATTGACGACGACGTCTACAAGCACCCGCACTACATCTATGCCCACAAGCTCGCTCTCTCGGCTTGGCACTGGTACACCAAATGCGAGAGCAGCAAGGTGCCCTGGTCGCGCGTGGTGCAGTTTCACAAGTTCTTCAAGGCCTTCGATTTCGCTCTGGAGGGCTTTGAAGTCACCATCGATCACTCGCACTACTGGTGCAACAAGCGTGGTTCTGGTGAATACACTGGCAAGCTTACTGACCCGGTTAGCGGCGAGCGCATTGCCGGCACCTGGCTCGATGGCGAGTTCGGTTTGATCATCAGCCGTGGTGGCGTGCATCTGCTCACCTTGGGCGTCTGCACCACTGCCGCTGGCATTCTCGTCAATCAGATTCAGCTGAAGAAGAAGAAAGGCAACCGCTGGCTTTTCCAGCTGCCCAAGCCTTACTTCGAGTATGCCCTGGAAAGACTGCTGGCTGCCTGCGCCGTGGCTGAGCTGCCGCTCTTCCTCGTCACTGGTGCCAGCCATGCTGATGAGTTGGGTCGAGTGCACTCTGAGGCTCTCAAGGAAGACCCGACCATTGCTCCTCGCATCAAAGCTATCTACGACCAGCCCCTCAAGGACTGCAAGCGTGTTGGTCGTCGCTTCAAGGTCAGCAGTCTGGCCTATCGTCGGGTCGTAGAAGTGTTGCCAGCGGCTGCGTAGAGCTTTGGCCGTTCTGTAGCGTAGAAATTCTGCGACCCAGTCGGTAACTTCCAAATTCGAAAAACACAAGGAACGTCTCTATGTTGCTCACATTTTTGTACACCGTTGCTGCCTTGGCCTCACTGGTTGGTGCCATCGCAGCCATTGTCTATCCGTTCACCTGTCGGGCCTTGGAGCGTCATCTCGCTTCGCCGCAGCCGGACTTTAAGACCGATGAGGTTGCCTGCAAGGGTTGGAACACAACTCGCTGGGCCCTCGACAAAGTGCGTTTGCGCACGGGGCTGACCGCGATTTGCACCTATGCCGTCGGCATGGTGGCATTGATTCCCCTGCAAAGCATTCTCAAAGCTGCCGAAGACACTTCGTGGGTGCCTTCGGTGTTCATGCTCGTGCTCACCGCCGCGCTGCTGACGGTGGGCATCACTTCTGTCTTTCATAACGGCCGGCAATCAGAAATCGACATGAAGCGCCGCTTCCCGTCGATGCGCTGAAGGCCGCCAAGCTTAAAAAGAGGTCTCTATGTCATCTCACAAAGGTCACGGGCATTCGCCTGGTGATGGGCATGGCCATAAGCATGCTGGTCATTCGCATGGTGGTCATCCGCATGCTCATCGGCCCCATCACGATTTTCGCAATCAGAACCGCACCAAGCTCTGGATTGTGCTTCTGCTCACCCTTTCGTTCATGGGCGCTGAAGTTGTCGCTGGATTGTTCACCGGAAGTCTTGCCCTCCTGGCAGACGCCGGCCACATGTTCAGCGATGCAGCCGGTCTTGGCTTGGCGCTCATTGCTGTCTGGTTTTCGGGAAAGCCGCCTTCGCTGTCGCGAAGCTACGGTTACTACCGTACCGAGATTTTGGCGAGCATGGCCAACGCCGCTATGCTGCTCGTCATTTCTCTCGGTGTGCTCTATTCAGCGGGTGCGCGTCTCTTGCAGCCCACTGAAGTAGTTTCGGGGCCGATGATTTGGGTCGCGCTTGCCGGGCTCGTCATCAACGCATTCTGTGCGAAAGTTTTGCACAGCTCAGCCGATCATTCGCTCAACATGAAAGGCGCATACCTGGAAGTCGTCAGCGACATGATCGCCAGCGCTGGCGTGCTTATTGCTGCATTGATCATCAAGTTCACCGGTTGGTTCTGGGTGGACGCAGTGGTCAGTGCCGCCATCGGTCTGATGATTCTGCCACGCACCTGGCAGCTGCTGAGCGATTCTGTGCATGTGCTCATGGAGGGCACACCCAGTCGCATTGACTTGGATGACCTCAAGGCCGAGTTGAAGTCGGTGGCCGGTGTGGTCGACGTGCATGACTTGCACGTTTGGACCATTACCTCTGGTCTCGACAGCTTGTCGGCACACATCCGAGTTGATAACAGCGTCTCTTCGACCGCAGTGCTGGAGGCCATTCACGAATTGCTGGCGCACAAGTTCAGCATTCAGCACAGCACCGTGCAGTTGGAATCGGTCGACTGCCAACACGACTGCCCCTGCGCGCCGGCCAAGAAATGCCCCTAGGCATTGGTCAATGGAACCCTCAGCTAGGGAAAATTTCTGAGGGTTGCCGTGCTTTGCAATAGTCGACGCTGCCAGTGCAAAAAAGAAATTGAAGAGAGGGGGCAACCCCTCTTTTCAATTTTTAACCTGGTCTATTCATGCATATAGTTGTCGAGAAGTGAAAAGTTAGAAAAAATGCTTGCCAAGCCAATCTTTTACCTTTAAGGCGATGTTTTTATACAACAAAACGTTGTTACTGAGGTTCAGCAGGGTCAGGGGTGGCTTGTTTCAGTAAAGTCGACCAATGCGGTAGCTGGGCTGGCGGATTCTTCCGATGTGCGAGAACTAAGCGGCTATGAGGCTTTCGGCACCTAAGCGCTTTGAGCACGTTCGAAACGTTTTTGCAGCGTGGTAACTTTGGCTGATTCGGAAGTGAACGGTGTGTCGATTTTCTTGGACTCGTACCGCAATGTTGATGAAGTTTCTTTGGAACTGAGCGATACTTGTGCGCTCTGGAAGCCGCTGCTGGACTTGGTAAATTAGAATATATGCCAAAGCGTGAAGCAGCAGTCGAAAGGCGTTTGCTTTAAATTGACTACAGCTCATGCGCTCGCAGCGAGTTTCTTTGACATTTTTGATCCACATTTCGCACAGGGCTCGTTTGCAGTAAATGTTTTCGTAAACAAGCCTAGCAACGACGTTTTCGATGTTCGTCACTATGTATCTAACTTCCAATCCGGAATCTGTGTAGTCGCAACGAGCGATGACTCTTCGCACTCTGTCCCAGCTGTCGGCTTTGTAGCGAAGGTCGCCAAAGGCGCGAGCACGCCTACCGTTGAATTGTCGTTCTGCCTCGAGACGGTCTGTACGTCTCGGTATCGCACGGATTTCTTTCATCCTTTTAATTTTCTGTTTCTTGCCTGGCTTGCCCAAGAACTCGGGTTGAGCGTACTTTCGTTTAAATTTGGTAATGGCATCTGCTCTGCAGAACCTAGTTTTTGCCAGCAGAGCATTGTTGTGTTTTATCCCCAGGGTGTATTTTACAGAGTTGTTGTCCAGCCATTTGTACAACTCATTGTTTGTGAATGCGCCATCTGCTCTAACCACGATCTCCACTTTAGGCCAGGCTTTCCGAAGCATTTTTACAAGACGTTTTAGAACAGGCAGAGCTAATTGAACCTCACCGTGGTCACCTGGACGCAAGGCTGCAACAAGGAGAGCACCATTTTCATCGAAAACAAAAAGAGGAAAGTACATGAATTTTTTGTACGGACCGCTACGGTAGAAGGCATTTAGCTGTACCCCGAAGGTTTCGATGGCACTACCGTCGAAGTCTAGAACTATCTTCTTTGGCGGTTTCTGATGGCTTTCGATGTAGTATTCGACAAGCCACTTGCTCAACGAATACAGTTCTTTAAAGGAGCGATTATTTTCCAGTCGACTTTGAGTTGGCTGCGAGGCAAGATCGTCGCCGCTGAGTGGATTGCGTCCCACGGCGGCTTTGAGGACCGGATCGAAACGAAGGAAGTCGCTATCGTCGGCGGCAGCAAAGCCTGCAATTATTTGGTAGACGCGTTGGGCGACTTGTTCAAAATTGTTATGTTTAATGAGTGACTGTGTGCGATGGTCTGAGAGTCTCTCTGCAGCTCCTTTTAGGAGCCCAGTGGCCTTTTCGGCCTGAGCGGCGAGTAGAAGTCCGCCGTTGGCGGACACATCCTCGCCGTCAAAAGAGACCACCACGGCCTTTTTCGGAAGAATGTCGAGGCCAAGTTGTTGAATTCTTTGATTTGCGGTAGACTTTTTCACCTGAAAAGGTTCCTTTTTGACTCGGTTTGTTTGCTTCGTAACCAGCATTCTGAGCCATTTTGCGGACCTTTTCTAGCTTTAAAACCTCTTTTTTGTGTTAAAGATGATCAATCTGGCACAGTAGCGGCAAGGCACACGGGCAGCGCGTCGCCGCGATCATTCCGATGCCTAGAGAACGCCTCTGTGAATAGTTCAGGTTAGTCATGCTCACTATAAAAGATAGTATAAGTGGGCAAAAATTTTTACAGGGAAGGGAGAGAAAAGAATGAAGGGAGAGAACAGTTTGTTCTCTCCCTTCATTTGCAATACAGCCATAAAGCCGTCCCCGAGTTACGGAATCACTTTGGCAGGTTCGTGGCCGGGGCCGAAATAGCTGCGGATGGCGTCTTCCATCAGCGACTCGGACATGAGCGGATTGTTGATCAGCAGACCAACCTTGCCGTTGGGTTTGTAGACCACGTAGTACGGGTCATCCTGCTTGGGCAGGGTGAAGCCGAGCTTGGTCGAAATGTCGCCCTGGTCGAGGTCGACCAGCACGAAATTGACGCGACCAGCATAGAGCTGCGACTCGTAGGCGAAACGCTGGAACTGCGTGGTGACGTTCTGTGGGCCGCGGTTGCGATAGGCCATGATGAAGGTCGGCAGACCAGGCTGGATGACCAGGCGGTCGACATCGCCGACGGTGACGTGATACACCGGAGGGCGAATCTTGAGAAAGCGGGTGATTTCAGCGCGCAGGCGATCGCTGGAGATGGAATGAACCGCTTCTTCGACGCCGCCCTTGAGGTCCTTGACCGTGCCAATCATCAACGGGTTGTTGTTGACCAGCAGGAAATACGGACCGTGGCCCCAGGGGGTGTTGTGGCTGATGTCGCTCCAGGTCTTGGGATACTTGGCCTGGTCGAGACGGTAGAACTTGATGGCGCCGGTGTAGTTGTGGCTGTCGCGGGCGATCAGTTCGAGCTGCTCCTTCTGGACCAGACTGTTTTCCTTGCTCGAATAGGCGACGACCACAGCCTTGTCACCCTGCTTGAGCAGAAGCTGTTCGGCGTTGCTGTCGGTCAATTCTTCGAGCTTGAGAATGGCATCGACGTTCTTCAGCGGCGCGCTCTGGTTTGAGGCGGTCTGATTGGGGTTGGAGCCGGTGGCAGCTTGTCCGCAGCCTGCGATCATGGCAGTGGCCAGAACGATCAAGCCCATGGTGATGTGTTTGAAATGAGACATAGGAGTTCCTTTCAGATGTTCGATCGGTTGGTCAGACCAGACGATTAAAGATAGCAGGCTAGACAAATCTACAGGCCGAAGCGCGAGGCTTAAGCGAGGAGAGTTATTAGCTATGACCTGAAGAAAGATGTTTTTGGAGAGAGAAGCCTTGTTTGTTTTTTTTAGGAGAAGAGATAACTAGTTCTAACAAGCTGGATGGTAGAAATTCAAAGCCTTTGGCGGGCAATGTCTCATAACTCAATTAAGTTTTCAAGAGGCATTCGCGCTAGCTCTGATAGGAATGCTCAAAAGCTTTGCTGCATTTAGGTTAGCGGATGTTTATCAGACTTCGAAATTAGCGCACCAGTATGGCTTACTGGACGATTCATTAACCCAGTATTAGCAGAAGATTTTTCTACCCAGCAGGTACTTTTTGCAGTAGTTAAGGCGATTGGCCGTAAGGTCATTGAACGCCATTTCGCGAATAATGCTCAGGGGAAGGTCGAGATCAATCTCGCGCACTTTGCCGCCGAGGCTATAAATTTTCAGAGTAGCGTCACCTAAAGCACCGTCGATAATATATTCCATCACTGGTTGCCAGACGTTCTCACACAATACTTCAATTCGGGCAACATAGCCTGTAGCGTCCACGGCAGACTGTTCGCCAACCACCGTCACCCGGCTGGTTTCTTCTAGCTCTCTTACTTGCTTGGCTTGATTGGGCTGCAGCAAGCGACTGGTATCTGAAACTTGAGCCAGGTGTGCGATGAGCTGGACCGCTAGAGCCTTCTCGATAGAATTTTCACTGTTAGCTGGAGCATTGGCTGTGAACACTGTAGGTGGCACTGCTTCGGCGATAACCACGGTGTCTTGCTCCGGCTCTAGGTCAAGCTTCGGGTCAAGCTTGAGTTCAACAGTTGCTTCTTGTTGTTGCTGGTTCTGTTTGACTGACTGCCGCAGGGAGCGAACGGCCTTAGGCGGCGCACATTTGAAGCTGAGATAGGGCTTGCCGCCTTCGAGTTTTTTACGACGGAATAGAGCTATTTCTTCTTCTGTGGGCAAGAAAATTGTGCTACCTGGGATGAATTCGAGATAGACAACACCAGCTCGGCGTTTCTCGCGCCAAAAGCCCTTGTTAATTTCATAGATAAGCTCTGCGAGATTACTGTCTGCCAAATACTGCTCTGCCAGCGAATCTAGAGTATCGCCCTTAAGTACCAAGCAACGTCTTTGCTTCTCTGGTTTGTAGACCGGAGTTTTCTTGCCTGTGCTGGTAACCGGTTTTCTAGTACGTTCTTTGCGTCTTTTCTCAATTAGGGCTTGAAGAGCATCGCTCATTTCTTTCTGAGAGGGGCCACCATTTACCTTGTTGCCAGAATTATTGGCAGCGTTGTTGGAGCCATTGCTCTTTGTTGCTCTGCCATTTTCATTTTCTTTGTCGGTAATTTCTAGAGGTGGAAGGTCGAATGGTTTTGGAGTTATAGTGCCGCCAATCATACCGGCAACACTAGGGTCGATAACCTGGCCATTGGCAGTATTAGTGGTACCTGTTCCTGTGCCTGTTCCTGAATTAGTGCCAGCACCGCCATTGCCGCCGGCACCAAATACTTTTGCACTGGTAGCAGTAGTTGTCTTACCGTCGTCATCACCCTCTTCAGTCTCGGACTTTTTGACCTTGGTACCAAGAGGGAATCTAATTTCAGCGTTAACTGAAACTGCATCTGTCTTGGCTGGTGCTACCCCTTCGCCTCTGTTTCCTGCTCCTGAGCCTGGTTCAGTTTTGGTGTTTGCTGCAACAGTAATAATGCTGCCCTTGGTTGTAGCCACGGCACTAGTGTCGATCATCGCAGCCGTGCCCTGACCGTTGATGAAGGGCTTGCTAGTTTCAGTTTGATGACCGAGCATTCGACCATTGATGGCTGCGGCAAGTGCCGCTGATAGAGCAGTTGTCGGTTGGTTTAGTTGATTGAGCTGGCTTATCTGACCTATTTGACCGATTTGACCATGTTCAGTTCCGATGGCTTTCGGTGCCGTGGAGTTCGCTGCTGTCTGGAGGTTGTCTAGCACGCGCATCGTTGGTTCTGCTTTTGCAGTTAGTTCTTTGGCAACCGCAGAGGTAATTGCAGATGTTGTTATCGCCATCGCTGCGTCAGTACGAATTGTAGATTGCGGATTTGAGTCAGTGCTGCTCACTACCTTGCTGCCACTTGCTTGGTTTGTAAATGAGACAGTGTCAGCTGCCGCGGCAGCGCTGGCTGGGGAATTTGTAAGAGAAGCTGAGGCCTTTGTAACTGGAACAATTGGTGCAACCGCAAATGACTCAGCAGAAATTGTTTTTCCGTTCTTGTCGACAATGCCGTCTGGTCTAAGTGAAGCTGAGGCAACGCTTTGGAAGCCAGATACTGGACTGCTTGAGGGTACCTCGGTTTTGCTGCTTGTTGGTATCGAGCTTGTATCTTTTGTTTGAACAGTTGTGCTGCTCAAATCTCTGGCAAGAGTTGTGTTTGTGGCCAAGACTGTTGGTTCGATCTTCACTCCGGGAGTGCTTTCTTTTACCACAAGATCGCTGGCTCTGATGACAGGCACACCAGATTTATCAACTGCTGGAGCCGTTGCAGTCGTTTCAGCTCTGGAGGTTGTTGCTGCTACTGAGGCTTCCGGCGTGACAGCGGTAGGCGTGTAAACCGCTCTGGTAACTGGAGCGATTGGTGTGACAACTAAAGCTTCGGAAGAAACAATCTTGCCACTCTTTTCGACCACGGCATCTGGTCTAAGAGAAGCTGAAGCTACACTTTGGAAGCCAGATACGGGACTGCTTGAGGCTACCTCGGTTTTGCTGCTTGCTGCTGTATTGCTTGTATCTTTTGCCGGTGCAATTGTGTTGTTCAAATCTCTGGCAAGAGTTGTGTTTGTGGCCAATGGTGTTGGTTCTATTTTCACTCCGGGAGTGCTTTCTTTGACCACTAGATCGCTGGCTCTGATGACTGGTACGCCAGATTTATCAACGGTCTGAGCTGTATTTGTTTGCGCTACTTCAGTGCGAGTTGAGGTCTGAGGAACTGCTTCAAAGCCACTGGCTGGCTTATTTGTGCTGGCCGGAGCAACTGCAGTAGTTTCCACTCGGGCTGGTGTTGATATTGGTGATGTTGCTGTTTCAGCAGTGGTAGCCGCAGGGACGTAGACGGCTCTAGTAACTGGCGCAATTGGTGTGACAACTAAAGCTTCGGAAGAGACAACCTTTCCGCTCTTTTCGACAATGCCATCTGTTCTTAGGGCAACTTGAGTGACGCTTTGGAAACCTGATGTTGTACTGCTCAAATCTCTGGCAACAGTTGTGTTTGTGGCCAAGACTGTTGGTTCGATTTTCACTCCGGGAGTGCTTTCTTTCACTACAAGATCGCTGGCTCTGATTACAGGCACACCAGATTTGTCAACGGTCTGAGCTGTATTTGTTTGCGCTACTTCAGTACGAGTTGAGGTCTGAGGAACTGCTTCAAAGCCACTAGCTGGCTTGTTGGCGCTGGTTGGGGCAACTGCTTCAAAGCCACTGGCCGGCTTATTTGTGCTGGCCGGAGCAACTGCAGTAGTTTCCACTCGTGCTGGTGTTGATATTGGTGATGTTGCTGTTTCAGCAGTGGTAGCCGCAGGGGCGTAAACCGCTCTGGTAACTGGCGCAATTGGTGTGACAACTAAAGCTTCGGAAGAGACAACTTTTCCGCTCTTTTCGACAATGCCATCTGTTCTAAGGGCAACTTGAGTTACGCTTTGGAAGCCTGATGATGGACTGCTCAAATCTCTGGAAAGAGTTGTGTTTGTGGCCAAAGCTGTTGGTTCGATTTTCACTCCGGGAGTGCTTTCTTTGACCACTAGATCGCTGGCTCTGATGACTGGTACGCCAGATTTATCAACGGTCTGAGCTGTATTTGTTTGCGCTACTTCAGTGCGAGTTGAGGTCTGAGGAACTGCTTCAAAGCCACTGGCTGGCTTATTTGTGCTGGCCGGAGCAACTGCAGTAGTTTCCACTCGGGCTGGTGTTGATATTGGTGATGTTGCTGTTTCAGCAGTGGTAGCGGTAGGTGTGTAAACCGCTCTGGTAACTGGCGCAATTGGTGTGACAACTAAAGCTTCGGAAGAGACAACTTTTCCGCTCTTTTCGACAATGCCATCTGTTCTTAGGGCAACCTGAGTGACGCTTTGGAAACCTGATACCTGGCTGGTTGAAGCTACTTCGACTTTGTTGTTTGGTGGGGGAGTTGAGGTAGCGCTTTCGACGCGAGCGGTTGCGGGGTTGCTATCTTTTGCTAGGAGTGTTGTTGTTGTTGTTGTTGAATCTTTAACTGCCGCAACTGGACCGCTCAAATCTCTGGCAAGAGTTGTGTTTGTGGCCAAAGCTGTTGGTTCGATCTTCACTCCGGGAGTGCTTTCTTTCACTACTAGATCGCTGGCTCTGATGACAGGCACGCCAGACTTATCAACGGTCTGAGCTGTATTTGTTTGCGCTACTTCAGTGCGAGTTGAGGTCTGAGGAACTGCTTCAAAGCCACTGACCGGCTTATTTGTGCTGGACGGAGCAACTGTAGTAGTTTCCACTCGGGCTGGTGTTGATATTGGTGATGTTGCTGTTTCAGCAGTGGTAGCCGTTGGGGCGTAAACCGCTCTGGTAACTGGCGCAATTGGTGTGATAACTAAAGCTTCGGAAGAGACAACCTTTCCGCTCTTTTCGACAATGCCATCTGTTCTTAGGGCGACTTGAGTGACGCTTTGGAAACCTGATACCTGGCTGGTTGAAGCTACTTCGACTTTGTTGTTTGGTGGGGGAGTTGAGGCAGCGCTTTCGACGCGAGCGGTTGCTGGGTTGCTATCTTTTGCGACGAGTGTTGATGTTACTGCTATTGTGTCTTTTGCTGGTGCAACTGGACCGCTCAAATCTCTGGCAACAGTAGTGTTTGTGGCTAAAGCTGTTGGTTCTATTTTCACTCCGGGAGTGCTTTCTTTCACCACCAGATCGCTAGCTCTAATTACAGGCACGCCAGATTTATCAATCGTTTGAGTGGTGTTTGTTTGCGCTACTTCAGTGCGAGTTGAGTTCTGAGGAACTGCTTCAAAGCCACTAGTCGGCTTGTTGGCGCTGGTTGGGGCAACTGCTTCAAGGCCACTGGCTGGCTTGTTTGTGCTGGCCGGAGCCGCTGCAGTAGTTTCGACTCGGGCTGGTGCTGATATTGGAGGTGTTGTTGTTTCAGCAGTGTTAGTCGCAGGAGCGTAAACCGCTCTTGTAACTGGCGCAATTGGTGTGACAACTAAAGCTTCGGAAGAGACAACCTTTCCGTTCTTTTCGACAATGCCGTCTGTTCTTAGGGCAACTTGAGTGACGCTTTGGAAACCTGATGTTGTACTGCTCAAATCTCTGGCAACAGTTGTGTTTGTGGCCAAGACTGTTGGTTCGATTTTCACTCCGGGAGTGCTTTCTTTCACTACAAGATCGCTGGCTCTGATGACAGGCACACCAGATTTATCAACGGTCTGAGCTGTATTTGTTTGCGCTACTTCAGTGCGAGTTGAGGTCTGCGGAACTGCTTCAAAGCCACTTGCTGACTTGTTGGCGCTGGCTTCTGGTCGAAGCGAAACTTGAGCGACGCTTTGGAAGCCCGAGTTTAATGGGGCCGCGTCGAGGGCGCCTGATGGGGATGCGGCTGCTGCCAGCCTCTTCAATACTGATTCGCCGTTTCGTGCTGCATTAGCATCGTTGCTCAATTGTCGCGCAGCATCGTTGGTTGATAGTACTTGGGCACTGGGATCGTGAGTTATCAGCTCTACATGAGGTAATTTGGTCGGAGAACAACTTGAATCGTTGCTTGAGGTCGAGCCGGCTGTGCAAGAATAGGCGCTGACTTTGGCCCAAGGGTCGCCGCCGTCTTGCTCTTTTTCTGTGTGATCGTTCTCATGCTCTGTTGAATCGAGCGAATGTTTGCGATCGTGCTTAGCCAAGCCATCACCATCAGTGGTGGCTCTTGTTTGATCCATGGTGTTACCCTTGTCTACACGTGCAGCAACACCGAGGCAAATAGTCAATCAACCATTCACTTTCGCAAACCGCTCGTGTATATATTCGATATAGCTATAGGTATTCAACCACTAGGCAAGTTCCCCCAAACCCTTGCAGAGATTAAATTGGCGGCTTTGTAGTGTTGACAACAAAGTGTGTCCGATAAGGTAAAAAGAAACTTGGTTCGCTGAGAATGGAAATGGCACAGAGTTAGGTTTTTAATTTCTAAACCAATTAAGTCGAATCTTGATGCAAAAAAGAAATTTTATTGACTCAGTCCTTCCACAAGATCTTCAAGAGCTTGACGGCTTTTTTGAGAGAGGATAATTTCTTTTAGATTTTCTGTGCGTCTATAGCCTTTGGGATAGGCGAAATCACTCTCTTTGTAGGGGATTTGCTTCCAGGCCGTGAGATTGATATAGCAATTATCGGACGGTTTGCCGCGAAGATTTTTCACTGACATCCACGGGATGTCTTTTTGCAGTTTGGCTTTGCTAATACTTTGAGGTGTTGCTTTTGCTATTGCTTTTTCTGGTCTAAAATTCTTTAGCCCCAGTAGCTTGTCTCTTCCTAAAACAGTAAATTTGGATTTTTTTCTGGCTGTTGTGCTGCTTCTGCTCGAGATCATTGATGAGGGATCAAAGTGATCTATTGGCGCGAGCGGCCGAGTTAAAACAACTTGAGAGCGAAAGAACAAGTGCGCGAGCGACTTCTATTGCGTTGTTTCTTGTCGGCTTTTTTAGTATGTTCTGTTTCCCTCATTGTTTGTATTTGCTCGCTGTAAGCGTTATTTGCAACCGCTATTTGTAAGTTCTGTCGGCGTTGGCTCTGGCCGTGTTGGCGGCAGATTGTGCACTATCTGCTGCGGCTCTGGCTGTGGCATAGTAGCCGCGGGTGGCGGCATCAGCATTGGGCGACTGGGCTTTGTAATAAGCAGCATCAGCTTCGCGACGAGCTTCGGCGGCAGCATAGTAGGCTGTGTCTGCGTTTTGTGAGCGCGAGTAATGATCGCCGTAGTATGAGCTAGAAGCCGCATTGCGGGCCACGCTAGCTTGAGTTTGGGCGCGACTGGCGTTGCCGCTAGCGTCGCCGGAACTCGAGTCAGCTGAATCGCCGAACATAGTTTTGAAAATTCCACCGAAACCAGAGCGTGGCTGCTGCACTGGCTGCTGCATCTGTTGTTGTTCTGGACCGCCATTCATCCACTGGCGAGCGCGGTTGATTTTGGCAAAGGGGCTTTGGTTTGTGGCTTGCATGCTCTGCATTGTCTGGGTCGGATTCATTTGCGGCACAGATCTGCTGGGCTGCCAGTTATTGTTGCCCTGGTTCATGAAAGGGTGTTGCATAACCGGATTCTGGTTGAACGGTGGCGCTTGATATTGCCCGCCGCTTCCTCGCTGGCTTGCCGAGTAGCCTGAGGCTGATTCTACTGAATCAAGCATCTGCTCGAGCTGTTGTGTGCTGTGCTGCGCGTAGACCGGAAGATTGCTGTATAGGCTAAGGCAGGCCAGCGACAATAGTTTCAATTGGTGATTGGCTATTGATTTGGACATCGGTGTGACCATTAACTAACTCTCTAGGAACCAGTATTGTTATTCCACCTAAACCCGATTAATAAAGCTCTTGGGCAAATGCTTGCTTCGCAAGCGTTGAATTGAAGATGAGCTATACGAAGATGAGCTATAATCGAAAAGCCGGGTCGAAGGATTCAGGTTATCACTACCAATGAAGGGGTCGCAGGTTCGAATCCTGCCAATGAGTTTGGCAACAAACTCGCTGTAGCTCAGGGGTAGAGCACTTATACCTGTTCCAAACCTTATCCGGCACCCATTTTGAAATTACAAATCGCTATAGCTGTCTTTTTATTGCTTTAATCAGTTTTTCGTAAGACATAGCTTCTTGATAGGCTTCGCTTCCGGGCTGCAGTTTTTCCATCTTTGATTTGCTTGTATAGCCGTTGAGTATTTCTCCTCTTTGCGTTGCCTGATTGTTGGCATCAAATGAGAATATGCCTGTTGCGGGAAAGCCATCTTTGAAGATGTCCATTGAAATGCCATGCTGTGCGAGCATTTTTGCGGTTTCATCGCTGTTTGGATCCATGTTCAAAATTGTGGCTTTGCCATCCAGCTCCTTGGTCATTTCAGGAAGGGCCTCTGCTTGCTTCTTGTGACAGGGGTCGCAGTTAACTGTCTCAAAGTTAATCACCAGTGGCTTGCCAGTTTTCTTTGCATGTTCTCTAGCTCGGTCGAAGAGATTTTTGTTTCTCTTGTCAAAGTTCGTGTCGTTGCCTTCGCTGCGCTCTTTGTTGAGAGCTTGCTTTTCAGCTTCGCTCATGCCATAAACTGCTGGCTCTTCTTTGTCATTGCTTGAGTTTGGCTTTTCAGCTCTGTCCGAGGGGCTGCTTCCATCGGCTTTGCCCTGGTCTGTCTCGGCAGGTTTATTCTGTGTGGGTTCCTCTGTAAGTTTGAATTGCCCCTGGTGCGAGCCAGTAAAGCTCTTAGCATAACGACTTTGGTCAAGCAAGCTCTCTTTTATATCGCCACCCCAGTGAGTGCTGACGACACGATCGACAACTGGCTTACCGCCTTCGCCGGGCTTGACTGACTGTAGGCTGGTGAAAGCTAAGTCGGAGCCATTAGTGTTTTGTTGAATCCAGTCTTGCCATTTTTTTGCATGAGCTGAATTTGGATTGTTCTTTACCTGCTCGTCGACTTTATCTTTGTCGATAAAGACAAATTGCATACCAGGATTTTGCTCTTTCATCTTGGTCATTTGATCAAGCAATTTCTGCGTATCTTTAGTTGACTGCGAGCCAACAATAAAGGCCACTCCCTGACCCTCAGCCGCTGCTTTCTTCACCGCCTCATGTGCGTTGGTATGGTCGTAACTGGTCAGCTTAGAGACTGACTGATCATAGCTTTCGCGACTAGCAAATTTGTTGTCGCTAGGATAAATGACACGGCCGGACTCGGCGCCTCTGTATGAGTCGGTGCCTCGATTTTGTGAGGCTGATTGGTCATAAATCTGGAAGCCAGGGTCGTGAAAACTACCACGATACTGGTTCTGCATATGATTAAAATACTGGTTGTTTTGCCGCTCTTGAGCTTGGCTATACTGAAAATTTGGATTCACAAACTGTGAATCGAATTGGGGCGTCTCGTATCTTACTGGCCCACAATCTTGACGAGGTCCTCAGCCCATGGTTTTGCCCTCTTGCCGCAGTAACTTCATAGCTACAGATTAGGGCACAATTGTTTCAGACTTGTTGCAGGTTGTGGCTTCTTCTCACTCAAGCTAGCCTATTTACGGGCTGGCTGTGGGAGAACCTGAGAACGCTTGCCCCTTGCGGCAAAGTCGTTTATATGAAAAACCAGGATAAAGGGTATATAGGCTAGGCTGAAAGGTGCAAGTCTATGGATACGAACAAGGCACATTTGTCCTCCAAACTTGACGCGGCAAAGACTCTCGAGGCTGAATTGGCCGAAGTTCAGTTGCAGGAATCTCGTCGTAGCTTTTTGCGCATCGCCATTGATGCTGTCACCGAGCCCTATCACCAGCAAGCTGCAGCTAAGCAAAATCTTGAACAAGCAGTTCAACAAATCAAAGGGGCAGGCTTCTCTTCTTTTCCTGCTTCTTCGTCTTCGCCTCGAAGTATTGAAATAGCCCGGCAAGCGGCTGAGAAGATAGAGATTGCTCGGGAAAAGGAATTAGATGCCTACAACATTACTTCGGGTGCTGTAAAGACACTTGGTGCCTTTGCACGAGGAAAGTTTGGATTTTTTGTTGCCGGTGCAACCTACGCCCTCGATGAAGTTTCTCAGAATGACTCTATGTTTACTGATGCCGCTTTGGGTTTAGCCAAAGGCCTCACCCTGAGGGGAATTATTGGAAAACTAGGCGCCTCTAGTCAGGCATCTCCAGCTTTGATGTCTTTAAAATTGGGTATCTCTAGCCGAGTTGTTGACCCGTTGCTTACTCGTGCTAATTATCTCAATCAAGAGGGTCAAGTTACTAGTGAGTCGATTGGCCGGGGTTTACTTAGAACTGGCACCAATGCCATAGACCCTATTGCTTTGGCGAGCGATTTAGCCAGCGCCGGTCTGACCCATGGCTTGGTCAAGCTAGCGCCCCAGCAACTGGCCGGTAATACTTTCAAAGCAATGACGACGATGAGTTTTACTCGCGGATATGCTGATGGCTTAACTACTGAAGCTCAAAGTCAATATCATAAGGGTGAACTTTCATTGAATCGTTTGGCCGTTTATCCCATTGCTACGGCCCTTTCGACCTCATTGGCTGCGGCGCCCGGCAATCAGCGTTTGTATGCACACAACTATGCATTGGAAAATGCTGCTGCCATTAGAGAGCGTGAGTTTAAGCTTGTTTCTATCGACCCTGCCGATGTTAAGACTATTGCCAATAGCGGTGGCAAGGTCTCCACTTATTCTATTAAGCCTGTGGCCGAAGGGTTTGTTGCTGGTGAGGCTGAGAAACTTTCTATTGGCAGAGCTAAGGTTCCTACTGATTGGCTGTCGGCTGCAGCAAACGTTTTTCACCGCTCTGCTCCCAAAAGTACGGAGACAGAAATTAGATTTGTTAGTCGCCCTGCTGGCGATGAACATGCACCGTGGCAAATGGTAGTCGATAAAGGTGCTAATTCGCTTTTGCAGGTAATGCAAAAGAACTCTGGTTACTACCATGGCGCAGACGTTGCACCTTATTTGAAAAACTTCAAAGAACCGGTTAGAGCATTTCTTGGTAGTGGCTCTGAAAGTGGTGCCTTCATGCTGTCTAGCGGTGCAGTATTGAAGGTTTCTAATTCACTTACGGGACGAGATTTTTCTGATTGGGGTAAATTGCCTCATGATGCCAAAGCACTGTTTGGTGCAGTGCCAGTAAATAATCAAGATCGGCCCAGGGCTAGTTCGGTCATAGCCCTGTCATTGCAAGAACCACTGCGTACGCCAGTAACTGAAAAACAGGCGGCGGCGTTGCGTGAGCAAATGATGAAGGATGGAGTAATTTTTCACGATTACAACTATCGCCTTATGGGTGATCAGGTTAGTTGGGCCACAGATCAAGTTGGTATCGATGCTCGTGGTAAGGCCGTAATGCTTGATTATGGGGCGCGCCGCTCTCTTAAGTGATTAGTTTTAAGTGATGCGTTTTACGAGACTTCTTTTCTCCTGGTATTTGTTGTTCTACTACTGCTAGTTATATTATAGAATGTAGTAGAAAAATAAAAGAGAAAAGCGGCAGGGTTTGAGAAAAAGAAAGAGCAAGAAAAGCCTTTTGGGCTCTCCTTGCTCTCCATCACAGCAAGCGCTGGTGTTACTTGCTGCTCTAATACGACTTAGCTCAAGTTTCTTGAGTTGCTCTCTGTCGTCTAATGGTAATTAGACTTCTTCGAGCTTCTGCTCAGGCGATGGTGACGCCCTTGCAGAGGTAGACGTCCTGGATGGCGTTGAGCAGGATGATGCCGTCCTTCATGTCCTTCTGGAAGGCCTTGCGACCGGAAATCAGCCCCATGCCGCCGGCACGCTTGTTGATCACTGCCGTCTTGATGGCCTGGGCCAGATCGTTCTCGCCGGAAGGTCCGCCGGAATTGATCAGGCCCTGGCGACCCATGTAGCAGTTCACCACCTGGTAGCGGGTGAGGTCGATGGGGTGGTCGCTGGTGAGGTCGGAATAGACGCGCTTGTCGGTCTTGCCGAACTTGAGTGCGTCGAAGCCGCCGTTGGTTTCGGGCAGCTTCTGCTTGATGATGTCGGCACCGATGGTGACACCAAGGTGGTTGGCCTGGGCGGTCAGGTCAGCGGCCGTGTGATAGTCTTTGTCGCCGACCTTGAAGGCGTTGTTGCGCAGGTAGCACCAGAGAATGGTGACCATGCCCAGCCGGTGAGCCTCTTCGAAGGCTGCGGCCACTTCCTGAATCTGGCGAGCAGACTCGGGCGAGCCGAAGTAGATGGTGGCGCCGACGGCGACTGCCCCCATGTCATAGGCTTGCCGCACCTGACCGAACATGATCTGGTCGAACTTGTTGGGATAGCTGAGGAATTCGTTGTGGTTGAGCTTGACGACGAAAGGAATCTTGTGGGCGTACTTGCGCGAAACTGAGCCGAGCACGCCGAAGGTCGAGGCCACGGCGTTGCAGCCGCCTTCGATGGCCAGCTCGACGATCTTGTCGCTGTCGAAGTAGATGGGGTTCTTGGCGAAAGAGGCGCCGGCGGAGTGCTCGATGCCCTGGTCGACGGGCAGGATGGAAAGGTAGCCCGTGCCTGCCAGACGGCCGCTGTCGAAGAGGGTCTGCATGCTGCGCATCACCCGGGGGTTGCGGTCAGACGGCGCCATGAATTGGTCGACGAAGTCGGCGCTGGGCACGTGGAGCAGCGAGCTGGGAACCTTTTCGCACTTGTGCTCGAGCAGAGTTTTGGCGTCGGCGCCCAGAGCTTTTTCGATGGTGGCCAGGTCAGTGGAGGAGATTTTGGTCGTTTCGGTCATAGATTGCCTTTGTTGATTTTTTCGGTGGTTGGTCGAAGAGGTGTCGAACTATTGGCACGAGTGCCAATGCTTTTTTTTGTTCGATGCTCTTAATTGCTGGAAAGAATAAGGGGTGTTTAGAAAGAGGGTCCGAGGTTGGGGTGAATGGGAGTGACTATTTTTTCTAACACCTATTAGCGCAGGGCTGCCACTGAGCTAAGGCGAAGTTCTGTAAACCATTGCTGTAACTGCCTTGTAACATCTCGCTGTTAGTCGGCTAGCCCGGGGCAGCGAGCCTGCAGCGAGTCAGCCCTGGTGCCTTTTTGCGCTGGCTTAGTGGCATCTCATGGCCGATTTAGTCGCCTTTTATCAGCTATTTCTTCCTAGCGTAAAAATCTAAATGCTAATGACAGCAGATGAGATGCTGCTCTAAAAGCGAATTATTTGCTTGCGCTAACTCGCGCATCTGGCACGAACCGTGCAATTGCGGTTATTCCCCACTATTTCCGACAAGCTCTGGGGCGATTGTTCTAGCAAGAAAAACTAGGCGAAATTTCTCTGCTCTTTTTTTGAAAATTCACGTTGCTGCTATGGTGCCACCAGCTTGAGTCTGGCACTAGTTTCTACTTGACCAAGAACAGCGCCATTGCAAGCAGAGTCGAATTGTAGCCAATTGTAAAGAGGTGCGCTGTAACAATAGTTATTCTCACCTTTTGCGTAGTTAGAGCTTAGAACTAAGTATCTCTTCTCAATTTTTCAATTACTGGTGCAATAAAGCTAACTCCTAAGCCAACACCATTTACGCCCGACCTTATCTCTCAAGCTCCCTTGAGTGTATGAGCCGGCGGATATTGAGTTGGTTTGGTCAGTAGGCGATTGCACAGTAGGCAACTGCTTCGTAGGCAACTGCTTATTCGGCAACTGTTCTGAGCGGCTTCGGCCTGCGCAGAGCTTGTACAGGCTTGTTCGCAGTTGACTTGTGGTTGGCATTAGTGCCGCTGCAGGTTGTCTTCGTCTGCCGTTTTGATTGCCTAGAGAAGAGCTCACAGAAAACCAAAAGGAGATACCCATGGCCCATGTTGGAATCGGCTCTGAGCTGGAAGTTGTTTTCACGCCCGCCCCTCGTGGCTCGCGCGTCGAACAGCTGATTAACGGCCGACCCGCATACGCGACCGAATCTGGCCCTGCACCGCTTGCCGGTGATCGCTGGAAGGTCAAAATTGTTGCCATGAATCCGCGGCGCACTGTCTACTTCGTCGAACCGATTGAGCTGGTGGAAGCTGCTGATGGTCTGAGCGATGTGCTCCGGCCCTATAGCCCCTTCTATCACGAGTTCATTCGCAAGGCCGAAGCCGACCTCGCTCTCTTACTTCGCATCACCGGTCGTGGTACCGGAGCGCGCGGCCGCCAGCGGGCGAAGAAGTACCTCAAGGAAGAAGTGCTGCTGCCGGAAGGATATCGGGCTCTGAAGCTCGCTGCCATCGGCTGAGCACGGCTGCCGCTGATGTAGATACCTGTTTTTATCTCTCATTTGTAGGAGAACAACCATGAACGGATCAAGCGAGAAACCGGCTCAGGAACCGGTAGCGGAACATGTTACTGAGCCCATCGCAGCAGCGCTTCAGATTCCGAGCGGTGCGATGGTTTTGCCTGGCAGCCAGACCGCTCTGCTCGAGCTGCAGGCCAAGGCTCAACAGGAAGGGCGACCGCTGCGCATCAAGCTCGGCGTCGACCCGACCTCGGCTGATTTGCATCTTGGTCACGCCGTTGTTCTGCGAGCGCTCAAGCGCTTTCAGGACGCCGGCCACCAGATCATTCTTCTCATCGGCGGTTTCACTGCCACCATCGGTGACCCCACTGGTCGCGATGTCACTCGCCCGGCTCTCACCGCCGAGCAGGTGGCCGCCAACGCCCAGACCTACCTGGAACAAGCCGGCAAGATCATCGACCTGTCGCGCACCGAGGTGGTCAACAACAACGACTGGCTCGGTGCCATGAGCGCTGCTCAGCTCGTCGCCTTGACCAGTATGGTGACGGTCAATCAGCTCCTGGCCAAGGACAGCTTCGGCGCCCGCATCGAGAAGCAGCAATCGGTGGCTGTGCATGAGCTGCTCTACCCTGTGCTGCAAGGCTTCGACTCGGTGCATCTGCGTGCCGATATCGAAGTGGGCGGCAGCGACCAGCGCTTCAACGTGCTGATGGGCCGCCAGCTGCAGAGCCTCTTCAAACAGGAGCCGCAGCTGGCGCTGTTGATGCCTTTGCTCGAAGGCACCGATGGTGTGCAGAAGATGTCGAAGTCGCTCGGCAATGCCATTGGCCTGCGTGATGCACCCGACGACATGTTCGCTAAGTGCATGCGCATTCCGGACGACAAGATCATGCGCTGGTTCGAGCTGGCTACCTCAGCCAGTTTCAGCGAGATCAGCGCGGTGGCCGGCCTACTTTCTGAGGGTGTCAATCCCAAAGAGGTGAAGGAGCGTCTGGCCAAACGCATCGTCAGTGAAATGCACGGAGAAGCAGCTGGTGAGCAAGCTCTTGCTTCCTGGCTGGCCGTGCACTGTCAGCGGCAAGCTCCGGCTGAAATGGACGTGTTGCAGGTGCCGGTTGCTACCTCGGTGGTTGAGCTGCTGGTCACCGCTGCGCTGACATCCAGTCGCAATCAGGCTCGCCAACTGATCAAGGGCGGTGGCGTTCGTCTCGACGACGTCAAAGTGCTGGACGAAAAGCAGATGGTCGACCTGGCCACTGACGCCAGCTGTGTTCTTCAAGTTGGTCGGCGTAAGTTCGTGCGCCTGGTCAACTCAACCACGATCTAACCTCTCATCAAGGAGAAGTGTCATGTTGTCTTTGCATACGAATTCGGCTGTGGCTGCTGCCACCAGCGCTCTCAAGGTCGACGGCAATGTCGTCGCTCTGGCCTGCAAGCTCGATGCCAACGCCCTGGTGCGTCTGGTGCTGTCGGCCTCGAAGAAAGAGTTCGACGACGTTGCCTTCTGGAACGGCGCCGATGAAACCCGGATCGAACGCCAGGTCGGCGACTCGGTGGACTTCGTCAAGGAGGGCATCCGTCGCGTCATGGTGCTGGCCGAGAAGTTGCAATTGCTTCAGGTGATCTGTCAGCGGGCCATCGCCGAAAAGGCTGAAGGTGAGGCCCATGTGCGGTCGGCGGTGCGCTCTCTGGCTGCCCTCGGTATCGGTGATGGTGAGGTCAAGCTCAGCGCTGCTGCCGACGACTTCGCTCGTCAGCGCGCTTTGCTGGAGAAGACTGCCGAAGTGCAGGTGGTACTGGCTGCTGAAGCCGCCACTGCTTTCGACCAGCTCTCGGCCCGCATGTTCGATCTCTATGGCTGCGGATCTGCCAGCGGTACTTCTGGCGGCACTTCCGCCGGTTTTTCCCGCGTCCACTAACAACTCTAACCCCGGCGTCGCCAAACAGCATGGCTGGCGCCAAGCAATCCTGCAACTGGAGGAAGGAGCTAAATGTACACTTTGGCACAAATGATGCAACAGCAAGTGGATGCTCACCTGGAGCAACTGCGTCGTGGCCGCTGGCTCACCTTTACGGGTGAAGAGGCGGTCATGATTTTGCGTAAGTCGATTTTTCTGCCACGCTGCCCGGTGCTGATCGTGCACTGCCATCAGCGTCTCGGCTTTGCCCCTCGCGAGTACGAGCATTTCGTGCCGCGCCTTTTCAATGCCTCTCGTCGCCATGGCCTGGTCACCATATCTGGTGTGCTCGGCGAGCGCGAGAGCCCGCTCGATATCCACTGGCGGCCGGATCGCGCCTTCGACGAGTCGGGCACCTATCTCTCGGGCGTCTCCACCTTGCCCGACTACTTCCCGCAGCAGGCTCTGGCAGCCATCAACGTGCCCGAGATTCTGATTTAGCACCACAACGCTGAGCAAAACCTGCTCTAGTCAATAAGGAGAGTCTATGACCGAAAAATCTCAGACAGCTGCTGCGGGGCTTGGCTCTGCCAGCGGCGCTGCGCCTGTCGCGCAAGAACGTCCGGACAAAAGGCGCACTCCGCCTGCCAACGGCCGTGTCACCAACTTCGTGCTGATGCCACCGGATTTCGTGCCGCCTTTCGACGCCGTCACAGCGGTGGCAACGGTGGCATTCACCGAAGATGGCATGATCGTCGCCGCCGAAGAAAATCGTGGTCCGGACTTGCCCGGCGGCCACGTTGCGGAAGGGGAAGAAAGCCCTGAAGAAACTGCTCGTCGCGAGTCGCAAGAAGAGACCGGCGTCAAGCTCGGCGTCGTCCATTTCTTGCGGGCCATTCAGTCTGATCGTTATGGCAGTGCGCCAGAAGAGCTGACCTACATGGTGATCATGGCCGCCCTGGTGGTCGAGCAAGGCCCCGTGCCTGCTGGCATGAAGAAGCACGTGATGACGGTGGAGCAGTTCTTCGCTGCCCATCGCGGGCTGCGTCAGGAACAGGTGCGCAGCCTTGTGTTGGAAGCGCAGCAGTTGTTGTTCCCTGGGAGCTAAGCGGCTCAAGCGAAAGCAGTGGCTTGGAGTGGGATGGGCATTAGTTTCAGCTTCGGCTGAGATGGTGCCCATCCCGCTTCTTTCTTTTTGTTAGTGATATAGTTGACCGGTCTATTATTATGCTTGAAAAATAAAGCTTCTCTAGTTCGCACTGTCATTGTTCACTGATTGCCATGTTTCAACTAATTGATAGAGGAAGCGGCGAGATTATTCCTACTCCAACAAAAATGGAGTAATGAACAACCTGCCGCTTTGTCACTTGTTAGTGATTGGTGGGCTCAATCTGATGTCTAAGTGATTTTAGCGATATCTGATCGAGCTGGTGGAGCTTCAGCTCACCTTGAAGTGGCGGCCGTTGCGGCTGGAGGCGACGAGAACCACGGTGTAGCCGTCCTTGGCGAAATTGGCGATGACCTCGTCGATCACCGGCTGCAGGTAGCCGCGGGTGGAGGGATATCTCGCGATTCTTTCAATAACCATCATCCAGCTTTGCTGCATTTGTTCCGCTTCCTCCGACAGCATCGCTGTTGGATAGATCAGAAGTAAATGAGCTAGTGGGGGGTGTTGAAGTACTTGCTGAGTTGAGGTGATGAAAGAAGGAGATACAGTTTTTCTAGCGCAAGGCTCCAAGCAAAATCCATATTTCTGAGCAAAGTCTGGGGTGAATGTTCTGTTATTTTCGCTCTGGTGTACTAGTGCTAGCTCACGAGTGCATTAGTCCTAAAATAGCCTCAAGGCCGCTTCTGCCAGGATCGCCGTGCCAATCGACAGACAGTTTTCGTCAATATCAAAGGTTGCTGTTTGATGGATACGACGGCTATTAGACAGCTCAGCACCGAGGTAAATCATGGCACCAGGAACGCGCTCAGTGAGCAAAGTAAATTGATAATTCCAAGACTTGCGTTTGATTGATAGGACATTGTTTGCGCCAATTAAATCAACTGCAGCATCGTTGAGAATATTGGTCACAGCAGCACTGCTAACCGTTTGCTCGATACATTTTTCAAAATCGACTTTGGCGTTGCTGTCAAATGTTTTGGCAATTTTCTCGATTTGTTCTTGTACTTGCTTTTGCATATCAGCGCTATAAGTCTTCAGTGTGCCACTAATCTTGGCGCAATTTTGATTTTCAATGCCTTCCTGCTCAACCGCTTGGTCGTAGCCGCTGTGCATCGACTGCACCAATATGCTGACCTGCTCTGCAGCTGTGCCTGCTGTCTTGAATAGCGCTGGTGCTTTATATAATTCACAGACAGTTTTGGCTACTGTAAGGGCGCTATCACTCAGGCTCTCATCGGCTCGCTCTGCCGTGTTAGGCCCGTCGTCATTAGTGTTGCCGTTGGCACTGATACTAATGACAAAGCGTTGTACTGAGGGCATGATTGCACCGGTAACGATGCCCACTTTACCTGTGGGTACTGTGGCATCTACATGCAGACCGAGTAAGGCGGTAACTCCTTCTAGGGCCCCCGCTTCAAGCATTGTGCTGGCACCAACTTTGCCTTCGCAATCATCGCCGGGCTGAATAATAATGCGAATTTTTCCAGGCAGCTGACTTTGGCTGAGAATGGCAGCAGCGCCCAGGGTGCAGGCTAAGTGCGCGTCATGGCCGCAGGCATGCATCACCCCGGCGTTTTGTGATGTATAGGTTGTGCGGTTCAGTTCGGCAATCGGCAGGCCGTCCATGTCGCAGCGAATGGCGATAGTGGTACTGCCGCTGCCAAAGTCAGCAACCAAACCAGTTTTGCCACCTACTTGACGCGCCGTAAAACCCAGTGAGGTGAGCTTTTCTGCGGCAAATTGAGAAGTCTTATATTCGACAAAATTGAGTTCTGGATGGGCGTGCAATTCTCGGCGCATGGCAACGAGATCGGCTTGCATCGATTTAGCAATTTCAATAGTCGAGGACATCTGCCACCTTGGTAAAGCGCTTTATATATTACCTCTTCCTTGGTCGTAGATTATGCAAACACATAACTGCGAAGTTCTTGAGCTTCGCGTAAAAGTTTCTGAGCCTTAGTTTTTCTTGGGTGGATTTGAAATAGACCGGTCGGTTTTTAAAACGAAAAAGAAAAAGCAAGAGAGGCCCAGGTCTGGGTGCTCTCCTGCTTTCTCCCTGAGATTACCGTAACTGCGCTAGTACTGTGATCTCAGGCAGCCTTGTTGATGTTTGCTGCCAGGGCGCTCAAGTATTGACCGAGCCCGGGCAAGGCCGTGGCTAGGTAGTCCTTGGCACCGGGAAAACCGACGGCGGTGTCGAAGAACCCACCGTGCTTTTCAAGGCAATCGAAGACATGTTCCGCGCCAACCAGGCCCAATTCGTACTTGAGATAGCCGTTCTTGACCAATTCCGGTTCTCTGCGGCGCGTGTTGGTGTAGCCTTTGAGGTCGATATTGACGATGACGTAGCCATCGGCATTCGAACTTCCGCCGGCGCTGCGCAAGGGCAAGACCAGACCGAGCTCGGCGAACACTTCCTGCTCGTGATTGAGGCGCGCCTTGAGCTTCAACGCCTTGAGACCGAGCCGGCCAGATGGTCCCCAGTCGTCTTCCCCTGGAAGGGACACGGAGCTGCTGCTCTTTGCTATCTGATTGAGCATCACGAATTGTTTGCCCTCGGCGCCATCGTCAACTTCAACGACTTGAATGCAATCGCTGCAGGCCAGAGAGAGGGCGAGCATGCCTCGGGCCACCGGTGCCAGCGCCGCCGCGTAGTCGCTCATACGGCTGCTACGGTTGAAGCTGACCAGCGCTGCATCAGCTGCCTCTTGTCCTTGCTTGGCAAGAATGGAGTGGTAGAAAGAATCACCGTTGCGGATGTGCCGCTCGATGCAGAGTTCGTATTGCGAGGCCAGGGCGTTGCTGCTGACCAGCGCTGCCAGATCTGATACTGCTGATGGTGAAAATTTGTGGTTCATTGAACTTTCCAGTCTCTTGGGTTTGCCTGAATTCCTGCGCTAGCGGCTAGTCTTACCATCTTGTCTTGTGGCGGGAGAACTAGCTGCTCTATCCTGCTCAAATGTCGACTGCTTCCGTTTCAGCTTCGAGCCGTTTGCTCTGGGCCGTTCATGTGCTGCTTTCTCTGCTTATTCGTTGCTGCGGATGGTGACGGAGCCGCTGCCGCTGATGCGCTTGGTGATGGTAGCGAAGCTGCCCCGCAAGGAAGTATCACCGGAGCCGGAGTTCCTGACGCTTCCTGACAGGGCGATGCCACTGCGAATGGTGGCGGCCCCGCTGCCGCTCTGGCGCAGACTGAAGTCGTTGACCTTGAGTTCGTCAACCACCAAGTCGCCGCAGCCAGAAAGGATGCCGCTGAAGTCGCGAGACTTGAGCGAGGCGATTTTTATGCCGCCGTTGCCGCTGCTGCGCAGTTCGACTTCGGCCAGTTCTTTCATGGCGCCGCTCTTGAAGTCACCATTGCCGGTCAGGCGCAGGTTGATGCTGCCGCCGCACCAGGTGTCGACAGCGACTTCGCCGTTGCCAGGGTTGTGGATGTTGAGGTCACTGCGGCAAAAGAGCGGCACGACGATCTCGATGCAGTCCGGCTCTTGTGCGACGTCGGTCTTGCTGTCCGTTGCGCCGCTGCTGGCGATGTCGCTGCAGTCGTCCGTGACTTTCTTGCCGTCCACCCAGACTTCGTCGCCGATGATTTCGACACTGCGGCCGCCCGAGTTGATGACGGCGCCGCCACGACCTACCGCGATGGCTCCTGGGCCGACTGCAATAGCACCGTCGCCGACTGAAATGGTGCCGTAGTTGTTGCCGCGCACGTGCACGCTGCCGCCGACGAAGCTGCCGCCGCGCACATGCACGCTTCCGCCTACGAAGCTGCCGCCGCTGAAGATGTTGCTGCTGCCGCCGGATTGCGCCTTGACCTGGCAAATGAGACCGTTTTCGATCTTCCAGTTGGTCGGGTTGTTGGCGCTGACGGCGATGTCTTGGCGTTCTTCGTGGCGAATGGTGACAGTGGCGTCGAGCAGCTGCAGCTGAAGCTCTTCGATGGCGGCGGCGATTTGACCGATAGATACGAGTGCTTTACTTGGCATGATTGAGATTGAAGTTGGTTGCTTCGATTGAGAGGCTCTCGCCTGGAGCTGGCGGAGAGAGAGAGAGAGAGAGCCAAAGCTCTCCCTCTGTAGGGCATCCGAAACTCGTGCTGGCTAGGCTAGCGCTGCACGCTCCAGAAGATGAAGACTATCAGCGCTGCCACCGCTGCTGCAGCGAGAGCGGTGCCACCGCCGATACAGGTGACGATGATGGCGTAGATGATGCCGACAATGACGATCAGGGCTCTGTACTTCTTGAAGATGCTGCCGAGGCTGCCGCCACCGCCGACGCCGCCGACGCCGACAACCATGTAGATGAAGCTGAGGACGCCGAGCACGACGAGCGAGAGGATGAAGTATCCGATGGAGGGATTCATGTTGATCTTTCGTAGAGTGTTGCTTTGATTGGGAGGGATTTTGGCCTTTTGAGCCTTACTTGGTTGGTGCTGAATTCAGTGCTTGAAATGGTCAATGTGAGCTCTAGTTGAACCTCCTGCTGTAACGGTAAACGGCATTGGTGAGGGGCGTGAAGGCAGCCCGATATAGAGCAGCTTTGCTGCCTTTTCTGTATTGCTTGCTGGTGGTTGTTGCTTGCGGTTCGTTGCTTTTTGGGTATTCCAAGAATGAATTTGAATGTGATTTCTATATACTTATCATTGACTGTCATTGCTAACTAATTTCTTTTTCTTCTTCTTGCGGGTACTGGATTGCCTCTGTCGCTTGATTTCGAGTGTTTGCGCCGGACGGCGGTATGTCGGGGTAATTCAAATGGGGTGGTGCTTCTACGAGAAAACGGGCTCACACTTCTATGAGTTGTTTACCTGGGAAATGACAAAGTTGTACACCAGAGCTGTTGCTAGCAAGGCTTTCGCTAGGTCAAAACTGTGAAACAAAAGAAGCAAGAACTAGCGCTCTTGCTTCTCGACTATCTAAAATTTGTCGACTCTTTTGTCGCAGCTACGCTGCTTAGCTGCTCAACAGCGCTTGCGCGAACGCTTTTACCGTGCTATCAATCTTTTCGGCGGAGATACCAGCGAATGGTGCCAAAAACTCATTTGCTCGAGCGGCGCCGCTATAATACGACGCACTTGAAACTAGTGGAAGACCGACGCTTTCGGCTGCGTGAGCGATTTCCGCTTGGCTCCATTGTTGATCAAATTGCACCATTAAGTGCATTGCTGCTCCTGGAGATGTAATTTGAATTCTGTTGCAAAATGCTTGTTTTAGCTCAAAGATCATTGCCTGTCGACGCTCTCTGAGAACCTTCCATGAGGAGCGAATGTGATTTTCGAAATCGCCGTCTTTGATAAATTTGGTGAGAACATAGTGCTCTATCAGGGGATACTGATGGTCGCTAATGTGTTTCGAGTTTCTGAATAGTGGTATCAGTTTTTCTGGTATGACTACAAATGCCGTGGAGACCAAGGGGAAGAGTAGTCGCCAGAAAGTGTGCATATAAATGACACAGCCTTGATTGTCCATGGCCTGCAACGGGGGAATTACCGGACCACCATAGTGAAAATCAGAATCCCAACCGTCTTCAATGATGGCAGCTCCACGAGCCTGCGCCCAGTTCAGAACTTCTATTCTGCGACTCTCTGACAAGATTGTGCCAGTGGGATCTTGGCCGGAAGGTGTGAGGTAGAGCCAATCAGCACTTTCTACTGTATCTCGCATTCTTTTTACATTGAAGCCCTGATCGTCAACTGCGATGGTTCGAACATCGGCACCGTGGCTACGAAACTGTTCGCGGGCAACACTGTAGCCTGGCTCTTCGCAGATGGCGCTGTCACCAGGTTTGACCAACAATTGCATCAAATGTGCTAAGGCGCTCTGTGAGCTCGGATAAAGCACAATTTGTTCAGCGTTGCAGCGCATGCCCTTACTTCTTCGCAACAGGTCAGCGATGGCTTGACGCAGTGGTCGATAACCAAAGACATCTTGTCTGTCTTCAAGGACAAACGGACTGGCAGTATTACAATGTTCCGATAGGTTTTTGCGCCACTGTCTCAGGGGTAGCAGTTCGCTAGGTAAGGCGCCATAGTTGAGCTGTTTGAAATCACCAGAGGAAACAAAATCTGGTTTTTGTAAGAGTAATTGTTGGGAAAGAGCGTTGTACTTTCTAGTCCAATCGAAGGTGTTTTTCTCTTGCTTGGTTTCGTCTAAGTCGACTAAAGGCTGAGTTTCGCCAAATGTTCGTGCTATGTATGTAGCATCGCCCTTGATACTATGCAGGTAACCGCGGGCAGTCAGCTCATCGAAAGCGTGTACAACAGTAGTTCTAGAGCATTCGGTGAAGAGAGCTAGTTCTCTGGCTGATGGCAATTTTTCGCCCTTAGTCAGGGTGCCGCTATCGACTGACCTGGCGATGGCGTCGGCCAACGAGCGGTAGGTGGTTTTGCCTTTTAGTTCTGCAAGAAAGCCTAAGTCCATACTTATTGTAATCCACTCGTATTGGCGGTTATTTCTAGGGATGCCTCTGCCATGATTGAGAGTCTAGCTTGGCGATCTTGGCATTTTTAGGGCGTTGAATACTTCGATATATTATAGAGGGTAGTATAAATGAGGTTTTCCTGCGTATTAGGATATTGCAGCATACTGAACTGGTGGGCATAGAGCAGCCGCGGAAAGAGTTCGGTCAAACAATTCAGACCACTTGTATCGACGGTTGAACCGAAATGCAAATTCATTCAAGAGCCTTTGCAGATGCGCTCTTGAGCAGTATTGGTGATAAGTGCCCATCAGGAATCTGCGGAGCAGGGATATTACTCTGTCCACGTTCTCGAGGGCTCCTTGCTCATCATAGTTTTTTCCGATGGTGTCCATATTGAGTTTGGCAGCCAGTCCGTGAAGCATAGAGTTCTTCGGTAGCCCATCAGTTCGGATATGTGTCATTGGCTCTAAAACTGATGCTACAGCCGTTTTTAAGGCTTCACCACTGCGATCCGGTAACACAATTAAGACTGCATCACCGGCTTGGCGATTCAGACGTTCCACGACGACACAAACTTGCTTCTTGTTCGTGCCGCCTGCGCGCTTTCCCTTGGCCTTACCTCTCAAGTGCGCTTCGTCAATTTCAACCAATCCCGAGAGCAGGTGCCCATTCTGTCGAACAGCCATTGCTTCGCGTAATTTGTGCATCATGAACCAAGCTGTGGAATAGTGCAGGTCTAGCAATGCCGCTGCGCGCTTAGTTGAAATGCCACCTTTGTCTTGGGACATCAGAAAGATAAGCCAAAACCAGCTAATCAGAGGCATCTTGCTCTTGTGAAAAAGTGTGCCGGTTGTAATCGACGTCTGCCTCCGGCACAGAGTGCATTGGATTGCGCGACGCTTAGATAGCCGATATCCATCGTTGTGTTGGCAATGAGGACATATAAATCCTTGTGGCCAACGAGCTTCTGCAATGGCTTGCAGACAGGCTTCTTGTGAGTTGTATCTCCGCTGAAATTCCAGGAGCGAAAGGCCTTCGTATGCCATAAGTTTTCTCCTTTAAGGGGTAGGACACTATACAGTACAGTATGCCCAAAACCAAGAAATAGTAACGGGGCTGCATTGTTAAAAGACCCAGGGAGGTTTTGAAATAAGATACGAGGATTCAAGCAAGCGGAGCCGCGTGATGATATTGCTCACCGGGCTCGGCCGCTTATATTCGAAAATTGCTAGCTTGTGCGCTCGGCCGGAACCGCACGCAGTATGACGACTGACAAGGCGATGAGTATGATGCCGCCAATGAGGAACGCCACTATAAAGGCGAAAAGCCAAGCTGATACGGAAATCCAGTAGTCAGGTTTGCAGACTCCCGCGGCACCTACGACAATGGCGTTTGCCATAAGAGCGAAGAATGTTGCGGCGATCGCTGACCAAACTGTGTCGATGAGCATGACCCATTTGCTAAAGCGCTTGATCAAAGCGTCACTGGAGGTGTTTTTGTTATTCATGGAGTTGTCCTTTTTGTTAATTATTGAAAGAGTTTTGATGTCACTTGAAACGAAGCAAGCAAGCGGAGCCCAGTGGCAAGTGTCCACTGGGCTCTGCTGCTTGTGCTGTTACGACTTGGAACTGCGGCCGGAAAGAGCGATGCCGAGGAAGATGAGCGAGATCACGCCGATGACGATGCCTGCTTTGAAGAAGACCACGCCAAAACCGAGAAGCCAGACACCGGCAATTTCCCAGAGGGCTGGGGCGTTGGGACCGGCACCGGTGGCAAAGGCCACGGCAAAGTAGGTGAGGAAGGTGGCGACGAGGGCAGCCAGGCTAGCGTCGATGATCAGGGCCCATTTGACGACGCGGCGAATGACCTCATTGCTGGTGAGATTTTTGTTGAACATAAAAATGTCCTTTGGCGGAAATGAAAAGAGCGAGTTGAAAGGAACGAGCGAAGATAATTCATTCGCTCGTAGTTTTGAGAGAGAGCGCGAGAGCAGCAACCAGAGCCCTTCTGTAGCTGAGACACGCTCAGCTACAGAGGGTCTGCTTGTCTTTAGTTCTTGGCCGCGCTTTCGGCAGCGTCGGCTGCTTCCAGCATTGCCTTGGCCTGATCGATCATGTCGCCGGACGAAGCCAGCATGATGCTGGTGCATTCGACGATGAAGGGGCCGATGGCTTCCTCCTGGACGCCCATGGCTGCGGCGATCTGCTCGGCGACACCTTCGACCATGTCGATCATGTCGCCAACGAGTTCGCCCAGCTGTTCACCGAGCTTGCTGCCGGTATCGCTTCCGAGGGTCTCGCCTGCGATGGTGTCGAGCTGCTCACCGATGGCACCGGCTTGGGCTTTGACGGTTTCCTTGAGCTCTTCGGCCTGGCCGGGCTCTTCCTTGATGCGCAGATACTGCACGCTGCCGGCCGCCTGCTCGAGAATGTGAGAGGCTTGCTTGGCCAGGCCGTAGGCGACGAGGCGCTTGGACTGTGCGGCGGCAGGGCCGTTGGTCATCTTCTCGCCGAGGATGGTCTGGATCTGCTCCAGGTCGGCTTGCTGGGACGCGACTTGGGCGTTCATCTCGGTGGCGGTGAGGAGTTTGATTTGGTTCATGTGTTTCTCGCGTATTGGGTTGAGGTTTTGGTTGGATGTGCGGGCTCAATAGTGAATTTGAGCGGAAATGAGCCCGCACGGATGGTTGTCTGCTCAGTTGTCGTTGACCGGGTTGAGGCCGGCCATTGCCATGGTGCAGAAGTCACCGCGGAGGATGACCACCGAAGTGACGCCGCTCACCTTCGCCACCGGCCGGTAGAGCGGCTTGTGGCTTTCGACCATGCCTTCGGCGAATTGCACGGCGTCCTCGGCGAGGGCGCAGAGCGAGCCTTCTTCGAGGGGCTGACCGGCGGCGGCCATGGTCTCTTTGACGAAGGCTGTGAAATCACGCACCGCTTCGTCGACCTGGTCGGCGAAGGTGAAGCGTTTCACCGTGTTCAGGCAGCAGAAGCCGTAGAGGCTCGCTTTGATGCCTTCCTTGGCGTTGCCGAAGAACTCCGTGCGACCGTTGTCGGCGAAGTTCTGGGCCAGTCGGCGCAGCTCGTGCAGGGCCTTAATGGCGCGCTGAGCGAGCTTCTCGCTGACATCGTTGCTGTTCTTGGTGAGGAAGCTTTGAACTGCCTGGTTCATCCGATTAGATCCTTCTGCTATCGGGCTAATGCCTGGTTGGAGCTTAGATAAAGTAGAAAGCGACGCCGAGAATTGCGTAGAGGCCGAGGAGCATGACGCCCTCCAGCCAGTTCGACTTGCCGTCGTGCACGATGCGTGTCACCACCATCACCGAAGCTAGCACGGCAAGAATTTCGGCTTGGGTGAAGACCAGGTCCATGGGTTGATTCATGAAGAAACCGGCAATCACCACCACCGGTGCTACGAACATGGCGATCTGGGTGCTGGAGCCGAGCACGATATTGAGCGACAGGTCCATCTTGTTCTTGCGAGCCATGAACACTGCGGTGCTGTTTTCGGCAGCATTGCCGATGATGGCCAGCAGAATGACGCCGACGAAAACCGGTGTCATGCCTAGAGTCACCGCGGCGTGTTCGACGCTGCCGACCAACTCTTCGCAAAGGAAGACGATCAAGACGGTGACGCCAATGAGAACTGCCACCGACTTCTTCAGGCTCCAGCTTGAAGTCAGGTCGTGGGCGTCCTCTGCCAATTGGGCCTCAGGCTGAAGCAGATGCTTGTGGGTCTTGAGGCTGAAGAGCAAGTTGGCGAAGTAGAGCACCATAAGCACTACGGAGATGGCCAGAGCCATTTTCGTATCGAGCATCTGGCTGTCGGGGCCGCCGGTGTGGTGCAGGGCAGCTGGCAGAATCAGAGCGAAGGCGGCGATGGTGAGCAGTGTCACCGATGTGCCGGAGCCGACCGAGTTGAACTTCTGCTGCTCTTGTTTCAGGCCGCCGGCGAACATGCTGGCACCGAGAACGAGCAGCAAGTTGGCGATGATCGAGCCGGTGATGGAGGCCTTGACCACTTCGATCAGGCCGGCATTGAGCGCCATCAAGGCAATGATCAATTCGCAGGCATTGCCAAAGGTGGCGCTGACCAGGCCGCCGATGGTGGGGCCTGTGTGGTGCGCGATGTGCTCACTGGCTTCGCCCATGATTTTCGCCAGGGGAACAATCGCCAGGCTGGCGACAACCATGACGACGATGGGCGACCAGTGCAGAAAGCCCGCTGCGAAGGTCAGCGGGATGAAAACCAAGAGTAGGTTAAGCGGATTTTTCATCGAGGATTCCCGAGTAGATGTTGATTGGTTACTGCTTGGATTGCTCAGCCAATTTCTCGGCCAAGACTTGTTCGAAATAGGCCTTGGCGCCAATCGCACACACGCCGCATTGAGTTGCGACATTGAGCGACTTGCACAGGTCTTTCCACTTGGTGGTGCCGTCTTCCACTGCTTTGCGAACAGCAGCTTCGTTGACGGCCTTGCAGATGCATATGTACATGGCGACCTCCTTTCAAAGGGCGGAAACAGACGGTTGATTGCTGCCGTCCCAAGAAAGGTCGGTCAGCGGTTACTTCTTTGTGCCGGGGATTTCGATGGCGTCTTCCTTGCTCGACACGAGAACAACGAAGAAGCCTGCGATTCCGAGTAGGAACATAGGTGTTCACCTTTGGGGTTAGAGAAAGTGCGCAGACAGCAGTCAACTGCAAACAGCAAGTTGATGACCGGCACAGATACAAGTAACAAGCGCTATAGACTTGGTCTCAACACAAGAACATCTGCGAATTGATGGTGTTCTAGAACCCGATGCGGGAAGGAGAGCTTAAGGTTAGAGCGCTTATTACTTGGCTTATAGAGCTTTTTCTTTGGTTGAGTGGGAGAGAAGGTTGTACTAGAAGATAAGCAATCAGAGAGATTAGAAAGTAGTTGTTCTTTATGTAGTAACTAGGGTAATTACGAGGAGCTCTCTCGTATTTAAAGTTCTGTGTGTTGGCGCAGCTAGCAGAGGTTGCCAAGTGGCGATGACTTTTAGCCTGACTGTGCTAGTGTTCTTTGCTCGGTCTGGCAGTGCACGGACAGTTCTAGTTGACCTGTGATTTATTTGAAGCATGAACAAGATAGCTACCTGGTTTGAAGCCTTTAAGACTAAGTTTTCTGCACTGCGGGCTAAGTTAGCCAAGGCCTTGGCGTTGACTAGTGATGTGCCCAATGCCATGGGGCGTGAAGAAGCAGATCAAACCAATGCTCGTCTTAAGGCCATGCAGAAACACGCCGAAGAGGCTCATTCTCAGCCAAACCGCTATGGCAACTTAAAGTCTGTAGCAAGTCATACCGACCTAGATAGTCTCAACAGCGAGCACTGGTTCGAGAAAAATAACCAACCTTATGCTGAAGCTAAGCCTGGTGAACCTCAAAAAAGAGTTACTAACAATCGCTTGATGTCGCAGAGCAAAATGACTCATACCAGGCTAAACGCTTACATTGATACCATCAAGAAAGATACCGACAACGATATTGATCGTGATGCTCATGCCGAATCGGAAAATTAGTTGCTTGCTAAGAAATTAAGGCTTTGAATTTCTTCTCGATTTTGTCGGTACTGTGTCAGGTAGTAGCGGAAGGGAAAAAGAACTGCGATTGGGCCCTCTCATTTGCTAAACAGCAGTGAGAGGGCCTATCACAGTTTCTAAGTCAGTCAGCCAGCAATGTGCTTACGCCCTTGTTGGCGCGGAGCTTCTGTGGCGAAAATCCAATCCCAGAGAGGGAGGAGAAGGTTGTAGTTGGTTTTTGGGAATTGGTGGTGCAGCTGATGGCGACGCTCGATGTAGCGGAACAGAGCGTTGTCGGCAAATGATCGACCCTCCTGTCGATGCATCTCGTTGTGTACGGCCCACCAGATGATACCGTAAATGGTGCCGATGCCAAACATGACGGCAGCACTGAGAGGGTCGATGGAGAATAGGCCGATGATGATCAGGATGTTGGGCAGAAGGCCAGCCAAAGAGACCTGCCAGCGAACATCATCTTGCTCGTCATGAGCGGACGAATGGCGGTAGTTCTTCTTGTGGTGCCGAGCCATATGGTTGTGGCAAAGCTGCTTGAGGAAGTGACTCCTCAAGCGCAAGGCCAGACGCATGTGGTGCATGAAAGTGCGATGCACCACATATTCTACGAGTGAAATGGCCGCGTATGACAGCAAAGCGCTGACAAGCAAGTGCAGAGCGAGCATCTTGTTCCTTTCTGCTATAGGTTGCGACTGCTCTCAGGCTTCGGGGGTCCAGGCTTGGTAGCCAATGGATTGCTGCTCACGGGTTTGGCACTTGAGCACCGTCACGCGAGGTGACGATACGAACGCTCTGGGCTTGGCGGCGCGCAGGCGGGCAACGTGCTTCTTCACTGCCGAGGCATAGAAGAAGGGCAGTCGTCCGCTTTCACGTCGCACAAGAAAACCACGCTCGGGCAGGCGCTCGGCGTCGAATTGGGGCGAGCTATGGCCCGGTTGTCCGGCACGCACACTGCTCGGCAATATCGGCAGGAAGCCGATGCCGGAATAGAGCTTTTCGGCTCGTTCGAAGCGGGCCAAAACCGCCTCGTGAGCGACATTCTGCTCGTGGCGGCGCAGGCTGTCGATCAGGCGGCAGATGTCGCAGGCAGCGCCGAAGTAGTTGCGCACCACTTCCTGGTCAGAAGGCCTGAGCAGGAAGTAGGCATTGGTGATCGGGCTGTTCTGTTCTTGCTGGCCTGCGCTTCTACCGAGGAAGCGATCGAGAAATGAAAACATCGGATTTTTCCTTTTTCATATCGGTTGCTAGTGCACCAGGCTGAGGACAGCGCGGGAGCGCTGGGGCAGACGCCAGTTGTTGACGGCCACCAGGCTCAGTTGCGCGCGCGCCGGGCGGGCATAGGTGCTGCCGGCAAGAAGCAGGCGTTGCGCCAGTTCCATTTGGAAGTTGAAGATGATCAGGGAAAGCACGAAAGGGTTGTACATGGGAAACTCCTCTGTCGAGTTGCTTGATGCAAAAGAAGTGCTAGTCCCAGAGCTGGTAGATTTGCTCCAGGCGCTGGGGGTAGGTGTTGAGGTCGTCGGCGCTGACGGCATAGTGCTTGGTCGTCTGCGGCACAACTACAGCGAAGCCGCTGACCATAGCACCAGGAACCACGTGGTGGCGCGTGACACTGCGCTCGACCACACTGCCAATGGTGGCGGCATTGTCGCGCACATAGGCCAGCGCTGCTTTGTCGGCAGCAGTGAGTTCGGCTCTGGCGATGGCGGCATTGAGGTCGTCTTCGTTCAGCAGTCCCTTGCCGCGCCGGTCGATGCGCTGGAAGAGTTTCAGGCAGTGCGCCACCATTGCTCTGCCCTGTTCTTTGCGCTGCGCTATCTCGGCTTGACCGTTCTGCTGCATCGCATAGGCTGGGCTGATGGCATTGATGAAGGCCACCATTGCGGCCACTGCTGCCAGTGGGATGGCAACTGCCGGCGAACTGATAATAGTCGCAGTGAGGCCTGTCACAGCAGCGACCAGGGCGGCGTAGAGGGCCGCTGTGATCGCCGCATCTTTGAGCAGTTGCTTGGGGCCGACGGTGAGGTCGCCCAGGGCGCTTTTGCCGAGATAGCGCGAGGCCACCGAGAGCAGAGCTGCAGCGGCCAGCACACTGCCTAGGGCAGCAAGCTCCCGCTGGTGATTGAATGCCTGTGAGAGTATGTCCATAGAAATTGTCCTTTCTGTTTGAGTATCCCGGCTTACTTGTCCCAGAGCGGTCCGCGGCGGATGGGCTGACCCCAGAGACCGATGGTGCCTTCGACCATGCCGTCGGCACGGTTGAGGGTTTCGCAGCGGCTGTGCAGAGCCTGTTCGTGGGTGGCCAGCAGGGCCGCGAGCAGGTCATCGGCTTCGCTGTTCGGATATTTCTTCTGCAGCGTGTGTACCAGACCTTTGCGGGCAAAGACATTGCCGATCTGGGTGAGGCTCATCTCGATACCGGAGAGGGTGTCGAGTACATCGCTCGCCATCATGCCGGCGCTGATGCGGATGGCTGCATCGATGGGGGGAAACTTCTGCGATAGGCAAGCCGTCTGGATTTCGATGGCACGCCGTTGGGTGCTAGCCAGCAGGCTGGTGAGAGTTGCCAGTTTTGTGGTGAGATTTGGGCTCATTTTTGCTTCCTCGAAAAAGGGAGCACCGCCAGCGGTGGCGGTGCTCGGTTGGTTCATGAGAGATACTGCTCTGGATAATTCTGCTGCGAGAAAATTACAGCTAAGCAACTGCTCAGCTGACTACCTGGGCTGCGGTAGCCGTGACGCGCTGTTGGCGACGAAGCTCACCGCGCAGCGAGTTGTCGCTGGCGATTTCGTTGTCAGCGAAGGCATCTTCGGTGGCCTCGATCATGGCGTCTTCTTGGGCCCGGTTGGCAGCAAGCCAGCCCTTGGCGCCCATGTCCTTCGGGGAGGCGGCGGTGATGGCCGCGGTCACTTCTTGCTCGAGGACCTTGTTGGCAACGATGGCAGCTTTGCCCCGGGCCAGGGTGTTGTTCTGCGCCAGAGCCAGAGCTGCCTGGTAGATCAGCCCGTAGGCTGCTCTGTAGGCGTCTCTGTACTCCTCGCAGTTCTGCAAGAGAAATTGGGGATAGGTCATGGTTTTCCTTGTTGGTTTTCGATGGCTTGGTAGAGCTGCTCTGCTGTGACACTGCCGGTGACGGCGCTTTGTGTGCGCAGTTGAAACAGCGCGCGATAGATGTGGTCGGCGTGGAGGCCATCTGCCAAGACTGCGCATTCTTGGCAAATCTGATCGAGCTCGGCCAGACGTTCTTCTCTCCATGCGCCATCGAGGGACACGAGAATCTGAACACCTTGCAGTTGTGAACTCGATTTGGACTGGGGCTGGGGCAAGTCGTGCCAGCTTTCGAGGTGTTGCCGGAAGATGGTGAGCCGTCCTTTGTAGTCGGGCTTTTCTACTTCGATTTGTACATCAAAGCGACCATCAGCTAGCAGTGTGGCGTCGATTTGGCTGAGCTTCTCAGCTTCGAGCACCACCAGAACACTGCTGCAAGCAGCAAGGTCTTCTATCTCTCTGGCAATGGCAGCCGTTGTCGCTTGAGCTGCTTCAGCTGCGCTGTTCAACAATGCCGCCTGATTGGCTAGGAAGTTTACCCCACCGAGGTAGAGCATCACTACTTTGCCATTCTTCGCATCCTTTGCATTCTTCGCATTCTTCGCCACCTGCGCCAGTTCTTTCGCCTGCTTGAAGTAGTGGGCGATTGCGTCGGGCCCGAGGGCTCGACCAGTGGCGGCGCAGGTGGTACCAGAGATGAAGTGGGCATTGACTTCTTTGGCGATGGCCCGAGAAAGGCCACCGCAACCGCAACCATGACCGTAGATGACGAGACCCTTAGGAAGCGCAGCTGCAAGCGGCTGCCCTTCCCAATCTTTGTCTTTGTGACTGGGCTCGTGACTCTTGAAGGCTTTTGCGATTCTTCTTGCCTGTTCAAGGGTGTGATCTACCACTCGGTCAACTCCCGGATGAGAATCAACCAAGTCGGCCAGGGTGTTTGATTTTCGCCAGCTTGCTGCGAGCTTGGCTAGTTTAGCCAGCAAGTTGTCGACTGTGCTCATGCATTGCCTTCCGCATTGGTCTCGACGGATTTTTCAGCGAGCGGGGCGTTCCAGATTTCTCTGAAGCGATCACCGCTCAAGACTTCTTCTTCGAAGAGCACGTCCGAGGCGCGGATGATGCGCTCGCGATTGTCATCGATGAGCTGGCAGACTTCCTTCTGGCATTCGTCGACGATGCGCGACCATGCCGTGGTGAAGGTTTCCATCAGCGTATTGCCGATCTGACCCACCGGCAGGGCGTTGCGGTCGAGGGGAATGGTGCGAACGCCGAATTCTTCCGACATGCCGAACATGCCGACCATCTGACGAGCCAGCATGCTCGCCCGCTCGAAGTCGTTGGATGCACCGGTGGAGCAGGAGCCCCCGATGCGTTCTTCTGCAGCCCGACCTGCCAGCATGGTCTTGATGCGCAGCAAGAACTCTTTCTTGTCCCAGCCATAGCGGTCTTCGTCTGAGCCGCTTTCCATCAGGCCGAGCGACTTGTCGGTCATGACGATGGTGATGCGGTTGACCTTGTCGCCATTGAGTAGCGTGGGAATTGCAGCGTGGCCGATTTCGTGGATGGCCGTGGCCTTGCGCTCTTCGGCCGAACGAGTGCGGCTCTTGAGGGTGCGACCGTAGGAGACCAAGTCGATTGCTTCTTGCAAATCGGAGGGAAGCAGCACGGCGCGCTCCTTCATCTCGTCTTCGCTCAGGTCTTTCATTTCTTCGTAGTGCCGTTCGGCGGCGATGGTCGAGGCTTCCTTGACGGTGAGCTCGATGTCAGCGCCACTGAAGTCGCGTGAGCGTGTGGAGCAATCGTTCAGCACCTTTTGCAGGGTCTGCAGTTGTTCGCGCGGGCTGGCACCGGCCGCCGTCAGCTTGCGGTTGCGCAGATAGACCTGGAAGATCTCGGCGCGACCCTTGCGGTCCGGCTTCTTGATTTCGATCTTGATGTCGAAGCGGCCGGAGCGCAGCACGGCTTCGTCGAGCACATCAAGACGGTTGGTGGCGGCGATGACGATCACTTTGCCATCGTTGGCAAAGCCGTCCATCTGCACGAGCAGTTCGTTCAGGGTTTGCTCGTACTCTTTGTCTCCACCGCCTTCGCCTTGGCCGCGCTTCTTGCCGATGGCATCGAACTCGTCGATGAAGAGGAAGGTCGGCTTGCCGGTCTTCTTGGCCAGGTCGCGAGCTTCCTGGAACTTCTCACGCACAGCGTTGGCGCCAACGCCGACGTACATCTTGACGAATTGCGAACCAGAAACGGCGATGAAGCCGCCGCCGGTTTCACCTGCCATTGCACGCGCCAAGAGGGTCTTGCCGCAGCCCGGGGCGCCGTAGAAGATGACGCCCTTGGGGACCGGTGCGCCGAAGACCTTGTAGATCAACGGGAAACGCAGCTTCTTCACCACCAACTTGCAGGCGTCGATGGCTTCATCGCAACCGGCCACGTCTTCGAATTTCTTCAGTGACTGCACCGTGGTATTGCCCACCGGAGCGGGCTTGCCATCGGGACCAGCAATCACCAGGTTCGATTCGTTCTGGTCTTCGTCTTTGTCAGAATCAAGTGAAGCCGAGACTGTGACGCAGATCGACAGCAGCAGCAGCACGCCCAGCGTGATTGCCAGGGTGCGACCGAGTGGTGTGATCGTTTCCCAGAAGTCAGTGGCGACAGCGCGATCGGCTTCTTTGTTGTCGATGCCGCCGGCTCGGATGGCGTCGACGAAGGCGCGATACGCTTTGACGCCCTCGGGGGTCTTGGGGAAGACAACGGTGCGAGCGATGGACGTGAAGCCACCGGCGCGCACAGCAGTTGCTGTTGTCGCGGGGATAGGCACCAGCACTTCGCCGCCTTCAACCGTCACGACCTGTTCGCCGACTGGCTGTTTCAGCGGTGGCGGCAGGGGAGTGTTGATCACCACGTAGGCTGCATTCATGGCCGGTGCGAAGGCCACGCGGCTGAACTCTTCGGCATGTCCTTTCAGGTGCCGCTCCACTTGGTAGGGTTGGGCGCGCGCCGCAGCCGCAAAGTCAGAGGGCAGCACCACTTGGTCTTTGTCGTTGAAGGGGCGCAGCAGGCCAATGGCAGTCAGTGCCAGGGCCAAGACCACCGAAACCACGGCATAGAAGCGCCAGCGACGCATCTTCGACTTGGTCAGGGCGTACTTGAGCCCAGCTTGGTAGCCATTCCAGCCCACCATGAAGCGGCTGGGCACGTCTTCGTTCTTGCGGCTCTTGAAGAGAAAGCGGCCGAACCAGTAGATCAGCGCGATGGCGAAGATCCACCAGAAAGAGATGATGAAGCCAGGCAGCTCCCGCACAGTGCTGGCATCTTCAGTGCTGACAGGCAGCTTGGCGGCTTTGGCCAGGCCTTGCATCACTTCGATGTCAGCTTGCAAGACCAGGCTGTCGCGGTCGAAGCCCTTGCCCAGCACCACGATGCTCTTGGTGCCTTTGATCAGGATCAGGCCTTCGACCGTGCTGGCTTTGTTGCGCAGCTGTTGCTCCAGATCGACAGCTGTGAGGTTGCTCAGGCTGGCATATTGAGGCGGCACCGCCAGGGTGGAAGTACGGGCGATGTTGTTATCGTTGTTGAGGGTGAGATAAGCGAAAATGCCGGTCACGACTGCGAGCACAGTGAACTGTGTCAGCGAGCGGCGGAAGATGGGGCTCTTGAAGAGCCCAGACATGAAGGCGACGAGGCGCTTAAACATGGCTTTCTCCTTAGGAAAAAGGTTAATCGGAGGCGAGAAAAGATGGAGTGCTGATACTGCTGGCCTTGCGCTCAGGCTTTGTCGACGAATGAGCGAGCGATGGCCAGGCAGCGTGGAAAGTGCTCAAGAAAGTCTTTGCTGTTGGAGGCAAGGCCTCCTTTTCCCTGGGTGACGGCAAAACACTCGGCGAATGCTTCTGATTCACCGGCACCATCGGGTTGAAGATAGTAAGAAAATTGCGAGCGGTAGGAGCCCACGAAAACGCTGGTATCTTCCAACCAGGCTTCGTGAAACTCAGGCGTCAAGCTGAAAACTTCCACATCGAGCCCGAGCCAGGCGGCCAGAGCGCGATCGAAGGAGTGACCCAATTCGTGCCAGGCGATGCCGTCGACGTTCTCTTGTCTTGTCCAGCCGCGGTCGCGAACACGAACCGTTTCAGCAACGACAGCAAGATGACCATCGTTGACGCAGATGCCGCCGATGTAGTCATAGCCGTCTTTGCGATCGTGTCCTCTGCCACCACCCCAACCGAGCATGTAATGCGTGTCGTCCCAGAGGTCGTGAACGGGCAAGAGAGCCACGCCATACTGAGCCATGACACGGCGGGGGTAGGGCGGAATACTGTTGACGAGTTGGCGCATGGCTTCGATTGTTTCGGCTCTCGCCATCGAGGTCATGTTTAGTCGTCGCACTGGCAGAGTGAATGGGCGAAAACGTTTGTAGCGCCACTGAAAGTAGCTGAGAAAGCGAGGTTCTGCTGGAGGTAAGGGTTCTTCTCCAAGCCAGATCAGTTTCTTAGTTAAAGACATGCTGCTCTCCCTACGACCTTGAAGTCGTGTTAGAAGGTTGCGCGATGAAGAATTGCTGCTTGTTCTGTGAGCTGTTTATCCAAAGTGATTTAAAGGGGGTGATAAGAAAGAGCTATCAAAAGAGCCTGATCTGAGACATCCAAAGATTTGTTTAGCACCTTCTCTTTACAACCCGTAACAATATGATGGTTGCTTGTTTTGTGGGACATCGCCAGCTGTGCGAGCGGCTTTTTTTGCAGCCAGTGGCGAAAATAGAATTCCCTTCATTTGGGCCGTTGGCCTACTAGCGCTAGCTGACGATACTGCTTAGCCAAGCCTGTTGGGGGAACTGCCCCACTGACGGCATCGTGCTCTAGATAAAGGGTTTCTTAAAGGCCCGTAGATACTTGTTCTGCACGGGCGCGTGTAGGTAGTGTTCTCTTATATCTCTCTTCCTCAACAAACCAAGAAACTCACCAGAAAACAAAGCTCTACGCGCACACGCCATCTGAAGACTCTCCCGAAAGGTTGATTCTTCATGCACGCCTGCGAAAGAGTAAATAACTTTGGTGTTTGCTTTTTGTTTGTTGCTCACAACTTCAATGAGGACGCGCTTATGAATTGCAGTATTTCTGCGCGCGCCCTTTACGGGTTGTGCGCTTCTCTATGTTTGTCAACAACTAAACAAAAGAAAGGAGGGCGAAATGGCGACTGACAATAGCACAGCAAATGCAGCTACAACATCAACTTCGGCGAGCTGGCTAGAATCATCGCCAACTCTCTTCGTTCAATCTGAAGGACAGTCTTGCGAGAAATTCCTGGCCAATTTCTTCCGCAACGTTCGGCACTTCGTGCTGCGCGGAACCGGAGGTTGTGGCAACATGAAACCCGAGTATTACTTTGGGCTCGAGAACCTCAAACTGGCTCTTGGCGGTGATTTGGATGTGCCCGAAAGTGCACCTCTCGATGACACTCGCCGCGCCAAGTTCGAGGGGTTCTGTCTCTTTGGTGGAACAAGAATGATTGGCAAAGCTGATCCTTCCCAAATCTACCTGGGTATCACCGAAGTCTTCCCCGCGCTCTCCGCGCGTTGTCCTGATGCGCGCATTCTTGGTGTAGTGGCCAAAGCCGGTCACTTGCGCACGACACCTCACGGCACGATTGTCTCGCACAGCGACGCCGATCCGTACGTGACCATCATCCACCCGGTGCAACACAGCGTGCTCTTGCTCCAACCGACAGTCGACAAGCTGGCGAATTGGGACTCTGAGTACCAACGTTGTATCGACATCTGCGAAGCTCCGGCCAAGAACAACTGGCCTGGTCTGCTCATCGCTTACAACGGTGGAGGTGTAACCGCCCGCGAGATTTCTGCCTGGGCGCAGTTGGGTCGCAAAGACCCGTTTTATCGCGTCTTGCTTGTCAAAGATAGTGGTGGCACCGCCGGCGAATTCGCTTGCGACCAAAACTTTCTCGATGAGCATCCGCATGTGCATGTTTGCGAGAACACCGTCGAAAGCATGCGCGCCAAACTTCTGGAGCTGGGGGCCATCGTTACTCCTCAGCAACCAGTCACCAACACTGCTGAGTAATCAGCAATCCAATCTCATCCAACCTTTACTGGAAAACCAAATGACCAACCAAACCGCTGCACAAACGACCGCCCCCCACATCGACCCCCGCGGCTGCTTCCTCGTCGTCGCCACTCCCGGCGAAGGCCTGCCGCCCGCGTTCAAGCTGTTCGCCACCTCGGCGCGGCAGAAGGCAATCATCCGCGTCGCCGGTGGTTGCAAGGGCTTCACCCCTGAAGCCAGTGCCGCGATGATGCCCTTCTTCCTGGGCGGCTTCGCCGAGAAGGACAGCGCCGGTGCCATCACCCGTCAGTACAAGGGTGTGGTGTTCTCCGGCGGCACGGCCAACGCCAACGACGACGGCGACCTGTACAACGACATGGTCACCAACGTGCCGGCGGTGCTGCGCGAAGCCTACGGCGTCGTCGCCATGTCCACCACTCCGCGTACCGCCGACATGGCCCTCGAGCGCAAGCACGGTGGCCTGGTGGTCGGTGACACGGTGAGCACCCGCATCGACTACCGCCAGGACGCCGCTGCCGTGATGCAGAAGAGCGCGTCGCAGCTGATGGACTGGGACGGCGACGTTCCCGTCTACTTCGACTTCATGGCCGACCTGAAGGACGCCGGCTTCCAGACCGCCGTCATCACCCTCAACGGTGGCGACATCACCCGCGACGAAATCTACGGCGCCCTCAGCCGTGGCATTCCGGTGATCGCGGTGGAAGGTTCGCTGCGCGAGACCGACGCCTTCATCAAGGCCTTCCGCGACGGCGACTGGAGCGACACCTGCGCCGAGAAGCGCGCCAAGCTGGTCAAGGCCAACAAGGACACCAAGGTCTGTGACGACATCGTCGCCGGCTGCCAGCAGATCCTGGCCGGTGTCGACAAGTCGCTGGTGTCCATCGTGAAGCTGACCGATCCGGCCAGCCTGCTCACGGTCATGGCGGCCCGCGGCCTGCTGGTCTAAAGCCGAACTGGACTCGTGGCTAGTCGATGGCTAACGCCTAAGGCTAATAGTCAAGGCTAATCCGGGGCCAGCAATCTCTAGGGGTCTGCAGCTCAACTAAAAAGGGGTTGCAGACCCTCTTTCGACCTCAATGAAATACAGGAGATCACATGACCAACAGGTTTCATCTGTTCGCTCATCGTCAATATGTTGTTCCCATGGCTCAGGCCAAGGGCGGCATGGACAACTACGTCAGCCCGTGCGAGTCGGTGGAAGCCGCCAAGCTCAAGCTGCACCAGCTCAACAGCGAGCTGATTGCCACCAAGGGCGGCACTGCCAAGTACGACTACGCGCAAGTGGCCGTTCTCTCCGAGCAAGGTCGCTTGGTGGTGGTGGCAACCTTCGATGCCGACTCCGGCTGGACCCATGCCCACGATTCGTGCGGCTGCGGCTCCGGTGCTTGCGACGGCAATGGCCCGCTGCCTGGCTACATCGTGCGCCGTCCGGTGCAAGACCGTAGCGTCAGCTTCGATGTCATCGGCAGTGCCGAAGACGCGCCCATGGGCTACGTGCTCGTGGACGACCCGCGCCCCGGCGAAGAGATCTACGACGGTCGCTTCGAGCCGCGCACCCGCCTGGGTTTCGGGCGCACTGACACCACGGTCTACGACCCGGTCGGCGCCTTCACCATCCGGCGCTTCGGCGAGTAAAGGCTAGCAGCAGCGAAAGTTGCGGTTGCTTGTGCTTGCCTTCAAATAAGACTAATCGCGAGATGAAGTCTTCATTTTTCTAATCTAGCAGTCAATGTATGAAAGGAAACTACCATGGAAACCTCAACCTTCATCCTGCATCGGCAGGCGTTTATCTTCAATGGCAGCATGAACAAGAACATGGGTTCGTTCCTGGATCTCATCACTGAGTTCCTCGAGCTGAACGCCGGTAACAACCGTCCGCTGCTGCTCCGTCTCACCTCCAGTGGTGGCGTTCCCGAGCAGATCTTCGGCCTCTGCGGCCTGCTTCGTCAGGTGCGCGCCGAAGGTCACGAAGTGCAAGTGCACGTGCTCGGGCAGCTCTGCAACTTCACCTACGCGGTGGCGGCTGAAGCTGACCATGTCATGATCGAGCCCACCGGTTCGCTCGTCTTCGGTCAGCCCTTCGTCACCACCAGCGGTTCCATCGCCAAGATGGAAGCCGACCTCAAGCTGCAGGACAATCTCTTCGGCAAGCTCGTCAAAGCGATCGTCGATCGCAGCGGCGGCAAGCTCACCGAGGCGGTGGTGCGCAGCTGGAAGAACAAGCACATCACCGCCCAGGAAGCTCTCGATTTCGGCCTGGTCGACGAAGTGCTGCCCACCATCACCGAGCCGGTGGTGAAAGCCAACCTGCCCGAGCAGTCGATGCGCTTCAACGGTTCGTTCTCCAACGACGTGGAAGTGTTCAACGAGCAGATCTGGCTCAACTCCTGGCTGGAAGACAGCAAGAACAAGGACCGGCCTCTGCGGCTCTACCTCACTTCCTGGGGTGGCACCGTGGTGCAGGCTCTGAGCATGTACGGTCTGCTCTGCGAGGCGCAGCGCCAGGGGCACCACCTCACCATCCACATCGTCGGTGAGGCCTACTCCTGCGCTCTCTGGTTCCCGATGTGCGCCATGCGCTCGGGTACGGTGCTGATCGATTCGCTGGCCACCCTGATGTTCCATCCGCCCTGGATGTCGGAACTGAGCGGTGACCTCGACACGATTCGCTACCAGCTGGAAGTGGACAAGGGCGTTTTCAACCAGACCCGTGCCCTGCTCTCTCTGGCGCCCGGGCTCACCCCCGAGTTGCTGGAAGAGTGGAGCAAGGAGCCCCACGACCGTTACCTCAGCGCGCAGGAAGCGGCTGACTTCGGTCTGGGCAAGCTCGTCTTCGGCCCGCCTCGCAAGAGCCGGCCGCAGGCGTAAGCAAAAGCTAGAAGAATCTAGCAAGAGCTAGAAGAATCTAGCAAGAGCTAGAAGAAACTAGCTAGAAGTAAGGCACCGGCAATCGTGCCTTGGCCCTGCTTGGGGTCAGGGGCTGCTTAGCAATAAGTCGCCTCTGGCCCTAGGGCAGGTGTTTAGAGATAACGTGAAGGAAATTCGTGAATTTCACCAATACCAAAATCAATCCCGCTGATTTCCCTCGGCTCTACCCTGAGCTGTTCGCCGGCTACCAGGCTCTGATGCAGGCTACCCTGCACGAAGCTGGGCGCCGAACCAAGGACCTGACCGAGCGTTTCGATGGTGAAGTCAGTGCCGCGCTGCAGCTGTTCGCCAGCGAAGAAGCCGCGGCTCGACAAGCGTTCAGCCAGGCGACGGCGGAAGCGACGGAGCATTGCCGGGTCACGACCCAAGAGGCTGACGCCGAGTTGAACGAGACTCTGCGGCGCCTTCTGGAAGAGAAGGATGTGGCTCAGAGCTCGCTGCGACTGGCTCGCTCTCAGCACTTTTTGGCCAGCCAGGCTCAGACGCTGACCAGCCAGGAGTGCTACCGCGAGCTGGGTTTGCTCGACCAGGCCCGGGAGTGCTTCGAGCAGTTCCAGGCTGATGCTCGCATCACCATGGCCGAGCACGACGCTCTGCTGGCCCCGTCCGAAGAGCACTACCAGAGCCAGGTGCAGTCAGCTTTCGACCGGCGCAATCATGCGGCGGCCACGGCAGCATCGCTCTATCAGCAAGCCTGCGAGCCTCATGCTCTGACCCTGAAGCGGGCATTGCGCACCGCTGAGTCGACCAAGCATGCGACCTTGCAAGGCATTGCCTGGCGCCGAGACGAAGCTCTGGAAGAGCTGCGTGGCTGGATTGCCGGGATGAAACAAGAACGTCTGCAGTGGATCGAAAGCTTCCTGCAGTATGGCGACGACCGCGAGCTGAAAGCTCGCTTCGATTACGCCACCGGCCAGCTCTGACTTGCCACTAACCCTTGCTGCCCTGGCAGCGAGCCTATCAAAGTTCCAGACTAACCAAGGAACCTAATGACCATTCTCGCTTTCGTTATCGTGGGCCTCATCCGCTTCGTTTTCAACAACTTCCGCCTGTCCTTCGGCAGCGGTGATTCGCGCTCCATCCTGCGCCACACCGAGCACGTTCTGCGCAAGTCGGTCACGGCCAGCATCTTCACCGCCATCATGCTGGCTGCTTTGCTGGCAATCTTCTCGCTGTTCAGCGCTGCCACGGCCATGACCGCTGTCTACGCCTTGCCGGTGCTGCTCGTCGTCGAGTTCGGCTGGCGCCAAGTTCGCTCTTCGCGCATCAAGGCCGAGGAAGCGCAGCGCACGCAACCCAAGTAAGCACTGCCAGTAAGTGCTTGGCCCAGGCATTCCCAAAGCGCCTCATAGACTCTTAAGATAAATCAGCCTGGGCCCCGTTCCACACCAAATAATATCCTCCGACCAGGTCGGCTCTGTTATTTGGTTTTTTTCAAATATTTACTATATGATTTAGGAGCTGTGATCAAAAGAAGTAAGCCAATAGTCTCTGATCGAGAAAATACTTTAGTACTCAACAATTTCAAAAAATGGGTGTATATGCACCTATTTTCGAAAAACTGCCGTCCACAAGCATCAACTTCCAATATCAATTGCCCTGTCCGTGCCCGAGGAGTCGAGCATCTAAATGCTTGCGACTCCTCGGGCTGACCCTAAGGCCTCATCTTTGTTTGCGGCGGCTTGCTGCTATTGCCGCTGCGTGTAGCTATTGCTTGCTTACTTCACTTCAGCCAGGGCAAGGCCGAGCTGATGCTTAGCCTTGTTGACTTTGATCACGGTCACTTTCACTTCTTCGCCTTTCTTCACCGAATCGAGGCTCTGACCGGGCAATTTGCTGATGTGAATCAGCCCCGATGCGCCAGTGCCGGTGATCTCGACGAAGGCACCGCAGTCGGCAATGTTGCGAATTTTGCCGTTGAGCACCTGACCCACTTTGACCAGGTCAATCAAGCGATCGAGGCGCAGTTCACTGCAGGCCGCCTGGCGGTTGAAGACGATGGCACCTTTGCTTTCGTCCACTTCAATCACCTTGAAGGCCTGGGTGGTGTTGAGCAAGCCGTGCACTTCAGTGATTGCCAGCCCCAGGCGGGAGAACGGGGCGAAGGCGAGCACGTCGGTGTTGTCGAGTTTGACCCGGACACCGAAGATGCGACCTTTGCCGTCGTCGACCACCTGAGTGACCAGGCCGGAGACGTTGGTGCGACTTTGCTGCGCTGCCTTCATCTGACCGAAGATGGCAGGCACAGCCGTAGCAGCTTTGGCGCTTGTGGGCGCGGTTTTGACCGGGCGTGCCGTGGCCGCGCTGGTCTTGGCTGCCGCAGTAACCGTGACCGGCGGAGGCGTGTCGCTAACGGTGCTAGCGGCCTCGTTGCTCGTGGTATTGCCAGTGAGTGCGGGGGTTGTGTTGGTAGCCGCGGCCACTGTGGTAGCGGTTGCGAACGAGCGCGCCGGCTGCTTTTTGATCAGAGCTTGGGGGCGACGCACCGTGCGCACTTTTAGGGTGGGCACAGGAGCGGCTGCCGATTTCGCTTCCTCTTTGGCGGCTTTGTCGGTGTTGGCTGAGTTAACCGGCTGATTGAGGCCGATGGCACCTTCGCTTGTGACGGTGAGGGCCTGGAAGGGGCTGTGGCTGAAGGCGGCGGAATTATTGGATTGTTTCATATAGGTAGTGTTTTGCTGTTTCTGCTTTTGTTTGTTGCTGTCTGTTGCTTGTTAGGTTGACCTCTGTTCTTGCTGATGTGTTTGAACAGTTAACGGCTGGCCGTGCCGTAGAGATGGTAAGTGTGTTCGCGCAAAGTGAAGCTTGCGATGAAGCTTCCCTTGCAACGAATAACCTGGCCATCCCGGTATAAGAAAAATGATTGATTGCCGCCGTTGCCAACCTCTTCTTCTTCGAAAGAAGCAATCACTTCGTTGTCTTTGACAGCGATTGAGAGGAAGCGATAGGCGTGGTTGCTGAGCTTGAGGCGAAACTCGCTGGAATCGGAGTTTTCATCGACAGGCACAATATGTGGATTGATTCTGCGGTTCATAATAATGGTGGTGGTTTAGTGTTTGCTTTGTGTTTGTTTCTGTTGCTCGATTGGCGGATGAATAAGTTGAAGGTGATACCTAGTTATAGGTGCCAGACTGCCTACAACCTAGGCTGAAACCCAGCAAACACGGCTTAAGGGTATGGCTTTGATTACTTCAGTGGTGCTAACACGATTGGCACATCGACATCGGCAATGGCTCGGTTAGCTCGCGCAAAGGGTTAAGCCTTGGAGCTCAGAGTTCTAGTTTCGTTGGTAATGGGGAGCAATTGTTGTCAAAATTGCCATTTAATGCGCGTTGACGGCCGATCATATACACTCCTGAGCCTCACTCAAGGAGGCTTTATATGCTCCAGACAAGTTTTGCATTTGCCCAGCCTGTGTCGCCTGTAGACACTAGCCAGTTGGGCCAATGTAACTATGTGGCTCGAGTGGGAATAGTTGGCAGCGGTAATTCGGCTCGGGCGCTGGCTGCATATCTTGCTAGTCAGGGACACAAAGTCTCTATGCTCGTGCGCGACTTAGGCAAAATTCCTGGTATTTCTGAGTCTTTGAATGTGCGTGCTTCAGGCAAAGTTGAGGGCCGTTTTAATCTACATCAAGTGGTGATTGAGCCGGCGCTGATGCTTTCTCAGGTTGATATTGTCTTTGTTGCCACGGTGACAACGGCTTACGCAGAAGTGGCGCAGAAACTGGCACCTTTCCTTGAAAGCCATCATAAAGTTGTGCTCTTCTCTGGCAAACTCGGCGGGGCTTTACTTTTCTCTCGCGCTCTTCAGTTAGCGGGAGGACCATTAATTCCGATTTTGGAAACCGATTCACTTTTCGCTTGTCGGGTGCAGGATGACGAAAGTGTTTGGATTCGTGGCCTTAAACGGTGGACACTTTTTTCTGGAACGAGCCGAAGCGTTACTGCGCAAGAAGCCGATGTCGTCAAACGATTCTTTCCAGATCTTGAGCCCGCTTGCAACATTATTCAAAGAGGACTGACTGATTTTGGCGCTTTGGCCCATGCTCCGGTGGTTCTAGCAAATATGAATGCCATTGATAGGCAGGAATCTTTCCTCTTCTACTACAAAGGGTTAACCTCGCGTACAGTTGCCATTCTTGAGCGCATTGAAGAAGAGTTCAATCAAGTAGCCGCAGCCTACGGTGCGAGCTTGATTCCCATGAAAGAGCTGCTCAATCGCTACTATGGCTGCGATACTAGCTCGCTGCACCAGGCCATGCAAACAGTGCCCAACTATCGCTATAGCCAGTCGCCCCCTAGTCTCGATCATCGCTTCTTGGTGGAGGACGTTACGGCTACTCTTATTCCCTTGCAGCAATTCGCTCGCCTGGCTAATGTGGCCATACCAGTAGTTGACTCGGTCGTGACCCTGGCTGGTGTACTAACCGAGATTGATTTCTATGGAACTGGTCGTTCGTTGAAGCAGTTTGGTTTAAGTGGCATGAGCTATGAGGAAGTTTATGAGGTGCTCAATGCTTAGGTCTGATGTTACAGCTATTACTTCTAGGTCTAGTTCTAGCTCTAGTAGTTGGGTTGTTTTGGCTTTGACAGCCGCCTCTATTGAGCCGATTTTGATCAAGCTTGGCTTTCAAGCTCAAGCTACTCCGGTTCAGCTTCTTGTTCTGAAAAATTTGGTGGCAGCACTAGTTATGCTGCTTCTGGTGCGCGGCTGGAAACGTCCAACTAATGTCAGTTTTGCTTCATTGCTTTTGGTCAGCCTCCTGCTTTTTGCTACTAATGCCCTTTGTATTTTTGCTCTGACGAAATTGACCGCTGTGGAATTAATTACCATTGTCACCTCGACACCGGTGGTGGTGGCGTTAGTTAATTGTTTTCGTCGTCATGATAGCCGAGGCAAACTATTCTGGTTCGGGCTTGGAGCAGCCCTAGCTGGGGTTTTCCTCTCGTTGCAAGTACCTGTTGCTAGTACAGCCCTTAACATAGTAGGAGTGGTCTTCGCCCTTGCTGCAGTATTAAGTTCAACAACCTATCGCATCAAGATCGAAGCTATATTGAAAAAGGCAGACCCACGACTGGTTTCGCTCAATATTTTTGTCATTAATGCCCTGGTTTCATTTTGTTTGCTGCCCTGGCTTGGTTCTATCAGTCAGATTAATCCAACTATCTTGCCGTTTGCGGCTTGGATGGGTGTGGCTGCCGCGCTCGCTAACTTAGCCTTTATTGCCGCCATCAAAGAATTAGGTGCGACACGCATGTCTGTGATCAATCTGATTCAACGACCAATGATTATTATCATTGCTGCATTTGTGCTTAGAGAATCATTGGCATGGCCGCAAATTTTGGGCTTTATCTTGGTCATGCTCGGCGTGCAAATGGCACAAGTTAAGCCAAAACTAGAACTGTCAAAGGTTTCTGCCGCTGAGCTAGAGCTTGCAGTGACAGCTGGAAAATAGCGAAAGCCCGCTGGCGATTAGTTTACGGATTGATTACAAATATACTCGCACCGGTAGGGCTAGCGGCGGTTGGCAAGCGATGCCAAGTGGTAGCTACTGTTGCTTCTGCGACTTTTGGAATGTGTTTCGTTCAGCGCTATTTGAGGGCTTTGAGCGCTCGGCTTTATATTGGTATGGCTCAGTTGCTTGCTGCTGGCAGACCAGGTTAAGTTAGCGCAGGTAAGGCTTTGGCTGTGTAGCGTTTTGTGTACATTTCTAAGAATCAATAAGCACTATTGTTTGTTACTACTCTCTTTGGCTAAGTTACAGATCTTCTTTTCTCTCTCTCAACTCTCTGGTACTAACAAACTCTACTCTGCTCCAATCTACTAGCTGCGTGCCAATCTCACTTTGTTTTAGCAACCACGGTTGTAAGAGCTAGAACGGTTGTGAGAACGAGTTTGGCAGTATGACTTGGTTAGAGTTGTCTGCGGTTGGAGCCTAGTTTGGTGTGCCGAAATATGTAAGTTCGTGAGTGGATGAAGAGAAGAGATTGCATGCTCCAAAAATAGTTTTGGAGTTTTTTGAAAGGAACTAAGTCTATGCCACTGCAACCCGCAGACAAAATCTACGGTCAAGCGAAAAGCGTCGGTCGTCAGGATCCCTGCCCCTCTTGCAAGGATCATCCGGCTATCGTCTTCGAGGATGGCTCTCGCTACTGCGCCATCACTGGCGAGTCTTTCGTCGCCACCAGCGGTGAGCTGCTCGATATGCGGCGCGCCTATGAGGCGAAGTTGCTCAGCGAGGAAGGCAACTGACGCTTACAAGAGCACCATCACACCCACAGCAATCACAGACCCAGACAAGCACCCAACCCTCCGAAAGGGAATCACATGAGCGAAAACAAAACCGAAGGCCATAGCAACAGCGAGTCCACCGCCGCTGGCCGCGCTCACCTTGAGCAAGTTATCAAAGACTTCGTGAACGAGCACATTGACATCGAAGCTGGCATTCTCGGTGCGCGCCTGCGCGAGAAGCCCGGCAAGCCCATCTACATCGAGGTCAACGTCGACCCGCATTTCGACTGCCAGGAAGCCCATCCGCTTCCCAAGGAATATCATGGCATGCGAGTGGCCACCAAGGTCGACATGATGCGCATGAAGGAAGTGCACGAAGGCTATTCGGTCAATGCGGTGTCGAACAACCTCGTTAAGCGGCGCAGCCGCCGGGAATAACAGCCTGGTGAAGCGGCTGAGCGTCAAGGCTAAAATTCACATCTGCTAGCCACAGCTGCAATTCACGGCTTCCGAGGAACCAGCAAATGTCTCAAGGCTATATTGCATTCAATCTCACTGCGGCAAGCCGGCAAGCTGTTCTGAAAAGCTTCCCTCCCAAGTTCGAAGAGGTCAGGGCAGACCATGTCACCTTCGCCTTCGGTGTGCCTGCCGATACCATTCTTCCTGCTTCAGTGCCGGTGGAAGTGGTCGCCTACGTTTGCGATAGCAGTCTTGAGGCTTTGATAGTGTCTGTCAATGGTGCGACGACGAGGCCTGATGGCAGCGTCTTCCACCTGACACTGTCGCGCTCAGCTGGTCGCAAATCGCTTGAGAGCAACGCCCTTGCCCAGAACAAGTCGCTCTGGCAGTCGGTCGTTGCTCTCAGGCTCGACGGTGCAGTCGCTCTCAATTGGAGCGACTGACAATAGATTCGCCGCTGTGCATTCCATGGGTTTGCGCAGCAAAATGAATGGCACGAGCATCTATAGCCTTAATAAAGGCATAGATGCTCGTGCAAGTTAGGGATATCCGTGATGGATCAAGTTTCTAGAACTGCCATCGAAGAAAGCTTTGCCCTGGTTGGCTTGGGTCAAATCTTTGTCTTTGCCCTCGCCATAGTAATTCTTACGGCCGTTGTGTTGAGCGTTAGGGCACCGCGCCGCCCACTCCGGCAGCACCCGCGACCGATGCCTGGGGGAGACGAGTCTTCGTCACCTGCTGGCTGTTCGGCTGTGTCGGCTGAGGCAAAACTTGCAGCTACTGTCGGCTCAGACTATTACGTGCCGGCCTCTGATGAACTCACTGGCGAGCTCAAGACGCACATTTTCGATCGCCAGAAGCGCGACGCGCTGCAGCTCTCTCGCGAGCTGGTCAGCGAGTATCGCCGTCGGCTTGAGGGTGGTGAGCTTACGGATGTCTATTGCGCGATTGCCAATCCGCTGGTTGCCGATTTCACAGTCATGCGCCTCTGCGAGGAGGTCTTGAAGCACCGCGGCTGGACTGTCAGCAATCATGGCAATGGCAAGGCCTTTGTTGGCCCGCTCAATAGCCGTCGCAGCTGCATGTTTACCCCTGTGGACCTCCACCCCATCGCGGAGAGCGATTCTGTTGCCGAGCTGATCGAGAGCAATATCATGGCTCCCCGGAAGGCCAGAGCCCTCAGTGTCGCCAAGCAGTTGGTTGATGGTTATCGCCTCATACTGGAAGCTGAAACGCCAACTAGCACTTACATTACGGTGACTTTGCCAGAGGAGGTCGACTACAGCGTCTTCTCTGAGGTGGAGAATATTCTTGCTCCCCGAGGCTGGGCTGTGAGTCATTCGGCCGGAAGCCGTTATAGCGTTTGGCCGACAGAAAAGAGTGACCGACCCTATCGCGCTATCGGTTTCGTGTAAGGGCCAGAGCGACAACTCGCTCCACAAAAAAAAGCCACCGCGGCGAGTTCGCGTTGGCACCACTTTCACTATGTTTCAGTTTGCTGACTGTTGCCTATGACTAAATTCCAGCGACACTGTATTTCTCTTGGATGGCTTTAGCTTCGTCATCCTTGCCCAATTTCTTCAAAACAACCGCATAGTTATTGGCTGCTTTTGTCAGGAGGGCTTGATTGCCGCTGGCCTCAAACTCTTGCAGGGCAAGCTTCAAAGAGCTTTCCGCTTCAGTCAATTTTGCTACTTTAAGGGCGCTTAGACCAGAGTTATAGTGCACGATAGCAATATTGCCACGGGCTGGCTTATTGTCTGGATTTAAGGCCAGCGCCTGTTGGAAAATATCTAAAGCTTTGTCGTACTGTTGAGCGTTAAGAGCTGTCAACCCGGTATTGTTTAGCGCTGCTGCCAGGTTGCGTTTTAGGGCACCAGATTCGGGGTGTTTTGCATACCCGGCCTTTAAAATTTCCACGGCCTTACTATAGTCTTTAGCAGTCATGGCAGCTGTGGCTTTGTTGTTGATTGAAACGACATCGTTGGCCGTTGCTACATCAGACATTGATACCAATTCTTTTGCTGTTGGGCTGTCGTCTGGCGCTGCGGTAATCTCGGTTGAATATAGCTTTCGCAGAGTTTTGCCGTCGCGGGCACTGAGTTTCAGCTGTTCAAAATTGAGTGGCAAACTGCTGAACATAATATCGCTGGGTGATTGGCTGTGTCCGGCTATGCCCAGGGCGTGACCAAGTTCGTGGATGCAAATAAATTTGATGACCTGATCATTTAGAACCATGCCTGGCAAACGTTTCGTTGTCAGCACCACAAGGCGCACCGAGCGCAAGGCATTGCCATAGGGAATCAACTTCGCCTCACCGCCTTCAGCGGGGTTAGAGACATCGTTGGGGTTGCTTGACCACTTAAATGTGATTGACGCCAGGTTGGGCGAAGTTACCTGTTCAAACTTGATTTTGCCTTCACTAGCTTCTTCCCAGGCTGTTAGCGCTTCTTGCAGTACTTTGCCGAAAGCTTGTTGATAGCCAGGAACACCATCTCCGCTGGCAATAAAGATTTTGATAGGAATATCTTTGTCGGCCCAACGCATGGTTTTCAGTCCGATGGCCTCGGCAAAATAATCTTCGTCGCTGTGAACAGTAATTTTGTTGTTCATGCGCATTTGATTTTCGAGCAAACTGACTAGGGCCTTGCCTTGCGGTGCTCGTGGATTTTGAGGATATTTGACTAGGAACTGTTTCAATACCACCAGGGCTTCCTGGGTCTTACCGGCAGATTGCAGCGTGGCGCCGAGGCTCCAGAGCATATCGGGCTGATTTGGTTGTAGGGCTAATGCCTGGCGCAGGTTAGCAATTGCTTCATCGGAGCGGCCCAGGCGGGCATAGCAAATGCCTAAGGCGCCCAGTACATAGTAGAAATTTGGCGCTGCTGCCTTGGCCTGTTCGGCTTTGCTTAAGGCGATGTCGAGCTTGCCAGCATCGAGGTTAGTAAGACATTCTTTGACTAAGTTTGCAGCGGTGTATTCGTCTTTGCTAATGGCCTTGCCAGCCATCATATAGGTTTCGGCCGCTAAAACGGGAGCTTGAGTGGTTATGGCAAACGCCAGGAGAGTTAGCGAAAGCTTGGAAAAACGTGATTTTCTAATTGACTGTTTGAAGAACTGCAAACTCTGGCCTCCGCTAGCTTAGCTAACTTTTGGGTAGTAGGTTTTGTTAAAAGTAAACGCCTGTAAAGAAAAGAGTAAATCAGATATTTACTAGGTGCCACTCTTCTTTGAATGTTAGACAGAAGTGTTCCCTTAACTCTAACCAAAACGAAGAAACTCGTAATTTCTGCCCAACCACCCAGCACTACCACCCCAATAGCAACTCTCGTGGAGCAACAGCTCTTAGGACATGGCTTCAGTTCTCCACGACCTAGTCCGAAAGGAATTTTGCATGATCAAGACCGTCAAAAACTCCAACCAAAACGACGCCTTGAATGCCTATATGAACCGTGCCCGCAAGGTGCCCTATCTCACCGCCGACCAAGAGGTCGAGTTGATCAATCAGGTGAAGCAAGGTGGAAGCGCTGCTCAGCGAGCCCAAGATGCCATCGTGCTCTCGCACTTGCGTCTCGTTCTCTCTATCGCCCGCAAGTATGCTCGCCCCAATCTGCCCTTGGAAGATTTGGTGCAAGAGGGGAACCTTGGGCTTTTCAAAGCGTTGGAAAAGTTCCAAGTCGAACGCGGTTTTCGCTTTGCCACCTACGCCCAGTGGTGGGTGCGTCAGTCTATCAACGATTACCTCAAGGCCAACGGCCGTGATGTGCGAATCCCTGCTAATCGCGTCAACCAGATCGGCCTGATGAATCAGATCATCGCCAAGCTCAGCCGTGGCGGTCATGTGCCTTCTGACGTCGAAGTGGCAAAGGAAATGGGAGTATCGATCAAGTTCGTTGGCGAACTGGCCCAGTATGCCAGCGAGCCGATTTCGCTCAATACTCCGATTTTCGATGGCGACGGCGAGTTCGGCGACCAGATCGAAGACGAGGCTGCTGGACCGGAGGAGACTCTGCTCGGCAACAACCTGGTGGAGAAACTCTCGGCTGCCCTGGGCAAGCTCAATGAGCGTGAACGCGACATTATCACGCGGCGCTTCGGCCTGGATGGTGAGGAACCTGACACCCTCGACATTCTCGCCAACAAGTACAGGCTCACCCGTGAGCGCGTGCGTCAGATCGAAGTGGCCGGCCTGAAGAAGCTGCGAGAAGGCGACAGCGGTCAAATGCTCAAGACTTTGCTCTGAGCAACAATTGGACACTCTACAGTAAGTTGCTGCTTTGATCTCGCCGATGAGACGATGCTCTTATCGGGTTATACCGCGAAGAAGGCAACATCTTTCGTCTAGAAGGCCCCGCAATCTTTCACCAGATTGCGGGGCTGGCATAGCAACAAATTTTCTAAGTGACCTTTTTTGGAAAGTTGATTAGACGACCGGTCTACTTCTTGCTTCTGTGCCGAGAAATTGCCGATGCTAAAGCTGGTCTGAAAGCCGGCAATTTTGATTGTTGTGAACGAGGACCCTCTAGGGTGATTGCGGTCTATCTTGTTGGGTAGCCAAGGCTTTCGGAAAGCCCTAGTGTGTCGCGGTAGAGGAAAACGCCCGAAATCTTCCACAGCGGCCTGATAGAATTTAGACGCAGATTAAATCAGGTATTTCGTGTTCCCCCCAAGTGAACAATTTGACACCGCCAGTGACGCCGATAAGACGATATTTTCGATCGGCTCTAAAGGAAAAACGGTAACTGTTTTTCGCCCTGGCCTGATAGTCGATCAAACTTACCAGTTGATTGAAGAGATTGGTCAGGGCGCCATGGGCGTAGTCTTTTCTTGCACCCATTTGGTCTTGCAGAAAAACTATGCTCTCAAGCTTTTGATGGCGAATGAATTGAGCAAAGAGGCTTGGAATCGTTTTCAAGTTGAAGCAAAGGCCTTGGCCAAGCTCAATCATCCTGGCATCGTTGGCATTCATAACATGGGTGTGCACCATGGTCTTGACGACAATACTCCCTATTACGTCATGGATTTACTCTCGGGTGAGAACCTTGACGATTTGATCAAGAAATCGGGTCCGCTAGCAGTCAATCAAGCCTTAGAATATTTCATTGGCGTTGCAGATGCTTTGCAGTCTGCTCATGCTCAAGGTGTGATCCACCGCGACATTAAGCCTTCTAACTTGATGCTTGTGCGTGACCAGTCTGAGCGTGTTGCTCAAATCAAGATCGTTGACTTTGGCATTGCTAGAGTGAATCAAAGTGGCCATAGCACTCAAAGTCAGACAGCCACCGGTGTAATAATTGGTACACCATTTTATATGAGCCCAGAACAGTGCCGTGGAGAGCGGGTGGATGAGCGTTCAGACATCTATTCGTTTGGTTGCACATTGTTTGAAGCTCTAACGGGTCAGCCGCCCTTTAAGGGTGGTAATGCCTTCCATACTTTTATGATGCATCAAAATGATCCCGCTCCAACTTTAGCGAGCAAGCGTAGCCGAGTGCTTTCTAGCGAAGAATTTCCGGCTGAAGAATTTCCACAAGGATTAGAAGCTGTCATTGAGAAAACATTGCATAAAAATGTTTCTGAACGTTATCAGTCAATGGCTCAGCTAAAGCATGACCTGGAGCGGGTTATGCAAGGCAAAGGTGTAACCAGTAGAGGCATAAGGCGAACTACGGTTCCTGATATAGCACTCTTCGATACCAGTGTACTGCAGCCGAGAAATAGGGCTGGGTCTGGGCGTCTTAGCAGCGGCGCAGGCGATCTGGGGGATGATGACGAAGATTTTGATGACGATCTTCCAGGTGAGTCTGGCATACTTGCCCATCCGCGCTTACTCCTTGGTGGTGCGCTTGTGATTGCGCTAGTGGTGGTAGGCGTTCTGGCTAACACTCTCTGGAAGGAGCCAACTCCTCAACTAAAGGTGAACAAGGATCAAGTGGATCCTTTCGCCGAGTTTGAGCAATCTAGGCTTACTCCGCCGGCCCTGATGAAAAAGATCGGCGCTAGTCCGTCCGAGATTGCCTTTTTCCGCAAGTTCAACTGGGGGGTAGAGGGGGAGTATGAGTCAACTTATCGCAATAAAGTGGAGGCTTATATGGAGAAAACTTCTCTGCCTAACACTGCACCAACTTTATATAAGGTCGCTGGCGCTTTTCAGTTTCCAACTGAGTTTTACTTAGGTGCTATTCAATTTGATAATGGAACCATCAATTATGCTACTGGTTTCATACCGTTGAGCTATCCATCAGCTCTTGAGCATGAGCACGAGGTGCATTACTATTCGAGCGTATTATCTCAAGATTATCCGCAACTATTAGAGCGTTTTGGTCCAGACGATCTCACTGGTATTGATTTAAAGCTTAATGACACGAAAGCTGCCATTGCTTGCCTGCGCAAGTGGCGAAGGCTGAGAGACCTTTCTTTCTTTAATGGCATCACTAAGTGTCTACCCGGTTTCGAGCACAAAATTGAAGACTCACCTCTCACTGATGCCATGCTGCCATCGCTAAATTCGTTCAGCAATCTGCGCTCCCTTGGTGTTGCTGGTGATGATATCAGTGGTCCAGCTGTGGCAAGGATGCCGCTTTTAAAGACACTTAAGACGCTAAAAATAAAGCGAATTAAGAATGTCCAACCACTGCTAGAAGCGCTGCCTCGGTTCGATAACATCGAAGAACTGTGGCTGATGTCGCTCTACATCACTGACAGCGATTTAGAGCCCTTAACGCGCATGAAAAATCTAAAAAGTTTGCGCATTACTCGCAGTCAACTTACTCCTGGCTCGTTTGAGTACTTTAAGCGCATGCCTGCTCTGAAGAAGCTCAAGCTCGATCGCACCTGGTCGAAAGAAGATACTGAGAGGTTTAAGCAAGCTTTTCCAGGCTATGAATTTGAACCAGTATTTGATTTCCATTTCTGGAAGCTGGGTCCGGGAAAAGCACCCTCAGAGCAGGCGCCTATATAAGCTTGAATTCGCTTGCTATTAGCGTCTTCTCCTCGGTATCTCTGCACTGCCACGGAAATGCCACGGCAGCCTGCTAGAATGAAACTCTAGCTCAGAGCAAGGTAGTTGTGGCCGCTCCAACAGATGGTCCATTTGACAAGTTTCGTGAGGCTGATAGTACGGTTTTCTCTGGCGCGACCAGAAGCGAGCAACATAAAGCCTTTCGTCCGGGAATGGTGATTGACCAGAGCTATCGCTTAAATAAGGTCATTGGCCAGGGGGCTATGGGGGTTGTTTTCTCTTGCACCCACTTGGTCTTACAGAAAGACTATGCTATTAAATTTTTGCTGGCTAGTGACCTTAGTAGTGAGGCTTGGAGTCGCTTTCAAGTTGAGGCAAAAGCTTTAGCGAGACTAAATCATCGGGGCATTGTTGGCATTCATAATATGGGTGTGCATCATGGCAGAGCCCAGGGGGAAGATATTGAGTGTGACACGCCTTACTATGTTATGGACTTGCTCTCCGGTGAAAATTTAGATGATTTGCTGAGAAAATCCGGACCACTGACCTTGAAGCAGGCTCTCGATTATTTTATCCAAGTGGCTGATGCTCTGTATTCCGCCCACGCGCAGGGCATTGTGCACCGTGATATTAAACCATCTAACTTGATGCTATTGCGCGATAAAAATGAGCATATTACTCAGATCAAAGTGGTCGATTTCGGTATCGCCCGGGTTAACCGCAGTGGCCATGGAAGCCAGAGCCAGACGGCAACAGGTCTGGTTTTCGGTACGCCATATTACATGAGCCCCGAGCAGTGTCGCGGTGAGCGTGTGGATCAACGCGCTGATATTTATTCTTTTGGCTGCACACTTTTTGAGGCTCTCACCGGTGAACCCCCTTTTAAGGGTAATAATGCCTTTCAGACTTTTATGATGCACCAGGGAGATGACGCTCCTAGTCTGGAAAGTCGCCGAGCAGAAGGGGCAAGTACGGAAGAATTTCCGGATAGTTTAGAAGCTGTGGTGGCTAAAACTTTGCACAAAAATGTTGCTGATCGCTATCAATCGATGGAACAGTTGAAGCACGATCTCGAGCGGGTCAAGCAAGGAAAGGACGTTACAAGCAGAGGGTTGCGCAGCACGATTGCTCCCGAGCCAAGGTCTTATTCACATGATGAAGGGGATGACGAAACTGATGACGATTTGCTCGAGGGTAGTCGTGCCATTCTGGGTCAACCTAGATGGCTGTTGGCCGTGTCATTGTTCGTTGCAGCCGCTGTGGTTGGGGTTTTTGTCTATTTCGTTTGGCGGGAGCCAGCCAAAGCTCCTGGTTCAAATCTTGCACAAGTTCTTGAAGTGAAGAAGTCGATAACTGCATCTACTCCTCTTGTTGCTAGCCATGTTACTGCCAGCACTGCTACTACTGCTGGTGTTGCTACAGCTAGTGTTTCTTCTGCTCAGCCTGAAGTAGAAACGCTTATGAGTGGTAGTCCTGATAATGATATTGCTGCAGATCTTTTTCGCGAGAAACTTTCACCAGTAAAGCTTTTGGAGTCGGTAGGAGCTAGTCAGGCTGAAAAAGATATGTTCCAGAAGTTTGACTGGGTCAAGGAGCTAGAGTATGAAAAGGCTGCGAAGACAAAAGCAGAAGAGTATATTCGGTCGAATTGGCCCCCCGGTACGGCACCTGTATTTTATAAAGCACACGGCGGTTTCCGCTTCCCTGCTGAGGTTTATTTGGCAGCCATTCAATTTGACAACGGGGCCATTCGCTATGCTCAAGGAGATATTCCTGCAATCAACGAAAAAACGAAGCGGCCAGCTCAATCTGTTCATGTCTATTTAGGTGAGCTCACTAGCGATTTCCCGGCCATGTTGGACGGCTTCAGAGCTGATGATGTGACTGGTCTCGATATCAGGATAAAAGATCCAAGAGCCGCGATTATGCGCTTGCGAAAGTGGAAGCGGCTCAGAGAGCTGTCATTGTTCAATGGCTTAACAAAGTCTTTGCCTACCTACGAAGAAAAACTTGAGAATTCACCTGTTAGCGACGACATGCTAGGGGAGATAGATTCATTTAGTCATTTGCAATCGTTGGGCCTGGCCGGAGCTAAAGTTAGCGGTCGGGCTATCGCGCAGATGAGTCTGGTAAGAAAAGTGCGAACTCTTAAAGTTAAGGGAATCAGTGATATAGGGCCGTTGCTCGCGAAGTTAAGGAAATGCGACAATATAAATGAGCTGTGGTTGATGTCTCTCTATCTGCGAGACCAGGATCTTGAGCCGTTAACTCACATGAAGAACTTGAAAAGTCTGCGAATAACGCGCAGTCGATTGACTCCAGATTCTCTTGCCTATTTTAAGCGTATGCCTAGCCTGAAGAACCTGAAACTAGACCGTAGTTGGTCTAATGGAGATAAAGCCCAGTTCAAACGAGCGATTCCGGGTTATGAGTTTGAGCCAGTCTTTGATAAGTACTTCTGGAAGTTGGTCCCAGGTGAGCGCGAGTTTTGAGAGCGCTCTGTTGATTTTGCTTGGCTATTGGCGCTGGATGAGATACGCTTGCTTCTACTATTACTAGGAAGTGCGGCGCTAAGTTGAGTAAGTCACAGGATAGTGTTGAATTTGTTGACGACAGTGGCAAAGGCGCGCAGGGCAGCCAGCTTTACTTAGCCTTGGGCAGCCTCGGGCAAAGTGCGTGGTGGCGTTATTTAGTTGGCACCGTTGTCATCTTTGCCATTTTCGTTGTTGCTAGTTTCTTTTGGTATCTTCTCATTGTGCTAGTTTCAACCCATGGCGTAATGCCGAAAATTGACTCGGCTAGTGGTCAGATACCGGGCGTTCATCCCATGGCCAACTATATTGCTGTCAATATTCCAAGTATTTACCTGTGTATTTCTACATTATTGGTTGTGCGCTTCCTGCACTGTCGGCCTGTGCTTTCGCTTTTTACCACTAGTAGTCATATTAATTGGCACCGCATCGTATTTGGTGCCAGTGCTTGGTTTGCTTTGGCTGGGCTGGCTGGTATTGTTGGTTCGATTGTCTTTCCCAATTCATACAGGTATGAAGCGCCGGGCGCTGCTTTCCTTCTCTATCTGCCGGTGGTATTGCTATTTACTCCATTACAGTGTCTAGCTGAAGAACTCTTTTTTAGAGCCTATCTGCTGCAAGCAATGGGCAAGTGGGTGCACAATATCTGGCTGGCGTCGATTTTGAATGGCTTGATCTTTATGCTGCCACACTTGCTTAATCCTGAAGTTTCATACGGACTGCTGCCCATGGCTATTTGCTATTTTGCCATTGGTTTTATTTTAGCCCTTGTCACTTTGCGTACTAATGGCTTAGAAGTGGCTATTGGTATACATATTGCCAATAATCTTTTCGATGCTTTAATTCTCAACGATGTACGTTCTGTGCTCACTACAAATTCGATTTTTGTTTGTGTTGAAGGGCATCCTTGGTATGAAGTGGGCGTGATTGTTACTTTCGGGGTGGTAATCTATGGCCTTACTTCTCGATATTTATTAAAGCCCTTGAGTTTGCAGTCTTGATTGCAGAGTGGTTGGGTAAAACCTATTTGAGAATAGTGATTTTGGTCTCACGGGGCTCATCTGCTTGAATCGACGCGTTCTATGTACTCTTTTCGCATCTGCCGGTGTTGTAGCGGCTTTAGTCTTGGGCTCACCCGAGCTAGCCTGCGGAAAAAATAGTCAAACAGAGCAAGGCTATGTCATTAATCTAGCTTCCAATCGTCCCGAAAAATATATAGTACAGGTGACCAAGACCGGCTTGCGGGTTGATTTTAGGAATGCTAAATGTACTCTTGTTAGTCGTGCCCCTGACTGGAATGTGGTGGCCTGGAACAGCAAAGATCGCACTGTTGTGAATGTCAGCAATGGCGATTGGTGTCACAAGTATCATATGAACAAGATGCACTGGGCCGCTGAATTGACAAAGCCACTATCAGTTAAAGAAGAGTGGTTCAAAGGCGTTCCGGCACTAAGATGCGTCTTTCCAGCAACTGAGGTTGTTGGTCTTTATATGCAATCTTCTGTTGGAACAAAGAACTACAAAGACAATACGGATGATCCCAATAGCGCCATCGTAGTTTGTCTTGACCTGCCATCAGGGAAAAATAGTGGTTCTGTTTTTGCTCGGCTTTTGGGTATGCCTTCTCTTCCTGGTATGCCTTTGCTGGTAAAGCGAATTCGGGCAACTGGCAAGAAAGAGGGTAGTCTACAAACAGAGGAAGTTCATGGTAGACCGGTTTCGCTTGCTGTTTTCGCTATCCCGCAGGGTTACAAAAAAGTACCGTTTAGCGAAAGCTTTTTCGTCTCAAAGGCGCAGAATGAGAATGCTAAAGAGCTGTTCAATTCATTGCTTAACTAACAGCGCTTCTTGTATTGAGCTTGTCACTTTTCTAGTTGAAATTCGTTTGCCTTCAGTGGGCAGGCCGAAATTTTAGCATCGAAAAGTGACAAGCTTTTTCTTTTTTTTTGCACCTTTAACTCACTGTTTGGTTGGTAAGGCTA